>Ga0335080_10007920_pt1 | contig 11055 bp, 5 predicted proteins | sample Lox_Sample_34_FD_206720 | JGI IMG/M metagenome (GOLD analysis project Ga0335080, IMG submission 206720) | Soil microbial communities from Loxahatchee National Wildlife Refuge, Florida, United States - Lox_Sample_3.4 | ecosystem: Environmental > Terrestrial > Soil > Wetlands | place: USA: Florida...
CGGACAGGTGTGGCCTCGTGGAGGATGGGGAACGCGGGGCCGCCGGCGAGGAGCTCTGGATGGAGACGAAGGGGGCAGTCGTCGGGGTGGCCGGCGCGGAACATCCACTGGTTGCCGCGCACGGAGCGAACGCTCTGGCGGACCTGGTCGGCGAGGGTCTGAAAGCCGAGCGAACGGTAAGCGGCGGCCAGCGCGCTGGAAATGGCGGCACTAGGGCCGTGGGCGGATTGTGCGGCCAGGAAGATATCGAGGGCCTCTTCGAAGCGGCGTTTGAGGAGATTGGTGTAGCCGGCGAACGGAATCAGTGCTGGGGCAGTGGCTCCGGAGCGGAGCGGAATGTGGAAGCGGTGAATGGAATAAAGAAAGAAGAGAGCGCGGACCCGCTGGTAGAGATTGTCGCTGGAGCGTCGAAAGAGGTCGAGATCTCGCGCTTCGGCAAGCAGGCCTTCGAGCGAAGCGTCGCCGCAGAGAGCGTCGAGGGAAAGGTCGCGTTCGGGCCCCTGCGCCGTAATGACGGCTACAAGGCGCGTCACCGCTGGCTCCCTCCGGCGAGCAGCTCGACGATCTGGGCGAGCACGTGGGAGCGGTCGGGTCCGCTGAGGGCGAGGGCGGTCTGGGCCACCCATAGTCCATAGGGCGCACCAAGGTCGTAGCGGCGGCCGTCGTCTTCGACAGCGAGGTACTGCTCGTGGCGCGAGAGGTCGGCGAGCGCGGCGGAGAGAGTGGGGGCACCGCCGGCGAGCAGGTCCATGACCCGCGGTGTCAGGACATGGATGCCGAAGAAGCAGAGATAATAACCGGCCCGGATGCCGGGGACCATGAGGCGGCGCTCGGCCTCGGTGGGAGTGGGCTTTTCAACGACGGTGTCCACGCGGTAGAGGTCGCTGCGGCCGTTGACGCGGCGTCCGGCGACGGCGCCGAAGTGGCGGAGGAGGCTCTCGCGGGTAGGCTGGACGCCGCTGACGGAGCAGGCTTCGGCCTCGGCGAGCTCGACGATGCGGTGGGCGGACGGCTTGGTGCCGGTGCCGATGTAGAGGTGGTCGCCGACCATGTGGAGGAAGGGTTCCGAGCCGGTGAAGTCGCGGGCGCAGAGGATGGCATGGGCGTAGCCGTTCGGTTCGTGCTGAGGCACGAAGCGGATGTCGGAGGCGTGGCGGCCTGCGGCTTGGGCGTAGCGGGACTCGTCGCCGGGCCAGACCACCACGGCGATTTCTTCGGCGCCGGCTGCCGTGCACTGCTCGATGAGGGTGGACAGCACGGATTTCTCGTGGCCGTCGCGATCGATGAGGGTTTGCAGGGGGAGGGCCCGCTGCGCGGCGGCAGCGGCTGTGATGACGGCTTTACGTACTCGCAAGTGGCGGGTGCTCCTTCAAATGGGAAGTGTAGCGGAAAACAGCTGCCAGCCGCATCGAAGTACAATACGTTGACAGCGCTGTCACGAGCGCGGCAGGAGGTCTGGGATGACGCGCACCGCAATCACGATGATTTTGACCGCGGGGCTGGCGGCCGCACAGGGAACACTGGCGGATTACCAGCGAGGACAGGGCTTGCAAGCGAAGGCCCGCGGGCTGGTGGTTGACGTGCCGGGCGCGATGACGTGGATCGGGGAATCGGACCGCTTCTGGTATCCGCGATCGGTGAAGGGTGGAACGGAGTTCATTCTGGTCGATGCAGCGAGCGGGTCGAAGAAGCTCGCGTTCGACCACGATAAGCTGGCCGAGGCGATTTCGGCGGCATCGGGAGGGAAGTACACGGGGCTGACGCTGCCGTTCGCGCCACAGCAGGGCGGGCGCGGCGGGGCGGCTACGGCCGGCCGCGGCGCGGGCCCGGCTCCGGGAGGGCTGACGTTCCTCGATCACGAGACAGCGATTCAATTCGGAGCGGCAGGATTTCTGTGGAAGTGCACTCTGACGGATTACACGTGCACCAAGGGCGATGCCCTGCCCCAGCCGGCGGCCGGAGGCCGCGGGAACGCGCCGGAGCCGGACGATTTGCTGGCAGCTCCCGAGATGGTGGGCGGCGATCCGGTAGACGGGCTGGAATGGACGCCGCCGGCGCCGCAGCAGGGAGCGGGAACGGGCAGCGGTGCGGGCCGCGGACCGAGCGGTTGCGCTTCCGGGCCCGCCGCAACGGGACAGGGCGGCCGGGGAGGCCGCGGGGGGCGCGGCGGTGCGGCGCAGACCGTTACGGAACCGCAGGTCTGCCGGTCTTTCGACGGCAAGTGGGAAGCGCTGATCGAGAACTACAATGTGTTCCTCAGGCCCACCGGCTCGACCGAGCCGGCGAAGGCGCTGAGCTTCGACGGATCGGAGGGGAACTACTATTCGCTGCGAACGGTGGCGTGGTCGCCGGATTCGAAAAAGCTGGCGGCGTATCACGTCAGGCCTGGGTACAACCGGCAGGTGGATTTCATCGAATCGTCGCCGGCGGACCAGATCCAGCCAAAACACTGGACTACCTCCACCCTGACCGGCCGCGGCGCGTTCGAGAGTTACTATCGCAAGCCGGGCGACACGGTGGACGTCGCCTCCCCGGCGCTGTTCGACATCGGGTCCAAGACGGAAATCGAAATCGATCACGACCTGTTCCCGAACGCGTACAGCCTCACGCCGCCGGTGTGGTGGAAGGACAGCCGCGGATTCACGTTCGAATACAACCAGCGCGGGCACCAGGTGTATCGCGTGATCGAGGTGGACGCGCACACGGGCAAGGCGCGCGCTCTGATCACCGAGCAAAGCAAGACGTTCATCTATTACAACCAACTCGGTCCGGGGCTTTCGGGCGGCCGGCGGTACCGGCACGATGTCAACGACGGGAAGGAGATCATCTGGGCCTCGGAGCGCGACGGGTGGGAGCACCTGTATCTGTACGACGGGATGACCGGGAAGGTAAAGAACCAGATTACGAAGGGCGCCTGGATCGTACGGAACGTGGATCGGGTGGATGACGACGCGCAGCAGATCTGGTTCGAGGCCGGCGGGATGAATCCGGGGCAGGACCCGTATTTCACGCACTACTACCGGATCAATTTCGACGGCACGGGGCTGGTGAAATACACCGAGGCGGACGGCAATCACACCGTGACGTCTTCGCCGGATCACAAGTATTACGTGGATAGCTGGTCGCGCGTGGACCTGCCGCCGGTGGCGCAGCTGCGGCGCACGGAGGACCGGAAGGTGATCGCGGACCTGGACAAGGGAGATGCCACGGCCCTGCTGGCGGCGGGCTTCCGGTATCCGGAAGTGTTCGTGGCGAAGGGGCGCGATGGCACGACGGATATCTGGGGAACGATCGTGCGGCCGACGAATTTCGATCCGGCGAAAAAGTACCCGGTGATCGAGCAGATCTACGCGGGGCCACAGGGGTCGTTCGTGCCCAAGACATTCACCGCCGTGCCGGCTACGCAGGCCCTGGCGGAGCTTGGATTCATCGTGGTGCAGATCGACGGCATGGGAACGAGCAACCGCTCGAAGGCGTTCCACGATGTGGCGTACAAGAATCTGGGGGACGCCGGATTTCCAGACCGGATTCTGTGGCACAAGGCGGCGGCGGCCAAGTATCCGTACTACGACATCAGCCGGGTGGGGATCTACGGGACGTCGGCGGGCGGGCAGAACTCGCTGGGCGGGGTGCTGTTCCACGCGGAGTTCTACAAGGTAGCGGTGACCAACAGCGGATGCCACGACAATCGCATGGACAAGATGTGGTGGAACGAGCAGTGGATGGGATGGCCGCTGGGCCCGCAGTACGCGGCGTCCTCGAACGTGGACAACGCCTACCGGCTGCAGGGCAAGGCGCTGATCATCATCGGGGAGATGGACACGAACGTGGACCCGGCGAGCTCGCTGCAAGTGGTGAATGCGCTGGTGAAGGCGAACAAGCATTTCGACATGCTGCTCATCCCGGGACAGAATCACGGGGTGGGGGTGCTGGCGACGCAGCACTATTTGCAGGATTACTTCGTGCATAATTTGCTGGGGGTGGAACCGCCCGATTGGAACAAGGTGTCGCTGGCGTCGGAGCCGGCGAGCACGGGCGGAAACTGAGGACGATCTACACTAACATTTTCCTAACGACGTTGCCGGCGACGTCAGTGAGGCGGAAGTCGCGGCCCATGTGATGGAAGGTGAGGCGCGTGTGGTCGAGGCCGAGGCAGTGGAGCATGGTCGCCTGTAAATCGTGGACGTGGACCTTGTCCTCGACGATGTTCATGCAGAGATCGTCGGTTTTGCCGACGACCTGGCCGCCCTTGATCCCACCACCGGCGAGGAAGAGACTGTAGGCCAGCGGATGATGGTCGCGACCGGCGTTGTCGGCTTCGCGCGGGTTGCGGATCTCGCACATGGGGGTGCGGCCGAATTCCCCGCCCCAGACTACCAGGGTGCTGTCGAGCAGGCCGCGCTGCTTGAGATCCTTGAGGAGGGCGGCGGTGGGCTTGTCGCAGGCTTCCGTGTGGGTCTTGAGCTTTTTGTTCAGGTTGGTGTGGTCGTCCCAGCTTGCGTGGGTGAGCATGACGAAGCGGACGCCACGCTCGACCATGCGCCGCGCGAGCAGGCAGTTGGTGCCGAACTGCTTCGTGGCCTTGCCGTCGACACCGTACATTTCCAGTGTCTCAGGGCTCTCATCGGAGAAATCGAGAAGTTCGGGGGCAGCCATCTGCATGCGGAAGGCGAGCTCGTAGGAGGAGATGCGGGAGGCGATCTCGGAATCGCCGGTCTCGGCGTAGTGCTCTTCATTGAGATCCTTGAGGGCATCCAGGCCGACGCGCTGCATGTCTCGCGTGATGCCGGGTGGGTTGGAGAGATAGAGCACGGGGTCGCCGGAGCTGCGGAACACGACGCCGGAGTAGGTGGAGGGCAGGAACCCGCTGGACCAGTTGGAGGTGCCGCCGCTGGTGCCGACGCCGGAGCCGAGCACGACGAAGCCCGGCAGGTTCTGCGACTCGCTGCCGAGGCCGTAGAGCACCCACGCGCCCATGGTTGGGCGTCCCACCTGGATGCTGCCGCCGAAGAGCAGGAGCTGGCCCGGGTGGTGATTGAAGGCGTCGGTGAACATGGACCGGACGAGACAAATGTCGTCGGCGCAGGAGCCGATGTTCGGGATCCAATCGGAGAATTCGGTGCCGCACTGGCCGTAAGGCGCGAAGGTGCGCGGGCTGGCGAGGACGGCGGCGTCGGGCTTGGTGAAAGCGAGGCGGAGGTCCTTGGTCATGGAGGCGGGGAGCGGCTTGCCGTGCCATTTTTGCAGAGCCGGCTTGGGATCGAAGAGGTCGAGCTGGCTGGGACCGCCTTCCATGAACAGGAAGATGACGTTCTTGGCCTTGGCCGGGAAGTGCGGATTGCGCGGCGCGAGAGGATTGACGGCAGGCGAGGCGCCGTAGCCATCGCGGGCGAGCAACTGGGCCAGCGCTACGGTGCCGATGCCGGCTGCGCACTCGCGGAAGAAACTGCGTCGGGTCTGAATGGCGCGGAATTGTTCGCTGTCCATGGCTAGTCTCTCGTGATGAATTCGTCGAGGTTGAGGAGCACGCGGCTGAGCTCGACCCAGGCGGCGGTCTCGGCCTGCGGTAAGCCTTCAATCCGATTGGGGAACAGCGCCGTGACGGTCTTGGGGTTCAATTGCAGGGCCGAGCTCGTATCGTCGAAGAATCTACCCATGCGCTCGGCTTCGCGCGGGCTGGGTCGGCGCCCGAGGGTGACTTCGTAGGCGTAGTCGAGGCGATCGCCGAACGGGCCGGAGGATTCGCGCATCACGCGAAAGGCGAGTCCCTGGGCGGCCTCGAAGAACACGGGGTCGTTGAGAAGATTGAGGGCCTGGAGCGGTGTGTTCGTGCGCTCGCGCCGGGTGCAGGCGAGACTGGCGCTGGGCTCATCGAAGTTCATGAGCTGCGGGTAGGGGACGGTTCGCTGGAAGAGGATGTACAGGCCGCGGCGATAGCGGTCGCTGCCGGTACTCTCGTTCCACTTGACGCTGCCGGCGTAGGAGAGCTCGGCGACACCCTTGGGCTGCGGAGGCCTGACGCTACGGCCGCCGATGCGGAGGTCGAGCAGGCCGGAGCAGTAGAGAGCCTCGTCGCGCACGAGCTCGGCCGGAAGGCGGAGGCGCGACTGGCGCGCGAGCAGCGTGTTCTGCGGATCTTTGGCGTCGATCTCGGGGCGCGCGTTGGAGGACTGGCGGTAGGCGGCGCTGGTCACCATGAGGCGAATCATCTGCTTCATGCTCCAGCCGCGCTGCATGAATTCGGACGCGAGCCAGTCGAGGAGCTCGGGATGAGTGGGACGGTCGCCGGTAGTACCAAAATCCTCGCTGGTGAAGACGAGACCGCGGCCGAAGATCTCCTGCCAGAAGCGGTTGACGGCGACGCGCGCGGTGAGCGGGTGATCGGGTGAAACGAGCCAGCGGGCGAGCGTGAGCCGCGTGGGCCTGCCGGGTGGAAGCGGCGGCAGCACGGCGAGCGTGCCCGGCTGAACCTCCTCGCCGTGGTCGCGCCAATCGCCCTTGATATGGATGTAGGTCTTGGGCGGGTTGTCGTTCTCGAGCAGAACGGGTGCGTAGCTGAGCGGCGGAAGCTTAGCGATCAGCTCGTTGAGCTCAGCGCGGACTTCGCGGACGTAGAGGTCGTCGCAGTAGTCCTTGGGGTAGAGGTTGGCGCACGAGCCGAGGAACACGTCGAGCAACGCGGCCTGCTGAACCTCGCTGCGCCTGGCGGGGTCGAGGAAGAGCACTTTGCGCGCGTTATCGACCGTGTGGGTGAATTCGCCGTAGGCGAAATCCCAATCTTCGTGGTGGCCGGGATTGGTGGCGGCTTCGCGGAGCTTGGATTCATAGTCGGCGAGGGCTTCCGGAATCCTGTACTCTTCGAGGAGCTCCTGTTTCTTCCGGTCGAATTCGGGACGCGCGGCAAGATAGGGCCCGAGCTCTCCCGGCATGGGCGCGGGAATGTTGACCTCCTCCTGGGTGTTGAAGAAGGCGGAGAGCTGATAGAACTCTTTCTGGGAAATGGGATCGTACTTGTGGTTGTGGCACTGAGCGCAGCCGACGGTGAGGCCCATCCAAACAGTGCCGAGCGTAGCGGCGCGGTCGAGCACCTGCTCGTCGCGGAACTGCTCCGGGTCGGTGCCGCCTTCGCGATTGGTGAGGGTGTTGCGGTTGAAGCCGGTGGCGACGAGAGTGTCGATGTTGCGGCCGGGGAGGAGGTCGCCGGCGAGCTGCTGGATGGTGAACCGGTCGAAGGGGAGATCGCGGTTCAGGGCATCGATGACCCACTGGCGGTAGCGCCAGGCCCAGGGACGCGCGCGGTCCTTTTCGTAGCCGTCGCTATCGGCGTAACGGGCGAGATCGAGCCAGTAGCGCGCCCACTTCTCGCCGTAGTGCGGCGAATCGAGGAGGCGATCGACAAGACGCTCCCAGGCATCGGGGCGGTCGTCTTCGAGGAAGGCGCGCTGCTCTTCGGGAGTTGGAGGAAGGCCGGTGAGGTCGAGCGAGACGCGGCGGAGGAGAGTGAGCTTGCCGGCTTCCGGTGAGGGGGCGATGCCTTCGGATTCGAGGCGAGCGAGGATGAAAGCGTCGATCGGGTTGCGCGGCCACTCGCGGTTGCGAACGGCGGGCGCGGGCGGGCGGCGGATGGGCTGGAAGGACCAGTGGGTGGCATTCCGCGCGGGCCAATCGAGGCCCTGGTCGATCCAGGCGCGGAGGAGGCCGACTTCGGCCGCGGTGAGGTGCGCGCCGACGGGCGGCATGACTATCTTGTCGATGCCGGCGACGAGACGGATGAGGCGGCTTTCGGCACTCTTGCCGGGTAGAATGTCGATGCCGGAGGCGCCGCCTTTGAGGGCGGCGTCGCGTGAATCGAGGCGGAAGCTGCTCATCTGCTGTTGGGCGCCGTGACAGACGGCGCAGCGGCGCGTGATCAGGGGCTCGATATCGCGGGCGAAATCTATCTTATTTTGGGCCGGAGGGGGAAGAGGAGGATCGCCGGCGGCGGCGAGCACGGGTAGTAAAATGCCGCACAAAAACAGCACTCTGAGCATTGAGCTTATTATATGCCCGGGCTCCGGGCGGGCGATGGGAAGGGATGACCGGAGGGCGTGGTTCGTCGAGGGCGGGCGGGAAGCCGGGTTTCGGGGTTTAGTGGCTGTTCGGTGTTGAATACTGCAACGGTCATGATGAAAATAAAGTACATCTAGGTTCGTTTGGCACGGCGTGGGGGGTGCGAGACTGATGGAGACACGCGGTAAACGGGTGGCGGTGGGAGTGAGTCGACGGATTCGAGGAAGGGGCAACAAACAGAGGCTCTCCTGAGCGAACGGTAGCACGCGGGCGAGCGGCGGGAGCGGCGGGAAAGGGATAAGTGGAGCAGGGTGAATGCGAAAAAAAGTAAGTGGGGTGTAACTGAAACCGGCAAGCAAAGGAAGCGCCGGAGTTGGCTTGTTGTGGGGACCGGCTCACCTGGGCGATCACCGGCGCGGAACCAACCAACGGTCTGGGCTTCCGGACGAGAAGCCGCTGTCGCCGCCATCTGAGGTATTGCGAGGGGCAATCAGATCGCCACGACGCGGGCGCTTAGAGACGCTTCATGCGCCGCCAGGGTGGCTTCGTTGGCATACACAATCTCCTCCCACGTCAGCGTTGGCCTGGCGCCAAGGTAGGCGGAGCGGAGGAAATCGGCAAACACCGAGCCCCGCGGCGGCAGATCGGTGACGCTGCGCTTGCCGGCGGGACCGATCACGGTCAGCCCGTGCTCCTCCTGGTATTCGGCGATGCCGCGAGTTCCGGCCAGCCGCAGGCGGTCGTCACCGTGGCCGCTTACGGACGCCGGGCGAAGATAGTCCATGCGCAGGGTAGCCGTTCCCCCGTTGTCGAGACGAAAGATGGTCACGGTGACGTTCTGCAGGTCGCCAAGCTCGGGCCAGGCAACGTGAGACTGGAACGACGCCGCCTGCGTGCAGCGGCGTCCGCTGGTAAAACTCATGAGGTCGATCATGTGGATCCCGATCCAGAGGATGGTGCTGCCGTAGGTCCGGGCGTGCTTCTGCCATTCGGGGCGGTCATCGAGCTGATAACTCTTTTGGGCGTCGATCTGGGCGATTTCGCCGATCTCGCCGGAGCCGACGATCTGCTTCATCGCCAGATACTGGGGATCGAAGCGCATCGGCAAGAGCATCCCGGCGCGAACGCGGTTCTTCTCGATGGCGCCGGTCACCGACATCAACTGGGGCCGCGAAATCGCCAAGGGCTTCTCGGCGATGACGTCCAGCTTGCGTTCGGCGCAGGCCACAATGGCCGCGGCGCGCTCGCCGTTGTTGTTGCAGACGGCGGCGCAATCGAGTTGCTCCTTGCGCAGCATCTCGGAGTAATCGGCGTACCGCCGTGCTTGGGCCGCTACAGGATTGCGGAGCACCGCCTCGGCCGCCCGGCGATCCGAGCCGGCGTCGGCTACCGAGACAAGCTCCACGTCCGGGAAACCGGCCAGAGGACGCAAGATCTCTTCGGGATGACCGTCGTATCCGATTAAGCCGAGCCGCACCTTGCGCGCTAGGCTGACGGTCTGGCTTCGGGCAGCGAATGCGGAAGCCGCCGCGCCCAGCAAAAGGCGCCTTCGCGAGTGGCTGTTTTCCACAACGATATCGTCTCATGCGCGCCTTCGGCGCGGGCGGGCCGGGAGACCCGAGTTACTCTTGCCTCAAAGTCACCACCGGGTCGACTTTCAGAGAGCGAAGCGCGGGGACGTAGCAGGCGGCCAAGGCCATGGCGGCGAGCAGGAGGGGCGAGCCGAAGACGACCACGGGGTTGTTGGCGCTGGTGCTCGCCACCTGGCCGACTTCGCTGGAGATGGCGGCGAGACCGCGGGACGCGACCCAGGCGCCGAGTCCGCCGAGCACGGTGCCGGCTGCCACCAGGATGGCGCCCTCTTTCATCACCAGGCCGAGCACCCTGCCCCGCCCCGCTCCCAGGGCGACGCGGATGCCGATTTCGTGATTGCGGCTGGCAACGGAATAGGCAGTCATGCCGGCAAGTCCGACGGCGGCCAGCACCAGGCCGAAGAAGCCGATGAGGGCATAGGTCCAGGAGGCGACGCGGAGCATGCCCATGAACTCGTCGATGTGCTGCGCCATGCTGCCGGTGTAGAAGGGCGTGATATTCGTGTCCAGGGCGGCGATTTCGCGGCGGACGATGGCGACGCCGTCGGTTCCAGGGTTGGTGCGCACCAACAGGGTCACGCCCAGTTGCGAGGGTTCGGCCATGTCGGAGGGGCGCAGGGGAAAGTAGATGGCCGGTTTGGGCTTGCCCGAGATCAGGCCCTCGGAGACATTGCCGACCACGCCGATCACTTCGTGTAGGCGGCGGGCACGGGTATGGGCGGAAGGGCGGTAATCGAAGCTGCCGGGCATCATTTTCGTTGGCAGGACTTCGCCGTTGCCGACCTCGACCGTTCGGCCAAGCGCATCCTCGCCCGGCCAGAACTCCCGGGCGAAGGCTTCCGTGACGATGACCGCCGCGGATTCATCGGTCTCATCCTGGCGGCGGAAGTTGCGGCCCGCGAGGAGGGCGATCCCGGCGGCGGCGAAATAGTCTTTGCCCACGATGTGTCGGATCTGGGTTCCAGCCTGGCGGGCCGGAGCGCCCGACTTACCGGGGATGGAGACGGTCACGCGATCGACGGCCATGGCGACGGGCACGGTCACGCTGAGGCCGGCGGCGGCGACGGACGGCCGAGCCTGGACGCGCTCCAGCAGTTTGGGCAGGAAAGCCGCGCTGCGCTCGGGAGTGTAGCCGTCGCGGGTGGGGTCGAGCGTGACGAGGTAGAGATTGGCTGGATTGATTCCGGTCTGCACGCCGAGCGTGCTCTGGATGCCGATAGAGAGGTAGCCGACAATGACGAGCAGCGTGAGCGAGCCGGCCATCTGGGAAACCATGAGCAGATTGCGCATGCCGATGCGCCGGAAGCGCCTGACCCGAACGTTGCCACCTTCCTTGAGGGCAGGGGTGAGATCGGAGCGGGTCGCCTGAAGGGCGGGCGCGAGGCCGAAGGCAATGCCGGTGAGGAGGGAAAGG
>Ga0335080_10007923_pt1 | contig 11053 bp, 9 predicted proteins | sample Lox_Sample_34_FD_206720 | JGI IMG/M metagenome (GOLD analysis project Ga0335080, IMG submission 206720) | Soil microbial communities from Loxahatchee National Wildlife Refuge, Florida, United States - Lox_Sample_3.4 | ecosystem: Environmental > Terrestrial > Soil > Wetlands | place: USA: Florida...
CACTGCGGATCATCGCGCAGCCGGCGCATGTGAAAGGAGGTCTCCGACCAGGCGCGCCGCAAGTCCGTCCACGACTCATCGAGGCGCTCCTCACCGACATGCACACGCACGCGCAGCGCCGAGGTGGGGGCGCCGATGCGTCGCGCCAGCGCGCTCAACCCGTGACGTTGCAGAATCGCGGCAAGCCGCGGCTCATGCGCCGAGCGCACCTGGACGACGGCGCCGAGCTCTTCCGCAAACAGCTGCGCCGCGGCTGCGTCCACTCGCACAGCGGTATCCCCTCGCACGGCGCTATCCGGTCGCGCACTCGCGTCCGGCGCGAGCTCGATGTCGAGCCCGCAATGCCCCGCGAATGCCATCTCGACGAGCGTCGCGAACAGGCCGCCGTCGGAGCGATCGTGATAGGCGAGCAGGAGCTCCTGGTCCTTAAGCTCGCGGAGCGCGGCGGCGAAGCGAATCAGCAACGCAGGGTCGTCGAGGTCGGCAGGCTCCTCGCCCAGCTCACCATAGGCTTGCGCGCACACCGAGCCGCCGAGGCGGTTGCGTCCGGCACCGAGATCGACGAGCCATAGTGAGGTGGGACCCGCATCGGTGCGCAGCACTGGCGTCAGCGTGCGGCGCACGTCAGCGACGGGCGCGAAAGCGGAGACGATCACGGAGACTGGCGCAAGCACTGCACGCTTGCGGCTACTGTCTCCCCATACCGTTTTCATCGACAGTGAGTCCTTGCCTACTGGAATGGCAACGCCGAGCGCCGGACACAGCTCCTCCGCGACGGCCTGTACGGTGGCGAAAAGCGCCGCATCCTCTCCCGGCTCACCGCAAGCGGCCATCCAGTTGGCGGACATGCGAATGTCGCGCAGCGATACGATGTCGGCGGCGAGAATGTTGGTGATCGATTCGGCGATGGCAAGCCGCCCGGATGCAGGCGCATTCAACGTCGCAACGGGCGTGCGCTCGCCCATCGCCATGGCCTCACCGCTGTGCCCGAAGTGATCGGCGAGGGTCACCGCCACATCGCTGACCGGCACCTGCCACGGACCGACCATTTGATCCCGGCTCACCAGCCCGCCGACGGTGCGATCTCCGATACTGATGAGGAAGGTCTTGTCGGCGACCGCGGGAAAGCGCAGCACGCGGTAGGCCGCCTCGCGCACATCCGTGTCCGGCAGCGCCCATGGCCTACATTGAGGTGGCGCGCTTTCCACGACGCGCTTCATGCGCGGTGGCTTGCCGAATAGCATCTCGAGCGGCATGTCGACCGGATCTTGCGGCGACAGGCGATCGCGCACCAGCAATCGGCCGCTGTCATCGAGCGTGCCGATCACGGCGAACGGGCAGCGCTCGCGATGCGCAAGAGCCGCAAAGCGCTCCACGTTGTGCTCGTCGACGACGAGCACGTAGCGCTCCTGCGCCTCGTTGCACCACAGCTCGAGCGGCGACATGCCGGGCTCCGCGCTGGGTACGGCGCGCAGATCGATCTGCGCCCCACGCTGACTGTGAGCGACGGCTTCCGGGACCGCGTTCGACAGTCCGCCGGCGCCCACGTCGTGAATCAACACAATGGGGTTTTCCTCGCCGAGCGCCCAGCAGCGATCGATGACTTCCTGCGCACGGCGCTCGATCTCCGCATTGCCGCGCTGCACAGACGCAAAATCGAGCTCCGCACTGCTCGCGCCGCTGGCCATTGAGGACGCGGCTCCGCCGCCGAGGCCGATCAGAAACGACGGACCACCGAGCACGATGAGCTTTGCGCCAGGCTTCACATCGGCCTTGTCGACATGCATGCGACGCAGATTGCCGAGTCCGCCGGCGATCATGATCGGCTTGTGGTAACCGTAGATGCGCTCGCGCTGCCTGCCGGCTGTCTGCTGGAAGGTGCGGAAGTAACCGCAGATGTTCGGCCTTCCAAACTCATTGTTGAAGGAGGCGGCACCGATCGGTCCTTCGAGCATGATCTCGAGTGCGGTCGCGACGCGCTCGGGCCGCTCGAAATCTTCCTCCCACGGCTGCTTGAATTCGGGAATGAGCAGATGCGAGACGGAGAATCCGGTCAGTCCCGCCTTCGGCTTGCCGCCGCGCCCGCACGCACCCTCGTCGCGGATCTCGCCGCCCGAGCCCGTCGCGGCGCCAGGGAACGGCGAGATGGCCGTCGGGTGATTGTGGGTCTCTACCTTGATCAGGATGTCGATGGGCTCGCGCACCTCACCGTACACGGCAGTGGAGGGTTGCGCGAAATAGCGCCTGCCGAGCGTGCCCTCGATCACGGCGGCATTGTCGCGATAGGCCGAGAGAATGCCGCGCGGACTCACCGCATGTGTGTGGCGAATCATCGAAAAGAGCGTCTGCTCACGCTCATGGCCGTCGATGACCCAGCGCGCATTGAAGATCTTGTGGCGACAATGCTCAGAGTTCGCCTGTGCGAACATCATGAGCTCCACATCTGTCGGGTCGCGTCCCAGGCGCTGAAAGCCTACCAGCAGATAGTCGATCTCATCCGGCGAGAGCGCGAGTCCGAGCTCTGCGTTCGCGCTCTCGAGCGCCGCCCGGCCCGCCGCGAGGCTCACGCTGCGCAGCACGCGCGGGGGGGCGTGCTCGAACAGCGCCGCGGCCGCGGCGGTGTCGAGCAGCACGGCCTCGGTCATGCGGTCGAACAGTGGCGGGGAGAGCCGCCGCAGCTCGGCCTCCGTGAGGCGCCGGGTGGCGCGAATCCGATAGGCGATGCCGCGTTCGATGCGACGCACCGCGTGCAAGCCGCACACCTGGGCGATATCGGTTGCCTTGCTCGACCAGGGAGATACGGTGCCCGCTCGTGGTACAGCGAGGAGCAGCTGGCCGCGGGTGGCCGCGTCGTGCGCGGCGACCGCCGATGCAGCCCGCGGACCGTAGGTGAGCAGCTGCGCAAGGATCGCGTCTTCGCGCTCCGTGAGCGCACGCTCGCAGTCGATGAGATGAAGGTAGTGGGTTGCGAGCTCTTCGACCGTGGGCTCGAGAGCGCGCAACCTGACCAGCAGTTTCTTGAGACGAAAGTCCGAAAGCGCTCTGGAGCCGTTCAACAGCAGCATTGCGCTATTTTTTCCCCGGAGGCTCGCTCGAAGGAGCCGAATACATCGGCACCGGGAACTGGGCGACGTTGGCACCCTCCAGCGCCGAGATCTTGCTGACGCCCTGCTTGCGCACCTCATCGATGCGCAGCACCGAATGCAGCGGCAGGTAGCTGCGCTTGACCCCGGCGAACTCGCTCTTGATGCGCTCCTCCGACGGGTCGACCACCACGGTCGAGCGCTCTCCGAACACCAGCTCCTCTACCTCGATGAATCCGAACAGATTTCCGTGGCTGACCTTGCGGGCGTAGACCTCATAAACCTTGCCCTGGTTCACAAATAGGACCTTGAAAATGTGACTCGCTGCCATGGGTTTCGTGGGGCCGGGTTGCTACTTTGGCCTGGGATTATATGTCTTTGGCACTCGGGGAAAGTGGCCACGCGCCGGGCCGTTGGCCGGCGCGCGCCCGCCGTTTGTGCGAGCCGCTGCGCAGCACATCCCCAGCAGAAGGTAAACATGGCGCTGCGTTTGCGCATAATCAGTGAGCATCGACGGCTGCTCGGCGAGCGCAGCACGGTGACTTTCGGCGCTGCCGGCGGCCTGATCGGCCGGTCCGCAGACAACGACTGGGTGCTGCCGGATCCGCAGCGCTTCGTATCGGCCCACCACGCGCGCATCGCGTATCGCGGCGGGCACTATTTTCTCGAGGACATCAGCACCAACGGCACGTTCGTGAACGACGACGAGCGGCCACTCGCCAAGGTGGGCGCCTATCGTCTGCAAAGCGGCGATGTGCTGCGGATCGGGGAATACCAGCTCGTCGCGGCGCTCGAAGTCGAGGCCCCCGCATCGAGCCCGCAAGCCTCGCAGGCTCAGTCGAGCGGTTCAGCCACGGCACCGGACTCCTCCAGGGTGAGCGTATTACAGAGCGTTGGACGTGCGGCTCAAACGGATCTGGGTGCCGCGCTGAACCTGGATGACCTGCTTCTGACTGATGGCGCGCTGGAAGTCGGGGTCGCCGAGAGTCCCTCCGGAAGCCAGCTCGGGCCGGTCAACGCCTATGGACAGGCAATCGTGCCCCGCTCGATGGGCGGCGCTCCAGCAGTCGCGGAGAGCGTGGTGGAGAGCGAGGAGCAGCAAGTAGCACGACGCATGGAGCGGCTTGCGCGCGCGATCAGGGCGCGCGATGCAGCGCACGGCGTGAGCCTGCCTGCTCTGTACGACGTGCAAAGCGGTCTGGTCGCTTTTTGCCGGGGGGCCGGCATCGACGCGGAGCAGATGCCGGCGGATGCGCAGACGCGACTGCTGCACCTGGCCGGGCAGCTGTTTCGCGAGGCACTCGTGGGCCTCAAGGATCTCGAGCGCGGGCGACACGAGATCCACAATCGCTTCCGCGTCGAGCTCAGCACGGACCCCGACGACCCGCGGCCCTCGCTCGCCCGCTCGACGATCGAGGAGCTGCTGATACAGCTGCTGCTGCATCACGAGGGGCGCCGCGTCGATGCCGTGCAATGGCTGCGCGAGATCATCACAGGCAGCAAGGCGCACGAGCGCGCCATGATCGAGGCGATGCGTGCGGCGTTCATCGACTTCATCAGCCGGCTCGATCCAGTCGAGCTCGAGGCGCGTTTCCAGCGCACGACCCGGCGCGGCAAGGCGGCGAACAACGAGGCGCGCTATTGGCAGCTCTTTGTCGAGTTCTATCGCAACTTGACGGAAATGCCGGCGGACCACCTGCCGCACACATTCGTTGAAACCTTCGCGACGGCTTACAAAGAGGCACTGCTCAAGCCAGCACCACCCACGACTTGACGAGCGCGCCATGCAGCTGTGACGGCCGCAGTGAGATAGGCCGGTGCCGTGCGGCAGATATGCGCTCGAGAGCAAACGCCCGATCATGGGGAGCAACTCGTGGCGCACGTGGAACTCGATCGATTGCGTGAGCTCGCGCGCCAGTTCATTGCCGCGGGCAGTCTTCCAGCAACTACCCGTCCAACGAGCGTCGAGGGTCGCCAGTTCTCGCGAGGTATCCGCTGCGAGCTGTGCGGCAGCTTCATCTGGGAAGACGAGTTTCAATATGTCGTGAACATCAGCGAGCCGGCGTGGGCAGCGCAATCCTTCGGCTTTCACTTTCTCTGCCATGCCGCCTGGCAGCTGGAAGCCTCGGCGGCGGAGCGCAAACCGCAGTGAGGGGCTCTCCAGGGCCTCCGAGACAAGAAGCCCGGCCGGAGCCGGGCTTGATTCGTCGTGGCGGAGAGGGTGGGATTCGAACCCACGTGCCGGTTTTACCCGACCATCCGATTTCGAGTCGGCGCCGTTATGACCGCTTCGGTACCTCTCCTTTTGAGCATTTCGTTGCGCCGCAGCAGCCTGTTTTCACTTACTCATAACGCACAATTCATTGAAAAATCAGGCGAAATCTCGAGACCCCAGCCTCTTGACTTAATGAGCGCGGATTCTGTCTGAAGCGGAGGCGGCACGGTACTTGCGACTGATATTCTAAACGATGCGGACTAGGTGACTGGAAGTACCGATGCAGCATCGGCGTCTGAGACACTTGTTTGGAGTGGGAAGGCCCACGGGGCTGCTGCGCCCGCCGCTCGTCGTCGGCGCCCTGGCGCTGATCGGCAGTTGCACGCCCGAACCGCCCGGGAGCGATCGGGTGATGACCAGCGGGGAGCTGCGGGTCGTCACACTCAACAGCCCCACCTCCTACTATCTCGGAACCCACGGGGCCGAGGGGCTCGAGTTCCAGCTGGCTGCCGCCTTCGCGCGGCAGCTGGGCGTGAGCCTGTATATGTATCCAGTCGCCAGCCCTCAGGCGATGAAAGCGGAGCTCGCCTCGGGGCGCGCCGACATCGCGGCGGCGCAGATTACTGCGGATGCCAGCTGGCGCACGGTCGGTGAGGCTGCCGACGTCTATGAGCAGATACCCCAGCTCGTCGTGTACCGCATGGGCAGCGCGCGGCCGCGGGATGCGCTGCAAATCGAATCCGCCCGCCTGTCGGTGCGCGCCGCGAGCGCCCAGGAATATCTGCTCAAGCGGCTCAGACACACGGTCGCGCCCAGACTCACTTGGATCGAGACGGCGCCTCGATCCGCAGACCCCGTCGAGGACGTGGAGAACGGCGAAGCGGACTACGCCGTGGTCGACGAGCGCGAGTTTTCGTTCTCGCGTCATATTTATCCCAACGTAGCGATCGCGTTCACGCTTCCCGATGAGCGTCCCGCCCAGTGGGTCGTGCGACACGGAGCAACGCAGCTTTACGAATCAGTCAATCGCTTCTTCCGCACGATCGCCGCAAGCGGTGAGCTCACCGGCCTCGAGGCGAGCACGTCCGGGGATGCCAAGCATTTCCCTTACGAGGACGCGCGTCGCTTCGAAGAGCTGATTGCCGAGCGGCTGCCGCACTATCGCAGCTGGTTCGAGCAGGCGGCCGCGCAGACTGGCATCGACTGGCGGCTGCTCGCGGCCATCGGCTATCAAGAATCGCAGTGGGATCCGTCTGCGGAGTCCCCGACCGGCGCCTCCGGTGTGATGATGCTCACCGCGACAACCGCGCATGCGCTCGGGGTACACGATCGTACGAACCCCCGGACGAACATCATGGCCGGGGCGAACTATTTCCACGAGGTACTCGCCAAGATTCCGGACCGAATCCCTGAGCCGGATCGCACGTGGTTGGCAGTCGCCGCCTACAACGTCGGCTTCGGTCATCTCGAGGATGCACGCGTACTCGCGCAGATGCGCGGCAAGAATCCCGACTCGTGGGCCGACGTGCGTCAGCAGCTGCCGCTGCTCGCGGATGAGCGCTGGTTCGAGCGCGTCAAGCGCGGCTTCTGCCGCGGCTGGGAGCCGGTGCAGTTCGTCGACCGCATTCAGCGCTATCTGAAGCTCTTGGAGTGGCAGGCGCCGGAGACGGTCGCCGGCCGCGCCACGCGTCTGCAGCCCGACGCCTGAGGCGCGCACCGTTTGCGTCAGCGTCGCGCGGCAAAGAAGCGCGTAAGCAGCGCGCCGCACTCCTCCATGAGCACGCCGCCGAACACGTCCACGTGATGATTGATGCCCGGCAGGGCGAACACGTTCGTGACACTGCCGGCACCTCCCGCGCGCGGATCCCATGCGCCGAACACGACGCGTCGTACGCGCGCATGCACGATCGCCGCCGCGCACATGACGCACGGCTCGAGCGTCACGTAGAGCGTCGTGTCGGTGAGCCGGTAGGTTCCGAGCGCCGTACCCGCCGCGCGCAATGCTTCGATCTCCGCGTGCGCTGTGGGGTCGTGCGCCGCAATAGGCCGATTACTGCCCTCGGCAAGTACGGTATCGCCCAGCACCAGCACAGCACCGATCGGCACCTCGCCTCGCGCCTCGGTCGCGGCTGCGAGCTCGAGGGCGCGCCGCATGAAGCTCACATCGGCGCCGAGTGCGCTCACGTCATGGAGCGGCGCGCACGCGCGATGACCGCAGGGCCGCCGCCTGCTGCGCGGCGCGCGGCACTTCGGTCAACGCGAGCACGGCGTAGGCCGTCGCGGCATCGCTCATGAAACGGCCGATCGGGCTCGATGGATCGCGTCGCTTGTTGAGCGAATACGTGACCCAGGACCCCAACATTTGGCGCTGGCCATTGTCGAGCCACGACAGTGCACGCTGCATGGCTTCGCCGTTCACCCCGGCGCGTTGCAAGACCAGGCTCACGAGACCGGTCGCGTAGCCATCGCTTTGGAGCGCGCGCAACGTATCGGTCTTCCTGGCACCCCGATAGAGCGTGTACAGGCTCCAGCCGCCGTCGACGTTCTGCACGCGCAGTGTGCTCGCGACAATCTCCTCGCGGCGCGACGGTTCGATGAGTCCCGGCAGCTCGGTCGCGGCCCAGAGCAGCAGCAGATGCTCATGCAATGAGTGCGTCGGGTACGTGCGCTGCAGGTAGTCGCGCAGCAGCCGCATGTGCTCCTGAATCGCAGGAGTCGTCGCGTAGTGCTCAGGTGCCGAGCCGACGGCGATCGCGGCCAAGGCGGCACCGTAATAATCGGTGTCCGCGGCTTCCCAGGGCGCAAGATTGAAATCGAGCCACGCCCAGCTACCCGCGTCCTCACCGGCGCTTCTCTGCAACGCCCACATGTGGTCGAAGGCTGACTGGGTGTCGCTGCTCAAGCGGCCGACATGCGCATCACGCGCAGCGAGAATCAGTGCGTTGAGAACCGCCTCGGTGCCGCGCGACTGCGCGCTCTTGCCCGGTCCGTATTCCCGATCGCTGTAAAAGGGGCTCGTCTGGGCCCACAGCCTCACCCGCTGGGTGACATTGGCAAGCAGACGGCTCTCCGGGCTCTCCGCCCCTGTCTCCCCGAGCAGCGGGCGCAGGCGCGCACGCGCAAGCGCGTAGGGCACAGCTGTGTGGCAGGAGACGCAAAACGTGCCGTGGTCGCGCTGGGCACCCGACCAGTGCATCCACCAGTTCAGGCGGTGATCGAGATAGGAGGCTGCGGTCTTTGGATTCCACGGACCGCCGGTCGGCTCGCTCTCGGAGGATGAGCAACCCGCTGCGCACAGCAAGACCGTGAGGGCAGCCAGCGGCCCCACGGCGCGCAGCCACGCGAGACGGTAAGCCCCACGGCGGCCTGAGAGCTCCATGGTTGGTCTTATAGCACGCAGGGCGCCCTCTGCTTCCGGGCCAGCCTTGACGCTCCTTAGCAGCCAGCCTTGACACTATGTTAGTCATCACTTACAGTAAGTAATGGCTAACGCTCAAGCGCAGTTTGCGGCTTTATCCGATCCCACCCGACGCGAAGTGTTCGCGCGGCTGCGCTCAGGTGCTAAGTCCGTGGGCGAGATCGCGCTCGGCCTGCCCGTCAGTCGTCCAGCGGTGTCTCAGCATCTGAAGGTGCTGAAGCAGGCATCGCTGGTGAAGGATCATGCCGAGGGCACGCGGCGCGTGTATCAGATCGATCCGCACGGGCTAGGAGCCGTGCGCGCCTGGCTCGATCAATTTTGGGACAGTGCACTCGAGGCCTTTGCGCGCGAGGCCGAGACAGCGGAGGACGAGCATCGATGAACCGATTGATCACACCCGCACCGGTTCGCAAGAGCGTCCTGGTGCGCGCGCCGGCGGCACGCGCCTTCGAAGTCTTCACCGCCGGGATGGGCCGCTGGTGGCCGAAGAGCCATCACATCGGCGCCGCCGAGCCCGAGGCGCACGTGATTGAGCCGCGTGCCGGGGGGCGCTGGTTCGAGCGCGGGGCGGACGGTGTCGAATGCGACATCGGCAAAGTTTTGACCTGGAGCCCGCCGACGCTGCTCGTGCTCGCCTGGCAGCTCAATGCTCAATTCAAGTACGACCCGGCACTCGTCACCGAGGTGGAAGTGCGCTTCCTCCCGCAGTCCGACGCTACCACCCGCGTCGAGCTCGAGCACCGGCATCTCGAGCGTCTCGGCGAGAGTGCGGAGACCTTGCGCGGCGCCATCGATGCGCCGAACGGTTGGACGGCGCTGCTCGAGCTCTTTGCGCGCGCGGCCAGTCAATAGACCATCAATGAGGCACATCCCATGAGCGACTTCGTCATCCACGGCATCGAGGGCAGCCCGTTCGTGCGCAGCGTGCAACTTGGAGTGCTCGAGAAGGGCGCCTGCTACACCTTGCGCGCACTCAGCGCGCGCGAGAGCAAGAGTGCGGCCCATCTGCAGCGCCACCCGTTCGGGCGCGTACCGGCATTCGAGCACGGTGACTTCCGGCTGTACGAAACCCAAGCGATTCTGCGCTACATCGACGCTGTGCTGCCGCAGCCGCCCTTCGAGCCCGCCGATCCACGGCAGGCCGCGCGCATGAATCAGATCATCGGCATCAACGATTGCTACTTCTTTCCCAAGGCGGCCGCGGTCATTGGCTTTCAGCGCATCGTCGGACCGGTGCTGCTCGGGACCACGACCGACGAGGCGGCCATTACTGCGGCCATGCCGCTCGCGCAGCTGTGCATCGGCGAGCTCGAGCACCTTCTCGGCACGCAGCCATTCCTCGCGGGCGAACAGCTGTCGCTCGCGGACCTGATGCTCGCTCCTCAGCTGGATTTTTTCGCGGCGACGCCGGAGGGCCGCTCTTTGCTCGCTGGTACTCAGCTGCAGAGCTGGCTCGAGCGCATGAACGAGCGGCCGAGCATGCGGCAGACGCAACGACCCGAGAGCTTGCGTCGCGTCGCGTGAGTGGCTCGCCGCGGTGGAGCAGGCGGCCGGACGGGTCTCAGAGGCGCCGAAGTTCTGGAAGTGATCAGGAGACCTGGGCGGGCGACGCGGCTCGATTCCGGGTGACGAGCCAATTGAGCGTGGCGGCGGCTAGCGTCGCGACCAAGATCAGCGACTTGCCGAAATCCACTTGGGTGAGCAGCACGGCGCAGGTCAGTACGCCGACGGCTGCAAAGACGCCCCCTGCAGGCAGGCGAAAAGCCGCGGCTTCTGGCTGCCTTCTGCGCAGAATCGGTACCGCGGCGCACACGGCGCCATAGTAGAAGAGTCGCGCGACGGCAGACAGCGTGACGTTCCAGGAGAAGCTTCCAAAGAGGGCAAAGGCCCACAACAAGAGCGCGAACACGCTGATCGCGACGTGTGGCGTACGAAAGTGCCGATGTACGGCAGCGAACCAGCGGGGGAAATCTCCGCGTTCTGCCAGAGCGAATGCCCCGCGCGGGGCACTCAGCAGATTGGCGGAAAGGTATCCGTACACCGAGATCAGCGCTCCGGCCGAGATCAGCATGGCGCCGGGGTGTCCCAGCAGAGCTTGTGCGGCATCGGCGAGCGGCCGCTCGCTGCGTTCAGGGTGCGCCAGCACACCGACCACCGTGAACTGCAACGCGGTGTAGAGCACGGCAACTGTGGCGAGCCCGACGAACAGCGCAAACACCGCATCGCGGCGCGGATCCTGCGCCTCACCCATCGGGCTCAGGGCCGACTCGAACCCACCATAAGCAAAGACGAGCAACAGGACGGCCGTGAGCCAGCGATCCGTCTCTGCACGTGGAG
>Ga0335080_10007924_pt1 | contig 11052 bp, 8 predicted proteins | sample Lox_Sample_34_FD_206720 | JGI IMG/M metagenome (GOLD analysis project Ga0335080, IMG submission 206720) | Soil microbial communities from Loxahatchee National Wildlife Refuge, Florida, United States - Lox_Sample_3.4 | ecosystem: Environmental > Terrestrial > Soil > Wetlands | place: USA: Florida...
ATCTGCTGCGCGGTGGCCCCCGGCCACATCACCATGATGGTCATCGAGGGCACCGAGAAATTCGGGTCCTCGAGCTGGCCAAGCCGGGTGAAGCTGAACATGCCGCCGACGCCGATCACGAGGATCAGGAACAACACGATGGCGCGGTGGCTCAACGCCCATTCGGTGAGGTTGAAGGATTTCATAGCGCGGCCTGCCGGGTGAGTTCGGGCTGTTCGGAACCGATGCGCGGCGCCGTGCCGGGCAACGCGACACGCAAGCCGGGCGACATCTTCTGTACCCCTGCGGTGACGATGCGCGCGCCGGCGGGCGGACCCGAGACGAGCACCTCGTCGCTGCGGTAGCCGTGTACCGTGATCGGGATCAGCTCGACGGTACCGGTGGCCTCCGCGGCGGCCGCGGAGCCGTTCGCCCTCACGACCCAGACTGCCGGCTTGCCGTCTGCCTGTGTAATGGCGCTCGCCGGAATCGTTGCGATCGGCGCTTCGCCGGCCGTGATCCGGGCGGACACGGTGGCGCTGGCGCCGAGCGGCAATGCGCGCGCGCTCGCGGGCCGCAACTTGGCGCGATAGGTTCGCGTCTGCGCCGCCGCTTGCGGCGCGAGCTCGCGCAGCGTCAGCGCAAACGAATCCTCCGGCGCCGCCGTGAGCGCCGCGGTGAAGTGCGCCTTCTCGAACGAGTTGAGCTGATCTTCCGGCACGTCGACAACGATCTCGGGTTCGCGCGGATCCGCGATGGACACGACCGGCTGACCCTCGGCCACGATCTGCCCGACCTCGAAGCGCACGGCAGTGACGACGCCGCCTTGCGACGCGCGCAGCGTGGTGTACTTCAGGCGATTGCGCGCGAGTTCCAGCGCGCGCGCCTCGGCTTCCGCCGCGGCTTTCGCCTTGCGCTCGCCGCTTTGCGCGTGCTCGTCATCGGACGTGCTCACGGATCCATCGAGTTTCAGCGCGTTGAGTCGCTGGCGGTCCGATTCCGCTTGCCTGGCCTGAGTTGTCGCGGCAATCAGCTGTTCCTGTGCCGCTTGCACGGCGAGCCGGTAGTCGGTGTCGTCGAGCACCGCCAGCACGTCGCCTTCGCGCACCGACTGGCCCACCTCGACCTGGCGCTGCACGATCTTGCCGCCGACGCGGAACGCCTGATCCACTTCGTAGCGCGCGCGCACGGCGCCGAAGTAGCGGTTGGTTTCGGCCGCCATGTCATAGCGCAGTTCGGTGGTGCGGACGAGTCGCGGTGCCTCGGCGCTCGATTTGTCATGCCCGCACGCGGCGAGCAACGCCGCCACCGTCGCGGCGAGAAGGATGGGACGAAGCGACGTATTCATGAGGAGGATTCCTTGTTGGGTTCGAAGGCTTGCCAGCCGCCGCCGAGTGCCTTGTAGAGCTGGATGCTGTCGAGCAGCAGTTGGGTGTTGCTGGCATTGGATTCGACGCGCACGGCGAGTCGCGCACGCTGCGCGTCGAGCAGCGGCAGCAGATCGATCTGGCCGCGGTTGTACAGGGACTGCGCGCGGCCCAGCGCCGCTTCCGCGGAAGCGGAAGCATTGTCGAGAAGCTGCGCGCGCTGGCGCTCGTCCGCGAGGGCGGTCAGCGCGTTTTCCACGTCCTCGAGTGCGCGCACGATGGCGTCCTCGTAGCGCAGGACCGCCTCGGACTGGGCGGCTTCGGCGTCGTCATTGATCGCCTGCGTGCGGCCCGCGTTGAAGATCGGCATGGCCATCAGCGCCGCCACATTGCTGAAACGCGCCGCACCGATGTCGAAGCCGTTCGGTTCGATCTTCTCGCGACCGAACGACGCGCCCAGGAACAGGCGCGGGAACCACTCGGCGGCGGCTTGCTGCCGGCGTGCGTTCGCGGCGTCGAGTTGCGCCGCCGCGGCGAGCAGATCCGGGCGGCGTTGCAGGATCGTTGCGGGCTGGCCGGCGCGCGTCGGCGGCACGGCAATCGTGCCCGTGGTCGGCACGATCGCGGCGGCGTTGGCCGCCTGGTCGCCGATCAGGATCGCGATACGATGACGGGAGACCGCGGCCAGCGTTTCGAGTGGCGGAATCGACGCGCGCGTCCTGGCCGCTTCCGTTTGCGCACGCTCGACGTCGAACGAAGTCGCAAGCCCGACATGTTGCCGTGCCGTGACCAGGCGCAGGGTCTCGTCCTGCGCGGACGAGATGGCGCGCAGGGTATCGAGCTGGCGCAGCGCGCCGACCAGCGTGAAGTAGTTGCTCGCCACGTCGGTAAGCACGAGCAGGCGCACGCCGCGCGCGGTGTCTTCGCTCGCCAGGGTATCGGCGGCTGCCGCGGCGGCGCCGGCGCGCAGGCGGCCGGAGATGTCGATCTCCCACGACACGTCCAGGCTGCCGGCCACTGTCTTCGCATCCGCCGCCGGCGCGACTGCCTGGCGGATGGATGAGTTGTAGCCGGTATTGCCATCCGTGCCGGCGGCGCCGACACCAATGCTAGGCCATAACCACGAGCGGCTGATCGTCTCGCCGGCGCGTGCGGCGCGCACCCGCTCGGCGGCGATCTTGATGTCACGATTCTCGTGCGCCGCGCGGCGCACGAGGTCCGACAGCACCGGGTCGCCGTAGCTTTCCCACCACGCGACTTCAGGTTCGGTCACGGCGTCCGCGGGTGCGGCGAACTGTGCCGGCACCGCGACCGAGGGTTTCATGACGGGCGTCTGGGCGCACCCCGCGAGAACCGTTGCGATGGCGAGCGCGAGTGCCGGCGCACGGCGCAGCAGGGCCGGCACGATGCACGGCTGCTCAGCGCGACACGGCGGTGCCGGGCGTGCCGAGTCAGATGTCCGGGACTTGGGCGAATGATGCGTCATAGGGTGCTCCGGTCGTCGATGTCGGATGTGAGCAGCGTAAACAGCGTGCGGTGCGGAGTCGTCAGCAAAGCGTCGCCGTTTGGTCGGCAATGGGTCGCAGACATCGGGACCTACATGCGCGCCTGCATGGACGCCAGCTCGGCGCGGCAGGTCTCGGCGAATTCGCGCACCAGATCCGCATCCTCGGAGCGTGCGAGCTCGCGCAGCTCGTCCAGAGTCAGATTCCGTGCCAGGTACTGCTCGGTGATGCGCCTCAACAAGCGCTCCGCCTGCTCAAGAACCATCGGGGAGGCGCACAGCCGGATGCGGTTGATCAGTGCGAGCACGGCCAGCATCGTCTCGGGCTTCTCGAGTGAGTGCGTGAACGAATCCATCAGCAGCTTCGCGCACTCACCGATGAACTCGCCGTACAGGGATTCCCGCTTGCGAATCTCCTCGCGCATCAGCTCGCGCTTGCTGACGGTCTTGTGCGCGACCCACGTGGTCGCGACCGACGCGGAACCGCCGATCAGCGTGCCGAGCAGGCCCGAGAGCGCCGTGAGCAGGGTTGTGTCCGTCATCGGAAATGTCATGTGGTGTTCTCCGCAGCCAAGCAAGTCAGGGTGGTGCGTTGCGAGGTCACTCGCGCACGCACGGGATCCGCCTTGGGACGGGAACGGATGGCGGTTCGCGGGGCAAGCCTGGCGGTCCGCGGCGTCGCGAATCACCCGTTCCACGACGCCTGCAGGCTAGACGCCGGGATCGTGAAAGTCGTCAGCGAAACATCGCCGTTTGGTCGGCGCGGAGTGGAGGGCAACGCGAGGTCTGCACGAATGCGGGCGCCGGGTGCCGGCGCTGCGCGCGACAGAGAACTTTCAGGATTTCGCGGCGGACGGGAGCAATGCTTGGGCTCTCGAGAACGCGAGCGTGTCGCCCGCTTCCGGCAGCCGCCGCACCAGCGCGGCAAATGCCTCTCGATCTTCCGACGTCGCATCGGCGTGCTCGATCAGCTCCATCAGCGCCAGCAATTCGAACCACGCGGCTCCCTGTCGCCGCGCCTCGGCAAGCGCGCGCCGGACGGCGTCGCCGGCCAGGCCGGCGCTGCCCTGCGCGCGAGCAATCGCCGCCTCCGTCAGCAAGAGTTGCGGCAGATAGATCCGCTCTTCGAGCTCCTTGGAAACCTGCAGCGCCCGGTCGAGCTCCTTGCGGGCGCCTTCGGGATCGCCGGCGAGCAGGAGCGCCTCCGCGGCATAGCCAAGCGTTTCGCTTGAGCCGGAAAGCATGCCAAGGCGGGTGTTCTCCTCGTAGGCCTCCCGAATGAGCGCGAAACCTTCGCGAGGCTGCCCCAGGCGCGCCATCGCCCAGCCGCGAAACCAGCGGAACGCGGTTCTCCCCTGCGCCAGTGCGAAGTCGTCGACCAGGGTCTCTCCCTGCCGGGCCAGCTCGGCGACGCGTTCGGCGTCGCCGAGACGCAACTCGAAGACTGCTTCGAACCAGATGGCGATCATCTGCGCCATCGGTTGCGCACCCTTGCGCATGAGGGCGTGCGCCTCGTGCAAGCGGCGTCTTCCCGACTCGACCCGTCCAAGGTGCAGCAGCTGGACCGCGAGCAGCGCCAGCATGGTGACTTGCGGGTCGGCGAGGAACAGGTTTTCGGACGACTCCTCGAGCGATGCGATCGAACTCAGGCCGCGCTCGAACCACAGCCGGGCTTGTTCCGGCTGCCCCTGCAGCATGAGCACGTCACCCTGGACGATGCACACGCCGAGCCGCAAGACCGGATCGTCGGTCGCGGCCGAAAGCACGTCGCTGCGCTCGGCCATCGCGAGCGCTTCGGCGTACTCGGCGCGAGTACAAAGCGTAATGCCCAGACCGTGCAGCAGCAGGCCACGCATCCGGTGTTGCGGTGCCCGCCCGAGCAGCGCGTGCGCGCGGACGAGCATGGCCCTGGCTTCAGCGGAACTGAAGCCGGACAAATGCGACGTCGCCACGCCGCCCAGCGTCGCCAGCGCAATTTCCACCGCGTCGCGGGCAGTGGTCGGGGGCGCGCGATCGAGAAGGCCGAGCCCGTGCTCGGCGAGCGACCTGCACTCGGCGGGACTGAAATGGAGCAGCGCCATTTCCGCCGCTTCCGCATAGTATTGCACCGCCTTCATCGGTTCCCGGCCGCGCTCGAAATGCATGGCAAGTTCCGCGGCGGCAACGGTCGAACCCTCCGCGCGCTCGCGTTCCAGCGCCGTCCCTACATTGCGGTGAAGTTCCGTGCGGCGAAACGGCGTGGTTCGTTCGTACAGGACCTGGCGGAACAGGGCATGTCGAAACGCATACGTCGGTTCCGCAGACGCGCCATGGTCGTCACGACCTGGAGCCCTGAGCCACAAGGCCTCGCGCTGGAGCTCGTCACAGGCTTGCCCAACCCAGGCCATCTCGCGTGCGATCGCGTCGGCAACGGTGCGGACACGAAACTCGACACCGCACACCGCGGCTGCCCCCAGCAGGGCGCGGCGCTCGTCGTCGAGCCTCGCGATGTAGCGATCGATGATCGCGGCCAGGTTTTCAGGAACCGCCATGCGTGCGAGCTGCTCGGCCGGCACGGGATCCTCCGGGCTCGGTGCGGACCGGGCGGCGAGCTCGCTCACGACCGAGGCGACGAACAGCGGCAAGCCGTCGGTGCGCTCCTGCAATGCGCGCACGAAGGCTTCGTCGACGGGAATCGACGGCGCGCGCTGCGTCAGGTACTCGGCCACTTCCGCTCCGGAAAACGGATCGAGCACGATTTCATCGCACAGGCCGTGCAGGCGCAGCTCGCGGCGCAACGGATTCAACGGATGATCCAGCGCGACAACCTCGGCGAGGCGGAAGGAAGCGAGCCACATCAGGCGTGCGCGGCCGCGCCGTCGCGCGACGTAGTCGATGAGCTGAATCGTCGCCCGGTCGCTCCAATGCAGATCTTCGGTGACGAGCAACAGGGGCTGTTGCTCGGTATAGCGATCCAGGAATTCGCCCATTTCGCGCAGCGCCCGGTCGGCGCCGACGCCGGCGAGTTCACGTCGCAGCACGTCACGCTCCTCCGCGCTGCTGAGCCATGGCAGCTGCAACAGCCAGGTCGGCGCGACCGCGCGCAGCAATGGCGCGGCGGTGCCGTCGCGGCGACACAATTCGCCCAGCGCTTCGAGAACAGGGAGGTAAGGCTCGCCGCCGCCGTACTGCTCCACGCATTGACCGCGGATGCACGTCGTATCCCTGAGGCCCGCAACGAACTGTTCGATCAGCGTGGTCTTGCCAATGCCCGGTTCCCCTACTATCCACGCGATGCTGCACCTGCCGCCGCCGGTCAGAGTCCAGGCCGTATGCAGTTGTGCCAGAGCGTCGCGTCGCCCGATGAAGGATGCCGGGAGGGAAGCAATTACCGGAGCGCCGGATCCGAGTGGCGTTCCGGCAGGCGACGTCGGTGCGACGAAGCGATAGCCCCGCCGCGACACGGTCTCGATGAACCGCGGCCGGCGCGCGTCGTCACCGAGCAGGATGCGCAGATCGCTGATGGCGGTCTTCAGCACCGATTCGCTGACGTACTGATGACCCCAGACCTCGTCCAGCAGCGCGGTCTTGGTCAGGAGCTGGCCCGGCTGGCGGGCGAGCGCGCACAACAACGCGAATGGTGTCGGCGCGAGCGCTAGGGCTTTGCCGTCACGCAGCAGACTTGCGTTCGCCTCGTCGAGCTCGAACCGGTCGAAGCGCACGGGCGCTGCCGCTGGGCGAACACCATTCGACGGACCTTCGCGTTTCGCTGCAGACATGCTGGATCAACCGTGCGGTGAAGAAGACTGCTTCGCCGACCCTCACATCCTGCCCCGGCCAAGGCTTGACGGCAAGCCGAGGCGTCAGCGCAGGCGAGGAGACTCTTCGCGAGCGGCGGTTCGCGGATACTCGTCCCTCACCGGATGCGTCCGTGCGCCAGCAGCTCCCGACCGGTGCGGGCGATCGTTCCCTTCGCCCTGGTCATGGCAGCCGGCTCGGTGTGCACGGAGAAGCGATCGAATAGGAGCGGATAGGGGTGTTTGCCTGACGAGCCGACGATGAAGGATGTGATCCCTTCGGACTTCACGCTGATCGTTTCGCCGGCCTCCCCGAAAATCGCCAGTTCGCCTTGATGGATCGTTGCGCGCGATCGTTCGCGTTGCGAGCACAAGCGACCACGGTCGACAGCGATCCAGCAGGTGGGGTGATCCGGCGGTGGCGAGTAGAGCCACCGTTGTCCGCTGCGCAGCTGCACGTGGAAGACGTTGATGTTCGGCAGCATATCGAGCGCTCTCGCCATGGTTCCGTATCGTCCGAGAACGACACGCACCGGGCCCTGCTGCGGCACCGCGGAGGGCGCGATGTACCGGCTCCGCGCGCAGAGGCCTTCCAGATGCGGCGGAAGCGCGATTCCCAAGCGGAAAATCCGCGCGATCTCCTGCGACCGCGGCGCGGCCGCCTGCCAGGCGCCGCGACCCGACATCAACCAGGCGACGCCGCCTGCTTCCAGACGACCCTCGTTGCCGGTCGTGTCGTCAAACCAGACCACGCCGGACAGGACGAGATGGAGAACTGCCATGCCGGAGTACGGGCGTGGATGCCCGAGTCGGGGCTCTTGCGGGTAGAGCGGTTCGTGTTCCAGACACACGAACGGCTTGATGGCTTGCCCGAAGTCCGCCGCCGTGCACAGGCGCACGGTCCGCGCGAACAGCGCACCGGGCGAGACCGAAACGATCGGCCGTCGCTTCATCGGACTCCCGGCCGAGGGCATGCCGGAATCCCGCGCGTCGTCGCCTGGCATTGGGCTCCGGTCCGCGCCCGTCCGGGGCGGCTCGAGCATCCTTTCGTCGGAGCTCACGGCTCCGCCCGGGGCGGGTCGCCGCTGGCCATCGCAAGCTCGCCGGCGATCGAGTCGAGCAACTCGTGCGCCGACTCGAAGGCGTGCTGACGACCGGTAACGATGTTTTCGAGGCGACCGGCCAGCGCACCGGGCTTTGCGTCGCTACGCAGCTTGAGCACATAGGTGCGTCGGCTGGGGTATCTCGAATCCTGGCTCAAACTCATTGCAAGGTCTTGGCTGTGGAACTGATGCGGCAGCGTAGACCCGAGCGGTTTGGCGAGTAGTCAGGGAATGGTCGACGTTTGGTCGGAATCGGCTTGCTGTCCTGCCGAACGTGTAACCACCCTACCCCATGCTTACCCCACGCCGCGATCAAATCGGTGCGTGATCCGGTTCCTCGCCAAGGCCGCGGCCGATGAAATTGAGGGCCCGCGGCTGTGCATCGGGTATTCGACGCCGGTGGAGCCGGCCCGTATGTCAGGCAGAATTTCGTTCGGCGAAGTTCCTGGCGTCGGTTCAGCCGAGATGTTCGAACGCATTGCACGCCCAGATCACGAAGATTCCGAACCCCATCCCTGCCGCAATACCGGGGCTGGGGTTGATACCCGACGCCTGCCATGCCGAAGGCAGAAAGTCGCTGCATGCAAGATAGACAGCGCCGCCGGCTACCAATGCGAGTATCGGACTGAGCAGGCGCGGATCGTGGGCGAGCATCAGCAACACGCAAGCTCCCAGCGGGCACGCCAACGTGTTGAGCCAGACGATGACCATGGCCCGCCTTGGGTCCATGCCACTCATCAACAACACACCGGTTACACCAAATTTGCGTACGACCTCATGCGATGCGATCGCCACGACGGTCACGATCCCGATCGGAAGCCCCGCGAGGAATGCGCCGCCGATCAGCAGGCCATCCATCACGTGATGCGACAAATCGCCGATCCTGTCCATTAGCGCAACCACCGCAAAGCGGTTGCCCGCCGACGTCGCAGCGATCATTCGGGGCGCCGTGCGCAGCACGCACTCGATCCCAAAAAAAATCAGCACGCCAGCCATCAGCCATCCGCCGATATTCGCGCTGGACAGGCCATGGCCCATCGAATCAGGAAGCAGATCCAGGAACGCCTCGCCGAGCAGCACCCCCGCAGCGAAGCTCGCCGCTCCCGGCAGCCGACCCGCAAGCCGTTGCCGCTGCAGAAGCGGGATGCTTGCACCGACCCCGGCCGCGATCGAGACGACCAAGCTCGCGCTGATCACAGGCAGCAGAGAGACCGGCTGCGCCATCATGGGTTCTGGCTTCTCATGCGGGCCTACTTTCCTCGAATATCGCCAAACGTCACGGTGACAGCCGACGGGTAACCGAATCGGTAACTTTGTAGGCTCTGCCAGCAAGTCTTCTTTCTGCACAAGGAATTGCAAGCCGAGTCTGCGTCTCTCCGTGCCACTGGAGCTGGTCTACTGTGTTTGCCCTAGCCTTGCCAAGGCTTCAGTGTCGCGTCGTCCATTGTGTAGGCCGCCCCGGCCATGTCGGACTTGAACGTCTGCGCGCGCAACGTGCCGCGCAGCCAGAACGGATCCCAGATGTTCGGCGTCGGCACGCCGCGCGCGAGCTTGGCGTAGATGATCTGGTTCGGCGGAGGCGGCGGCACATGGATGCACGCGCCGTAGAACGGGACGAACAGGAAGGACGTCATCTGCCCCTTGTCGTCGCTGTCGAGCGGCACGACATAACCGGAGAGTTGCGCTCGAACGCCGTTCATCGCGTCAACGACGTGATACGTGCCGATCTGCTTACTGCGCTTGTTGCCGAGGTGCCGGACGACGACTTGCTGTTTCGGGTCTTCCAGAGCGGCAACGTCTTCTTTCGGGATGATGTCGAGCCAATTGAGATCGCGATAGCCGTCCGACGTCATGCGCGTTCTCGATGGCGCCGGTGTCGGTTCGTCGGGCCGCTCCGGCGCAATCGCACTGTCCGGTGTCGGCGTCACCGGATGCAGACGCTGCATCCGCATCGAGCGCGCCAGCGCGTCGCCCGCGGCCGCGCCCGCCGCCGCCGCGCGCGCCATGCGCACCTGCTTGTCGTCCGGCGGCGGCGTGCCGTCGGTGCTTTGCGCTGCAGCGTTGTCGTCGTGGTGACAGGCAACGACGCACAGGGCAGCCAACAAGATCGAAATCCGAAGCGGCTTCATAAACGCTGTACCAATCCATCTGCCAGCGTATAGCGGTAAGCGAACCAAGCCGGCAGGCACCCAATGAGGCCGCCGGCGACCGCCACACACGCGAGCAGGAGTCCTTGCGCAGCACTGGGCGAGGCGATGTCGAATGTCATGCCGTAATGCGCCTGCGCCCACGCCCGCGCAACTGCAACGGCGATGGCGAGCAGCGCCAAACCCGCGACGATGCCGAACAACGTCAGGAATTCCGCTTCCGCAACGAGCAAAAAGAAAATCAGCGATGGACGCGCGCCGACGGCGCGAAGGATCGCCATCTCGCGGCGGCGTTCGTTGAGGGTCGTCAACAATGCGGTAAGCATGCCGAGCAACCCGGCAACCACCACCATTGCAGCGACGATCAGCAGCGCGTTTTCCGCAACGCCGAGCAATGACCACAACTCTTGCAGGGCCACACCGGGAAGTATCGCCAGTAAGGGTTCGTCTTCGTAATCGTTGATGTAGCGCTGCATCGCGAACACGGCGGTGCGCGATTTCAGGCCGAGCAGGAATGCGGTGATGGCTTTCGGCGTGAGATCCGCATGCCGCGCCGCGTCGGCGGAAATCGCCTGACCCGGCAGCCGCACGCCGGACTGCCAGTCGAGATGGATCGCCTCGATCGCTTCGAGACTGACGAAGACGCTCGCATCGACCGGCGTTCCTGTCCGCGCGAGGATTCCCACCACGCGAAACGGCTTGTCGGCGTGATCGGCGGTCAGCGGACCGGTGCCGTGCGCAAGGACGATGGACTGGCCCACTGGGTAGTGCAGTTTTTCCGCCACCTGCGCGCCGATGACGGCATCGTAAACGTCGCGGAAGGGCACACCGTCGGAGAAGGCGAGCGCGCGCTGCGCGCCGTAGTGATAGCGGCTGAAGAAGTCCGCGTCGGTACCGACCACTCTAAAGCCGCGATGACTGTCGCCGAGCGAGAGCGGAACGGCCCAGGCGACTTCTGGCTGCGCGGTGATGTCCTGATAGCTTTGCCAGGTGACGTTGTTCGTCGCATCGCCAATATGGAACACCGAATACAGCAGCAAGTTGATGCTGCCCGATCGTGCGCCGACGATGAGATCGGTGCCCGCAACCGTGCTCGCGAAACCACGGCGCGCGCTGTCGCGCACCTGCTCGACGCCGAGCAGCAATGCGACGCTCACGCCAATGGTCGCAATCGTG
>Ga0335080_10007925_pt1 | contig 11052 bp, 9 predicted proteins | sample Lox_Sample_34_FD_206720 | JGI IMG/M metagenome (GOLD analysis project Ga0335080, IMG submission 206720) | Soil microbial communities from Loxahatchee National Wildlife Refuge, Florida, United States - Lox_Sample_3.4 | ecosystem: Environmental > Terrestrial > Soil > Wetlands | place: USA: Florida...
GCTTACATATGAGTTTCGCTGGTAACCCTAAATAGCTATGTAAGCGGTGTCAATACTAGAGCTGGCGAAGCCCAGCCCAGCCCAGCCCAGGGCGAGTCGGGGGCGCGGGATTGGGATCCAGACGCGGACGGCCACCTGGCGCAGGAGGGTGCCAGGCTGATCACCGCGGGCCACTGCCGCCGGAGACCAGGAAGATCAATGAGGCCGAACGGAGCCGGCACCTGCCGCGGCACCGGTTTCAGCGCTGGAGCGCCGACCAAGTAGCAGCAGTCTCCTCAGCATCACGAGCAGCGCTAGCCCCACGGCAGCGAAAGAAGAACAGTTAGTTTTTCGAATTTCTGTGTAACTGTTTCGCGTTTCTCAGGATTGTGGGTCAAAAATACCCCTATAGCAGGGTTTTTAACCCACGATCATGCGTCAGACGGTCACGATGACCCGGGCTACGCTCCGCGGACGGCGCGGACCACGCGGGCGTGCTCGCGCATGGTCTCGGTGCCGTCGGCGCCGGGCTGGCGGCCGAACCCGCAGTACATCGCCACGCCGAAGCCGGCAAGGTAGCGGGAGGCCGTGGCGTGCCTGCGGCGCAGCCCCGGGACCCCGTCGATCGGCAGCACGATGCCGAGGAAGACGCGGGCCTCGCCGGGTTCCAGGTCGACCAGCGGGCGGAAGAAGCTCCGGTCCTCGCTGCGCAGGTACCGCGGCCCGGCCAGGTGCAGCCAGTCCACCGTGCGGCCGGAGTTCGCGACCGCGAAGTTCGCCATCCGCACCAGCAGCCCCATGTCGCGCGCCTCGTACATAGGCCACTCCGGGAACGTCCCGTAGCACAGGTGGTAGCCGACCAGGACGTCCTCCGGGATCAGCCGGGTCAGCCGGGTGACCGGCCCGGCGAACCGCTGCCACGCGCCTTCCGAGGTCCACGCGAGCACGCCCTCCAGGTCCTGCGTCTCGTAGGCCAGGTCCCACTGGATGGCCAGGTCCGCGGGCGGGATGGCCGCGGTCAGCCGCGCCAGCTCACGGGCCACCAGGTCCTCGAACGCCCGCTCCGCGACCGGGTAGTCGGCGGCGAAGTCGGCCTTGAACCCGTTCAGCGCGCTGGACGGGAACGGGAGCCCGACCTGGAACCGCAGGCCAGCGGGAATCACCCCGTCGGCGCACAGCGCGCTGAACGCCCGGTAGCCGGCGATCGCGTCGTCGATGCGCGGCCAGGAATCCCAGTGCAGTTCGGTGACACCGGGCCGGACGCCGAACACCGGGGTCTCGTACGCGTGGCGCGGGATCCCGGTCGGAGACTCCGTCTCCTGCACGACCACGACGTCCGGGTTGGGCCGGACCAGCCGCTCCCGCTCGTAGCCGACCCACGCCCTCCGGGGCCCCGTCTCGCCGTCCGGCAGCGCGAACACCAGGTCACCGAAGAACCCGGCCGCCAGGCGCAGCGCCATTTCGGCCGAGTCGGCCGGCAGGCTCCCGACCAGCAGCAGCTCACTGTTCACCCGCGGCGCCATGGCCGCCTCCTTTCTCGCGACGCTATCCGCCACCATCCTGCCGGTCCCGGCACCTCGTCCGGGCGGCGTCCTCGCGGAACCGGTGCTGCGCTTCTTCATACGGTCACCACACGGGCGCCAAGCCGCCTGCACCGGAGTCCGGTCTCATGGGGTTGCCGTGGCGGCGCCGCAGAAGGAACGCGGACCGGTCCGCTACGGCCCCGGTCACCCTCGGCCGGCCTCCGCCAGGCTGATCCGAGGGTGGCCGGCCCCGGCGGCCAGGTGGCAGGCTCCGTCAGCCACCTGGCCATCTCCGGGTCAGCACCTGGCCATCCGGCGCCGGGAACCATGGCCAGAAATGGCCCGTATGGAGCTGTCGACAAACAAAGTAGTGGTCATACTTTCGAATCCAGGCGATGGCGAGGGATTCTAGAAGTTCAAACCGGTGCTTTGTTCTCCGGCGAGTCCTATGCGGCCAAAACTGGCCACTGAGATCATGAAAGAGCCCGGGCCCGCGCGGCAGGCTCAGGTAAAGATCATCAGGTCGCGGAGCCTGGCGGCCCGGCTAGCGGCGAGGCGTGCCGGAGACGATGGCGTCCGGGCCGGGAGCCTGGCGCCGCCGCGCCCAGCCGCGGACCCCGCGTGCGACGGCACGATCGAGTTCCGACGGCGGCACAGCGGTCACCGGGCAGCTGGCATGGGCCAGGCAGTATCTGCTGACCGCGCCGCGGCGCAGGCGGCTGACCGCACCGCGGCGCCCCGTCCCGATGACCAGCGCGTCACCGGCCCGGCTGGCCATTCCGACCAGGACCGGGCCCGGGTTTCCCCGGAGGGTCAGCGACTCGGTCACGATGTCCGGCGGGAACCCGCCGAACGCCATTTCCAGGGAGTGCCAGAGCCGCTGCCAGGCGGCGTCCTTCCATTCCTCGACCAGATGGTCGACCGGGAACGGGCAGACCGCCAGTTCGGGACCGGAGGGGAGCCAGGCGTGCACGGGGACGAAGGCGGCATCGCAGGCGCGCGCCATCTCAGCGGCGTAGCGTAGCGCGGGCAGGTTACCCGGGCTGCCACTGACGCCGGCGATGATCCTGCGGATACGGGGCATGGCCGGCTCCTTCCGCCGGGCCGACCCAGCCCGGCTGCCAGGCTCTCAGGACAGGACACACCGGTGCAGCGCCGGTGAAAGGCGTGTGTGCGTGGTGTGGAGCCGTTACGCGTGAGTAGAGCGCGGGCGTCCTACCGGGCCGAACGAAGCGGGTTTCCCGCCCCGGCCCCCCTGTCTCCGGTCAGCTGGCGGACGCGCAGGGCCAGCTGCAGCTCGAAGCGCCGGTCCGGATCGCGTAGCTGCTCGCCGAACAGCTCCTGGATCTGCCGCAGCCGGTACCTGACCGTCTGCGGGTGGACGTGGATCCGCTGCGCCACCTCGGCGGCATTCTCGCCGAGCTGCAGCCAGGCCAGCAGTGTCTCGGCGATCCGGTCCCGCTGGCCGGGGCGAAGCCGGGCCAGCGGCGCGAGGCGGCTGCTGCGCAGCGCGCTGGCCAGGTCCTCGTCGGCCAGGATGAGCAGCGTGGACAGGTGCTCGTCGCAGCGCACCGGGCCGCCGCCGACCGCGATGACCCCGGCCCGGGCCAGGGCCAGCGCATGCCGCGCCCAGCGCAGCGACAGGGCGGCGCGGGCGAGCGGGACCGTGGGGCCGATGGCGGCGGGCCGGCCCCGCAGCACCCGGCCGATGGCTGCCTGCCGCCCCGGCCCGTCCGGATCCGGCACCAGCAGGCACGGATCCGGGCGCGTCCAGTCGGCGAGTACATCGGGCGGCAGCGGCAGCGCGTCCTGCTGCCGCCACTCGCCCAGGGCCGCCACGGCCACCTGGGCGGGCAGCACCCACCCGGCCGCGCGGGCCAAGCCGGTCACGAGCTCGGCGGCGGGCGGCGGCTCGGACAAGATCACGCCGAGCAGCCGCCGTGACCGGCGCTGCCGCTCCCCCGCCGCCTGCACGCGGGCCTCCGCGTAGCCCTGGGCGCAGGCCGCGGCCAGCTCGTCCAGGTACGCGAAAATCGCCTCGCCGACCCGGCTGAGCTCCTGCCGGTCCAGCCCGGCGTCGGCCTCGCACAGCCAGCGCCAGGCCACCCGCGCGCCCAGGCGCAGCGCGTCCTGCAGCGCGTCGAGGGTACGGCCCTCGCGGGCTGCCGTGCCGCCGATGGCGCGGAACTCCGCCGTGATGGCCCGCGTGGAGCGGGCCCCCGGGACCGGCTGGGCGATGTGCGCGATGAACTGGGCCACGGCGCCGGTCACCGCGTCGGCGAGCCGCTGCTGATAGTCCGGGCGGTCCCGGCTCGCGTATTCCGGGACTCCGCGCCCGATGACCTCGATCATCTCCGGGATGGCGCCGCCGAGCCTGGCCCGGACCACAGCCGCGGTCTCGGCGGAAAACGCCGGCCTGCCGACCGGTGCGGTCTCCTCGCGGGAGACCTCCGCAAGCTCTCGCACTCTCATTCACCGCCCGGACGCCAGCTCCGCCCCGCGACATGATTGGCCAATACGTTACCAGTAAGTAACTTCAGGTGTCACGCGGGCGGGCCCGAGATGTGGCGGGGTGGTGTCACGCGGGTGCGGGGCTGGACACGTGAAGAGGTGGTATCACGCGGGCGGGCTCGACACGTGGCGGATGGTGTCACGCGGGCGCGGAGCTGGACACGTGGCGGGTTCCGTCACGCGCGCGGGCCGAGCATCGCCTGCGTGGCCCGGACGGCCACCTCGGTGATGCCGCCGATGTCGCCGCCGTCCTCGACGGTCGTGGCGATCAGCTCGCGCAGGCCGCCGATCAGCATGACCATGAGCTGGCGGGACGGCGGGGCGACGCCGGCCGCGCGCAGTTCCGGGGTATCGGTGAGGTCCCTGACCAGCACGATGAAGGCCTCGAGCGACTCGCGCTGCAGGTGCCGGGCGTCGGCGCCGAGCGAGGGGAGGTCCCGGATCCAGCTCAGCGTGAGGGCCAGGTCGGACTGCGCCACCGCGATCCACGCCTCGATGGCCTGGCGCACCTGAGCATCCCAGGGCGCGAGCGGGTCGACCGCGGCCGCGATCTGGCGCACCATGGCCGCGTTGGCCTCCCGCAGCAGGGCGATGTAACAGGCCTGCTTGCTGGGGAAGTGCTCGTAGAACGTGCGGCGCGAGGTGCGGGCGTGGCGCACCACGTCGGCGACCGTCGAGTCGCGGAAACCGCACTCCCGGACGGCCGCGGCCATGCCCGCTAGCAGCCGCTGGCGGAACTCGGCGGTCGCGGCCGCGTTCTCCGGGCTCACCACCCCGTGGTGCGCGGTACTGGTCGTCGTCACGCTGTCCCTCCTGGCTTGCACATTACGGTACCCTGGCGTACCGTCAATCCGGTACGCGCGCGTACCGTAAATCGGAAGGGCCATTGACCGGAGGGCGCGAATGAGCACGGCGGCATCGAGCGCCGGGGCCACCAGCTCTGGCGCTATGAGCCCTGGCGCTATGAGCCCCGGTGCCGCTAACCCCGGTGCCGCTAACCCCGGTACCACCAGCCCTGGCGTCATGAGCCCTGGGGCCATGAGCGCGGTGACACGGCCGGGCGGCCCGTCTGCCCCGCGCCTGGTGCAGGGCGTCCTGGCCCTCGCCGCCCCGCTGCGGACGATGCGCCGGCTGCGCGAGCGCTACGGCTCCGCGTTCACCGTCAACGTCCCGGTCATCGGGAAAGCCGTCGTCATCAGCGACCCGGCCGAGGTCAAGCAGCTGTTCACGACCAGCCAGGAGATCGCCGACAACCTCGATTTCAACCTGGGGCGGGTGCTCGGCCCCAACTCCTTCTTCGCGCTGAGAGGTGACGCGCACCTCAGGCAGCGCAAGCTCCTGGTGCCGCCGTTCCACGGCCGCCGACTCCGCGGGTACGAGGCCATCGTGGAGGAAGAGGCGGCCCGCGAGATGGCCACCTGGCCTGAGGGTCGCGAGTTCGCGACGCTGGACTCGATGATGCGCATCACGCTCAACGCGATCCTGCGGGCGGTGTTCGGCGCGGACGGCGCCGAACTGGCCGAACTGCGGGACCTGCTCCCGGCGTATGTGAAGCTTGGCTCGCGGCTCGCCAGCCTGCCGATCCCGCGAGCCGACTTCGGCCGATGGAGCCCGTGGGGCCGCGCGTACGCCTACCGGCGCGAGTACGACGCGATCGTCGACCGGCTGATCGCGGCGGCCCGGCCCGAGCTCGGCGAGCGCGGCGACGTTCTCGCGCTGATGCTGCAGAGCAGGTACGACGATGGTGCAGGGATGAGCCGCGACGAGATCGCGGATCAGCTGCTCACCCTGCTGACCGCCGGGCACGAGACCACGGCGACCACGCTGGCGTGGGCCATCGAGCGGTTGCGCCGACACCCGGTCGTGCTGCGCCGACTCGCCGATGAGGCCGATGCCGGCGGGTCGCAGCTGCGCGAGGCGACGATCCTCGAGGTCCAGCGGGTGCGCCCGGTCATCGACATGACGGCCCGTCAGGTACGCGCGCCTAGCATGCAGCTGGGCCGGTGGACGCTGCCGAAGGGGCAGGTCGTGCTGGTGAGCATCTACCTGATCCATACCGACGCGGCGCTGTTCCCTGACCCGGGCCGGTTCCACCCGGACCGCTTCGCGGGCAGCAGGCCGGACACGCACCAGTGGATCCCGTTCGGCGGCGGCGTCCGGCGATGCATCGGCGCCGCCTTCGCCCACATGGAGATGAACGTGGTATTGCGCACGCTGCTCCGCGACTTCACGCTGGAGCCGACGAGTGAGCACGGCGAGCGCTGGCACTCGCGGGGCATCGCCTGGTGTCCCGCCAAGGGCGGCCGGGCCATGGTGCGCCGCCGGGCCCGGCCCGCCCCCGCCGACCTCATCCGCCCCGCCTCGGTAAGGAGTGTCCATGGCCAGGAAGCTTAGGTCCATCGCGGGCCGGCCGGCGATGATCACCGGCGCGGCCTCGGGCATCGGGCGGAGCCTCGCCCGGCGGCTGTCGCGTTCGGGCTCGCCGGTGGCCATCGCCGACATCGACGAGGCCGGCCTGAAGGACACCGCGAGGTCCCTGCCGGGGCCGGTCCTGGTCCGGGTGCTCGACGTGCGGGACGCCGCGGACCAGCACCGTTTCGCGGCGGAGGTGCGCGAGTGGCTCACCGCTCCGCTGGCCGCGGTGTTCAATAACGCCGGGGTGGCGGTCGCCTCGCCGGTGCTCGACGCCGACCCCGGCGATGACGAGTGGCTGCGGCAGATCAACTTCGACGGGGTGGTCAACGGCACGCGTGCCTTCCTGCCCATCCTGGTCGAGCAGGACGACGGGGTCATCGTGAACACCTCGAGCGTGTTCGGCCTGGTGGGCATGCCCTATCAGAGCGCCTACTGCGCGTCGAAGTTCGCCGTGCGCGGCTTCACCGACGCGCTGCGGCAGGAACTGCGCGGCACCGGCGCCCGCGCGGTGACCGTCCACCCGGGCGGCATCAAGACCAACATCGCCCGCAACGCGCGCATCCGGAAGGACCCCGAAGGCCGCGGCCGCACCCGCGAGCAGATGGCGGCCGAGTTCGAGGCGATCACCATGACCACGCCGGACAAGGCGGCCGAGATCATCTGCCGCGGCGTCGACCGGGGCAAGGCCCGCATCCTGGTCGGCCCCGACGCCTACGTCTTCGACGCCCTGGCCCGCGTCGCCCCCACCCACTACTACGACGTAATGGCAGTACTGGAGAACCGGCTCCGGGCCCGGCAGGCTGGTGCCCGATGACCGAGCATGTCGACGTTCTCATCGTGGGGGCGGGGCTGTCCGGGATCGGCGCCGCCCATCACCTGCAGGCCGCGTTCCCGGGCAAGACCTACGACATCCTCGAGGCCCGCGACGCCATCGGCGGCACCTGGGACCTGTTCCGCTACCCGGGCGTGCGGTCGGACTCGGACATGTACACGCTCGGCTACCGGTTCCGGCCGTGGACCGAGGCCAAGGCGATCGCGGACGGCCCGGCGATCCTCGGCTACGTCCGCGCCACCGCGGCCGAGGCCGGGATCGAGCGGCACATCCGCTTCGGGTACCGGGTGACCCGGGCCTCCTGGTCGAGCGAGCAGGCGCGCTGGACCGTGGAGACCGAACGGCCCGGCGGCGAGACGACGGCGCTGACCTGCGGCTTCCTGCTGATGTGCAGCGGCTACTACCGCTACGACCAGGGCTACCTGCCGTCATTTCCCGGCATCGCGGACTACCGCGGCCACCTCGTGCACCCGCAGCACTGGCCGGAGGACCTGGACTACGCGGGCAAGAAGGTCGTGGTGATCGGCAGCGGGGCGACCGCGGTGACGCTGGTCCCGGCCATGGCGCAGACCGCGGCGCACGTGACGATGCTGCAGCGCTCCCCCACCTACATCCTGGCCATGCCGGCCGAGGACGGCATCGCCACCCGGCTGCGCGCGCTGCTCGGCACGCAGCGCGGGTACACCGCCACGCGGTGGAAGAACGTCGCGCTGACCACGCTGATCTACAAGCTCAGCCGCCGCAGGCCCGACATGATCCGCGGCTGGATCCGCCAGATGGCGGTCAAGCAGCTGCCGGACGGGTACGACGTCGACACCCACTTCAAGCCGGCCTACAACCCGTGGGACCAGCGGCTGTGCCTGGTGCCCGACGGCGACCTGTTCAAGGCCATCCGTGACGGGCGCGCCTCGGTGGCCACCGACCGCATCGCCAGCTTCACCGAAGGAGGGCTGCGGCTGGAGTCCGGCGCCGAGCTGGCGGCCGACATCGTGGTGACCGCGACCGGCTTGCAGCTGCTGGCGTTCGGCGGCACCGAGCTGGCCGTGGACGGACGGCCGGTCCGGCTGCCCGAGACGATGGCCTACAAGGGCATGATGCTGAGCGGCGTGCCGAACTTCGCGTTCACCATCGGCTACACCAACGCCTCCTGGACGCTGAAGGCGGACCTGGTGAGCGAGTTCACCTGCCGGCTGCTGAAGCACATGGACGCCCGCGGCTACGACACGTGCGTCCCGGTCAACGACGACCCCAGCGTCACCGAGCAGCCGCTGCTCGACTTCCAGGCCGGCTACGTGCTGCGGGCCATCGACCAGTTCCCGCGGGCCGGCTCGCGGGCGCCGTGGCGGCTGGGCATGAGCTACGCCCACGACGTGGTCACCCTGCGGCACGGCAAGATAGACGACGGCTCGATGCGCTTCTCGCGCCTGGACGGGCCGGCGGCGCGGCCGGCGGCGGGGCTGGCCACTGGCCGTTCCGCGTGATGGCCGCGAGGGCCGGGCTGCCGCCGCCGGGAGGCGGGGATGCGGACAGCCTGGATCCCCGTCTGGCTGGTGAGCGGGGAACGGGCGGCGGGGCACGCGCCCTCCTCGTTCGGGAGTAATTTGTCGGCGAGTGACAAAGCTGCCGCTCGAATCGTTGCCCGGGGGCATAGGAACGCGCCGCGGCAGGACGTGTACTCCGAGCATGCCCCGTATTCGCCCCCTCAGGTTCCGCCTGGCCGCCGTCGTGCTGGCGGCCGGCGCCGCGCTGTTCGCCGGGCAGCTACCCGCCCAGGCCCGGACGCTCCCGGTCGACTGGGACTTCGCGCTCGGCGCGCTGGCCGGCTTCGCCTTCCCGCAGACGCCGCCGCCCGGCGCGGACAACTTCGGCTGCAAGCCGCCGGCCGCGCACCCGGAGCCGGTCATCCTGGTCAACGGCACGTTCGGCAACCAGGACGACAACTGGCAGGCCGCCTCGCCGCTGCTGGCCAACCACGGCTACTGCGTCTTCAGCTTCAACTACGGCGGGCCCTCGGCGTCGTCGGTCATCCAGGGCACCGGGGACATCGCCGCCTCGGCGGGGCAGCTGGCCTCGTTCGTGAGCAGGGTGCTCGCGGCGACCGGCGCGGCCAGGGCCGACCTGGTGGGCCACTCCCAGGGCGGCATGATGCCGCGGTACTACCTGAAGTTCCTCGGCGGCGCCGCCTTCGTGGACAAGCTGGTCGCGCTGGCGCCGAGCAACCACGGCACCACCCTGGACGGGCTGACCGCCCTGGTCAACGCCTTCGGCGCGGCTGGTTTGGTGAACAGCGCGCTGAACCCGCTGTGCACCGCGTGCGTCGAGCAGGAGGCGGGCTCGGCGTTCCTGGACAGCCTGAACGCGGGCGGCGAGACCGTGGCCGGGGTGAGCTACACGGTCATCGAGTCCCGGTACGACGAGGTGGTCACGCCGTACACCTCGGCGTTCCTGTCCGGCGCCGGCGTCACCAACATCACGCTGCAGAACCAGTGCCCGCTCGACCTGAGCGACCACCTGGAGATCGCCGCGGACCCGGTCGCGCTGGCCGACGTGCTGAACGCGCTCGACCCGGCTCACCCGGTGCGCGTGCCGTGCCTGGCCGTGCTGCCGATCACCGGCCCGGTCGGCCCGGTACCGCCGTTCTAGGGCCGCCGTTCCAGGGCCGCTGTTCTGGCCGGTCAGCCGGAGGGGGGCGGGGGCAGCGCGGCGAGCAGGTGCGTGACCCGGGCCAGGCGCTCATCGGACCCGGCGGCGGAGAGGTTGATCCGGACCAGGGCGCAGGCCGACCGGGTCCCGGCGTCGGCGAGCAGCGCGGCGGTGACGGCGTCCCCGTGCAGGTCCGGGTGGCCGCGGGCGGCCAGCCGGGTGGCGAGGGCGGCGACCTGCGCGCCGATCTCGGCGATCTGCATCGGCACGTCGGCGGCGCCCGAGAGAGCGGCGGCGAGATCGGCGGGCGGGCCAGGCGCCCTGCCTGGCCCGGGGGGCGGGCCGGGCGGCCGGCGGCGGGCGGCGATCACCGCGCGGTAGGCCTCGGCGTCGGCCTGGGCGAGCGGCGCGACCAGGCCGGCCAGCCGTTCGGCGTCCGCGGCGAGCTGGGCCGCTCCGGGGAGCTGCCGGCCCGACAGCCGCGCCGTCATCGCGCACAGGCTGGCGGCCAGCGCGACCCCGAGCGCCGCCGCGGCGCCGCCGGCCGGGGCGGGCCGGCCGTCGGCGAGCAGGCCGAGGAACGCGCGCAGCGGCAGGTCGAGATAGCAGGGCCCGCTGTGTCCCCCGCTCGCCTCCGGCTCGCTCATGCTGTGTCCCCCGCTCACCTCCGGCTCGCTCAGGCGAGGCCGACTACGTCGCCGTTGGCGTCGATGTCGATCCGTTCGGCGGCCGAATTGGAGGCCAGTCCCGGCATGGTGCGCATCTCGCCGCAGATGGCATAGATGAATCCGGCTCCGACCGACGCGCGCGCCTCCCTGACCGGCAGCCGCCAGCCGACCGGGGCTCCCTTGAGCTTCGGGTCCGAGGACAGTGACAGCTGGGTCTTGGCCACGCAGACCGGCAGGCCGCCGAACCCGTTGCGTTCGAAGGCATCGAGCTGCCTGGCGGCCTCGACCGAGTAGTCGACGCCGTCGGCACCGTACAGCCGGGTGGCGATCGTCTCGATCTTCGTCCGGAGCGACGCCCCGGCTGGGTAGAGGAAACGGAACTCACCGGGCTCCTCGGCCGCCTCGGCCACGGCCTCGGCCAGCTCGGCGGCACCGCGACCCCCGTCGGCGAAGTGAGTGCAGACCGCCGACCGGACTCCCA
>Ga0335080_10007928_pt1 | contig 11051 bp, 11 predicted proteins | sample Lox_Sample_34_FD_206720 | JGI IMG/M metagenome (GOLD analysis project Ga0335080, IMG submission 206720) | Soil microbial communities from Loxahatchee National Wildlife Refuge, Florida, United States - Lox_Sample_3.4 | ecosystem: Environmental > Terrestrial > Soil > Wetlands | place: USA...
AACCTTGCAGTCCAGCACCCGCAGCGGATTCGTCACCGCCCGCCGCTGACAGTCCTCGCACATCTTCGGCGCCACCGGAATGAGCGCTTCTCGAAGGGTTTGGTTGTAACGTTCGCGATCCGCGGAGGATCCTACCGAATTCAGCTCCAGCGTCCACCCCGTGATCCCCAGCTCATCCAGCAGCGTCGCCAGCATTTCTAAGACTTCTGCATCTCTTAAAGGACTTTCGCTACCCGCGGAGGGCGGCCCGATCACCTCCGCCCCAATCTGCGAAAACTGCCGGTACCGCCCCTTCTGCGGCCGCTCCCGCCGGAACTGCGGCCCGATGTAGTAAAGCTTCTGCAACTGTCCCGTCTCGCCTAGCTTGTGCTCGATATAAGCCCGCACCACCCCCGCCGTGTTTTCCGGCCGCAACGTCAACGACTGCGGTTTCTCCGATTGCGCCCGCGCCCGGTCCTCCCACGTGTACATTTCCTTCGAAACGATGTCCGTCTCTTCTCCCACGCTGCGCGAAAAGAGCGACGTATCCTCGAACACCGGCGTCCGGATCTCGCCGAAGTTGTAGCGGGCAAAAACGGCGCGTGCCGTCGCCTCAATCCGGTTCCAGAGCGCGGTCTCCGGCGGCAGCAGATCCCGCGTCCCGCGCACAGCTTTCAAAGTGGCCATATCTTTTTCAGTTTAAATGGCCGGTCGACGCCGACCCGGCGCTGCGAGGATATGCCGAATTAGCGCCCTACCCCGTAATTGACCGCGTAAACCTCAGCCACCATAGTGGGCTGCCGGCGTAAAGGTAGACCGTCACGGCTTGAGCAACCCAGAGCGGCGGCAGCACGACCCGATAGAGCTTATGAATCTTGCCGTCAACCAACAGATCGCGCACTACGCCCAGCAGAATTACGCCGTCGAGACAGGGAAAGTAGAGGTTGTGGTTGAAGATGTAATCGTTCCGCCCAAAGGCCGCGTCCATCAGCCCGCATGTGGCGATGAAAAGAAGACGGCGATGTAAGTCGGGTTGTTTCCGCCAGTAGATGGCGAGCCCGACAAAAAGGCCAAAGGCGAACATGTCAAAAAATGGAATGGCGAGGAAAGTCTCGATACCCGTCTGCTTCAATACGTGCAGATCGAAGCGTGTCATCAGCACAGCGATGGTAAAGCCCAGCGGTACCATCAGCGAAGCCAGCGCAACTCCGAACCAGCCGAAGAAGCGATGCCACTTGACATTGCGTGTGCGGACCAGAGCCGACTGGAAGATGTAGAAGACCATCCACGCAGAGAAAGCCGCCCCGTGAATCCAGAGCAGAACCGGGCGAGCCGGTGTGGCGTGGATCAGGTGCTGGTCCACGGTGTGGCTGAAGCCCCACACCACGATCGCTGCCAGCAGCAGCGACATCGCAATGTAAAAATACTTGTCAACAAGACCGCCCCGGCCGGTCACACCGCTCAATGGGCGCACAGCGGCACCCTGAGAAATCGAAGCCATCGTTCAAAACCTCGGCCTCGCGTCTTGGGGAAGAGCGAGTCAATTCAAGTGCTCAGCTCGGGAAGTGCGCCGAGTGTAGCACGCAGCAAACTCAACCCTCAACCGGAAAATCGTGCCTCCAAACTCCTTACAACTACTTGGGCAGCTCGAAGCGGGAAACGAATGCATCTTCCGCATCCATTCCGCAATCCAACGCGCATGGAATACAGACTTCTCGGAGGCTCAGGCCTCAAGGTTCCCGTGTTGAGTTTCGGCGCCGCAACTTTTGGAGGCGGCAATGAGTTTTTCAAAGCATGGGGCAACACCGATGTTGCCGAAGCAAAGCGCTTGATTGACGTCTGCCTCGATGCCGGCGTTAACCTTTTCGACACGGCGGATGGTTATTCCGATGGCCGTTCCGAGGAGATCCTCGGCAACGCGCTCGAAGGCCGGCGCGACCAGGTTCTCATCTCGACCAAAACGTATTTCCGCATCGGCACCGGCCCCAACGATGCCGGCACATCGCGCTTCAGGATGCGCCGCGCCATCGAAGCCAGCCTCAAGCGACTCCAGACCGACTACATCGACATCTACCACATGCATGCATTCGACGCCCTCACCCCCATCGAAGAAGTGCAGGAGACGCTTCAGTCGTTCGTTCGCGAAGGCAAGGTCCGTTACACCGCTGCCTCGAACTTCTCCGGCTGGCACCTGATGAAGTCGCTCGCCATCGCCGACCGTTACGGCTGGCCCCGCTTCGTCGCCCACCAGGTCTACTACTCCCTCATCGGCCGCGATTACGAGTGGGAATTGATGCCCCTCGCGCAGCAGGAAAGAGTTGGAGCGCTCGTCTGGAGCCCCCTCGGCTGGGGTCGCCTCACCGGCAAGATCCGCCGCGGTCAGCCACTGCCGGAAGTGAGCCGTCTTCACAAGGCCGCCGACCCCGGACCGCAACTCCCGGACGAATACCTGTACAAAGTCGTCGACGCACTCGATGCCGTAGCAGCAGAAACCGGCAAGTCCGTCCCGCAGGTCGCGCTCAACTGGCTTCTCCAGCGGCCCACCGTATCTTCCATCATCCTCGGCGCTCGCAATGAAGACCAGCTGAAGCAGAACCTCGGCGCAGTGGGCTGGAACCTGACGGCCGAACAAGTTGCGAAACTCGATACCGCCAGCGCCCTCCAACCCGCATACCCCTACTGGCACCAGAGGAATCCAAATGCTTCTGAGCGAATTCCGTTGCCAGTATGAAAACAGCCTTCCGTTCTCGGTCCTCAGTTCTCATGCTTCAACGATTCTGTTCAGAGAACCGAAGACCGAGGACTGACCCTAATCCCTGTTCCCTAATCCCTGCCCCTCTCACTCTTCCCGCAATACCTCCACCGGTTCCACCCGCGCCGCGCGTAGCGCGGGCATTAGCGAGGCGCACGCCGCAACCAGCAGAATCAGGCAGATCACGCCTCCATAGGTTGCTGGATCAAGCGCAGAGACACCGTACAGCATCGACGAGATAAACCGGCTTAGCCATAGGCCAAGCCCCAGCCCTGCCGCACACCCGATCACAGCCACTCGCAAGCCCTGCAACACAAAACGCGCAACAATCTGGTTGCGCATCGCACCCAGTGCCAGCCGCACCCCCACTTCCCGCTGGCGCAGGCGGCCAAGATAGCTCAAAGTCCCATAGAGCCCGATGCACGCCAGCGAAACTGCCGTGGCAGCAAAGATGGCGAGCAACATTGTCCGCAGCCGGTTTTCCGAGGATGCATCATCCAGGTGGTCCTGCAAGGGCGCAAACGAGTAGACCGACCGCGAAGGATCGATCTCGTGGATTCGACGCCGGATCGTCTCCGCCATCGCCATAGGGTCGCCCTGCGCGCGCACCAGGTAATTCGGGAAAGGCGTGGGCGCGCTGAAGCAGGAGTATACCGTGGGCACAGGTTGCGTATTCAGTCCTTCTTCCCGCGCATTGCCGGTGATTCCGCGAATCATACCGCTGGGTAGAAAGTCATTGTAGGTGGCGCCTGAGAGTTGATGACCGATCGGCGAAGCATCGCTCATGTACTTCTCGGCGAACGCACGATTGACCAGGACATCGCTTGTCTTCGAGGCTTGCCGGCACGGTTCGCCCACCAGGATAGGAATGCGCGTGGTCTCGAAGTAGCCCGCCGATACATACCGGCTGTCGGCAAGGATCGGATGCCCCGGATCGACCTTCCCGTCAATCTTGAATTCAATCTGGTACAGCGCGGGAACGCCCGGCAGCATGGCCGAAGTCGCCACCCTTTCAACTCCCGGCATTGCGCGAATTGCATCAAGTGAGCGGTCGATTCGCTGGGTAACTTTTGGCATGTCGCTGGTCTCGCCCCACGATCCGCTGATCTGGAACGTCAGCACATGGCTGGGATCAAACCCGGGATACACACGCGAAAGCTGCCGAAAACTGCGCAGCAATAACCCCGCACCGATCAGCAGCGTCACCGCCAGCGTGATCTGCATGAACACCAGCACCCACTGAACTCTGCCCCGGGCCGAAATCTGCGTACGGCTCCCGGCGGCCAGTGACTGCGCCAGTGTTCTCCTCGTGCCGCGCAGCGCTGGAAAAAGCCCGCACAGCAACGTTGTCAGCACAGCGGCCGCAAGCGTATACGCCACGATCTGCCAGTTCAGAGAGATCTCTTCCGCACGCGGCAAAGTCTTCTCAAGCAGGTGGAATCCGCGCGCCGCCGTCCCCGCAAGCAATAATCCAGCGAGCGAGCCGAGCAATGCGAGCGCGAAAACTTCGGTCAGCAACTGGCCGATGATCCCGATTCGCGTGGCCCCCAACGAAAAGCGGATGGAGATTTCGTGTTCCCGTTCCGTCGTTCGCGCCAGCAGGAGTGCGGCAATGTTTGAGCATGCGATCAGGAGCAGCAGCGAAACCGATCCGTAAAGCAGCCACAGAGAACCGCGAGAATCCCCGACGATCACATCTTTCAGAGCCTGGGTTTGCACCGTAAGTTCCGCGTCCGGCTTGAGGAACTGCTTGCCTAGTTGCGTTTGAACTGTAAGAAGGTCGGCAGTTGCCTCATGCGGTGTAACCCCGGGTTTCATTCGCCCAATCACGGTGAACCACGTCGCATCGCGCCGCTGCGCAAACGGAGCGTCGGGCGAACTTGTCGTCCACATATCTACACCAGCATTCGGAAATTGAAATGATTCCGGCATCACTCCGACAATCGTCGAGGTAAAGCCGCCCACGTGCACCTTCTCCCCAAGCGCCAACGAATCGCCATGGAACCGCCGCTGCCAATACCTGTAGCTGATCAGCACTGCCCTCGGCCCTCCCCAGTGCTCTTCATTCGGCGCGAACTCACGCCCCAGCGCGGGCGACACGCCCATCACCTCGAAAAAACGCGGCGCCACCAGGCACTCCGTCACCTTCTCCGGCAGCGAGCCCGATGTCTCCGACAAATCGTCAAAGTAATACCCGCTGATAGCCTGGAACGTAGAATTCATCCGGTTCCAGTCTTCGAGGCGTACAGGCGCGACGAAGTGGTTGGCATCGCGACTCTTGTAATCCTGCTGATAAATCGCAACCAGATGGTTGCTGTTCGGGTAGGGTAAAGGTCGCAGCACAATTCCGTCGATCGCAGAGAAGACCGCGCTGTTGGCTCCGATTCCCACCGCCAGCGTGAGAATCACCACAATCGAAAACAACGGTGACCTGCGCAGAAATCGCCCCGCGGCCTTCAAATTGAATAGCAGTCCATCGACAAAGGCCGAGATATGCACCTCGCGCACCTGCTGCTTTACCTGCTCGTGTCCGCCAAACTCAAGCACAGCTCGCCGGTGAGCCTCCCCCGGCGAAAGGCCCTCCGCTATGAGATTCTCCGTCAATTCGGCAATGTGGAACGCGATCTCCTGGTCGACGGGGTTTTGCGGAACGGGTTTGCGGTTCGAATGCCTCCAGACGATCATCACTGCCTCCTACCGTGCCGTCGCGAGAATGAGTTCTACGGCCCGCGAAAGCCGATTCCAGGTGTCCTCTTCCGCAGCCAGTTGCTTGCGTCCCTTCGCCGAAAGTCGATAGAACTTTGCCTGGCGCCCATTGTCCGATTCGCCCCAGTCAGCCTCCAGCCAACCCCGCTTCTCCAGGCGGTGCAGCGCCGGATAAAGCGATCCCTGCTGCACCTGCAGCACTTCATCCGAAATCTGCCGAATCCGTTGCGAAATCCCATACCCATGCACCGGGCCGAGCGCCACAATCTTCAGAATTAAAAGATCAAGTGTGCCCTGCAGCAGGTCTGCTTTCTCGATCGGAGCCATACCCGTATCTCTCCTAGGCAATCGACATATTTAATCGACATATGTAGATTGTCAAGGAGAGAGTGACAAAACGCACAAGAGATTGCCAGCCAGGACTGATGGCTGACAAAAACATCGCGACAACGAAGCTTATGTGTTCTGAAGAAAATCCGTCGCCTATCGTGACATCGGATTATGCCAGCGGTGGTGCTTCTTATAGACGTAGTGCCCGATCATCCATCCAAACGCGCTCCCCACCAGCACATCCGATGGAAAATGCTGCTGTCCCAGCACGCGGGCAAGACTCACACCGGTCGCAGCTCCGTAAATCCCCAGTGCCTTCCATCGGCCGGGATACTCGTCGGCAAGCACTGCCGCGCTCGACCACGCCAGCATGCTGTGGTTCGAAGGAAAGGAGGAGTCCCAGCCGACATCGGTCTGAAAGAACTTCCCCTTGGAGTCATCGACACCCGGCCGCTCGCGCCAGAAGATCAGCTTCATGCCCTGCTCCACAACTGCCGCATCCAGCAAGGCCTCGCCGCTCAGGATCCCCGTTTCGCGCGCATGATCGTTATCGACGAAATGCCCGGCAGCATACATCACCACCGGCGCAGCCACGAAGGGGGCCACCAGCACATTCGACGCATTCGTGGCCGTGTTGTTGAAGCTGGGATTCTGTGACACAACCTCTGTCATGGCCTGGTGATCCGTCGCGATTGCAAGCGTTACGCCGAGCCCCAGCGGCACCAGGTATCGCAAATCCTTATCGCGAATCCGCACAGGACTCGACCAGATCGCTCCCTGGTCCTTCAGAATATTCAGCGGCATTTCCTTGAGCGTCACCGGCGGTTGCGGCTTGGGCGCTTCCGGCAGAGGTGCCGAGGGCCAGGTCTGCGCGCGAGTGCTGATGCAGAACGTCAAGAACGGCACAACCAAAACGGTAACGCACGGCCGACAAAGAAAGCGGAACTTTCTGGAGATGTTCAACACGTTTACTCGATGCTAAACGACCGGGCCGGCAAATGCAGATGAACAAAACGTCATTGATTCTTACTTGTCTGATTCGGCCAGATAGATCTTCACGTAGTCGAGATAGTTCTGCGCATACTGAAGAATGAGTTTGCGATCCTCCTCGCCAAGTTCGCGCCGCTGTTTGCCTGGCACACCGGCCCAAAGGGTCCGCGGAGGAACAACAGTGTTCTCCGGCAGAACCGCCCCGGCTGCGATGATTGATCCCGCACCAATCCGGCAGTTGTTGAGAATGGTTACGCCCATCCCGATCAAGACCTCATCCTCGACTACACAACCGTGAACCGTGGCGTTATGTCCGATTGTCACCCAGTCGCCAACGGTGACAGGGTAGAGATATCTCTGCCCATGAAGCACCGAGCAATCCTGCACATTAGAATTGGCGCCGACGTGAATCGAATTCACATCGCCTCGCAGTACAGCATTCATCCACACCGATGAATTCTCCCTGAGAGTGACGTCACCAATCACCTGTGCAGAAGTGTCGATATAGCAACCAGCGGCAATCGAGGGCATCTGGCCCTGGTAGCGGCGGATCATACGGTCTGCACCTCAGGACGTCAGTTTACGCGACGGAACCAAAAACACACGCCTCAGTAAAGAGAACCGACTCTCTTGTTCCCGCATAGAAAAACTTGCACGCGCTAGATTACGGCCATGAGCAACAGGACCCGTCGCGCGACCAGGTAACCCCTAAATTGGCTCAAAACAGGCACTTCCGGTATCATGGAAATGTCCTTTTCTGGCAGGTTTGGAGGTGGGACTCTTTGGCAGAGGTTCGCTTGCAGGAAGGCGAACCGCTTGAAAACGCTCTTCGCCGGTTTAAGCGAAAGGTTCAGCAGGAAGACATCATCAAGGAAGTGAAGCGTCATTCCTACTATCTGAAGCCTGGTGAAAAGCGCCGCGTGAAGGCAGCATTGGCACGCAAGCGGAATCGCAAGAAGGCTCGTAAAGAGCAGGATTAGTTCTTAAAACAGAGTCATCAACGTCGTACAGTGTGCCGGCCAACAGCTCGTCCGTTACCCCGAGCGTGATGAGCCCTTAACAAAAGAGAATGGTCGGCACATTACGAAATCTTTATGGCACATTGCGCTAAGCTGAGACTCACCAGCGCGAAGTAGTTTGTCTCCTCCTTCGGAGATCTGCATTACGCCGCCTCATTATTCCGCGGCCCGGGCCCTTGTTGTTCAAAGGACGTTCAAAGACAGGGAAACGGGACGGCACGCTCTTAAGGTCATGGCCGAATAGTCTATCGTGCCCTTCTTTGGGGAAGTCGGTCATGGAATTCGTCGACAGGGTTTTGAAGTGTACTGACTGCGGCGCGGAGTTTGTTTTCACCGCGGGTGAGCAGTTGTTCTTTCACGACAAGCAATTCAAAAACGACCCCAAACACTGCAAGCAATGCAAAGCCAAACGTGCCAGTGGTGGTCGCGTGCGATCCGAAACGCGAACCACGTGTTCTGCCTGCGGGATGGAGACTACGGTTCCCTTCAAGCCGACACAGGGCAGGCCCGTGCTGTGCCGCGCCTGTTTCCAAAAGCAGACGAAGACCGCTCCGGCAGCACCGGCTGAGCCTTTCACGCCTACCGCGTAGCCGCGCCGACCGAGATTGCGGGCGGGCTGGGTGCCGTTCAGTGCGTCTTTTTCAAGGCTCTGTGTCCGATGTCATGACGGTAATAGATTCCGTCAAACTGGATTAGTGCCATCGCCTGGTAGGCCCGTGCCAATGCCTGCTCAAGAGTCTCCCCGCAGGCTGTTGCTCCCAGCACTCGGCCGCCGCCTGTCACGAGCTGGCCGCCGACACGCGATGTTCCCGAGTGAAATATCTCCACGCCCGGCGTCAGCGCGGCATTGCTCAGTCCGCTGATCGGCAGACCTGTCTTGTAGCTGCCCGGATACCCCGACGAACTCGCCACCACGCACGCTGAAGCGCCGGGACTCCAGACCAGTTCTGTCGCGGAAAGCCCGCCGTCAATGCAGGCCTCCAGGGCATCTACCAGATCCGACTCCAGCCGCACCAGAATTGCCTGCGTCTCCGGATCGCCAAAGCGCGCGTTGTACTCCAGCACCTGCGGTCCCTTCGCCGTCATCATCAGGCCGCAGTAAAGCACTCCAGTAAATGGCGTGCCCTCCTCCGTCATTCCGCGCACCGTCGGTTGCGCGATGTGATGAAGGATCCACTCCGTCATCGTTGGCTCCAGCATCTCGGTCGTAGAGTAGACTCCCATTCCTCCGGTGTTTGGTCCCGTATCGCCCTCGCCGATCCGCTTGTGATCCTGCGCCGGCACCAGCGGAGCAACATGATTCCCATCCGTGAGGCACAGGAAGCTCACCTCCTCGCCCTCAAGGCATTCCTCAATCACGATCTGCTGCTCCACCGTCCCCAGAAGCGAGCCGCCGAAAAGCCCTTGCGCCGTCTCCAATGCAAAATGCCGCGTCGGGCAGATAATCACTCCCTTGCCTGCGGCCAGCCCGTCGGCCTTCACCACGATCGGAGGATGAAAGTAGCCTAGAGAATCCTCCACTTCCTTCGCGCTTGTGCACACCGCGTAGTTTGCCGTCGGGATCTGGTATCGCTTCATGAACTGTTTCGCGAATGCCTTGCTCGATTCCAAACGAGCCGCTTCGCGCGTCGGCCCGAAGATCCTGTATCCACGCTCGCGAAACGCATCCACTACCCCGAGAGAGAGAGGCAGCTCCGGCCCCACGATCGTCAGGCTGGGCTGTTCCGCCTCCGCCAACCGCACCATCGCGTTCACATCTTTCAGGTCGACAGGAACACAACGAGCAACCTCCGCGATCCCGCCATTGCCCGGCGCGCACACCACCTCCGTCACGCGCTGGCTGCGGCTCACCGCCCATGCCAATGCATGTTCGCGACCGCCCGAACCAAGAATCAGGACTTTCATTTGAACAACACCTTCCAACCGCTTTCATTCCGAAGCCGGAAAAACAATGGTCAGCAATCGGGTGCCGGTAAGTCAAACACTTACCCGAAACCTGCTGGGTTCCTGCGGTCCCCCCGCCATTGCTCAATTCACGGCCTCTCGATTTAAATCGCAGTGAGCGCCTCAATCCATGTCGACTCTCCCCAAAATCGAACTCCACCTCCACCTCGACTGCTCTCTCAGCTACGCCGCGGTCTCCCGCGTTGCCCCGCACATCTCACGCGAAGAGTACGAGAACGAATTTATCGCTCCGCCTCAGTGCGCCAGCCTGGCCGACTTCCTCACCCGAGCGCCTCGCGGATTCCAGCTCATGCAGACCGAAGACTCCCTCCGCATCGTCGTTGAAGATGTTTTTGAGCAGCTTCGCGCGGACAACGTCATCTACGCCGAACTCCGCTTCGCCCCTCTCCTGCACACCTACCAGGGCGTCACCCCTGAAGCGGTCGTCTCAGCCATCGATAGCGCCACCGAACAGTGCATCCGGGCCACTGGTATCGAAGCCCGCCTCATCCTCTGCACCCTCCGCCACTTCAACTCCGCGCAAAGCCTCCAGACCGCAAAACTCGTAAGGCAATTCCAGGGGAGCCGCATTGTAGCGCTCGACATCGCCGGTGACGAAGCCGGCTTCTCCATCGAGCCCCACATCCCGGCCTACCGCTACGCAATCGAAGAGGGTCTGCACCGAACCGCGCATGCCGGCGAGGCTCGCGGCGCCGACAGCGTCTGGGAAACGCTGAAGTACTTCGAACCCACGCGCATCGGCCACGGCGTCCGCAGTGTTGAAGACCCGGCCCTGATCGATCACCTCCGGGCTCATCGCATTCATCTGGAAGTCTCCCCCAGCAGCAACGTCCAGACCCGAACGGCCTCCAGCTACTCCGAACATTGTGTCGATCAGCTCTACCGCGACGGGGTCTCCCTCGGCATCAACACCGACGCCCGCACCATCACCAACGTCACGCTCGAACAGGAATACGCCCGCCTCCGCGAGCACTTCCGCTGGAGCGACGACACGCTGACCAATTGCAACCGCCAGGCTCTCCGAGCAGCCTTCATCCCCGACGCCCTCCGCGACCAACTCCTCAACAATCTGACTATTGCTCGCTAAACCTCAGAGCGCCGGGTGCCCCATCCTTGCGCAGCAAGGGTGGGAAACCAATGCCGTCAACCCGCCGCAGTCATCCAGGCAAGTGGAAAACTCGACCGCATCGGTAGGGGCACAAAGCGTCAGGGCACTATTTCACAGCTTGCTAAAAAGTGATCAGCCAAGGTTTCGTAAACAAGGGCTTGGCTTTTTAGCTAGGCCGCAAAGGCAGTGAGATAGGTGCCAG
>Ga0335080_10007929_pt1 | contig 11050 bp, 11 predicted proteins | sample Lox_Sample_34_FD_206720 | JGI IMG/M metagenome (GOLD analysis project Ga0335080, IMG submission 206720) | Soil microbial communities from Loxahatchee National Wildlife Refuge, Florida, United States - Lox_Sample_3.4 | ecosystem: Environmental > Terrestrial > Soil > Wetlands | place: USA...
TCGTTTCGCAACCACCGCGCCCGCGGGCAGGCCGGGGCGGCAACGGCGGCCCGGCCCGAGCCGGAGACGCACTCGCGTGATGACGCGCTCAGCCCGGGGGACACCGTGCTCATGCCCGGCATGGATACGCTCATCTGCAGGTTCTGGGCGGACGCGTTTACCCGGGCCGGCCACCGCGCGCTGCTCCTGGAGCCCAGCGCCTCCGCGCTCAACACGGGCTTCCGGCATGCAAGCGGCGGCGAGTGCACCCCCCTCGTGTCCATTGTGGGCGCGGCCATAGAAACCGTACGCGCCGAACACCTCGATCCCGCGCGCACGTTCTTCTTCATGCCCACGGTGCAGTTCGCCTGCAACATGCCGCAGGTTCCGGTCCTGGCCGACCTCGCGTTCCGCGCGGAGGGCATTTCGGGCCTGAAGATCGGGCGCATCAACCTGATGGCGCTGGTGGATGCGCTTCCGCCGGTCCTCGCGGCCAGGATCCTGGAGGGCCACCTGGTGGCCTGCCTGCTGTACAAGCTGGCATCACGGGTGCGTCCCTACGAGGTCGCCCGTGGTGACACCGACCGCGCGCTGGCCGCTTCCGCCGAGCTGTGCAGCCAGGCCATACGTGCCGGGACCGAGCTGCGAACCCCGTTCGCCCGCGCGGTGGAGCTGTTCAGGGGAGTCCTCCGTGATGAGAGCGCCGGCCGCAAGCCCCGCATCGCACTGCTGGGTGACCTGTACGTGAGGTACCACCCCGCGGTCAACGAAAAGGTGCAGGCGCTGGTGGAGGAGCTGGGCGGCGAGCTCATCGTTTCTCCGGTGTCGGAGTACGCCGCGCACCTGCTGGACCTGGGCGCGCGCCGCTACGGGGAGGATCCCCGGTCGGCCCGGCTGCTGCGGACCATAGAGGCGCGGTTCGAGAAAGTCGCGGAAGATCTCATCGGCGACCAGGCAGAGCCGGAGATCGCGGAGTGCGTGCAGCTCCTGGAGGAATACGGGGTCCCCTCCGGAATCCCCGGGGAGACTTCCATCAACGTGGGGCGCGCGCTGTGGTACTGCAAGCACGGAAAGGTGGAGGCCATCATCCACGCCAACCCGATGTTCTGCTGCCCCGGGGTGGTTTCCGCGTCCCTTTTCCGAAAGGTCCAGGCAGACTTCGGCATCCCGATCATCGACATCTTCTATGACGGCGCGGCCAATCCCAACCGGGCGCTCATACCGCACCTGCACTACCTCCGCGGGAGGGGCTGAGCGCGGCGCGCCCTCAGGAATCCAGGCCCGCTTCCTTGATCTTGTTGAGCAGCGTGCGGCGGCTGATGCCCAGCTCCTCCGCGGCGCGGGTCCGGTTCCCGCCGTGGCGCGCCAGTGTCTTCTCGATCAGCGCTCGCTCCTGGTCGTGAAGCCGCCCGCTCCTCGGCGCGCGGCCGGCGCGGGAGAACGGCTCGCCAAGGTCCCGCGTGGTGATGATATCCTCCGTGCACAGGATGTAGGCGCGCTCGATGCGGTTTTCCAGCTCACGCACGTTGCCCGGAAAATGGTAGGCGGAAAGCCGCGCCAGCGCCTCGGGATCTATCCCGCGCACGCGCCGCCCCATCTGCCGGTTGAGCTTCTCCACGAACCAGCCCGCGAGCGCAGGGATATCCGCACGGCGGTCGCGGAGCGGCGGCACCTCGATGCGGATGACGTTCAGTCGGTAGAACAGGTCCTCGCGGAATGTCCCCTCCGCCAGGGCGGCTTCCAGGTCCCGGTTGGTGGCAGCCACGATGCGGGCGTTGAGCGGGACCGCCTGCGTCCCGCCCAGCCGCTGCACCCGGCGCTCCTGCAGCACCCGCAGCAGCTTCACCTGCAGGTGCATCGGCATGTCGCCGATCTCGTCCAGGAACAGCGTCCCGGACGCGGCCAGCTCGAACATGCCGCGCTTCCGTTCCGACGCCCCCGTGAACGCCCCCTTCTCGTGGCCGAACAGCTCGGACTCGAGCAGGTTCTCGGGCACGCCGCCGAGGTTGATGGCCACGAAGGGGCCGCCGGCGCTCTCGGACAGCGCGTGCAGGAGCCGGGCCACGACCTCCTTTCCCGTGCCGCTCTCGCCGGTGATGAGCACCGTGGACGGCGTCGGGGCCACCTTCTCCACCAGCGCGCGCACCGCCCTCATCTTTTCATCCGCGCCGATCCAGGCGCCCTCGGCCAGGGCCCGTCGGCCGGCCTCGGCCTGGCCGGCCACCGCTTCCTCCGCCATGACGCGGCGCAGCCTCAGCACCAGCTCGTCCGGGTCAAACGGCTTCACCAGGTAATCCCGCGCGCCCAGCTTCATGGCCTGCACGGCATCCCGGACGTCGCCATACGCGGAGATCACGATCACCGGCACGCGCGGCCCGTCCTCCTTCAGCCAGCCCAGGATCTCCAGGCCGTCCGCCCGGGGCATCCGCAGGTCGAGGATGAGCGCATCGTAGGCGTCGGCCTCCAGCCGGGCCCGTGCCTGCACGCCGTCTGCGGCGGTGTCCGCGGCGAACCCCTCCGCGGCGAGGTAGGCGGCGATCGACTCGCGGATATTCTTCTCGTCGTCCGCGACGAGCACTTTCATTTCGCGTTTCCGCGGAAGCCTGGATCGCGCCCCGGTCTCGACCCCGCGCGCGGCAGCGTGACGCGCGCAACGGTGCCGCCGCCGTTTCGCGGCACGAGCGAGAGCGAGCCCCCCGCCGCTTGGACAAAGCGCCGGGACAGGGAAAGCCCCACGCCCGAACCGTGCACCTTGTCCGTGAAAAACGGGTCGAATACCTTTTCGGAGAGCTCCGGCGGGATTCCTTTCCACCGGTCGCGGACGCAGATGAGGACCGATCCCCCGTTCGCGGGATAGGGCGACTTCCACGCCGCCGCGGGCGTCGGCGTCCGGGTAGCTCTCCGCCGCGTTTCGCACGAGGTTCTCCATCACGGACCGCAGGAACTCGGCGTCCACGTGAATGGCAATGTCCCGCGCGTCGCCGGTCGGGGCATACGTGACCGGCTGCGGCTGCCGCGCAGTGAAGTCGCGCAGGAAGCTGTCCAGCGCGAGCTCGCGTGGTTCGCCGGCCGGGTTCTTCAGGAAATCCGATACCTGCCGGGAGAGCAGCGTAACTGGATGCGGATGGCTCCCAGGGGGTTCCTGATCTCGTGAGCCAGCGTGCGGGCGCTCTCCCCCAGCCGGGCCAGGGTTTCCTGCTCCTGCGAGCGCCGCCGGTGGCGGACGTTGCTCACCAGCAGGAACAGAAACACCGCGGCGATGACGGCGATGGCGGCCGGAGCAACCACCGCGGCGGCGCGGTACAGGATCCGTGAGCGGTAGTACGCCGAGATGTCCATGGAGAAAAACAACGCGCCCGCCGGCGTGCGGAAGCCGCCCCCCGTCGCGGCTCCGTTGGTCCTCCCATCATGCCGCCCCTGCCCATCATCCCCCTCATGCCGGGTCCGCCGGGAAGCGGGAGCCCCGGCCCGGGTCCCATCATGCCCGGGGCGCCTATGCCGAAGTACCTGCGGAGGGTCAGGAGCCTTCTGCCGCGCTCGTAATGGAAGCCTCCCCGGCCCGGAACGAAATCCAGCAAGATGACGCAGCTTCCGCGCTGGGCCGGGGACGACAAGAACCTCGTGGCGTTGTTCGTCACGCAGGCCAGCATGAACGGAAGGGATTACGACCTCACGCGCCTCTACGCGGAGCGGATCTGCCAGCCCTGCACGCTGACCTGCGTCCCGTCCTTCACCCCGGCCTGGTAGACCAGGTACGGGGGAACCATCAGCAGGTACTGCTTGTCCGCGGTTTTGAGGACCGGGTGGGGCAGCCCCTGGAAGGACACGGTTCCCTTGAGCACGAGCTTGTCCCCTTGGAACACGCTGGCGGCCTGCTCGTTCTGGCCGGATGCGAACGCCGCTGCCGCGGTGACGGCGAGCGCCGCGAGCACGATCAGGATTCTCTTAGCCATGGTTGGCCTCCTTGCCTTGTTGGTACCCGGAAGACTGCAAGGAGCGTGCCAGCATGGGGGCATGCGCAACGGCGAAAACGCTGGGTTTTCGCCTCAGGTCCGCCGAGGGCCCCATGGCAGCGTGCGCAGTTTTTTCTCACCCACTTCTTTGCGGGAAGGTTCTTCCCAAGAAAAAGGCGCCCCAGCCAGCCGGGCCGGAGCGCCCCGCGTGTTCCTGCGAACGACGCTCAGTTGAGGTACCAGGTCAGCAGCGTTGACACCGAGGTGGACAGCTTTGTCGTCGTGGCGGGGACGGCTGATGTGGCGGAGTCGAACCCAAGGCTTGCCTCACCGCCCCACGAGAAGTTGCTTGACAAGAAGTACTCCGCCCCAAACACGGCCTGCACTCCGAAGTCCGAGGGGGTAGGCCCGCCGCCGGAGGCCGCCTGGCCGCTATAGCCGATTTCCGCCCCGACGTAGGGGGAGACCCCGCCTTTGCCGGCGAAGTGATACTCGAATGCGCCCAGCAAATCGTACCCTGTGGTGGTTGTGCTGGAGTTGTTGAGGAAGCCCAGCATCGCACGGACCGCAATGTTGTCCGTGATCATGTACCGGGCTCCCAACGCGCCGGCCGGGCTTGCCCCGGTGGAGGTGATGGTACCGGCCACCTGAGTGCCGAACTGGCCCTTCTTTGCCTGCGCGAACGCCGCCGCGGCGACCACAACTAGAACGAGCGCGATGAACAAGAGTCGCTTCACGTAATACCTCCTGTATCTCCGCAATGCGCGGAGCGTGTGAGTCCTATCCCTTTCGTGTCCTTGGGGCTGCGCCCCGCGCGGCCCGTGCGCCGTTCGACGAGGCGCGCCCCTTCGCACCCGCGGCCTTGGCGCCGGCGCCCGGGCGCGGAATGGGACTGGCGTGCCGGGGCTGGTAGAGTCCCAGCTCGCCGCCGTCCGGCAGCGCGATGGCGGTCACGCGTCCCCAGCTGACGTCCTCCACCGCCCTGGTGAACTTCACGCCCTTCTCACGGAGCTGCAGCACGGTGGCCTCGATATCCTGGCACATGAGGTACAGCTCGGTGTGCGGAGGGCCGTCCGTGGGGTGGACCGCGATCTCAGCCGGCGGCAGCGAAAAGATGAGCCAGCCGCCTCCCGCGTCCACGGAAGGAGTGCCAAGCACGATGTCCAGCAGGGCCCGTGTCTGCTCAGGTACCCGGGAGTACAAGAGTGAGTGTGCGCCGTAAATCATCTCGCACCTCCTCATTCGCAATGATAGCACTGAGGACCGGCAATGCCCCTGCTCCCGCACTATAACAGAACGTTATGGAACATTCACGAGGCGTCTATGGCTCCCTTTTCCCGGCGTGACTAAGCTCTTACAGTAGAAAAAGAGAGTACCATGAGGAAGTCCACGGTCGCCTTCCCGGTCGCGTCTGCCCTGGTCGCCTGCGCCTTGTTCCTCGCTGCTTCCCGCGCCGTGGTCGCGGAGGACCGGGCGGTTACCGTCGATGGGACCGGCACGTCCGGGCAGGCGGCGCAAACGGGTCCAACGGCGCAGGTTCTGCTGCCGGATCTGCGGCCGGCAGTCAGGGCCCCGGCGGCTCGGTGGGGGGAGGCGCGTTTGCCCACATCCAGTTCGCGCGCGACCCCGCTTTTTTCTGACAAAGGAGCAGATCACGAAGCTTCTTCCCATCCTCCAGGCGTTGCGTGACGCCTTGTTTCCCACGCCATCCGGGGCCCGGCAGATCAAGGCCGATGTGGATGTTCAGCTCACCGCGATGCAGAAGCGGAGTGGGAAGACTTCCAGAAGGAAATGAGAGCCGCATTCGAGGAGTTTCGCCAGCGCATGGCCGCCTCCAGCTCCTCCCCGGGGTCAACGGGCGGCGGGCCGGGCGGGGCGGCAGCGGCCAGACCTGCCGGCGCGTCTTCGTCCGCCATGCTCCAGCGCCGCCAGCAGCAACCGGATGGGTTCATCGAGATCCTGCAGGCCCGGCTGAAACAGTAGGAAGCGCCGCTCCGCGCGGCAGGGAGGTCATGTGCAGGCGAGGATCCTGATCATAGAAGACGTGAAGGAGATGGCGGAGCTCATTCGCCTGTACCTCCAGAAGGACGGCATGGAGGCCTCCCTGTGCGAGAGCGCGGAGGAAGCCCTGGAGCTGTTCGCCCGTGAGAGGTTCGACCTCGTGGTCCTGGACATCAACCTGCCCGGCATGGACGGGTTCGAGTTCCTGCACCGGCTTCGCAAATCCAGCTCCGTGCCGGTGATGATCGTGTCCGCCCGGGACGCGGATGAGGACATGATCCTGGGGCTGGGCATTGGCGCCGACGAGTTCGTGACCAAGCCATTTTCTCCGAAGGTGCTCGTTGCGCGGGTGCGGGCCATGCTGCGGCGCACCACCGACCTGCGGGCCAGCCCCAACAGCATCCGGTTCGGAGAGTTCCTCCTGGACATCGATGGCTACCTGCTGAAGCGGGGCGGGGAGAAGGTGCCCCTTTCCACCAAGGAGTTCGAGGTTCTGGCGTACCTGGCGTCCCACGCGGGAAAGGCCCTGGCGCCGGACACCATCTACTCCGACGTCTGGCGCAATCAGTTCGGGGACGTCACCGCCGTGGCGGTCTACGTCCAGCGGCTGCGCCGCAAGATCGAGACGGATCCCGCCGCGCCGGTCTTCATCGAGACCGTGCACGGCATGGGCTACCGCTTCAACGCGGAGGCGATTCACGCATGAAGCTGCGCACGCAGTTCGTCATCCTGGTGGGCGGCATCATCGCGATGCCGTTCCTGGTGAGCGCGTTCATGGTGCTCGTGCAGGTGACCGTGGCCCGCGGCCGCGAGCCCCTTCCCAACTACGAGCAGATCCGAGGCTGGGTAACCCAGCACCTGCCCGCGGTGGTTCACTCCCATGACCCCTCCGCGCTCATGGACAGCCGTCCACCGGGGCTGGACCTCGTCATCCTGGACCGCGACGAGGTGGTGACCGCCTCCACGATCCCGGAGCTGCCGCAGGGCACCTCCGCCGCGGGGGCGGCGCTGTGGAACTACATGAGCGCCAAGGCGGACCAGTACCACTTCCAGGTGGACAGCCCGGAGCCGCACGGCGGCGCGGGCCTGGTGATCCTGAAGCTGCCGCGGATGAAGCCCGAGGTGGCCCGCTTCCGCGCCCTCGCCGTGCGGCTCGTGATGTACACGTCCATCCTGCTGCTGGTATTCTCCTCCCTCATGAGCTTCATGATCGTGCGGTCGCTCAACGGCTCCATCCAGTCCCTGGAGGCGGCCACGCGGCGCATCGCCGGGGGTGACCTGGACTTTGACCTCCCGGTGAAGGGCAACGACCGCATCTCCTCCCTCACGCGAAGCTTTGACAGCATGCGCCGCGCGCTGAAAGAGGAATACGCGCGCAGGGCGCGCTTCATCATGGGCGTCTCCCACGACCTGCGCACACCGCTCACGCTGATCCAGGGATACGTGGAGGCCATCTCGGACGGGTTCGCCTCGGAGCCGGACTCCCAGAAGAAGTACCTCTCCATCATCCTGGACAAGGCGCGAAACCTGGAAAGCATGGTGGGAGAGTTGATCGAGTTCGTCCGCATGGAGACCGGCCAGTGGCGGATGACCCACCGCGAGGTGCCGGCCCGCACGCTGCTGATGGACCTGGTGCGCCGGTTTTCCGAGGACGCTCTCATTCTCAAGCGCGAGTTCGGCTGGTCCATCGACCTGCCGGACGAGGCCACCGTCCGCATGGATGCGAGCCTGTTCACGCGCGCCCTGGAGAACCTCGTGGGGAATGCCATCCGGTATACCGAGCCCAGCGGCAGGATCACGCTGGATGCCCGCGTGGAGAGCGGGGAAGCGGTGCTTTCCATCACGGACACCGGCATCGGGATCCCGGAGGAAGACCTTCAGCGCATCTACGACCCGTTCTACCGGGGAACCAACTCGCGACGTGAGCAGGGCTTCGGCCTGGGCCTGGCCACGGTGAAATCCATCATCGAGAGCCACGGGTGGGCCATCGGGGTGAGCTCCCACGTGGGGTCCGGCACCACGTTCACCATCCGGATGCCGCTGTCTTCCCATCCGAGGGCCGCGGCATGACCCGCCAGCAGGCCGCCGAGCTCGTGCGAGCCAGAGGCTCATTCAGCTTTGCGCGCTCGGGCGGGCCCGGCGGACAGAACGTGAACAAGGTGTCCAGCAAGGTGATCGCGCGCCTTCCGCTGGACGCGCTGGACTTCCTGGACGGCGCCCGGCGCGCCCTGGTGGAGTCCCGCCTTGCGCCGCGCATCAGCGCCGACCGCCACATCGTGCTGGCCGTCCAGGACACCCGCGAGCAGTCACGCAACCGCGAGATCGCCATCGAGCGCCTGGCGGCGCTGCTTTCCAGCGCCGTGGTGGTGCCGCGCCACCGCGTGAAGACCCGGCCCAGCCGGGCCGCCCGGGAAGCGCGGCTTCGGTCCAAGCGCGCCCGCGCGGCGCAGAAGCGCCAGCGCCGCCCGGACCTGGACGACTGACGCGCTGCGCCAGGTGACGCGCGGGCTCGCGTGAGCCGGTACCTCCCGGTACCTCCCGGTACCTCCCGTAGACCCGGCCCATCCGTCCCGCTATACTACGGCCCCTGTGAAGCGCTCCGATCCGCCGTCCGGCGGCGCGCGGGAATACCGCTACCTGGGCATGTTGACCGCGGCGTTCGTCACCTGCCTCGTGACGTCCAACATCATCGCGGTGAAGATCATTGACGTGGCTGGCGTGGTGGTGCCCGCGGCCGTGGTGATCTTCCCGCTCAGCTACCTCTTTGGTGACGTGCTCACCGAGGTCTACGGTTACGCGCGGGCCCGGCAGGTCATCTGGACCGGCTTTGCCTGCAACGCCCTGGCGGTTCTCGCCATCTGGATCGGGGGCCGTCTCCCGGCCGCGGTGTTCTGGGACGGGCAGGCCGCCTATGTGCGCATCCTGGGCTCCACGCCCCGGCTGCTTGCGGCCAGCTTCGCCGCGTACCTGGTCGGCGAGTTCCTGAACTCACTGGTGCTCGCGCGTCTGAAGATCGCCACGCACGGGCGCTGGCTGTGGACGCGCACCATCGGAAGCACCCTGGCGGGGCAGGGCGCGGACTCCCTGGTATTCATCCTGGCCGCGTTCGGCGGCACCCTGGAGGGAGCCAGCCTGGCACGGGTGGTCATCGCCCAGTGGCTCGTGAAGTCCGCATACGAGACGGTGGCCACGCCGCTCACCTACGCGGTGGTGCGCTTCCTGAAGCGCACCGAGCGTGTGGACTGCTACGACACAGACACGAACTTCAACCCGTTTCGGCTCAAGCGCTGAACGGGCCGGGAGGTAACAAGATGAAGCCGCCGTCCTCGCAGTCCCTGTCCCGCGGGCTCACGATCCTTAAAAGGAAGAAAGCGGTCCCGTCGCGGAAGCTGGAAGCGTTTCCCAACCGCACGCCGGGCCGGCGCTACACCGTCACGCTGTCCTGTCCCGAGTTCACCTGCGTGTGCCCCCTCACCGGGCAGCCGGACTTCGGGACCATCACCGTCCACTACATCCCGGACCAGAAGATCCTGGAATCCAAGTCCCTGAAGCTCTACCTGTGGTCGTACCGGGAGGAAGGGGTCTTCCAGGAGCACCTCACCAACCGCATCCTGGACGACCTGGTGAAGGTGCTCGACCCGTGGTACTGCAAGGTGACCGGCGCGTTCGCGGCGCGCGGGGGGATCTCCATCACCGTCGAGGCAGTGTTCGACAAGGAAGCTGCCAGGCGTTGACAGCCGACCGGAGGCTCACTACATTTGACCCGGTAGAGTGACACGGGGGGCTCGGTAGCGACCGGGCTGAGATGGCGGCTGTTAGCCGCAGACCCGCAGAACCTGATCTGGATAATGCCAGCGCAGGGACGGTAGACCGAAGCTGAAAGCCGCCCCGGTGCATGGGGCGGTTTTTTTTCGCCCCCGGCGCGAGGAGTCCGCATGAGGCCGCCCGTATTGCAGAACGTGCTTCCACGATTCAAGAGCCCGCCGGAGTGGGGCATCCAGCCGGTCCCGCGCGCCTCCCGCGTGCTGGGGTTCATGGACCTGCTGGTGCTATGGGGAAACCTGGGCATCGGCCTGCTGGTGATGCTGGCCGGCACGTTCCTGGTTCCGGGGCTGGGCCTCGGCGCCGCGTTGGGAGCGATCGTGGCAGGCGGCGGCGCCGGCGCGCTCCTGCTGGCGCTGGTTGGCGTGATCGGCGGCACCACGGGGGCGCCCACCATGGTGCTGCTGCGCCCGGTGCTGGGTGTGCGGGGAAGCTACATCCCGACGGTCTTCAACGTGCTGCAGCTCATCGGCTGGACGATCTTCGAGTTCGTCATCATGGGAGTGGCCGCCTCCAATATCGCCCACTCCGTCTTCCGCTCGGGAAGCTACTACGTGTGGGCGGCGGTGTTCGCCATCATCGTGGTGCTGATGGGCGTCGGCGGTCCCATTGGCGTGGTGCGCCACTGGCTGGAGAAGTTCGCCGTGTGGGTGGCGCTGGCCACGGGTGTATGGCTCACGATCCGGGTGCTCACCTTCTTCAATCTCTCCGAGCTGCTGCGCAAGGCAGGTGATGGCTCGCTCTCCTTCGGCGTCGGCGTGGACCTGGCCATCGCGCTTCCCATTTCGTGGCTTCCGCTCGTGGCGGACTACAACCGGTTCACGCGCTCCAACGGCCGCGGGTTCCTGGGCACCGCGGTGGGCTTCTTCCTGACCTGCGTATGGTTCATGGCTCTCGGGGCGGTGCTGTTCCTCGGCGCCCGTGGGGTGCCCCAGGACCCCAGCATGTTCGCCATCTCCATCGCGTACACCGCGGGGTGGGTGGCGCTCCTGATCCTCCTTGCGGACGAGACGCACAACGCGTGGGCGGACCTGTATTCCTCCGCGGTGTCCATCCAGAACCTCTTCCCGAAAGTGAAGCAGCGCTGGCTCATCGCAGCCCTCGGCGCCGGCTGCCTGGCGGTGGCGCTCTTCCTGGACGTCACCCGGTTCCAGCAGTTCCTGTTCGTCATCGGCTCGGTGTTCGTCCCGCTCTTCGGGATCCTCGTGGCGGATTACTTTGTCCTGCGCCGGCGCGGCTACCAGGTGGAGGAGTTCTACAAGCCGCGCGGCGCCTACCGGTACACCGGCGGCGTG
>Ga0335080_10007930_pt1 | contig 11049 bp, 12 predicted proteins | sample Lox_Sample_34_FD_206720 | JGI IMG/M metagenome (GOLD analysis project Ga0335080, IMG submission 206720) | Soil microbial communities from Loxahatchee National Wildlife Refuge, Florida, United States - Lox_Sample_3.4 | ecosystem: Environmental > Terrestrial > Soil > Wetlands | place: USA...
TCACGCCGGGCGCGCAGTACCAGCTCATGCTCTTCCCTTATCGGCAGCTCCTGCTGCCGGGCTGGAACCGGGTCCGGTGTGAGGCCATTTCAAGACCTCCGCGGACCTGAGTGCCGAGTCATGCCTAGCTTGATGAGGGTGGGGTGCGGCTGGTCAGGTCGAGGGCGATGTCGATGAGCAGGTCTTCCTGGCCGCCGACGAGCTTGCGTCGGCCGGCCTGCAGAAGCAGCGTGCGCACGTCGGCACCGTACCGGTCGGCGGCTGCCTCCGCGTGGCGCAGGAAGCTGGAGTACACCCCGGCGAAGCCGAGGGTCAGCGTTTCCCGGTCCACTCGGACCGGCCGGTCTTGCAGCGGCCGGACCAGGTCGTCGGCGGCGTCCTGCAGGGCGAACAGGTCACAGCCGTGCTCCCACCCGTCCAGGGTGGCGGCCGCGGCGAATGCTTCCAGCGGGCAGTTCCCTGCGCCGGCGCCGTGGCCGGCGAGCGAGGCATCTATCCGGACAGCGCCTTCCTCGGCCGCGGCCAGAGAGTTGGCCACGGCGAGGGAGAGGTTGTCGTGGGCGTGGATGCCGATCTCGGTGACCGGATCGAGCGTGTCCCGGTAGGCGCGGACTCGGTCGCGCACGCCGCGCGGGGTCAGGTGGCCGCCGGAGTCGGTGATGTAGACGCACTGGGCGCCGTAGGACTCCATGAGCGCGGCCTGGGCGGCGAGGGCGGCCGGCTCGGCCATGTGGCTCATCATGAGGAACCCGGCGGCGTCCATGCCGAGTTCGCGGGCGGTGGCGATGTGCTGGGCAGCGATGTCCGCTTCGGTGCAATGGGTGGCGACCCGGACTGAACGCACGCCGAGGGCGTACGCGCGCTTCAGGTCGCCGATCGTTCCGATGCCTGGCAGCAGCAGGGTGGTGAGCCGGGCCTTGGTGATGACGGCGGCCACGGCCGCGATCCAGTCGGCGTCGGTGTTGCTGCCGGCGCCATAGGTCACGCTCGTGCCGGCTAGTCCGTCGCCGTGCGCCACCTCGATGGCGTCGACCCCGGCCGCGTCGAGCGCCGCAGCGATGGCCGCGGCAAGCTCGGGCGCGAGCCGGTGGCGGGTGGCATGCATGCCATCACGTAGCGTTACATCCTGGATGTAGAGCCTCATCACGTGGCGAGCCTCTCTCCGGCCCGGACGGCGGCCGAGGTCATGATGTCGAGGTTGCCGGCGTATGCCGGCAGGTAGTGGCCGGCCCCCTCGACCTCGAGCAGGACGGTGACCCGGTGTGTCACGCCCTCGGCGAGTGTGGCCACGTCGCTGTCGATCCCGGTGATCTGGACCGGTTGCTTGAGCCGGTAGCCGGGCACGTAGCCCGCCACGTCGGCCACCATCCGGGTGACCGCCTCGGCGATGGCGGAGCGGACAGCCGCGCCGGGGGCGGCGACTAGGCAGTACACGGTGTCGCGCATGATGAGCGGTGGCTCAGCTGGGTTGAGGACGATGACCGCCTTGCCGCGCCGCGCGCCGCCGACGGTCTCGATCGCCCGGGCGGTGGTCTCGGTGAACTCGTCGATGTTGGCCCGGGTCCCGGGCCCTGCCGACCGCGAGGCGATCGACGCGACGATCTCCGCGTACGCGACCGGGGCCACCGACGCCACCGCGGCCACGATCGGGATCGTGGCCTGGCCGCCGCAGGTCACCATGTTGACCTCGCGCGCATCCCGGTGCGTGTTGATGTTGACGGCGGGAATGAGGAACGGCCCGAGCGCCGCCGGGGTCAGGTCGACGACACGGACATCATGCGGCGCCAGGACCTTGGCGTTGGCCACGTGCGCCGGTGCCGAGGTCGCGTCGAACACCACCCCGATCTCGTCGAAGCCGGGCAGGGCCAGGAGTCCCTCGACGCCGTCGGGGGTGGTCGCGACGCCGAGGCGGGCCGCGCGGGCCAGCCCGTCCGAGGCGGGGTCGATGCCGGCCATCGCGCGCATCCGAAGCGGGCCGCCGCGGCGCATCAGCTTGATCATGAGGTCCGTGCCGATGTTGCCGGAGCCGATGACCGCCGCGCCAGTGGCCGCCCGGCCGCTCATCGCGGGCCTCCGGCGAACACGGCCGTCACCTGGCCGAGCCCGCCGATTTCGGCTGTGAAGCGGTCACCCGCGGTCACAGGGACCATGGGGCCGAGCGCGCCGGACAGCACGGTCTCGCCGGCGCGGAGCGGCTGGCCGTGCGACTGGGCGGTGGCGGCGAGCCAGGCGACTGCGGCAGCGGGGTGGCCGAGGCACGCCGCGCCGGATCCGGCGGACGCCTGCTCGCCGCCACGCCACAGCCGCATCGGGCAAGCGGCTAGGTCCAGCGTGGCGGGGGTGTGGCGCTCGGGTCCTAGCGTGAACAGCCCGGAGGAGGCGTTGTCGGCGACGGTATCGACGATGGAGATGTCCCAGCCGGCGACGCGGCTGTCCACGATCTCCAGCGCAGCGGCGACCGAGCCGGTCGCAGCGAGGACGTCTTCCGGGTCAATGTCTGGCGCGTCCAGATCACTGGCGAGCACGAAGGCGACCTCCGCCTCTATCCTCGGCTGGAGCAGCCGGCCGGTGTCGATCGGCTGACCTTGCGGACACTGCATCGAGGCCAGCAGGGTGCCGAAGTCGGGCTGATCGACGCCGAGCTGGGCCTGCACCGCCGGGCTGGTGAGGCCGATCTTGCGGCCGACCACGTGATCCCCGGCCGCGACCTGAGCGGCCACCCAGGCGGACTGCACGGCGTAGGCGGTGCCGACGTCGCCCGCGGGCAGCAGTGTGCGCACGGGCGCGCAGGGGTGGCCGCTGGCACGGGCGGCGTCGAGCCGTTCCAATGCCGCGCCAGCGGACCAGTCCAGGGAGCGTACTGCAGGTGTCATCAGTCCACCTCAAAGGTCGTGCCGATACCCATGCCGGTGATCCATTCCGGAACTGGCTGATAGCTCGTCCACACCAGCGGCCGGCCGACCGCGGCGAAGCCGGCGAGCCAGGTGCGGATCTCGTGGCCGCCGCTGCCGGCCCGTTCCTCCAGCCCCTCGTCGCCGAGATCGGTCACCGGGTCGAGGTCGGCGGTGACCAGCTGCTTGAGGAACCACGAGTCCCACGCGGCGTTGACCGGGGCGTCCGGGTTGCCGCCCAGGGCGCGGACCCGCGGCTCGCGGGTGGCGGAGAAGGCCCGCACGTCGCGCCGGCCATGGATCACCGCAGCGCGGCGCTCGGCCGGGACGGACGCGTCGCGCGGGTCGTTGGACGGCAGCCAGTGTGACAGTCCGCCGCTGGCCAGGATCAGCACCCGCCCGGCATCGGCGGCCTTGATCGCGGTACCCAGCGAATGGCCCAGCGCTACGCAGCGTTGCATCGACGGCAGTGGAGGGCCAGCGGTGTTGACTACCAGCGGGACCATCGGCAGCTCGGCCTCGCCGCGGACCATGTCGTAGCTCTGCACGATGCCATGGTCGACGGTGAGCGCGTAGGACAGCGCGATGTCGAACCCGTCGCGGGCCAGCCTGTCATGGATCGACCAGCCGAGGGCGGACGCCACCGGCAGCGGGCCGGAGCGGGTGCTGAAGTCCCCGAACGCCTCGGCCTCCCCGACGCCGAGTACGAACGGCGGCATCACGTCATAGAAGTTCGCGTGGAAGTGGTCGGGTCCGATGACCACGAGCGCGTCCAGACCCAGCCCGGCGACTGCCGCGGAGACCCGGGCGGCGTCCGCGAGGAACCGGCCGCCCGGCGCGGTAGCGTCCGGTGGTGGCAGCATCGTGGCGAACGGTGAGTGCGAGATGCCGACCATGCCGAGGATCTCGCTCATGATGCCGCTTCCCCGACCGTGCCGCCCAGCAGGAAGTCGCGGTGAACCCCCAGGTATTCGTCGCGTTTCTCCCACTGCGGCCAGTGGCCGGCGTCCGCGATGGTGTACAGGCGGCCGTCGGGCAGCCACTCCAGCAGCATCGCTGCCTCGTCCAGCCCGCCGGTCGGGTCGTGGTCGGTCCACAGCAGCAGCGTCGGCGCGTCGATCTTGCCGACCCAGCCCGGATCCCACGCGAAGTCCTTGCGGACCGCGGGCTCCTGCAGCACGAGCGTGTTGCCGATCGCACGCAGGAACCCCGGCCGGCTGTAGACGGCCCGGCGGAGGGTAACCAGCTCGTCGGTGACCATCTCGGTGTGGTGAAACAGGAACTCGACCCGGCGGCGCACGGTCGCGTCGCTCGGGTCGCGGACCGCGGCCAGTGTGCTCTCCCGCAGCCGCGCCATGACCTCGGGCTTGTTGGCGATGTTGCCCGGGGTGTTGAGCACGAGACGGCCGACGCGGCCGGGCTGGTGGGCGCCAGCCCACGCGGCGACCCAGCCGCCCAGCGACTCGCCGGACAGGTGCGCGGTGCCGATGTCGAGCGCGTCCATCAGCCCGATCAGGTGATCGCAGAGCACGTCGATGGTGTAAGGCCGGTCCGGCAGGTCGGACCAGCCGTGGCCCACCATGTCGTAGGCGGTCACCCGGAAATCGGCAGCCAGGCCGGCGATGTCGCGGGCGTAGGCCTCCAGGTGGCCGCCGGTGCCGTGCAGGAGCATCAGGTCCGGGCCCGATCCTGCGCGCAGCACGCGGGTGCGCACACCGCCCACGTCGACGTGACGCAGCTCGTGGTCGGTGTCGGCTAGCTCGCCCCAGATGCTGATGTGCTCGGGCAGGTCACTCATGACTGGTCCTCCGGGAATCGGGCGCGCGCCTCGGCGACGGTGCACAGGCCCGCGCTCTGCCGGCGGGCGATGCCGAGCGCCTGCAGCAGGCGGGAGTTCTCGATGGTGAGGAACTCGGCCGGTTCGCCGGCCGAGTCGTTGTAGTGCCGGTGCCAGGTCCACGGCGGCGTGTAGATGAAGTCGCCGGACGCCCAGCCGTGCGTGCCGTCCTCGATGTCGCTGTGCCCGCGGCCGGAGATCACGTAGTGGACTGTCTCGTGGTAGTGGCGTTGCATGTCCGAGCTCTGGCCGGCCGGAATCGTCTGCCGGAACAGCTCGAACGTGACGGCAGGGAGCCGCCCGGCGACCGCCAGCGTGGCCGGGTTGTGGACTTCCCCGGCCGGCACCGTCTCCAGTTCGGCGGCGTGCACCACCATCGGGCGGGCGGTGCCCGGGCGGACCGAGGCGCTGATCGCGCCGAGGAAGTCGGCCATGCTGAAGCCTTCGCCAGACAGTCCCATCAGAAGGTCTCCGTCCTTCCTCCGTCGACCGTGAGCACGGTCCCATTGACGTAGCCGGCCTCGGGCGACGCTAGGAACGCGACGGCGGCGGCGATCTCGTCCGGGGTGCCGGGACGGCCGGCCGGGACCTCCGCCGTGTCGGCCGCGTCCACCTCGGCGAGCGGCCGGCCGTCCCGCGCCGCCCGGGCGGCCAGCACGTCCCGGCGGCGCTGGGTGCCGGTGGCGCCGGGCGCGATGCAGTTGACGGTGACCCCGTCGGCGGCGTGCTCCCGGGACAGCAGTTTGGCGGCGGCGGTGACCCCAGCGCGCAGCACCACCGAGACCGCCAGGTCCGGCTGGGGCTGGCGTACCGCGGCGGAGGTCACGAACACCAGCCGGCCGAAGCCGCGGGATGCCATGCCCGGCAGCGCGAGCCGGGCCAGCCGCAGCGGCCCGAGCAGCAGCAGCTCGGCGCTGGCCCGCCAGGTGTCGTCGGTGATGTCGAGGATCCGGCCGGGCGGGGGGCCGCCGGCGTTGAAGATCAGCACGTCCGGCGGGTCGTACCTGGCGGTCATCGCGTCCATCGCGGCGGCCGCATCCGGCGCTGCTATGTCGCTGGTCAGCGTGCCGACCGCCGTCCCCGTCCGCTCCTGCAGCCGCGCCGCCGCCTTCTCCAGCGGCCCGGGATGCCGGCCGGTGATGACGACGCGGTACGTCAGCGCGAGGCGCGCGGCGATCGCGAAGCCGATGCCGGTGGCGCCGCCGCCGATCAGTGCGGTCCGTACGGTGATGGCCGTCTCCCAGGGACTCGTGCCCGATGTGGTGATGGGTTTAGCCTGACCGGTATGGCGCGGCGGAACCAACGGTGAGTCCCACTCAGCGGGACACCGTGTCAGCCAAGGGCGAGCTGCCCGACAGCGGGCTGGACCGGGCGGCGGCGATCTTGGCTGCGTTCGACGCCACCCACCGCGAGCTCACGCTGGCCGCCCTAGTCGCGCGGTGCGGGCTGCCCCGCTCGACCGCGCACCGGACCGCGGGCCGGATGATCCGGCTCGGGTGGCTGGAAAAGCCCGGTGGCCGGTACCGCATCGGCAACCGCCTATTCGAGATCGCCAGCCTGGCGCCGATCCGGCTGGAGCTGCGTGAGGCGGCGCTGCCGTTTCTGCAGGACCTGCACCAGGCCACGAAGATCACCGTGCAGCTAGGCGTGCTGGACATCACGCAGGTCCTGGTGGTGGAGAAGATCACCGGGCACCGGCCCATGCCGATGCTGTCGCAAACCGGGGGAATGATCCCGGCGTACTGCTCGGCGCTGGGCCGCGCGATCCTCGCCTACTCACAGCCGGAGGTCATCGATGCGGCGCTGGCCGGCCCGCTGCCGGCCCGCACCCCGCGCACGCTGACCAGCCCGGTGGCCATCATGCGGGAGCTGACCGCGGTACCCGAGCGCGGCTGGGCGATCGATCGCGAGGAGGGCAACATAGGCGTGAGCTGCGTCGCTGCGCCCATCTTCGGCCCGCTCGGCGACGTCGCCGCGGCGCTGTCGGTCACCGGCCCCAGCCAGCTGGTACGGGCCGACCGCATCGGGCCTGCGGTGCGGATGGCGGCCGCCGCGGCGTCCCGCGCCTACACCAGCCGGCCCCGATCCCAGTCCCGCTGAGCGGGACGGATTGTTGCGTCGCTGGCCGGGCCGCCGCACGCTGTGACATTACACACATGCGAATCACGCGGTGTGCGACCTGAGGAGGCGACGATGAGTCTTGGCAGCGGTTACATGCTGCCCTCGCGCGAAGGGCACCAGATCGCGGCTATCGGCCTCGGCATCACCGTGAAAACCAACGGCAAGTCCACGCGCGACGCGTATTCCCTGTTCGAGTACGCTATCCCGCCGCGCACCGACGGGCCGCCAGCCCACATCCACACCCGCGAAGACGAGTCGTTCGTCTGCCTGACCGGCAAGCTCGACGTTCACCTCGGCGGTGAGGACTTCACCCTCGGCCAGGGCGACTACCTGTACCTGCCACGCGACGTCGTCCATACATTCCGCAACACCTACGACGAGGAGTCCCGTGTCATGTCGGTGGTGTCGCCAGCCGGTCTTGAGGGCTACTACCAGGCGCTGGCCGACATGCCGCCCGGCCCCAAGGACATCAGCAAGATCAAGCAGATCATGGCGGACTTCGGCATCATGCTGCAGTTGCCGCCCGAAGTGAGCTGACCATGCGCGTCGGGATCATAGGTGCGGGGGTCGCCGGGCTGACCACCGCCAAGGTGCTCAAGCAGGCGGGGCACGAGGTCGTCGTCTACGACAAGGCCCCCGACGTTGGCGGCGTATGGAGCCGCACCCGCCGCTACCCGGGACTGACCACACAGAGCCCGAAGGCGCAGTATTCCCTGTCGGACTATCCCATGCCGCGCGAGTATCCCGAGTGGCCGACCGGCGACCAGGTCCAGGCCTACCTCGCGGCCTACGCCAGTCACTTCGGCCTCGACCCGGCGCTGCGCCTGTCCGCCGAGGTGACATCGGCCACGCCCGCGCCCAATGGCGGCTGGGCCATCAGCGCCACCGGCACGACCGACCACGTCGACAAGCTCGTGGTAGCCAACGGGGTGTTCTGCGAGCCTGCCGTGCCGCGCTATCCGGGTGAGTCCGAGTTCACAGCGGCCGGCGGTCAGGTGCTCGCAGGCACCGACCTGCATGACGAGGAGCAGGCGAGGGGAAAGCGCGTGCTCATTGTCGGGTACGGCAAATCAGCCTGCGACATCACCGTGCCGGTCAGCCAGGTGGCGGCCAGCACCGACGTGATCGCCAGGCATCTGCTGTGGAAAGTACCGCGCCGTATCGGCGGCTTCCTCAACTTCAAGATGCTGCTACTGACCCGCATGGGCGAGGCCCTCTTCAAGTATCTGCGTCCGCGTGGCGTCGAGAAGTTCCTGCATGGTCCGGCCAACGGAGTCCGCGGCCGGATGATCAACTCGATCGGTTCAGCGTCGGTCCGCCAGTTCGGGCTCAAGCAGCTCCGTCTGGTACCGCCCGGACAGATGGAGGACATCGTGCGCGGCGCGATCGGCCTCTCCACCGAGGGCTTTTACGAGGGCGTCGCGGCCGGCCGCATCGTCGTCCACCCGAACCGGACCATCGCCCGGCTGCTGGCCGACGACGGGGAGCCCGCCGCCGAGCTCGACGACGGCACCCAGCTCCCCGCTGACCTGATCGTCTGCGCGACCGGGTTCACCCAGGGCGTGCCGTTCCTGCCCGCCGACCTCGAACATCAGGTACTCGATGAGCGCGGTAACTTCCTGCTCTACCGGCAGATCCGCCCGGTCGATGTGCCCGACCTGTATTTCAACGGCTACAACTCCTCGTTCTTCAGCCCGCTCAATGCGGAGATGGCCGCGGTCTGGATCGCCGCCGACCTGGCCGGCGCGGTCGCGCTGCCCAAGCCCGCGGACATGCGCCAGCAGGTCGCTGGCCAGCTTGCCTTCATGGACGCCGCCACCGACACCCACCACTGCCGCGGCGGGAAAATCATCCCGTTCTCGCTGCACAACGTGGATGAAGTGCTCGGCGATCTCGACGTCAACGTCAGCGCCGCGGTACGCGCGTGGCACTGGCTCATGCCCGTTGACCCCACCGCCTACCGCCGTATCACGCCCACCGTCCTCAAGCGGCTCCCGCCCGTCCTGGCAGCACCCATGACAGCAGCCACACCGGAAGCGGTGCCCAACCCGTCGCACGCCATGTAACCGACGCGCCCTCATGGGGGCAGAGACAGCGGCAGCGCAGCTCTGACAGCGCAGTCTCTCTCATACAGCCTCCGTCGTGGTGACGCTGCGGGTGTGGTCGCCGGAGCTGGCGATCGGATCCGGCCGCTCGCTGAAAGCTCCGAGTAGCGGGCGACGGCGTCGCTGGCGGTCAGCTCGCAGCGCTCGATCTGGAAGACCCGCCGGAGGAAACGCCCATGGTCTGAGCGAGCCGGGCCTGGATTAAGCAGCGGCGCCCCGGGCAGGCCGAATATTCACGGTGCCACAAAACGGCTGGACATGTACAGATAGCGTGTCCGAGGAGCGAGGGGCACCGATAAGCCAATGCGTGCTGACCGGTAAGTTCCTGTTCGGGAGCCGGTCATGACCGCGGGGCAGCGTGGTCGCCGGGGAAGGAAGCCGGAGCGCGAGCCGGGTCCTAACACGATAGCCTCATAGGCACCGACCACCGCAGATGCGGTGCAGGATCGGATCACCGGCTGGTCGGCGTGATGGCCAGACCGGCCTGGTCGAATCGGGCGATGAGGCTGGGCTTGCGGTGATGCTGTCGGCGCAGTAGCCCGAATCGCTGAGCGAACTCCTCGGCGTGACCGGCCCGCTGGGCAACGGCCTGCAGGTCTTTGAGCAGGTCGACCGCCGCGTCATAGTCTCCTGGCTTCCGGCTGTCGATCAGCGTTTCGACGCGTGCCCACGCCGTTTCCGGGTCCCGGGCCAGAACGTCCAGCCGTTTCTCGCGGGCCAGCAATCGTCCTCGTTCTTGGTGAGCCTCCTGCACGGCACGCGCGGCTTCGGCCAGCCGTCGGCGCTTGTGCCGGGCTTCGGCGGCGGCGTCCAGCAGTTCGGCCACCGTGCGCCGGGGCCGGCCGTCGCTGGTGGTGACTGGTTTACCGCGGAATCGGCGCCGCAGTTCCATCTGGACCTGGACCCCATGGCCCAGGGCAACCCGGCGCAGGAGCTTGTCCTTGTCTTTCGCCGGCAGATCCGTGATCCATTTGGCCAGCTTGCCGGGATCGTCTTTCATATCGGCCAGGTGCGGGCTCGCCTGGGCTGCGATCGTGAGCAGGTCTGCGTCAAGGCGCAGGAAGTCAGCCAGGGTGCGCTGCGGCGCGGTGAGGCCTCCCAGGCCAGCGGGCACGGGTGGTTCGAGTTCACCTTCTTCGTCGTAGCCGAAGGCGTCCTCGTCGCGTTCCCAGGTTCCGTAGGCTGCCAGCCAGGCCAGGTAAAGGGGACGTAGGTCTCCGGCGGCGAGTTCAGCGCGCACGCCCACGATGGCCGATAGGGAATCCTCGGCGCCGTCGACCCAGTCCCCGCTTTCGTCTTCGCTGGTCAGGTCGAGGATGAGGTATTCCCCAGAGATCCAGGCGGCCACGTGGGGGTCGATGCAGTACTGCTCGGCGACCTTGAGGCTGAGGAGTGTGCGGGACAGGCGGAGCATCACCTGGTGCGTGCCCCAGTTGGTGACGTGGAGGTGGGCGTCGTAGTAGCGCTCCATCATTGCGCGTGGATCGCCGCGGAAGTTCCCCCAGTGATACTCGTTGGTGAAGCTGGTGGCGGTGATCCGCGCCCGGGTGGACAGCGCACGGACCTCGGCCTGCTGCCGTTCGTCCAGTGGGCGGTCGACGGCCAGGAACTCGTAGTACTGGTATTCGCTCATAGTCTCTTATCGTCAGGTGGCCCAGTGCCGGTAGGCGTCGATCCATTCGGTACCGGCAGGGGACGGGGTGGGCAGCGGCAGATCCAGGATGCCGATGGCCTGCCGGTGCTTCCCGCGGGAACAGATCGCGACAATCCCGCTGCCCGATAGCAGGTCGATCTTGGTGACAGTCACCTCATCGCCCAAGACGGTGGTCTGGAACGGGACGGCCAGATGCTCCTCGATCACGACGTGGAAGCTGACGAGCTGCTCGTACTCGTCGTAGGCGTCCACAATGGCCTGCTCAACCAAAGCGTCCAATTCAGCATCGCTCCGTCCGGCCACGTCCTGCAGCCTATTCGGGGCATGTAGATCCTCATGGGCGCGGGCGGTGCGCAGGGTGACTGGCGCCGCTGAGGAACTGTGGATCTGGGCCGGGGCACGGACTTGGTCACGCCGCTTCGGTGGTGGTGACGGTGAGGG
>Ga0335080_10007931_pt1 | contig 11049 bp, 8 predicted proteins | sample Lox_Sample_34_FD_206720 | JGI IMG/M metagenome (GOLD analysis project Ga0335080, IMG submission 206720) | Soil microbial communities from Loxahatchee National Wildlife Refuge, Florida, United States - Lox_Sample_3.4 | ecosystem: Environmental > Terrestrial > Soil > Wetlands | place: USA: Florida...
GTTGTGTTCCGTGGCCAATCTCACCCGTCACGACGGCGAGGCGTTTTTCAAGCTGGCGCCGCTCGTACCCGTGCGAACAACAGTCCAAACTTTCCCGCTGGCCGATGCGAACGAGACGCTCACCCGTTTGCGTACCGGCCAACTGCAGGGCGCGGCCGTGCTGGTGCCATGATGTGCAGTGCGCGCCGTACGCCGTCGAAGACTCGACGCTGCAATGAAGCTGGTTTAACGTCGCGCCGTGAAATGCGACATCCGCGTTGCCGCAACGCCGCCGAAACCGTTGATGGTTTTCGACGGTGACTGCAACTTCTGCACGCTCTGGATCCGGCGCTGGCAGCAGATGACCGGTGATGCGGTTGATTACCTGCCAGCTCAAGACTCCCGTGTCCCAGCGCAATTTCCGGAAATACCACGAGAACAGTTTGACACTGCCGTCCAACTCATCGAAACCGATGGGGTAGTTTATTCCGGAGCGGAAGCTGTCTTTCGCGCGCTGGCGCACAATCCGAACCGGCAATGGCCGCTGCGTTGCTATGAAAAATCGGCGCCGTTCACGAACATCACCGAATGGGCGTATCGTCTCGTTGCTGAGAACCGAAAATTGTTTTCGCTTGTGACGCGCTGGTTCTGGGGGCGACACGTCGAGAAACCGGAATATATTCTTACACGCTGGATTTTCCTCCGCGCCCTGGGAGTGATTTACCTCGTCGCATTTGCTTCGCTCTGGACGCAAATCAGCGGGTTGATTGGCCACGATGGCATTTTGCCGACCGACCAGTTTATGACGGCGGTTGGACAGAAATGTGATGCCAACGGAATCGGCATCGAAAGATATCACCTTCTGCCAACACTCTGCTGGTTCAGTGCGTCTGACCGTTTCCTGAACTTTCAATGCGCGGCAGGCTCGGTCCTGGCTGTACTGTTAATCGTGGGAATTGCGCCCGTCCCGTGCCTGGCTTTGCTTTGGCTGCTGTATCTTTCACTGGCAACGGTCGGTCGCGATTTTCTTGGATTTCAATGGGACAATCTGCTGCTCGAAGCCGGTTTCCTCGCCATCTTTTTTGCCCCGCTGCAACTGCTTCCCCGACCGTCACGTGAAGCGCCCCCGTCGCGAGCAGTCCTTTGTCTGTTGCGATTGCTGCTGTTCAAACTCATGTTCTCGTCCGGTTGCGTTAAATTGCTCAGCGGCGACCCGACCTGGCGCAATCTCACCGCGCTAACCTTTCACTATTACACCCAGCCGTTGCCGACCTGGATTGCCTGGTATGCACACGAACTGCCGTTGTGGTTTCAAACATTTTCCTGCTTCGGGATGTTTTGCATCGAACTCGGCGCGCCGTGGCTGATTTTCACCCCACGGCGAATCCGGTTTTTCGGAGGCGCGGCCATAGCGTTTTTCCAGGTTTTAATCCTGCTTACCGGCAACTACACCTTTTTCAACTGGCTGACGCTGGCGCTCTGCCTTTTGCTTTTGGATGATTTTGTGCTGCGGCAGCTCGTGCCATCCAAGTTGTGCGGGCTTTTCAACCTCAACCCTCAACTCTCAACCTTCAACTTTCGCCGTGCGATCACAGTCCCCCTCACGATTTTAGTCGCCATTCTCTATCTGTTTCAGGTCGGCCTCACGCTCGGTTTGCGGCCGGGTTGGCTGTATCCGGTCGCGGTTGCGGATGGCTGGCTGCAGCCTTTTCGGACGTTCAGCGGCTACGGTCTGTTCGCCGTGATGACCACCGACCGGCGCGAGATCATTGTCGAAGGCAGCAACGACGGCGTGAATTGGCTGCCTTATGAATTTAAATACAAACCCGGCGAGGTGAACCGGCGTCCGGCATTTGTCGCGCCGCATCAGCCGCGAGTGGACTGGCAGATGTGGTTCGCAGCGCTGGGCGATTACCGGCAGAACCCGTGGTTTATAAATTTCTGCGAACGGCTGCTGCAAGGTTCACCGGACGTACTGGCGTTGCTGGACAAAAATCCTTTTCCGGACAAACCGCCGCGTTACATTCGCGCCGAATTTTATGATTATCACTTCACCAACTTCGCCGAACGCCGCGCCACCGGCGCCTGGTGGCAACGTGAATTAATCGGCGAATACTTGCCGCCGATTTCACTTCCTGAATAAATTGAGGCCGCAAACTCATGAGCGAAACTTTCGACTCCGATTCTGCTGAGGCGGGAATCCCCGCGTCCGAGTGGTTCACGCCCGGACGATTCGCATTGTTGCTAGCCGTGCTGATTTTCGCCGCGTTCCCGCAGGTCCTGCTCGGCCTCCAAACATTCGTCGTTCGCGATTACGGTTTCTTCGCCTATCCCCTGGCCCACTTCCAACAGGAATGTTTTCGGCGCGGCGAATTGCCGTTCTGGGATCCTTACAACAATTGCGGCGTGCCGTTCCTCGCCCAATGGAACACCATGCCGCTCTACCCGCCATCGTTGATTTACCTGCTGCTGCCGCTGACCTGGTCGTTAAGCTTCTTCTGCCTGTTGCACCTGTGGTTCGCCGGGCTGGGCATGTATTTCCTCGCCCGGCGCTGGGCCGGAAACGACTTCGCCGCGGCGTTTGCCGGCGTGGCGTTTTCATTCAGCGGTCTCTCGCTCAATCTGCTCATGTGGCCGAGCCACATGGCCACGTTCAGTTGGATGCCGTGGGTCGTGCTGGCGGTTGAGTTGGCCTGGCGCGAAGGCGGACACAAAATCATTCTGGCCGCTTTGGTGGGCGCCATGCAAATGCTCGCCGGCGGACCGGAAATTATTTTGCTCACCTGGCTTTTCCTGCTCGCACTCTGGATTCAAGAACTGGTCATCGGTGGCGGCGACGCCTCATCGCCAATAACTGGTGCGACGCGGGCGTCGCGTCCACGAATCGTGATGCTCCCGAGCTTTCCGCTGGTAGTTCTGCTGGTTATGGGGTTGACAGCGGCGCAGTTGTTGCCGTTCCTCGACCTCTCCGCACATTCGCAGCGCAGCGTTGGTTACGCAGACACGCGCTGGTCCATGCCGGCCTCGGGCTGGATGAATTTTCTGGTGCCGATGGCACATGGCAGCACACGGACTGAAGGCGTCTTTTTTCAATTCGGACAATCGTGGACCTCGTCCTATTACCTCGGCGTGGGCGCATTGTGGCTGGGACTGCTCGCGCTGGGCACAAATTGGGTGGGGCGAGACCCCGTCGAGCCCAAATTGGCGCACGGCTCGAGAGGCTATCGCCCCACCAGGATATGGCTGCTCGGCGCCGCCACAGTGCTCGCGCTGATTTTTGCCCTTGGCGAAAATACCTTCATCTATCCCGCCCTCCGCAAAATCATTCCGCAACTCAGCTTTGTAACCTATCCGATCAAATACGTCGTGCTTGTGGCATTCCTGGTGCCGTTGCTGGCCGCTTTCGGACTGGCGCGCCTGCCCAAACGTAGTTTCCCGAAACGCCTTGTTTTCATCGGAGGAATCCTGCTCGCGCTTATCGCCGGAATTCTCTTTTGGACGCGGCGATTTCCGTCTCCGGGCGAAGACACGCACGCGACCCTGCTCAATGGACTGTCGCGCGCATTTTTTCTGCTGTTGACCGGGTGGTTGCTGGTTGTCCTGACGCGGGAAGCCGCGCCGGGATTGCGCCGGGTCGCGCCACTGCTCCTGATTGTGGTGGCGTGGCTGGACGTTTTTACGCATGAACCGACCCAAAACCCGACAGTGTCGCCTGGTGTCTATGAACCGAATCTGATGCGCGAAAAACTGGCGATGAACCCGCAACCGGAACTTGGAGGTTCGCGGGCCATGGTCACCCCGACGGCGTATCTGGATTTCGTTCAAATCGCGTTGCGTGATCCAACGACCAATTTCATTGCGAAACGGGCCGGTTACTGCGCCAACGTCAACCTGCTTGATGCCGTGCCGAAGGTGGACGGGTTCTTTTCCCTCACCCCGCGTGAAGCCGACGATGTGAACACCCTGCTTTACACCACGACCAACGAATTCACCCGGCTCGAGGATTTCATGGGCGTTTCGCAAATCATGGCGTCGGGTCAATCGTTAGGCTGGCAGGCGCGCACCAATTTTCTACCGCTCGTAACCGCCGGTCAAAAACCGATTTTCCTGGACGACGCCGACGTGTTACACGGGCTGGCGCGGGCTGGTTTTAACGGAAGCAAAATCGTTTACCTTCCGCCGGAAGCAAAATTGCTGGTGACGGTCACGAACCAGACGTCCGCCCACGTGCTCAAATCGCATTTCGGGATTCAAAGCGCGGACATTGAAGTCGAAGCTGATGCTCCTTCGCTCGTCGTAATAGCGCAGACTTGGTACCACGACTGGCGCGCGGAGGTGGATGGCCGGCAGGCGCCGTTGCTGCGAGCGAACCACGCGTTTCAGGCCGTCCAGGTTCCAGCAGGACGGCATCGCGTGCAACTGGTTTACCGCGACCGCGCATTTGAAATCGGCGCAGCAGTGTCTTTGCTCGCAGTGCTCGTGTGTTTCATTTGTGCGGCGATTTCTTCCCGGCAAAATCCGCTTCGACATGAACACGGCGCCAGCCCACGCGAGTAACCTTCGAAAGCACGTAGCTGTTCTACGAACCCGATTTCCCAGCCCGAATGTGTCTCAAAGAACGCGAACTTTATACCAAAGGCCAACAGTTTGGCAGAAAACGACTTACACGAGTAATTCACAAAGTTATTCACAATCACAATTCCGGGGACACGTAAAAACTGTGAACAACCCCATTGACGATTGGCGTGAGGCAAGCTTTATTTTCAAGCATGAGAATTCGTCTGACTGTTCTCATATTGATGGTTTTGTGTCTGGGGACGAGTGTGCCAGCGATGGACCGGTGGGCCGCGCTGTCCATGATTGAAAGCGGCGATAACGACCGGGCCATTGGGCCGGGCGGTGAAATTTCCCGGTTTCAAATCCGGCCCGAACTTTGGCCGGGCGGCGATCCGACCAACGCCCAGACCGCCCTGGCCGCGGCGCAACAGATCATGCTCCCGCGCCTCGAGGAGTTCAAACTGTCGCACCAACGCCTGCCGACGGATTTTGAATTTTACATTTTATGGAACGCGCCCTGGCAGGTGGACCACCCGAGCGCCATCGTCACCGACCGCGCCCGCCGCTTCTCCAATCTGATTCAGCGCTGACCTTTGATGGTCGTGTAAACCTTCAGGTATTCGCCGACGGTCTGTTTCCAGGAAAAATCGGATTTCATCGCGTTGCGGCGGAATTGTTGGAGCAAATCCCGATGCTGGTAGAGCGCCAGTGCCTTGCGAATCGCCTTGGCCAGTGCCCGCGAGGAATATTCGTGGAACTTGATTCCATTGGCGCGCGCCCCGTCCTGCGCAAAGTCAATCACGCTGTCGTCAAGCCCCCCCACCGCGCGCACGATGGGAACGGTTCCGTAGCACAGGCTGTACATCTGGTTCAAACCGCTCGGCTCGAAACGGGACGGCATCAGGTAGAAATCGCAGCCGGCTTCGATGCGATGGGCCAGGCCTTCGTCATAACCCACCCGCACCGCGACCTTGGACGGAAACCGCCGCGCGAGTTCGTAGTAACCGCGCTCATACGCCCAGGAGCCGCTCCCGAGCTGAACGAACTGGATGTCCGCCCGCAACATTTCCTCGAGCGCTCCCAACTGGATGTCCACGCCCTTTTGCTCGGCCAGCCGGGAAATTGTGCCGAACAACGGCGTGTCTGCGTTTTCCGGCAGGCCCATTTCATTTTGCAGCGCCAGTTTGCAGGCGGCTTTTCCCGCGAGGCGCCGGGCGGAATAAGGCTGCGGCAGAAGCGGGTCGGTTGCGGGGTCCCATTCCTCGTGATCCACGCCGTTGAGAATTCCAAACAACCGATCCTGGCGCCGGCGCAACAGTCCGTCGAGCGCGCAACCGCACTCTTCGGTCATGATCTCGCGGGCGTAGCGCGGGCTGACCGTGGTGATGGCGTCGGCAAAAACAATTCCTGCCTTGAGACAATTCAATTGGCCGTAGAATTCCGCGGTTTCCATCGTGAAAAATTCTCCGGGCAGGTTAGTCAGCACAAAGGCCTCCGGCGGGAAAATGCCCTGATACGCCAGGTTATGAATGGTCAGGCAGGTCGGCGGCGGGTGCATCCATCCTTCCACGCGCTGTTGCTGAAAAATCAAGGCCGGCACAAAACCCGTCTGCCAATCGTTGATGTGGACGACGTCCGGCCGCCACGGCAAATAGCGCGCGAGCTGCGCGATGCATTTGGAAAAGAAGATGAATCGCTCCGCGTTGTCAGCGTAACTCAGGTCGTTTTCCTGATACAATCCGCCGCGCTGGTAAAATTCCGGCTGCTGAATGAAATAAATCAGCGGCCCGTTCTCAATGGCCAACGACCACAATTCGGCCTGCACGCGCCGCGCGCCCAGCGGCAAGTCGAACCACCAGTCCACGCGCTGGATTTGCGGATATTTTTCGCGGATGCCCCGATAGAACGGCGTGACAATCCTCGTTTCGTGGCCCGCGTGAGCCAGGGCCTTGCCCAATGCGCCCACCATGTCGGCCAACCCACCGGTCTTGGAGAACGGATGGACTTCGCTGCTGGCGAGAAGGATCTTCATTTATGATTTACGATTGATGATTGATGATTTGCATCGGACGAAATCGTAAATCGTAAATCATCAATCATAAATTCAGGCGGCAATGCGGTCGGTTTTGAGATACGGCTGGAGTGGTTTCGGGATCGCCACGCTCCCGTCCGCCTGCTGGTGCGTTTCCACCAGTGCAACGAACAGCCGGGCCAGCGCCGTGCCGCTGCCATTCAAGATGTAAGGAAATTTGTTCTCACCCGACTCGGTTTTGAATCGCAGGTTCATCCGGCGCGCCTGGAAATCCTCGCAATTCGAGCAGCTCGAAACTTCGAGATAACTCCCCTGCCCCGGCGCCCAGACCTCGAGGTCATACGTCTTCGCGCTCGCAAATCCCATGTCGCCCGTGCACAACAACAACACGCGATAATGCAAGCCGAGCAATTGCAGAACCTTCTCCGCGCTCGCGACCATTTCTTCCAGTTCGTCGTAACCGTGCTCCGGCTTCACGATTTTGATCAGCTCGACTTTGTCGAACTGGTGGACGCGAATCATGCCGCGCGTCCCGACGCCCGCAGCGCCCGCCTCGCCGCGGAAGCAAGGCGTGTAGGCGCAATACCGGACCGGCAACTGCTTCTCCGCCAGAATTTCCTCGCGATGAATGTTGGCCACCGGCGTCTCCGCCGTCGGAATCAGATACAACTTGCCGAGCTTCTCGCGGTCGTCACCCTCCGCCGCGCCGTAATACTGGTCGCGGAATTTCGGGAATTGTCCGACCCCTTCGAGGCATTGCGGCCCGACCATGAACGGCGGTGACACTTCGGTGTAGCTGTGTTCGCTAACGTGCAAATCCAGCAGAAATTGGATCAACGCGCGTTCCAGCCGCGCGCCCCAATTTGTGTAAAGAATGAAACCGCTGCCGGAAAGTTTTGCGCCGCGGGCGAAATCCACCAGCTTGAGCGACTCGCAAATTTCGATATGCGACTTCGGCTTGAAGGCGAACGTTGCCTTCTCACCGTGGACGCGGACGACAGGATTGTCCTCGGCGCTTTTGCCGGCCGGCACCGATTCGTGCGGCAGGTTCGGCAGTTGCAACATGAGTGCGCTGCGCGCCGCTTCGACCTCGGTGGCTTCCTGGTCGAGCGCGGCAATGCGGTCACCCAGCTCGCGCGTCTCCGCCTTTTTCCCCTCGGCCTCGGACGTTTTCTTCTGGCCCATCAACGCACCGATTTCCTTTGAAACGCGATTACGCTGCGATTTGAGTGCTTCGACTTCCGCCAGAATCTTTCGCCGTTGCCCGTCGAGCTTGAGCAATTCATCAATCCGCGCCTCATCCCCCGCGCCGCGCGTGGCGAGCCGTTGCCGGACAAAATCGGGTTTTTCGCGAATCAATTTGATGTCGAGCACACGGGAATTATAGAAATGAAACCCGCCGCGGCAAGGTAACTCCGCGACCGATGCAACCGGTCATTGTTCCAGCACTTTGTAGAATCGTTGCGGTGCATTCGTGAGGGAATCCTGAAAAATCACCGAGCCGTTGGTCCAGGTGAGCGCGTTCGTGATGGAAAACCAGTTGAGCAGATTGGTGCTGGCGAAAACGTGGAACGTGGCGACATCGTTCGTCGTCAGCATCGCGCCGCCGTCGGCGTCATTGAACAACAGTTGAAGCCGGTCGCCCGGCAAAAGCATCGGCTGGCCGAATCGTTCGGACAGGAAAACGCGCAACACGGCGTTGCTGCTTTGCAGGCCCGAAAATCCGTTGGTCACAAAAACGGAATAGCTCCCCGCGTCCGTCCGCAACACGCCGGGCAGTGTCAGCGTCGGGCCGTTTGCGGCAAGCAAGTTGGTGCCGTTTTTCAACCACTGATAAGCGAGCGGCGCATTGCCCACGGCGACGACCGAGAAAGTCACGTTGGTGGGACCAATGACCGTTTGGCTTTGGGGTTGTCCGGTGATGCCGAGCGGCACGCTGAAAATGTGCAGGTTCCCGCCGGAGGCAAATCCGAGTGTGGGACTTAAAAAGCGGATGCGGTTGATGAAAAACGTGTCATTATAGCCCGCGGGCGACCACGTCACGCCACCGTCGGTCGTGTGCAGAAAGCTGCTGCCGTAAAGCGAACTTGGAAAACCCGAAGCCCCGCCAATCCAGCCCTCATTCGTGCTGACAAAACCGATGCCTTGCAGATAAAAATTGTAGCCGTTCGTATAAAGACCGACCGACGTTTCGGGAATCGCGTTGGACACCCAGGTTTCACCGCCATCAACGGTTTTGTAGAAAACGATATTGCTGTAAGAACCGTTCTGTTGAAGCGATACATAACCGACATTCGTGGACGGCCACGACATTTTCCAGAAATAACAATTGGAAATGCCGGTGGTGACCTGCGTTTGCCAGGATGCGCCGCCGTTCGTCGTGCGCGCGATGCGGCCGTAATAAGGCGGCGCCGCGTACGCGTTCGTGTCCATGCCCACGACCCATCCCGTGTTCGTGTCGCGGAAATAAACGTCCATGATGCCGTTCATCACGTTCGACGCCGTCAGATTTTGCAGGCTCCAGTTCGTGCCGCCGTCGCCGCTTTTGATGACGAACGCAGGCCCGCGCACGCGCCCGGCGCCATAAATATGCTGCGAATCCAGAACAAAAAACACGCACAGCCCTTTCATGCCCGCCTCGGCAAAGCCGGGCACGTTCGACCATGTGACGCCGCCGTCAAACGAGCGATACATAACGTTCGTGTTGGAGACCGCGCCGTCGTATGAACCAACGCCGAGATTGCCGGCGAAACCGACCAGCGGATTGGCAAAACTGACCGAGCGGAAATGCGTGCCGGCCATGACCAGATTCGTCGTCCACGCCACCCCGCCGTTGGTGGTGCGATAAATATAATTGTTCTGCGAGGCCCAGCCGTTGGTCGGGTCAGTGAAATAAATGTCGTCGTGGCGGATGTTGTTCGGGCCGGGCGACTGAGGCAACTGCGACCAGACCGGCGTTTGCGCGCACACGGCCAGCCCGGTCAAAAAAATGGCGAGATAAGAATATGGTTTCACTTCGGCAAACGGTTCCTTCCCGAGTTTGGCCTTAAAAATACCCCGTCAGCGCTGATTTTTCAAACCCTTTGTCCACGTGCGGAAACGCAGCGCTCAACCAGCAACCGGGCTGACGGTCGCTCGCCTTATTTTCGGAACAGCCACAGCAGCAGCGTCAGAATCACGCTTAAAATGAGGCAGGTGACAACCGGAAAGAAAAAATGGAAGTTGCCTTTGGCATAGTGGATGTCACCTGGCAATCGTCCGAGCCAGCCCCGGCCCACACCCGACCAAAGCAGCGCGCCGACCAATACCAACAACAGTCCGGCGATCACGAGAAATTTTCCAAGCTCGTTCATCGCCGGTGTTTGTCGAGGAACATGATCATGGCCGCGGCAAAGGGCGCGAGATCGCGCGGCGTGCGGCTGGAAATCAAATTGCCGTCCACCACGACCGGTTCGTCCACCCAGATGGCGCCCGCGTTTTCGAGGTCATCCTTGATGCCGCGTGAACCGGTGGCGCGCTTGCCTTTCAGGATTTTCGCCGAAATCGGAATCCAGCCGCCATGACAGATGAATGCGACGAGTTTGCCTTGCTCGAAAAATTCGCGCGTGAGCGTAAGTACCTCCGGGTCACGCCGCAACTTGTCCGGCATGAATCCGCCCGGAACCAGAAGCCCGCAAAAATCCCGGCTGCGCGCATCCTTCAGTAACAAATCCGATTGAGCCGGATAACCGTGTTTGCCAGTGTAGGTTTCGATTTCCGACGCGGCGCATTTCAGCGCGTAACCTGCCTCCTCCAGCCGCAATTTCGGATACCACAGTTCCAGGTCCTCGTAAACATCGTCCAGAAACGCAAGCAGTGTCTTGGCTTTTTGCATGCGCGATTCTAACCACGGATGAACACGGATGAACACGGATTTTTTAACAAGAATTTCACGAACACAAACAGGCAAACGACGCCGCCAACCGTTTCGCGTGAATTCGCGAATTTCGTCTGTCAGGCAAGCACACATCTCCGGCAGTTCGGAGTTCCGGCTTCAGCCGGTCCCCGCCGCCTGAAGGCGGGACTCCATGTTTTTTATCAATGCGAGGTACATTTTTTTCAATTCACATCACTGCCGTCATTCAGATAGCTTTAGTTGTAGAAACAATCTGCGTCAACCTGCGGAAAATCAAAATGGCCAACTTCAACAAACCATCCGCGGAACCAATCAGTTGGGGAAAATCGTTCCTGTGGCTGGTCATCGCGGCCGCCTGTTTCAATGTGGCTTATGCTTCAATCCACCATCCGGCGCCGGGTCTGCTGATTTTTGGCTATGCCCTGGGTTTGGTGCAGTTGACCAACCAACCAACCGTCCGCCGTGCATTTTATTTCGGCTTGGTGACCGGATTTCTCTGCTACGCGCCGCAATTGTTTTTCATCTGGACCATTTTCGGGTCGTCAGCGATTGTGCTGTGGCTGGTGTTGTCGTTCTGGGTCGGCCT
>Ga0335080_10007932_pt1 | contig 11049 bp, 9 predicted proteins | sample Lox_Sample_34_FD_206720 | JGI IMG/M metagenome (GOLD analysis project Ga0335080, IMG submission 206720) | Soil microbial communities from Loxahatchee National Wildlife Refuge, Florida, United States - Lox_Sample_3.4 | ecosystem: Environmental > Terrestrial > Soil > Wetlands | place: USA: Florida...
ACCGGGTTGGCGATGCCCTTGCCCATGATGTCGAACGCCGAGCCGTGGATCGGCTCGAACATCGAGGGAAACGTCCGTTCCGGATTGATGTTTCCGGTCGGCGCGATGCCGAGCGAGCCGGCGAGCGCGGCGGCGAGATCGGAGAGAATGTCGGCATGCAGGTTGGTCGCCACGATGGTGTCGATCGAGGCCGGCCGCATCACCATCCGCATGGTCATGGCGTCGACCAGCATCTTGTCCCAGGCGACGTCGGGAAACTCACGGGCGATCTCGGTCGCGATCTCGTCCCACATCACCATGGCGTGGCGCTGGGCGTTCGACTTGGTGACGACGGTGAGCAGCTTGCGCGGCCGCGCGCGGGCGAGCCGGAAGGCAAAGCGCATGACCCGCTCGACGCCGGCGCGGGTGAACATGGCGACGTCGGTCGCGACCTCGAGCGGCGAGCCCTGGTGGGCGCGGCCGCCGACGCCGGCGTACTCGCCTTCCGAGTTCTCGCGCACGATCACCCAGTCGAGCTCCTTGTCCTTGACGTTGCGCAGCGGCGAGGTGATGCCGGGCAGGATGCGGGTCGGGCGCACATTGGCGTACTGGTCGAACGGCTGGCAGATCGCGAGCCGCAGGCCCCACAGGGTGATGTGGTCGGGAATCTCGGGATGGCCGGCCGAGCCGAACAGGATCGCGTCGTGCCGGCGGATCTGCTCGCGCCCGTTCTCCGGCATCATGCGGCCGTGCTTCTTGTAGTACTCGCCGCCCCAGTCGAAGTGATCGAACTTGAACGCGATGTTGCCGTCGCGCGCCGCCAGCGCGTCGAGCACCTCGACGCCGGCGGCGACGACCTCGCTGCCGATGCCGTCACCCGGAATGGCTGCGATCCTGTAGGTTTTCATGGGGACACCCGTATGGATGAGCCCGGACGGGATGACAGATCGATCCGGCGATCGCAATGCCGGTCGCCGCATCTCCCCGGTGAAAGCTCAGGACTGTGTCAATCGCCGGAGGATCGGCGGCACAACATCGGCGAGGTCTTGCGGGTGAGCCGAACATTCGCTCCTTCCGCAACAGCGGCCGTTGATGTAGCCTGACTGCCGAGCTGCCAGCGGACATGCCGAAGCTCCGCGAATTCAAAGGCAGCGACGATGCCCTCGGCGGGCAAGCCGTCGGAAATCCATTCGGGACATGGCTCGGCGTTCTCCTGCGCGCAGGAGACCCGCGAACATGGAGTCCTCGGCATGACACCTCATCGCCGTAACTTTCTTCAGCTTGGCGCGGGCGCCGCGGTGCTGGCGGCCATGACCCGCCTGGCGCGCGCGCTCGATTATCCGACCCGGCCGGTGCACCTGATCGAAGGCTTCGGCGCCGGCGGCGCCCCCGACGTCGTCGCGCGTCTCATCGGCCAGGCGCTGTCGGAGCGGCTCGGGCAATCGCTGGTCATCGAGAACCGCACCGGCTCGGCCAGCAACATCGCCGCCGACCACGTCGCGCGCGCCACGCCGGACGGCTACACGCTGCTGCTGCTGACCACGGCGAACGCCATCAACGCGACGATGTACAGGCTGAGCTTCGACCCGATCCGCGATCTCGTGCCGGTCGCGAGCGTCTGTCAGGCGCCGCTGGTCATGGAGGTCAACCCCTCGGTCCCAGCCAGGACGGTGGCGGAATTCGTCGCCTATGCCAAGGCCAACCCCGGCCGGATCAATCTGGCGTCAGCCGGAGTAGGCTCGATCACGCATGTGACCGGCGAGATGTTCAAGACCATGGCGGGCCTCGACCTGTTTCATGTGCCTTATCGCGGCGCGCAGGTCTTTCCGGCTCTGTTCTCCGGCGAGGCGCAGGTCTATTTCGGCCCGCTGCTGTCGTCGATCGGTTATATCAGGGCCGGCAATCTGCGGGCGCTCGCGGTCACCTCGACGACGCGTTCGCCCGAACTGCCCGATGTTGCAGCATTGAACGAGACCTTGGCGGGGTTCGAGGCAACCTCATGGTACGGAATCGCTGCTCCGCGCGACACACCTGCAGAGATCATCGCAACGCTGAGCGCAGCCGTCGGCGCCAGTCTTGCCGATGACAAATTGCAGGCACGGTTTGCGCATATCGGCGCTGCCGTGCTGCCCGGTTCATCCGCCGATTTCGCCAAGCTCATCGCCGAGGAGACCAAGAAGTGGGGCAAGGTGGTCGTGACAGCCAACCTCAAGGCCAACTGAGCCGGGCATGGTGCGGAAAGCGAGCATCGCGGGCGACAAGACCGCGCTCCTGCGCTCCATGCGTCGGGGCCGCCCGCTCCGAGGTGCGCGGCTACGGTCCGCCGGCAACGATCGCCCGACCGCGACGGCCGCGACGGCCGAACTTTTCCGGGATCATCGGCATCGATCTGCGCTAGACTGACCGCGATGAGCGCGTCACGACGGGACGTTCCTGATGGCGCCGAAGCTGTACGCCCCAGGGGGGCTCGCCGGGATGCGCGCGCCGGACCCGCTCAAGCGCCTTCCCGCGAACTGGTTCGGGAAGGGCCTCCTGCGCGCCGTCGTCCTGCTCGCGGTGGCTGCGGCGGTCGCGTCCCTCGCCGGCGCATTCGGCATCGCGCACGACTACGGCTATCTGCGCGCGTCGATCCTCACCGGATCGCCCGACGGCGCCTACCACGCGCTCGCGATGCGACTCGCCGACCGCGCCATGCGCGAGCACGGCCGGCTGACGGTCGTGGCGACCGCCGGCTCGATCGAGAACATGCGGCGCCTGAGCGGCGCGAGCGCGGGCTGTGCGGAGAAGTTCGCCTTCATCCAGGACGGAACGCCGGTGCCCGCGGGCAGCGGCATGCTGCTGCTCGGACGGCTCCCCAAGCCGGAGGCGCTGCTGCTGCTCGGCCGGCAGGGCAACGCCCTGCACACCTTCGCGGACCTGCGCGGCGCCGCGATCGGGATCGGCCCGCAGGGCTCCGGCACCGCGTATCTGATCGAGCAGCTGTTCGGCGGTCCCGATCTGCAGGCGCTCGGGGTGCACCTGTCGAACCACGAGCTGAGCGAACAGGCGGGGCTCGTTTCCGAAGGCAAGCTCGACCTCGCTGCCTTCGTGATGGACGAAGACGGCGAGCTCATCCGCACCCTCATCATCAAATACGGCCTGGACATCGTGTCGCCGCGCGACCTCGACGGACTGATCGCGCGCTTTCCCTGGCTCAGCCTCGGCGTCATCCCGGCGGGCCGCTACGACCTGGTGAACGGGATTCCCGCGGCGGAGCGCAAGATCGCGCACCTCGCGACCTTCGTGGTGGCGAGCGCCTGCGCCAAGCGCGCCGACCGCGCCGCCCTTCTCATGCTGCTGGGCGCCGAGCTTCCCGGCTTCGTGCGCGGCAATCCGCCGAGCGCCACGAGCCCGGTCACGCAATTGCCGCTCGCCCCCTCGGCGCACCAGTTCTTCCTGACCGGCGAGCCCGAGATCGCCGACCGCTACTTCCCCTGGCTGGTGAACCTGATGTCGCCCGCCTACTGGGTGTACTTGGCGATGGCGGTGACGGTGCTGTTCAACGGGATGAACATATACAGCCGTTTCCACCTGTGGCGGCTCGATGCGGCGCGCGAAAAGCTGGAAGACGAGATCAAGACGCTGGTCGATCCGGGCGTGACCACCCACGCGCAGATGCGCGCGCAGCCGGCCGAGCGCGTGATGGCCGCGCCCGAGCGCCGCGCGGCTGCCGCGTCGATCATGGATCGGCTGAAGAAGCTGCGCGAGCGCTGCCAGCGCCAGGCGAACTCGATCAGCACGCCGATGGGCAACGAGATGTTCTATCGCTATCAGCAATCGCTGATCGACGACGCGACCACCACGGTGGCGGCGCTGCTGCAGGGGGCGCCGGGCCAGCCGGGAGCACGCGCGGCAGCGCCGCATGTCGGGATGTCACGCGAGGGCTTGCGCGGCTGAAGCGCGGCCCGACTGGTCGAATGATCGACCTCGCGCGATAGCGTCGACCGGAATGGTGGCGATCTTGCAAGTCTTGGACACCTGTATGCGGATACAGGTCGCCGTCGGTGGTCAGGCGGCCCTCGGTGAATGTGATGGTGACCCCGTTCGAGACCGCTGCCGCCGGTTATACGGCGCGCACCCGCGCGATGAATCTGCCGACCTCCTGGGTGTGCCGCAGATCGCGCGACATCGCCATGCTATCATGCGCGGCCCGGACCGGAGGAGGACGCCATGACGTTTCCGCGCCGTCGGTTCCTGCAGCTGGCAACCGGCTCGGCTGCGCTGCCCGCCGTATCGCGCTTCGCCTGGGCGCAAGCCTTTCCGTCGCGCCCCATCCACCTCGTCATCGGTTTCACGCCCGGGGCGGCGACCGACGTCATCGGACGCCTGTTCGCCAAGGCGGCGGAGCCCCTGCTCGGCCAGCAGATCGTGGTCGAGAACAGGCCGGGGGCGGCCTCGCGGCTTGCCGCGCAATACGTCGCCCATTCCGCCAAGGACGGCTACACGCTGTTCGTGTCGCCGCTGTCGAGCTACACCAACGAGATCGTCAACCCTTCGCCATCGATCGACCTGGGCAGGGACCTGACGCCGGTCGCGCTGCTCGCCAACGGCACCATGGTGCTGGCCGTCAGTCCCGCCAGCAAGGTGCGCAGCGTCGCCGAGCTGATCGCGCTCGCCAAAGCGAAGCCCGGCGAGGTCCTGGCCGGCACGGTCGGCGCCGGCACCTTGCCGCATCTGTGCGGCGAGATGTTCGCGCAGCGCGCCGGGATCAAGCTGACGCACGTGCCGTTTCAGGGCACCCCGCAGATCGCCACCGAGCTGATGGCCGGCCGCCTGACCATGAGCTTCATCATCCTCTCCTCGGCGATCGGCCAGATCGCCGCGGGTCAGATCATCCCGCTCGCCACGGCGGCCAACGCGCGCTCCGGCGCGATCCCCGACGTGCCGACGATGGCGGAAGCCGGCATGCCCGATTTCGACACCAGCCTGTGGATCGGCCTCGTTGCGCCCGCCGGCACGCCGCGGCCGCTGATCGAGCAACTCGCCGGCGCGGCGCGCCACGCGATGCATGCGCCCGACGTGGTCGAGCTGCTGCGCAAGCAGGGCTACGTGCCGCTCGACGCCGGACCGGACGAGTTCGCGGCGTTCCTGCGCAGCGAGATCACCCGCTGGTCGAAGGTGGCAGGCGCTGCCGGGCTCAAGAGCTAAAGTTCGCCGCCGACCGCCTGTCCGGCGAGTGCGACATTGCGCGGCTCCCCCGCGGGCGGCGGCGCACTGGACATCCGCTTTCCCATGGTGTGACCTCACCGGAATCGCGCCGGCGGCATCGACCGCCTGCGCCGCCGGCCGCGAGGTCTGGATGCTTCGGGAGGAGTCATGCTCAACGGTTGGTGTCGCTTCACCACGGTCGCCGCGCTCGCGCTCGCCATTCACGCGATCAGCGCGACGGCGAGCCTCGCCCAGCAGTGGCCCACCCGTCCGGTGCGCTTCGTGCTGCCGTTCGGCCCCGGCTCCGGGGCGGACACCGCCGCGCGGCTCATCACCGACAAGCTGCAGCAGAAATGGGGCCAGCCCATCGTCATCGACGGCAAGCCCGGCGGCGACGGGCTGCTCTCGCTCGGCGCCGTCGTGTCGGCCAAGGACGACCACACACTATTCTTCGGACCGAGCAGCATCTTCGTGGTGCAGCGCTACGTGCATGACAACATGACCTTCGATCCCGAGACCGACCTCGCCCCGATCGCGGGGGTCGCCAAGGTGCAGATCGCCATCGCGGTGCCGACCAGTCTCGGCATTTCCACGCTCGCCGAGTTCGTGGCGCTGGCGCGCGCCAAGCCGAGCCAGACGAGCTATGCGGTCGCGCCGGGATTCTCCGAATTCGTGTTCGACGGCTTCGTCAAGGAGAACGGACTCGGCATCGCCAAGGTGCCGTACCGCGACATCACCAAGTCGCCGATCGATCTCGCCGAGAACCGCATCCAGCTGTCGATGCAATCCTATGCTGCGATGCGGAGCTACGCGCAGACCGGCAAGATCAAGTACATCGCGATCAACGATCGCGTGCGGTCGCCGATCGCGCCGGACATTCCCAACGTGGTGGAATCCGGATTTCCCTCGCTGCTCGCGAGCCCGGTCCTCGGCCTGCTCGGACCGCGCGACATGCCGATCGATCTGCGCCGGCGGATCGCGGCGGACGTGGTCGCCGCGCTCGACGACAAGACGATCCGCGAACGACTGGCGCTCACGGCGCAGCCGGCCACGCCATTGGACGTCGATGGCTACACCGCCGCGCTCCAGGAGCAATACGCGCAGGTCGCCCACATCGCCTCCGTGCTGGGCATCGCGCGGAAGAAGTAAAAGGCCTGAGCGTCGATCGCGCGGACGCTGATCCCCGATAGCGCGCGCCGCGATGCCGGTGAGGCATTTCCGCAACAGATGCGCGAAAACGGCATCCTGCAGATGCGCCACGCTGGCGCACGCGGACCGGGAGGACTAAGCCTGTCCGAGGGGGGCCTACCGGGGGTCGAGATGCGTCGGGTTGCAACGGTTGGGGCCGGATTATTTTCCATCACGATGCTCGCGGGAGCGGCGCAGGCCGCCGACCTCTCGCCGCGGCCGTATACCAAGGCGCCTCCCATGGCGGCGCCTGTGTATGACTGGACCGGCTTCTACATCGGTCTCAACGGCGGCGGCGGATCGAGCCACGAGTGCCTGACCATCTTCAGCGTCGCCGGCGCGGCGGTCACGCCGAACTCGGAGGGCTGCCACAACGCGACCGGCGGCCTGGTCGGCGGTCAGATCGGCTATCGCTGGCAGAGCAGCAACTGGGTGTTCGGCCTCGAAGCCCAGGGCGACTGGGCGGATCTGACCGGATCGGCCCCGAGCCTGACGGCGATCATTCCCTACACCAACCAGACCAAGATCGACGCCATCGGCCTGTTCACCGCCCAGGCCGGCTATGCCTGGAACAACGTGCTCCTGTACGTGAAGGGCGGCGCCGCGGTCAGCGACAACCAGTACACCTCGTTCTTCACCGCCACCAACGTGGTGTTCAATCAGGCCAACGAAACGCGCTGGGGCGGTGCCGTGGGGGTCGGGGCCGAGTTCGGCTTTGCGCCGAACTGGTCGGTCGGCATCGAATACGATCACCTGTTCATGGGCACCAACGACGTGGTGTTTCCGGTGTCCGCCATCGCGGTCACGCGCAGCGACCACATCAGCCAGGACGTGGACATGGGCGTCGTGCGGCTGAACTACCGCTTCGGCAACCTGTTCGGACCGAGGTAGGGCATTTCCGGCGCCGACCGCGACGCGCGCGATTGAACTCGGCCCTCTCACCCGCCGCGAACGTAGCGGCGGGTCAGGATGCGAATGCGGTCGCGGAAGTGCGGCCGCACCCGCGCGGTCCACGGCGTATCGACCGCGGCATTCCACGCCGCGCTGCGCGCCACGTCGGGCGACGCGAGGTGATAGATCGCGACGTAGCGATGGGTGCCTTTGTCGCCCTCGGTCGAGCGGTAGCGCCGCGCCGCCAGGCTGCCCGGCACGGCGCCGAGCGCCGGGATGTGCTCCTGGTCGTACCAGGCGTTGAAATCACGCTCCGCCTCGGGCCCGACGTTCATCGCATTGAGCAGCAGCGCGCCGGCTCCCGCCGGCGCCGCCGCGTCGCCGGGGCCGATCTGCGTGCCCTCGAACCGCAGCAGCCGCTTGCACATCTGCGTCACGCGCTTCGACCAGACCGACAGGTTGCCGTAGGCGATCGCGGTGTAGGCCTTGCTGCGCAGCACGTCGACCGTGTCGAGGTCGTAGGTGGCGACCGACAGGGTCGGCTGCTCGTCGCCGATCCAGCGCTCGCAGGCGCCGAACCCCGGGACCGCCCTGCGCTCGGGAATGTGCTCCAGGTCGTACCAGTCGTTGAATTCGTCGGCGTGCGCGGTCGAGAAATCGAACGCGGCGATCAAGAGACCCCTGCCCATGGCATTCTCCTGCGGCGAGTTTCCGAGAGATCATGCACCAAAATCAGTTGGAGCGGACCGACGATTCGGCGTTAGTCTGACGGGATGGATATGCGACGGCGCGATCTCATCAAGGTGTTCGCTGTGAGCGCGGCAGCGTGGCCTCTCACGGCGGGCGCACAAACCGCACTGACGCAACCGCAGTCGGATGCGCTCGATGCCTACAACAAGGCTCTCGCCCAGTTCAAATCGATCCTGGGCGAGCGGAGCACCCAGATCGGCGCTCATCAAGCATTGCCGGACCGGCCCGGGCAGGCGCTCTACCTCGCGCGCGTCCACATGATGAGCGCCTACAAGGACCTCACCGACGCGCTTCCGTCCAGGATCGGACGGCCGAACAGGTTCGCAATTCCGCCGGCGTATTTCGATGCCGACGCCGAGCCGCTGCTCGACGAGTACAAGCGGCTTTTCGCCATCATGGAGGCGCCGCCCGCCAACGCGCAGAGCTCGGAGACGCCATTTCGCGACGTGGTGGAGCTGGGGATCGCCATTGCGCGCGCCAAGGGCCTCGATGCCGCAAACGCCGAGGTGGCCGGCCGCGTCAGCCTGGGGATGTTCTTCGCCGAGACCGACGGGCGGCAGAACGTCGGGAACGCGCGCTCGAACACCTACAAGGGAAGCTTCCAGACCGGTCCGGCGGAAGACCAGAACGGCCAGAAGAAATGGGCCGCCATCAGGACGTCGATCAAATCTCCCGAAGTGCTCGCGCGCGACGACCGGGAAGAGGCGCGGGTCGGCAATCTCGATCACCGTTACAATCACTGGACGGGGGTGCGCGACGGTCTCGCCAACGCGCACGCCGACCTGTTTCGGCAGATCCCCGCGATCGTGCGCATGCTGCCGGATCCGATCGACCAGATGAAGCTGTTCGAGCTCATCCAGATCATCCCGGCGCCGACCAAGTCCGCGCTGCGGTCGGCGAGCTTCGTCCACTACACCATTTCGGAGCCGAGGATCATGGGATTTCTGCGCAACAACAGCATCTTCGCCTATGGACGCGCCGACCGGGCCAGGACATCGGCAAATTTCCGCGAGATCCTCGACGCGATGTTTCTGTTCAACGACAAATTCGAACGCGCGCTCGCCGAATTCACCAAGGTCAGGGCCGCGCAGTAGCCCGACCGGCTCAGTCCGGCTTCGCCCCCGAGCGCCTGACCACGTCGGCCCATTTCGCGGTCTCCTCGGCGATCAGCTTGGCGAAATCACTCGGCGTGCCCGGCATCACGGTGGTGCCGAGCGCCTTGAGGCGCGCCACGATGGCGGGGTCGGCGAGCGCAGCGTTGATCTCGCGGTTGAGCCGCGCGATCACGTCGGGCGGCGTGCCGGCGGTGGCGGCGAGCCCGTACCAGATGCTGTCCTCGAAGCCGGGCACGAACTCGCGCATGATCGGCAGCTCGGCCAGCTGGTCGGCGCGCGTCGCCGTGGTCACCGCGAGCGCGCGCAGCTTGCCGGCCCGGATGTAGCCGAGCGACGCCGAGATCGAGGCGAACAGCACCTGAACATGCCCGCCGATCAGATCGGTCAGCGCCGGCGCCATGCCGCGATACGGCACGTGCACCATTTCGGTACCGGTCATCAGCTTGAACAGCTCACCGGTAACGTGCGACGGCGTGCCGTTGCCGGCCGACGCGATGGCGAGCTTGCCCGGGTTCGCCTTGGCATAGGCGATCAGCTCGGCGATGCTGCTCGCCGGCACCGCCGGGTGCACCACCAGCACGTCGGGCATGTAGGCGATGGTGGCGACCGGCGCGATGTCGCGAATGAAGTTGAAGCTCAGATTGCCGTAGAGACTGGCGTTGATCGCGTTCGACGGGAACGCCAGCAGCAGCGTGTGGCCGTCGGGCGGCGCGCGCACCACCGCCTCGGTGGCGAGATTGCCGCCGGCGCCCGACCGGTTCTCGACGACGACCGGCTGGCCGAGCCGCTCCGACAGCCACTGCGCCATCATGCGGGCGATGATGTCCTGCCCGCCGCCCGCCGCGAAGCCGACCAGGATGCGCAGCGGCCGCGTCGGCCAGGTCTGCGCCCGCGCGGCCTGCCCCGGCGCGGCGAGTGCCGTGATGGCCGCGGCAAGGCGCAGAAATCCTCGACGGGAAGGGTTCATGGCCCGAGTCTCCAGGCCGGAGCCTGGCGGTGCGGCCGATCGAGAGGCCACGGTTACGGGGTGGTCGTGGTGGTGGTCTGGCCGGTCCTCGGATCGAGGGTCGTGGTGGTCTTCACGCCGGTCGCCGGATTGATTCTCGTGACCGTATCCACCCCGGTGTTCGGATCGGTGGTCTTGATCGTCTGCACGCCGGTCGCCGGATTGAGGGTCGTGATCGTCTTCACGCCGGTCGTCTGGTTGGTGCTGGTGACCGTGTCCACGCCGGTCCTCGGGTCGGTGCTCTTGACCGTCTGCGTGTTGGTCGTCGGATTGAGGGTCGTGGTCGTCTTCACGCCGGTCGCCGGATTGAGGGTCGAGACAGTATTCACGCCGGTCCTCGGGTCGGTGGTCTTGACCGTCTGCACGCCGGTCGCCGGATTGGTGCTCCTGATCGTTTGCGCGCCGGTGTTCGGATCGACGCTCTTGACCGAATTCACGGGCGTGTTCGGACCATTCGCCAGGGTGTGTGAAGGCAAGGCGGGGTTATTCGACGTCACAGGCTTGTTCGGACCATTCTTCAGGGTGGCTGACGTCGATAGACCGGGATTGTTCGGCGTCGCGGACTTGTTGGCATGATCCTTCAGGGTGGCGGCGGTCGACGGACCGGAATTGTGCGATGTCATCGACTTGTTTTGACCGATCCTCAGGCCGCCTGAACGCGCGAGGCCGGTTCGGTTCTGTGTGCGCACGCGAGCGAGGCTCGTGCTGTTCGCGGCCTTGGTTCGCGCAGCCGGGCCGGCGGCATGGTGCTGCGGCGCGCGCGGGGGCTGCTTCGCCGCATACGCGGGCGCGCCGAACGGAAGCGGGCCGGCGAGATCGAGCGTCAACAGGCCTGCCACAACGGCGACGCCCAGCCCGAGAGTTCTGACGGCATTCATCCGACGTCTCTCCAATCAACCGGCATCCCGCACAATCGACTCCGGGCCGGAGACG
>Ga0335080_10007934_pt1 | contig 11047 bp, 9 predicted proteins | sample Lox_Sample_34_FD_206720 | JGI IMG/M metagenome (GOLD analysis project Ga0335080, IMG submission 206720) | Soil microbial communities from Loxahatchee National Wildlife Refuge, Florida, United States - Lox_Sample_3.4 | ecosystem: Environmental > Terrestrial > Soil > Wetlands | place: USA: Florida...
AGTCCGCGGTCACTGCAGTTCTGGAAGGGGGAGACCGCACAGCCGACCTCACTTCTCCGGGCCGGCCGACGGTGAGCACCTCCGCGATGGGACAAAGAGTCGCCGATACAATTCGCAGCCAGGCAAAGGCAAGCGCTCAGCGGGTTTCCAGTCTCTAGCGAGTTTCAGAGCAAACCAAGGCGGAACCGTGGTTCAGTTTTGGAACTGCGGTGCAAGATTTCCACAATTGTCTCGTCTTGGGCACTTGCATCATAGCCATAGAGCGCTAGAATTTTGTACATCCTTCGCCCAGGGAAAAAGGCTTCGATGGTTTCGAAGTGTGCCAACCCGGGCTGCTCGGCGCCCTTTCTCTATTTGCGCCAGGGGCGGTTATTCCGCTTTGAAACCCTGAAAAATGAAGGCCGCGAAAACCGGCCAACTTTCGGCATGGATCCCACCCTGGGGCCGCTTTCGCGCCGTCTAGAATTTTTCTGGTTGTGCGACGATTGTGCACCGCTGCTGACGGTCCAATTCGAAGCCGGCAGCGGAGTGGTGATAAGGCCGCGCGCTCATGCGGCCATGGCAGTCGCCGCTCTATGAGGTAGTGGCGCTGTGAGGGATGCCCGCGTATTTCCCGCTCCAGGAGTTCCAGCGGATTTTGAACATTTCCGCCACCATCCGAATTCCGTCGCGAATTGGATCAATGCGGGTGCCTTCGCGATGTGCCCACGCTACCGGAACCTCCACCACATTAAAGTCAAATTTTCGCGCCAGGTACAAAAGCTCCGGGTCGAAGCCCCAGCGTTCTATATTTTGCAGCGGGAAAATGGTTTGGGCTGCGTGGCGTGAAAAGGCTTTGAAGCCGCACTGCGTGTCTTTGAAGTGCAATCCCAGAACCAGGCGCAGGGCCAGGTTGAACATGCGTCCGAAAAGCTGCCGGTGAAGCGGCTGCCGCCGGATTTGCAGCTTGGTTTGCACCCAGCGCGAGCCGATCGCGATATCGGCACCCTCGGCAATGGCAGCGAACAGCTTGGCCGCTTCCTCAACGGGAGACGAAAAATCGGCGTCACTGAACAGCAGCACATCTCCCTGGGCGTGCAGCATTCCGTTGCGCACGCTGAACCCCTTGCCGCGGTTGCCGGGATTCTCCAGCAGACGCACTTCGGGGTAAGCGGCGTTGAGCTCGCGAACGATTTGCGCGGTGCTGTCGGTAGAGCCGTCATTGACAACAATGATTTCAGCATTCCAGCCGGAGCCTCGGGAAAACGCCACCGCTTTTTCCAGGGTGGCGCCGATGCGGGTGCTTTCGTTGTATGCCGGAACTACGATGCTGTAGGTGGTTGGTTCCAAGGGCTCTCGGTCAGCGCCGCAGGTCGATCTTCGACGCAAAACAGCCAACGTTAAGACGGCTTTTTGCCAGCAAGCGTTGCTCAGCCGTCCTTACGGGCGCACCCAAAGTGGCAACGTTAGCATTTCACAGCCGCAGCCATTGGGCAAGAGGAGCGTAATGCTGAGCGAAAAAGAAGCGAAGGCTAGGTTCAGGCGACGAGCTGGCGCTTCTCCAGCATGGACAAGAATTCCGCGACCAGTTCTGGATCCCACAATCCGGAGCGCGCCTCCTGGCGCATGGTCACAGCCGCCTGCTCGCAGGAGAGGGCGGGCTTATAGGGACGAGAGGTGCGCAGCGCATCGTAGACGTCGACCACCTGCAGCACGCGGGCTAAGAGAGGAATTTCCTGGCGTTGCAAGCCATCGGGGTATCCGCTGCCGTCAAAGTGTTCGTGATGATGGCGAATGATAGGCAAAACCAGACGCAGCGACTTCAGCGGCTTGCAAATGTTCTCGCCAGCGCCGGGATGTTTCTTCATCACCTCCCACTCCTGCGCATTCAGGTTCGCCCCCTTCTTCAGGATATCGTCGGGCACGATAATCTTTCCGAGATCGTGCAGGTAGCCGCCGCGACGCAAAGCCACGATTGCGTCATCCTCGAGGCCGAGATGATATCCCAGGGCTACCGCCTGTCGAGCCAGGCGGTCACAGTGGCCTTCGGTGTAGGGATCACGGCTCTCGACGCTCAAACCCAATGTACAGATTACGGACTCAGCGGTCTCCAGTTCATCGGTAAACTCTTTCAGCTTGAGCAGAGAATTGACGCGGGCAAACAACTCCTCCGCAAAGATCGGCTTGTTAAGGAAGTCATCCGCGCCGGCTTCGATGCCTTCGAGTTTGCTGTCGCGGTCGGTGAGACCGGTAATCAGAACAAAAGGGATCAGGCGAGTGCGCGGATCTTGTTTCACAGCACGGCAAAATTCGTATCCCGACTTGCCGGGCATGAGCACATCGGAAAGGATGAGGTCAGGCGGCTGGCGCAGAATCTCGGCCTCGGCCGCCTCCGCCGTGGGCATCGAGACGACCTCGTAGCCGCGGCTGGAAAGCAGCTCCTGCATCACTATCGCAACCTGCGGATTGTCGTCGACCAGCAGCACGCGCGGGGCTCGGCGACGCAAAGGCACTGCCCCCATACCTTGATAGGAGCCGGTTGATGGGAAAACAGTTGCCCCAATTCTCTGGGAGGAAGACATAGCCTTTCAGACCCGGGACCACACCTCATAATTATTGTATAAAAATTTGCCTCCGAGGGCAGGTCTCTTCTCCACATGATTTGCACTGGCTGTCCCGTTTAGGAACGGTCAGGCTTCGGATGTGTCCGGCAACCTTGTCTTGTTCCCGGCGGCATGCTTAGTCTTCTCGCATGCATCGCCTTCTCATTGTGGTTCTCAGCCTTCTCATCGCCGGAAACGCGGCCTTCGCAGTCGCGAAGCCGCACGTCATCAATTTTGGAAAATGGACGGTGGTTCCCTTGCCCCTCGATAACGAAGAAGATAACGAAGAAAAAGAGACCGCTCAGGGGAAGATTCGCGCGCTCGTTATCGATGGCAGAGTCAAGGAATTTACGACGGGACTGCCGCATGAGGTTACCGACCGCCTCTTCGTGGTGCGGCGGATCTTCCGGCTGAATGACTTGCTGCCGCAGGAAAACGCCGCGTCGCCGCGCTGGCGATGGCAGCGAGGCGGGTGGCTGTTGGTGGATCGCGCAACCGGCCACGTTTCGTCGCTGGCTCTGCCGGACTTCGACAGTGAATATTCCGGTGGAACCTGGTACCGCGACTACGTTGCCTACTGCGGCTTATCCGATGATGGGAAGAAAAGATTCGCTATCGTAGCCCAGCTGGGCCGCCGTAAAGCTGTTTTGAAAACGCCGCTCGACGACGCAGGAACGGATGAACCGGCGTGCGCTGCCCCGGTCTGGCAGCGGCAGCCCGTGCGGGTCTCCTTTGCGGCAGGTGAGGGACAAAAGATCACTTACTCCATCCGCGGCCACGCTGCCGGCCTGGTCACGGAAGACCAGGATCAGGACGAGGGAGAGCAATGATTGGGCCGCCTCTCGCGCGGCAGGTTTCTGCGGATGCAATGCTCTTACAATGCCACTCTCTGGATTCGCGGCTATTGGTGCAAGAAGCCGATTGTGTCACCGTTAACGGCGTCGCTTCCCATAACCATGAAGTTATTGGGCGCAACCACATAAAACACCACATCATCGCTGCCGAAAACCGGGAGGCTGATGGTAGCGGTGCCTCGCCCACTGGCCGGATCGACGTTATAAGTGCCGGTCGCGTCTCCAGAAATGTTGCCACCATTGAGAGTGACTACGCCGGCGAAGTTCGGTGAGGCGGTCGTCGGTGTAAACCAGGTTCCGCCCGCATAGGACTGGTTGAGGGAAGCGTTGCTGAACGGCGCCCCGGACTGCGCTCCGAAGAAGCCGAAGGAGACATCGCCGGAAGTATCGAGTATGTAGCCGTCGTTCTGTGTGTCCAGATAAAGAACAAGATCGTGAGTTTTCCCGGCTGCGGTGTAGGACATGGTGGCCCGGCCAGTGCTTTCGATCTGGTAGGTGCCCGCGACCATCTGGTTGAGGCTGGCGACGCCGCCAGAAACGGAATCGACTTGGAGGTTGAGAGTTCCCGCACTGCTGTTGAAGCCCGAAGCCAGGCCGATCGCGGTATCCGACGCTGCCGGCGCGCCGGCAGAGGCTCCCCAGGTTGTGAAAACCACTGGAGCATTCAGATAATTGTTGGCGTATCCCCCGGCGTTCGTTTGGGAAGTGACAAATCCCGTCAATAGTGGACTGGGATTGCCCGAGTCCACCTCGATCGCAAACGCCAGTTGCGACGAGACTACATAAAAAGCAAATTGCAGGGTCTGCCCGCCCAGAGTTAGGTTGGTCAGCGAGCGGGAGTAGAGATCGGCCACGGCTGTGCTTCCGGAGATTTGGGCGCTGGCCGTGAGGGAACCATTATCGTTGCTGTCCCCGACTCCCGAAGCCAGGGTTCCGGCGCAGTTGGAGCAAGGATCGGTGTCGGTGAATCGGCCGATCAGGCCCATGCGGCCGCCGCTGGAATCTGCACCTACAACCGCCATTACGTAATCCCCGCTGAGGAAGCCGCCGGGCGGCGAGAAGTTAAATCTTCCGGAGCCAGAAATTCCATTGGCGTCACCCGCTTCTGCCATCTGGCCTCTGGTGCCGGGCACTGGTTTGGCCTGGGCGGCAAAGCTGTAGTGCGAAGTTGCCAGTGCAGTTGTGAGGTTCAGCGTGCCTTCGCCGGCGGTTGCGCTGTTGACACAGGTGCCGCCGGTGATGGGTTGCGCTGCGTGGGTACCAGACATGTCCTTGAAGTCTTCTTCACCGCTGACGTTGCCTCCGGTGTCCACGCCAAACTGGCCGGCAATTGTAACCGGGCCGTTGGCGTCGAAGCCGGTGAAGAAAAAGTCATAGCTCCCGAACAGAATGCAAGCTGACGAAGTGAACGGACTGATAACCAGACTAAGCGCATTCGAGGGATTGGCCCGCGGCGTTGGGATGGTGGCAACGATCGAGATGCTCCCCGGGCTGGTAATCGCACCGGCGCCAACCTGAACGGTGACTTGGGTGGATGAAACATAGTTATAGGCCCCGAGACCGGTGATGGATCCCCCGGAAACGAAGCCCGAACCGTTGATGGTGAGGGTAAAAGTCGGTCCTCCGGCAATCACGGTAGAGGGCGACAAAGAAACTAAGGCGGCACCCGGGATGCCCATTCCCCCTCCCCCGCCCCCGCCTCCACCGCCTCCGTGTCCCGCGGTCACACAGCCTGGGATCAGGCAGGCGGCACTCGCCAACAGCAGGAAAACAAAACACCTGTGGACTTGGAGTTTCATGCCTTTGCCCTCTGCGGCACCGGCTGCCGGGCTAGCGGAGGGGATTCTGGCCCGGGGCACTCACCTCTAGCAAGGAATTCGGGGTAAAGTTACGGTAAACTGAGCCACTAAGCCGATGCCCTCATGGCGCGTCGGAGTTCCCAGGCCTCGTGGTGGAGCAGTGCGATGCGGCTTTCGCCGACGAGAAGTACGTCTGAACCGGTCCTTGCCGGATCGCGAAGAGATGTTCCCCCAGCCACGGCCATTCGATTGGAGCTGCAAAAAGTTCTGGAGAGTGAGGCCTTTCGCGAAGCGGAGGGCTTGAAGCGTTTCCTGCGCTATACCGTCGAGCACACGCTGAGAGGTGAAGGCGACCAACTCAAAGAATACCGGCTTGGCCTCGAAGTTTTCGACCGCGACTCTTCCTTCGACCCCCGGCTTGATCCGGTGGTCCGCATGGCTGCCCGCAGGTTACGTACAAAGCTGCGGCAGTACTATGACACCGAGGGTCTGCGCGATCCGGTTTGGATCGCTGTGCCAAAAGGCAGTTATGCCGCCGAGTTTTCCTACCACAACGCTGAGCTTCACGCTACCCAGGCCCCCCTTGAGGCAGTAGGTACCCGCCCAGGTCGAAGTTGGCGAATTCCCCAATTTGTTCTCGTGAGCGTCGCAATCACAGCTGCCGCGCTTCTGGCCGGCTGGACGCTGAGTCGGCGAGGAGGCCGTACGGCTGCCGAAGTTTCTCCCCAAATCCATTCCGTGGCAGTGCTGCCGTTGCGGAACCTGTCCGGCGATCCCCATCAGGAATATCTCTCCGATGGCATTACCGAGGAACTGATTACCGATCTGGCGCAGGTCCGGTCTCTGCGGGTGATTTCACGGACTTCCGCGATGACCTACAAGGGCACCAACAAGCGCCTGCCGGAAATCGCCCAGGAACTAAATGTGGATGCGATCGTGGAAGGTTCGGTGATGCGCTCCGGCAAACAGGTGCAGGTTACCGCGCAGTTGATCGATGCCCGAACCGACACGCATCTTTGGGCTCAGACATACGCCGGGGAGTTCAACGACCTGCTTTCCCTTCAGAACCAGGTGGCGCAGGCGGTGGTACAACAGGTGGGGGTGAAGCTGACCGCGGAGGAGCAAGGACGGCTTACGACGATTCGTCTGGTGAGCCCGGAAGCGCACGAGGAGTACCTCCTGGGCCGGTACTATTGGAACAAGCGGACGACCGACGGATTCGCGAAAGCGGTGGAATACTTTCAGCAGGCCAGCGCAAGGAATCCCCGCTATGCCTTGGCCTATGCCGGCCTGGCCGACTGCTATGTTCTGCAGGCGGAATACACCTTGCAGCCCAGCCAACAGGTGCTTCCGAAGGCGCGGGAAGCGGCGCTTCGTGCATTGCAACTCGACGACGCATTGGCTGAAGCACACGCCTCGCTGGCGGCGGCGAAACTGGATTACGAATGGGACTGGGCGGGAGCGGAACAGGAATTGCGCCGTGCCATCGAACTCAATGCGGGATATGCAACCGCGCATCAGTGGTATGCCGAACTCCTGGCGGAAGAGGGACGCTCCAGCGAAGCGATCGCCGAGATCAAGCGCGCCCGTGAACTCGATCCTCTTTCTCTCATCGTGAATGCCATGCAGGGGAGAATCCTGCTCTTCGCCGGATTGGACGATGAGGCGATCGACCAACTGCACAAGACGCTGGAACTTGATTCCGATTTCAACATCGCCAATTACGATCTGGGAAAAGCGTACTTGCGAAAGGGTGATCTGCGGCAAGCAACCGATGCGTTCCAAAAATCTGCCAAGTTAAAGGTGGCCGAGCGCATTGCCGCCCTTGCCTATATCTATGCCCAAACCGGCAGAAACGCGGAAGCTCGCAATCTCATGGCGGGGTACATCCGGCAGCCAAGATCGGACTATGTTTCCTGGTATGCGATTGCGATCTTCTATGCCGGATTGGGCGAGAAGGATCAGTCCTTCGCGTCGCTCGAACGAGCCTATTTGCAACATGACAGCCGGTTGAGGGACCTGAAGCAGGAGCCATTGTTTGCCGGCTTGCACGCAGATTCGAGATTCGCCGGGCTGATACAAAGATTGAGATTGTGAGTTCGTCGCTCCGATCGATGCAGCAAACTGGGGCATGGCAGATTCACTTCCCGGTTGCGGCGCGAAGGAAGATGGCCTGTGCGACCGCCAGCCGGCCCGTGCGAAGGACCGCGCCGTAGATTCCCGCGTAGTTCTGGTTCGCGCGAACCACTGCCTTCATCATCTCCGGGTCTGACTGTGCCGAGTCGGGATCGAGGTTCACCATCGAGCAGCGGAGGTCACGCATTGTCGCTGCAATGGCGGGAGCATCGTCCCCCTCGCCGAATGCGAGCATGCCCCCCAACCACTCGTCCTCCTGGAAGGGAGCCGATCGCAATAAACGAACCAGAACATTAGGACGAAATCGTCGCACATCCGGGCTCCGGCCTGCGAGTCGCGCAATCTCGCGCACGGTATCGAAGGCAATCACGGAGATGGTGGCCTCATCGAAGGTGCCATGATTCAAGTGCATCATCTGCACGGGAGTTCCGCACCGGCGTCCGACTTCCGCGGCCAAGTCCTCCGAGAAGACAGGCATCTCTTTTCCATCTGGAGTGCGAACATGCGTAGGAAGGTCTCCTGCAGTGCTGTCTTTATGTCTTTGCGGAGCAAACAGGAGCAGGTCGGGAAGCTGGCTTGCCGTGAGCCAGGGGAAGCCATTGCGGTCATTCATTCTGCGAAGCGCAAGGCGTCTGTCGCCCTCGAGGCCGTGCCAGCCCAGGTTGGCGGCCTCGAGTGGTTCGCCGCGCATGGACTTCACGGGATAACGGAAGATTGCCTCGACTTGTCCGATCTCGATGAGCATGCTTAGAGCGCTTCCCGCAGCCAAGCTTCGTTGCGCCGGACAACCGGGGGCGGCGGTCCCACATCGGTCACGCGGTCTCGATTCCTTGCAGGGACTGGCGCTCGAATACTGGCGCGACCGGGGTCAACAAGCTGACACCTACAGTCAACGAGAAATTAAGGCACAAGGCCAGGAAGCCGGCATTCAGCCCCCAAAGTGGATCGTGCTTCGTGAATACGAGCACACCCACGGTCACGATGCCCGCCAGCAAGCCGCTCCAAACACCTTTTCTGGTGACTCTGGCCCAAAAAAGTCCCAGGACGACTCCTGGAAAAAACTGCGTAATCCCCTCGTATCCCAGCAGCAGTAAGTTGACCAGCGTCTGCGGGAAGTAGATCGCGCAGCCCAAGGCGATCGCAGTCACCACTGCAACCAGCGGCCTTGCCAGTTTGCCCACCTGCTCGTCATTCATGGAAGGCGCCAAAACCGTGCGATAGAAATTTTTGGCGAAGAGTGTAGCCGCAGTGAGGCTCAGGACTGCCGCCGGCACCATTGCGGTAAGAGCACCGGCTCCCCCAATTACGCCAAGAGCCCAGGCCGGAAATGTCCGGCGAGCGATGGTGAGGAGAGACAGGTCGCCATTGCTCAATCCTGGCACAACCATGAGCGCGGCGAAACCTGCGAAGAATATGAAGGTCAACGTAATGGTGTACAGCGGCATGACGATCGCGTTACGCCTCAGCACGTTGCTGCTCCTGGCGGAAAAGGACGCACCGAAGGTGTGCGGCCACATGTAGGCGCCGAACGAATTGAGCAGAACGGCGGAGATATACCAGGCGTGCCCCAGGTTCTTGGTAGCCCCAGGCATCACCAGATGTTGCGGATGGGCCTGGATCAGTGCGGTGAACATGGGGCCGATGCCGTGAAAATACCGGTAAGGAACCCAGACGCCGATCGACACCGCCGCGCCGAGAAGCAGGATATCTTTGAGAATGCTCACCCAGGCCACTGCCCGAATTCCACTGGCGAATACGAACCCGGCCACTATCACGGCGGCAATGATCGTGGCCGTGGTTTGCCCGATGGCGCCGAAGCTGGCAACAGCAACGATAATCCCGAAGCCGGTGAGTTGCAGTTGTATATAAGGCACGATAAAGACCACGCCGACAATGGAAACCAGCACTGCCAGCGACTTACTGTCGTAGCGTTTCTCAAAAAAGTCGGATTCCGTCTGCAGTTTGTATGCGCGGCCAACTTCCCAGAGCGGCGGCAGCACATAGAACGAGACCACGTATCCGAGTGAGAGGTATGCCAGGATGTAGAATGCCGGGGCGCCGCGCGAATAGGCCCATCCGCTGGCTCCCAGGAAAGAAAACGTGGTGTAAACCTCGCCCGCCATGAGCAACCACACCAGCACAATTCCAAAGCCGCGGCCGGCGACCGCCCACTGTTCCAAATCCATTTTGTAGCGCGCACCGGCCAGGAGTCCGACGATGGAACCAGCGGCCACGATGGCAAACGTCACTGCCAGGGCCACGAGTCCGGGATTCAATTTGAACCTTCGTTTGTTCGCTCGCCCTCTGCCGGTGTACGTCGCATCTCGAGTCTGTATGCAGCCCACATGCAAACCGGGGTCAGAAGAATCCAGGAAATCAGCCAGAAAAGATTAAAGGGCAGGCCAAAGACGGTGGGATACAACCGGTCCCAGAGGGGGACGGAGAAACACATGGCGAGGAAGGGGATCAGCGCCAGCACCGCCCCGCCAAGCGACGGCCTACGCGCAATTCTGCTGATTGGCATCGTTGCCTCGCATTGTCGACCCAGCAATTTACATTCCTTGGAGCTCGAGATCAATCCAACTGGAAATTCCATCCCGACCCGCGTTGTTCCGAGGCCAGACCTTTAAATGGTTACGGCCGGGGTGCAGTTTCCAGTGGAAAATCGACTTCACCGGCGCCGTTTCCGCCTGGTCGGTTTCCGCCAGAAAAGTTTCGAAGCCGGGAGTCTCGGTGTCCAGGTGAACGATGAATTCCCCAGCCGTGGCGACCGGTTCGAGCACGAAGTGCGCCTGGTTGAGGGTCCATTCGAAGTTGCTGGTGTGGGCGATGAGATTGGGATAGATGGGTTCGGCGGGAACTTCTGCATCGCTCCAGACATCGAATCCATCCCAACTCCAACCGCCCTTGCCGTTGTTGAGGGGCAGAGGCCACTGCTGCTCCAGGAAATTGCTTCTTGGGATGAGCCTCAGTTCCGCGAACGACATGCCCGCCTGCAGACTGTGCCATCGCATAGCCTGCTTCAGCCAGGACGGCATGGAACGCAGCAGCACCGCATTCTGGATATGCACGATTCGAGTGGGACGGACCGATTCGCCGCGAAAGGTTCGAAGCTGCCGCTGCCGCAGTTCCCACAAAGAAAGCGGTACGCCGCTGGCGCTATCCTCCGCATACTCGGCATACATGCCATCCACCCAAATCCACTTCCGGAACTGGTTCGACCAGAACTCCACGGCTTCGTGGCCCACCGACGTGGGCCGCCCTAAGGTTCCGCTGCTGATGGAAATCTCCCTTCCGACGTAACCAAAGCTTTCCGCCGCCTGCAGAAAGACCAGGTTGTACTGCTGGCAAAAACCGCCGACGGGCTTGCCATCGGGTTGGACTTTTAGAATTTCGACAGCATCCCAGGGCGGGTAGTACTCGTCGAGATGCCATTCCGCCCACTTCCAGCGATGGGATGACCACGCGGCCAGGCGGGTCAGGATTTCCAGATCGGTCTTCGCGCTTCCGACAACTTCGTCGAGCTGGTAGCTTGCCCGCAATTCCTTGAGCGCCGGCTGCGTGAACGGCTCGTAGCGGAATGGAATCGACGTGCGCACGATTTCCTCGTTATGAACATCGACAACTCTAACTGACCTGGTCCAATCCTTCGCAAGCTTCGGCTCAGTCGTGACGG
>Ga0335080_10007935_pt1 | contig 11046 bp, 5 predicted proteins | sample Lox_Sample_34_FD_206720 | JGI IMG/M metagenome (GOLD analysis project Ga0335080, IMG submission 206720) | Soil microbial communities from Loxahatchee National Wildlife Refuge, Florida, United States - Lox_Sample_3.4 | ecosystem: Environmental > Terrestrial > Soil > Wetlands | place: USA: Florida...
GCGATGGAAAAGCAGGGCAAGGGCGCGCGGCGGCTGGAGGCAAGCTTTTTTCGCACTGACGGTGCGGTGCGAACGATTGCCGTCGACACCGGGCAGCCGGTGACGCGGGCCGATGTCGTCGATCGGCTGTTTCGCGAGCGGCTGGAGTCGCTGAGCGATCCGCTCGATCCCGGCTTCGGCTTCGACCTGATCCGGCTGTCGGCCAGCCACACCGAGATCGTGGTGCAACAGCAGCACGATTTCGACACCCATGTGCATGACAATGACGAGCTGGCCGCGCTGATCGACCGCATCGCGGCGCGCATAGGCTCCGGCCGCGTACTCGTGCATCTGCCGCAGGCGAGCCATATTCCCGAGCGCGCGGTGCTTGCTGCGCCTGCACAGCATCATCTTGCGCACGCGACGGAAGCGGCATGGCCCGAGCGCGCCGATGACGAGCCGCCGTCGCGCCCGCTTCGGCTGTTCGATCGCCCGGAGCCTATCAACGTGCCGCTTGCGACCGTGCCCGACGGGCCGCCGCACCATTTCACCTGGCGGCGTGCGGTGCATGCGGTCGTGAAGGTGGAGGGACCCGAGCGCATCGCCATGGAATGGTGGAAGCAGGACGGCAAGGTTCTGACGCGCGACTATTTCCGCGTCGAGGATGAATCGGGCCTGCGCTTCTGGATCTTTCGCGACGGGCTTTACGGCAGCGAGCTCACGGACGGGGAGGGCCGGCCCGCGCCGGCCAACTGGTATGTGCATGGGCTGTTTGCATGAGTAACGTCGCCTATGCCGAGATCGGCATCACCACGAATTTCTCCTTCCTGCGCGGCGGCTCGCATCCGCAGGATTATGTGCATCAGGCAGGCGAATTGGGCCTGTCGGCGATCGGCATTGCCGACCGCAACACGCTCGCCGGAATCGTGCGCGCCCATAGCGAGCTCGACAATCCCGACATCGAATACAAGCCAAAACTCCTGATCGGCGTGCGTCTTGTCTTCACCTGCGGCACGCCCGACATCCTGGCCTATCCGCGCGACCGCGCAGCCTATGGCCGGCTGTGCCAGCTTTTGACCCGCGGCAAGCGCAAGGCCGAGAAGGGCGAGTGCCACCTGACGCTCGCCGATCTCCTGGAATTTTCAGAAGGCCAGCTTCTGGTGCTTGCGCTGCCGCATCGCTTCGAGGCCGACGGCGCGTTGAAGCTTCTCAAACAGCTGCAAGAAAGCCGCGCCGAAGGCGTGTGGCTTGCGGCAAGCCTGCTCTATCGCGGCGACGACAAGCGGCGTCTTGCGCGGCTCGCTCACATGGCGCAAACGGCCCATGTGCCGCTGCTCGCAACCAATGAGGTGCTCTATCATCACCCCTCGCGCCGCCCGCTGCAGGATGTCCTGACCTGCATCCGCGAGAAGACGACGATCGAGGCGATCGGCCGGCGGCTCGAGGCCAATGCCGAACGCTATCTCAAGCCTGCGGAAGAGATGGCGCGGCTGTTTTCCGAATACCCCCACGCGATCGCGGAGACCATGCGCTTTGCGTCCCGCATCTTTTTTTCGCTCGACCAGCTCAAATACCAATATCCGGACGAGCCGGTGCCGCCGGGCAAGACCGCCCAGCAGCATCTGGAGGATCTCACCTGGGCGGGTGCTCGAAAATATTTCCCCGATGGCATCGACGCGACCTTGCGCGCCACCTTGCGCAAGGAGCTCGATCTGATCGCGGAACTGAAATACGCGCATTATTTCCTGACCGTGCATGACATCGTGCGTTTTGCGCGCAGCCAGAACATCCTGTGCCAGGGCCGCGGATCGGCGGCGAATTCCGCCGTCTGCTATGTGCTCGGTGTCACCTCGGTCGATCCGACCAAGGTCGACCTTCTGTTCGAGCGCTTCATCTCCAAGGAAAGGCTCGAACCGCCCGACATCGACGTCGATTTCGAGCATTCGCGGCGCGAGGAGGTGATGCAATATGTCTACCGCCGCTACGGCCGTCACCGCGCCGCGATCATTGCAACCGTCATCCATTATCGTCCGCGCAGCGCGATCCGCGACGTCGGCAAGGCGCTGGGCTTGTCCGAAGACGTGACCTCGCTGCTCGCCGACACCGTCTGGGGAAGCTGGGGCGATGGCTTGAGCGACGGGCAGGTGAGACAAGCGGGGCTCGATCCCGACAATGCGATGGTCGGACTCGCAGTCAATCTCGCGGCCGAGCTGATCACCTTTCCCCGGCATCTGTCGCAGCATGTCGGCGGCTATGTGCTGACGCAGGATCGGCTCGACACCTATGTGCCGATCGGCAATGCGGCGATGGAGGACCGCACCTTCATCGAATGGGACAAGGACGACGTCGATGCGCTTCACATGATGAAGGTCGACGTGCTGGCGCTGGGCATGCTGACCTGCATCCGCAAATGCTTTGACCTCATCGAGAACCACAAAGGCCAGCGCTGGGCGCTTGCGACCATCCCGCAGGACGATCCCCACGTCTACGACATGCTGTGCCGGGGCGAATCGCTCGGCGTGTTTCAGGTCGAGAGCCGCGCGCAGATGAACATGCTGCCACGCCTGAAGCCGCGGGTGTTTTACGACCTCGTCATCGAAGTCGCGATCGTGCGGCCGGGCCCGATCCAGGGCGACATGGTGCATCCCTATTTGCGCCGGCGCAACGGCATCGAAAAGGTGAGCTACCCGTCGCCATCGCCAGAGCATGGCGACCCGGACGAGTTGAAGCGGGTGCTGCACAAGACGCTGGGCGTGCCGCTGTTCCAGGAGCAGGCGATGCGGATCGCGATCGAGGCCGCAAAGTTCACGGCCGAGGAGGCCAACGGCCTGCGGCGGTCGATGGCGACCTTCCGCAATCTCGGCACCATCGGCAAGTTCGAATCCAGGATGATCGGCAACATGATCGCGCGCGGCTATGCGCCGGAATTTGCCAAGAGCTGCTTTGACCAGATCAAGGGGTTCGGTTCCTATGGCTTTCCGGAAAGCCATGCCGCGAGCTTTGCCCAGCTCGTCTATGTCTCGTCATGGCTGAAGCACTATCATCCCGACGCGTTCTGCTGCGGGTTGCTCAACTCGCAGCCGATGGGCTTTTATGCGCCGGCGCAGATCGTCGGCGATGCCCGCAAGAATGGCGTCGATGTGCGCGAGATCGACGTCTCCTTTTCCTTCGCCGAGAACACACTGGAAGACACGGCTGGGCGATATTGCGCGGTGCGGCTCGGCTTTCGCCAGATCGATGGCTTTCACTGGCGTGATGCGGATGAGGAGCGGTTGAAACAAATTCAGTCGTCATTCCGGGATGCGCCGCAAGGCGCAGACCCGGAATCTCGAGATTCCGGGTTCGTCGCTGGCGCGACGCCCCGGAATGACAATCGCGAGACGACAGACTGGGCCGACCGCATCGTCGCGGCACGACAACGCCATCCGTTCACGTCGCTTGAGGATTTTGCCCGCGACACGGGCCTGCCAAAACGCGCGCTGATGCTGCTCGCCGATGCCGATGCGTTCCGCTCGCTCGGGCTCGATCGCCGGGCCGCGCTGTGGGCGGTGCGGCGGCTGCCCGACGACGTGCCGCTGCCGCTGTTCGAGGCGGCCACTGCGCGCGAGCAGCCGGACGAGAATGCGGAAGCGCTGCCGGAGATGCCGCGTTCCGAGCATGTGGTCGCCGACTACCAGACCATCCGCCTGTCGCTGAAGGGCCATCCGATGGAATTCTTGCGGCCGATGTTTTCACGCGAGCGCGTCATTCCCTGCCGGGAGGTCTGTCACCGCAACGACAAGCTCACTGTTCGCTGCGCCGGCGTGGTCCTGGTGCGGCAGCGTCCGGGCAGCGCCAAGGGCGTGGTGTTCATGACGCTCGAGGACGAAACCGGCATCGCCAATATCGTGGTGTGGCCGAAGGTGATGGAAAAATTCCGCAAAGAAGTGATGGGCGCGCGGCTGATCCTGATGGAAGGCTATATCCAGTCGAGCCCCGAAGAGGTGACGCATCTGGTCGCCCAGCGCCTGATCGACCGCTCGCACGATCTGCTCGCTCTGTCCGACGATCGCTTGCGCAAGCATGTGGTGCCGACAGGCCCCGCGCTGATCGAGCCGCTCAACGACGACCGCCGCGACCACCCCGAGAACGCCGCGCAAAAAATCCGCCACCCGCGCAACGTGCGCATCCTGCCGGCGTCCAGGGATTTTCGTTGAACTCGCCCTCTGCTCGTCATGGCCGGGCTTGACCCGGCCATCCATCCCGCCTTGAATCATTTCAAGAATGATGGATGCGCGGGTCAAGCCCGCGCATGACGAATAGGAACATGAAGACACCCCGCGACATTCTTGCCGATCTTTGGACGCTCGCCGGCGGCGAGCGGTCCGCGCTCGATGCGGTCAAGCTGACCGGCGCGGAGCCGATCCTGCCATCTTCGTTTCGCATGGGCGCTGCCGCGCAAGCCTCCATAGCGGCGGCAGGGCTCGCCGCTGCTGACATCTGGAAGCTGCGCAGCGGCGAACAGCAGAACGTCGCGGTCGACATGGTCCATGCCGTTGCAGAATGCCGGTCCGAGCGTTACTTGCGCGTCGACGGCAAGCCGCCGCCGCCGGCCTGGGATCCGACCGCCGGCATCTACCGCACGCGCGATGCGCGCTTTGTCCGGCTGCATACCAATTTCCCTCATCATCGCGCCGCTGTCTGCAAGGTCCTGGAATGCAAGGAGGAGCGCGACGCGATCCAGGCCGCGTTGATGCAATGGGACGGCGAAGCCTTCGAGACCGCCGCCTATGCCGGCGGCGCGGTCGTCTCGCTGATGCGCTCGCACGACGAATGGTCGGCGACGCCGCAGGCGCAAGCGCTGACAAAACTGCCGCCGTTCACGATCGAGAAGATCGGCGACGCGCCGCCGAAGCCGTGGCCGAAAGGCGATCGTCCGCTTGCAGGCGTGCGCGTGCTCGATCTGTCGCGGGTAATCGCGGGCCCCGTCGCCGGGCGCACGCTTGCCGTGCATGGCGCCGACGTGATGCTGATTGCGGGCCCAAGGCTGCCGGCAATCCCGTGGCTCACCATCGATACCGGCCGCGGCAAGCTTTCAAGCCTTATCGAACTGAAGAACGAGGCGGGCAGGGCGCAACTGCGCGCGTTGCTCGCCGACGCCGATATCCTTTCGCAGGGTTACCGCCCGCAGGCGATCGCCTCGCTCGGCTTCTCGCCCGAGGATGTCGCAAAAATCAATCCCGGCATCGTCTACGTATCGCTGTCGGCCTATGGCCATGCCGGACCGTGGGCGAACCGGCGCGGGTTCGACTCGCTGGTGCAAACCTCGACCGGCTTCAACCATGCGGAAGGTGAGGCCGCCGGCATCGACGGACCGAAGGAATTGCCGGCGCAGATGCTCGATCACGCGACCGGCTATCTGATGGCATTCGGCGCCATGATGGCGAAGGCGCGCCAGGCGCGCGAGGGCGGCAGCTTTCTGGTCCGCGTCTCGCTGGCGCAAACCGGCCGCTGGCTGTGGAATCTCGGGCGCGTCGCGGACGGACTGAAAATCGAAGATTTGAAAGGCGAGGCGATCCGCCCCTACCTCGAGGACATGCCGTCCGGCTTCGGCGTCCTCAGCGCGGTCGGCCACGCTGCAAAGCTCTCGAAAACGCCGGCGCTCTGGGCGCGCCCGGCCGTGCCGCTCGGCACTCATGCGCCGGAATGGCCGGCGCGATAAGGTCTCTGTATATGGGCGTATGCCCATAAATCCTGCCCACTGGGTTTGTGGTTGACGTGTCCCACCGGTTGTTCCTTCATTCCGCGCAAAGGGACGGGAACAGCGGCGGAAACCGCAACCAGAGCAAAGTCATGCGGATCGAAGAGCAAGAACGGGAGCAGCATCCGGAGCGTCAAAGCCGGGCGCCGGTCGGAACGTCGGAAGAAATCCTCGGTGAGATCAGGGAATTTTGCCGCGCAACCCAGACGGCGGAATCCACCTTCGGGCGTCTCGTCGTCAATGACGGCAAGCTGGTGTCGCGGCTGCGCGACGGCGCCAAGATCACCACCGGCACGCTCGACAAGGTCCGCGCCTACCTGCACGAACATACGCCCGCGACATCCAACGTCAACGGTTCGCCCGCGACGGCGAAGGTGCCCGCTGCCGGTGCGACCCCTGCGGCCGGCGCGCCGCCGCCCGGCTTTCGTTTCTTCGACAACCGGCAAAAATACCTGCTGTTCGTGTCGACCTGCAGCGAGAAGACCGAGATCGCCAATCGCATCTCGCTGGAGCTTGCGAGCCTGCAGCCGGCGCCGCCGGCGCTGCGCCTGTTCGACGCCGGCGTCGGCGACGGCACGGTGCTGTCACGAGTGATGCGCGCGCTGCACGCGCGCTTTCCGACCATGCCGCTCTATGTCGTCGCCAAGGAGATCTCCTACGAAGACGTGCGCATGATGCTGGAGAAGATGGCGGATCGCCTGTTCGAGCATCCTGCGACCGTGCTGGTCGTCACCAATCTCTATTATGCCGAGGCGCCATGGCTGACGCCGCGCTCGGTCACGTCGGCGCAGGGCCTGATCTGGAAGGATGTCGCGCTGACCGGAAACACGGCCCACGGTTTCGCCGAGCAGATCGGCGAACTCGAGGGATTTCTGGCGGAGAACTGGCGCGCCGGGATCAGCCCGAAGACCGGCAATCCCGTCTATCAGCGCCCGATCGTGCTGACCTTGCGGCGCGAGGATCATTCCTTCCTGCTCGATCCGATCATGCCGCGGCCGGGCCGCGTGATGGCCGACTACGATCTCGTGATCGCCTCGCAACCCTATCGCGCCCGCGCCAGCGTCGAGTTCAAGGCCTCCAAGGTGGTGACGCCATTGGTGCGCGCGCTCAGGCCCGGCGGGCGGCTGATCGGCATCCATTCGCACGGCCACGATCCCGGCATCGAGATCATCGACCAGGTCTGGCCGGGCGACGATCCCTTCAAGACCGACCGCTATGCGATCCTGCGCGAGGTCAAGCATGAGCTCGGCGCCACCGCGCGGCACTACAATTTCAATGCTTCGTCGGATGCGCGCGCGATCTTCCGTTATCACATGCACACGCTGCCCGATGAGGTGTCTGGCCCGATCGGCACCTCGACCCTGTTCGCGGCCTGGAACGCTGCGATCTATGTCGCGCAGATCGAGGACAACAGGCTGTCGGAAGTGGTGCGCGACGGGCGCTACCTTGAGGCCACCGACCGCGTGCTGAAAAAACATGGCGGGCTCTGGTTCAACGACGAGACCTATGTGATCTCGCGCCGCCGCACGCCGGCCTGAAAGGGGAGGGCCCATGACCGCCCCCGTTGGCCTCCTCAAGCTATTGTGCTCCGCTTCGGTGGAGGTCTCCTCGCGCGGCCATCAGCTCTCCGAGCTGAAGGAGCAATTCTCCGCCGGTATCGACGCGACCATCACCTTCCTGCCCGGCGACAACTACCGCCACAACGTCGAGACTGCCGCAGCACTAAGGCGTGCCGGCTTCAATCCGGTGCCGCATATCGCCGCGCGCGAGATCGTGTCGAACGACGCGCTCAACGATTTCGTCGCGCGCCTGCGCAGCGAGGCCGATGTCCGGCGCGTGCTGCTGATCGCTGGCGACGTCGCCGGCGCCAAGGGGCCGTTCAAGTCGAGCCGCGATGTCGCGGCTACCGGCCTGCTCGAGGCTCACGGCGTTTCGCATGTCAGCGTGGCCGGCCACCCCGAAGGTCATCCTTATCAGGATGAGGCCACGGCCTTCCGCGCGTTTGAGGCCTGGCGCGACTGGGCGCACGAAGCCGGAATCCGGGTCGATATCGTCACGCAATTCTGCTTCGAGAGCGCGCCGATCCTGCAATTTCTCGCCGCGCTCGATGGCCGCGGCATCAAGCTGCCCGTCACCATCGGCCTTGCGGGACCTGCGACGCCGGCGACGCTGACAAAGTTCGCGCTCCGCTGCGGCATCGGCAATTCGATGCGCGCGCTGCGCGGCCAGATTGGGCGCTACGGCCGGCTTCTCGTCGATACCGGTCCCGATGAGGTCATGCGCGGGCTCATGTCGGCGCCGCCGCCGGCGACATCGGCAATCAGCGGCTTCCACATCTTTCCATTCGGCGGGTTGCGCAAGAGCGCCAACTGGTTGCGCGCTTACCCCGCAGAAGCCTGCCGGCAAGCGCAGCCGATGGCTCATCCAAATCCGTAAAGCCGCGCCGGATTGTCGACCAGGATCTTCCTGCAGATCGCCGCATCCGGCTCCCACAGCGCAAGCTGGTTCAGGACGCTGCCGTCGTCGATCTGGAACAGCGGCGTCACGTCGGTGATCTTTTGTCCCGGCGGGGTGACGGAATTCGGGTGCGGCCAGTCGGTGCCCCAGACGATGCGGTCGGGATTGGCGGCGATCAGCATTTTCGCCAGCGGCACGACATCGGGATAATCGGGTGCAAGCTTTGAGGCGCGGTAGGCGCCGGAAATCTTGACATAGGCCTTGCCCGACTTCACGAGCTCGACGAGGTCCGCAAAACCCGGCTGCTCGACACCGAGCGCTGCATTGGCGCCGCCAAAGTGATCGAACACGGCGGGCACGGGTGAAGCCAGCACCAGATCCTTGATTGCCGCGATCAGCGGTAATGTGGTGTAGAGCTGGACGTGCCAGCCGCGCGACTTCATTCGGTCGACGGCGGCCTGGAAACGTTGCTTTGCAACATTGGGGTCGTTGATGCCGCCGGTTGCGAGATTGAGACGGATGCCGCGGAAACCATCCTTCTGCATCGCATCGAGATCGCTCTCCGGCGTCTTGTCATCGATCACCGCAACGCCGCGCGCGGTTGGGCCGCGCGCCCGCATGCCGAACAGGGTCGCGGAGTTGTCGGTGCCGTAGACGCTCGGGGTGACAATCACCACGCGCTCGACCCCGAGCGCCCTGTGGAGCTCGCTCATGTCCTGAGGGCTCGCGAGTTCGGGCGTGTAGACGCGGCCCGCAAAGAACGGAAACTTCTCGGGATCGGCATGGATGTGGGTATGGCAATCGCAGGCGCCGGCGGGCACCTCGAAATTGACCGGCGTTGCGGGCTGCGCGGCCTTGCCGTGCGCATTGCGGCCGCTCACGGCCACGCCCGCAGCGATGGAGGCAAGCAGGATTCCGCGTCGTGTGAACATGGCCGATGGTCTCCCTGATCTCCCTGAAGGGGAGCAGTCAAAGCGTTTCGTCCCAGGTTTTTGTCGGGCGCGTGTTGATCGGCCCTGTTTTGGCAAGCGTGGCCTTTTCCCATGACGCGCGCAAGGCGGATTTGTCGCAACGGAGCCATCGCTTCAGCGTGTCGCGGGCTGCGAGACGGCCGCGGACGGATCAGTCGCTCAACAGGCGAGGCTATCTCGATCAACACTTCCAGAAAAGGCGCGGCCGAGGCTGGTTGCGATTGAGCCCCACGCGCGCCCAGAATGTGATGCAGTGGCGCTGCAATGGTCCGCGCAAATCAGCGGACGCTCATTCTACACAACCAGCCTCGGCCCTCAGCCCCCGCCGACGCGCCCGCTATCCTTAGCTGCATCACGTGCTTGAGCGCCACATTAAATCTGCGTGTGCCATCAACTCGCCTGCTTGCTGTTGCGTGCACGTCACACATTATGAATGTGTCAGTTTCCGGTCTGCTGATGGGTTCCCGATCCCGGCTCGACGCAGCGGTCTGCAAAATGGAATATAGAGGCGCCGATTCCTGTCCCGCCGTCGAAATCCTCCAGGCTCCTTCACGCAATGCCGAAAATTTTCAGCGACCCCGAGGCGATTGCAGAGGATATCATCCGCGACGTCGGCAAGAGGCTCGTCGTCGGTCTGCCGCTCGGGCTCGGCAAGGCGAACCACGTGATCAACGCGCTTTATGCGCGCGCGGCCGCCGACAGCTCGATCGACCTGACCTTCTTCTCCGCGCTGACGCTGGAAAAGCCGAAGCCTTCCAATCTTCTGGAGGCGCGCTTCGTCAATCCCGTGATCGACCGCCTGTTCGGTTTCTATCCCGATCTCGACTATGTCGCGCCGCTGCGTTCGGGCGCGCTTCCGCGCAACATTCGTGTCATCGAGTTCTTCTTCCTTGCGGGGCGATGGCTGCATGTGCCTTACGCGCAGCAACACTACATTTGCGCCAACTACACTCACGCTGCGTCCTATGTTCTGGCGCAGGGGCTGAACGTCATCACACAATTGGTCGCCAAGCGCGTTGTCGACGGTGCAGCGCGCTATAGCCTGAGCTGCAACACCGACACCACGCTCGACCTGCTCCGCGCTCGCGCAGAGGGCCGCGCGGCATTCAGGCTCATAGGCCAGGTCAATTCCGAATTGCCGTTCATGCCGGGGCCGGGAGATCTTCCGGCAGAAGAATTTTCCGCCGTGCTCGATGGCGCCGACACCGACTTTACGCTGTTTGCGCCGCCGGCCGAGCCGATCTCCGACACCAAATATGCCATCGGGCTGCATGTAGCGGGCCTGGTGCGCGACGGCGGGACCCTGCAGATCGGGATCGGACAGGTCGGCGACGCGCTGGCGCAGAGCCTCATCTTGCGCGATCGCGACAACACGCAGTTCAAGAGCATCCTCGCGCGGCTTTCCCCCGCAAGCGAGCTTTCAGCGCTCCAAACGGGGCCGTTCCGGACGGGTCTCTACGGCGTCAGCGAGATGGTCACCGAGGCTTTTCTCGGACTGATCGAGGCCGGCATCTTGAGACGGGCCGTCGACGGCGTGATCCTCCATGGCGCATTCTTCCTGGGGCCGAAATCCTTCTACCGCGCGTTGCGCGAGATGACCCCCGGCGAAATCGCGCGCATCGGGATGATGCCGGTCTCCTTTACCAACGAACTTTATCGCGATGAGGAGGAAAAGCGCGCCGCGCGCCGCGATGCCCGCTTCGTCAACAGCGCGATGATGGTGACGCTGCTGGGGGCGGCGATCTCGGACGGCCTCGAAGACGGCCGGGTCGTGAGCGGCGTCGGCGGCCAGTACAATTTCGTGGCGCAAGCCTTTGCGCTCGATGGCGCGCGCTCGATCCTGGCGCTGGATGCCGTGCGCGCCGGCGCGAAAGCGCAATCCAATATCCGCTGGTCGTA
>Ga0335080_10007936_pt1 | contig 11044 bp, 5 predicted proteins | sample Lox_Sample_34_FD_206720 | JGI IMG/M metagenome (GOLD analysis project Ga0335080, IMG submission 206720) | Soil microbial communities from Loxahatchee National Wildlife Refuge, Florida, United States - Lox_Sample_3.4 | ecosystem: Environmental > Terrestrial > Soil > Wetlands | place: USA: Florida...
TCCGGAACCTATACGTTCGGCGCGGACGGCCGCGGGATCATCACGCTCGCACTGTCGAACACGGGCATCGGCGTCAACGGCGTGGAAACGTTCGGCGTCGTCATGATCACGCCGAACCACATGCTGCTGAACGAGCTCGACCAGTCGGCGACGGCCAGCGGCTCGATGGACATGCAGACCTTACGCTCCTTCTCTCCCTCAACGCTAAACGGCAACTACACGTACGTAGCCGGCGGCGCGGACCTGCTGAACGACCTGCCACTGGGATTTGGCGGTGTCTTTAATGTCTCCTCGCCCGGCACGGTGTCGAGCACGAGCGGCGTGTGCGACGCCAACCTGGGCGGGTTCACTTCGGCGCAGCAAGGCTACACCTCCGGTAGCGGGTACACAGGACCGGACGCACTCGGCCGCACACTGATCACCCTGCGCCCGAACTTCATCGGCAACCTGAACCAGCAGTTCAATCTCGGTGTCAACGGTCCCGTGATTCTGGCCACGTACATCAATGACGCCATCCACCTGAAGTTCGTCGAGGTGGACCCCAACTTCGGGATCACCTCCGGTCTCGCGGTGGGCCAGGGCGCAGCGAGCGGCAACATCCTGGGCGGGGGAGCGTTGCCGGCCAACGCTTCGTTCGTCTTCACCGACTTCGGCACGGGCTTCGGCTCCGGCGTGGTGGGGCCGTCGGCTCTGGCGGCAACGATGACGTCCGACGGTACCTCAAAACTGCAGAATGGATTCTCCGACGTGAACGCCGCGGGGGTGCCCACCAGCGGCAGCGTTTCCGGAACCTACGCCGTCGACCCCGGTGGGACGGGCCGCGTCGCAGTTACGCTGACCGGCACGGTGGGCAATCCGGGCAACTCCGGCGCCTATGCGATTTACCTGACGGGCGGCAGCGATCCGGCGATGATCCTCGAGCTGGACGCCAACGCGATCACCACCGGCTCCTTTTATGCCCAGGCCTCCGGCTCGTTCACGCTGGCTTCGTTCCAGGGACCATACGGGCTGAACTTCTCCTTGTTCGATCCATCGGGCTCCGCCGAGGTCGACGTGAACGGCCAGACGTTCGCCGATGGCGGTGGAAACCTGCTGGGCACGCTGGACATCAACAACTTCGGGCAGCCGATTCCGAACGTGCCGTTCACCGGCTCGTACGCCGCCGGCGTCTCCGGGCGGTTCACCGGGTCCATCAAGTCCACCACGACGGGCACGTTGGGCGTCTCTTACTTCGTTGTCAGCCCGTCACTGGTCATCTTTATTGAAACAGACGCGGCCAACGCCGTCTCGCTGGGCCTGTTCCAGACGCAGCAGCCGCCGTTCTAGCCTTCGACGAAGCTGCGAGAAAGGCCTGCGGGGCGCGCAGCTGAGCAGCTACCCAGCCCAAAGGCGACTGCGTCGTGGCTTCCACTGCGGCGCCCGCTCCTACTTCAGTCGTTCTTGACATTGCCCTCCCGCACGTGTATCTACGTGCACAATTTAGGGGCATAGCGCACCTTACGTCCGCGACTGCCGGGATTCTTACCTTGGGGGGCATCCGGCACGCCAGCGCGAGCCTCACGTTCGAGTGGTCAAACGCATCGGGGCACACAGGAGGGAACATGGCGAGTCGGGCGACTGCAATGGCCGCTCCAGAATCGACGGCCGGCATCTGGAAGGTGATTTTCGCATCCTCGGTCGGCACGATGATTGAGTGGTACGACTTCTACATCTTCGGGAGTCTCGCGGCGGTTCTCTCACCCGCATTCTACCCGTCGGGTAACGACACGTTCGCGCTGTTCGCGTACCTTTCGACGTTTGCGGTCGGGTTCCTGGTCCGGCCATTCGGAGCGCTTTTCTTTGGGCGCATCGGCGACCTGGTGGGCCGTAAGTACGCCTTCCTGGTGACGCTGGTGATCATGGGCGGCGCTACGGCACTGATCGGCCTGCTACCGACCTACAAGACAGCGGGCTGGTTTTCGCCGATCGCGCTGATCACCATCCGCGTGCTGCAGGGGCTGGCCCTCGGCGGCGAGTACGGCGGCGCGGCGATTTATGTCGCGGAGCATGTGCCGGACAACAGGCGCGGCTTCTACACCAGCTTCATTCAGATCACGGCGACGCTGGGACTTTTCGTTTCGCTGATCGTGATCCTGGGCACGCAGTCCTCGATGTCGGCGGATGACTTCAAGGCCTGGGGCTGGCGCATCCCGTTCCTGATTTCGATCTTCCTGGTCGCCATCTCCCTCTACATCCGGCTGAAGATGAAGGAATCGCCGGTGTTCCAGTACATCAAGAGCACGGGTATGGCCTCGGCGCAGCCGCTGAAGGACGCGTTCACGAACTGGGAAAACCTGAAGCGCGTGCTGGTGTCGCTGTTCGGCGCCACCGCGGGACAGGGCGTGGTTTGGTACACGGGGCAGTTCTACGCGCTCTTTTACATGCAGAGCGTGCTGAAGATCAACGCGCGGCAGGCCAACATAATCGTGGCGACCGCGTTGCTCGTCGGCATGCCCATGTTCACGCTGTTCGGCTGGCTCTCCGATCGCATCGGCCGCAAGTGGCTGATGATGGCGGGCTGCCTGCTGGCAGTGGTGTGTTACAAGCCGATTTACGTGGCGATGGAGCACGCGGCGGGAAACAACATCCAGTCCGTGGCGTCTTCGAGGAACAAGATTACGGGAGCCATCAGCCTGACCGCGCAGACGACGGATGCGACCGGAGCGCTGGTGGCCGCGAAGGAAGCGCAGAACCCGGATTCGACAATGCTCATGATTCTCGTGTTTGTGCAGTTGATCTTCGTGTGCATGGTCTACGGGCCGATCGCAGCGTACCTCGTGGAGGCGTTCCCGGCGAAGGTGAGGTACACATCGCTTTCGCTTCCCTACCACATAGGCAACGGCGTATTTGGAGGGTTGCTGCCGCTGATTGGACTCTCCCTGTGCGCCGAGACGGGCAACATCTACGCAGGCTTGTACTACCCGATGATCGTTGCCGGCCTGACGTTCGTAATCGGCAGCATCTTCCTGCCGGAAACGCACGGCACGAAGATCTGGGACGAAGTGCGCAGCCCATCGGCGGCCGACTGACGGCAAAGTTGTTGGTGACGGACGGTTCGAATTGGAAGGGCCGGAGGGGAACCTCCGGCCCTTTTGTTTGCGGGAGGGCGATGGGAGGGCCGGCACCCGACGCCGGCGCTACATTGCCCGTCACCGGGCGGCGGCAGGGTTACGAGAGCGGCGTCAAACGCATCGAAACTCGCGTGGAGCGTGATCGAAGGGCCGGCGCGGGACACGGTCGCTACGTCGCGGCCGGCGCGGCGGTGATCGCGTTGGCGCTGGGCGCGGGCGTACGGCCGGCGCCCGATGCGCGCGCGCAAGCGGCAACGCCGGCGACGACGTTCTATCGCGACGTTCTGCCCATCCTCCAGGAACATTGCCAGGACTGCCATCGCCCGGGAAGCACAGCCCAACCACCACTGGTCACGTACGAACAGGCCCGCGACAACGCTGGCGACATCCGCACGGCCGTCGAACAGAAGAGCATGCCGCCGTGGTTCGCCGATCCGCGCTTCGGGCACTTTTCGAACGATCCTTCGCTCAGCCCCGCGCAGATCGCCGCGATAGCGGCGTGGGCGGCCGCGGGCGCGCCCGCGGGCGACCCAAAGGAGGCGGCTCCTCCGCGCCAGTGGAGCGGCGGGTGGAACATTCCGGAGCCCGACCGAGTCATCTCCATGCCCGTGCCGGTGAACATCGCGGCGCGCGGGGAAATGGAATACACGTACGAAATCGTTCCCACGGGCTTCACGGAAGACAAGTGGGTGCAGATGGTGCAGATCCTGCCGTCGGCGCCGAGCTACGTGCACCACGCCGTGGTCTACATCCGTCCGCCGGACGCGCGTTGGCTGCGGCACGCGCCAGTGGGCGTGCCGTTCACCGCATCCACTCTCGAGGACGCGCAGGACCGGCACGACGCGCACGGAACGGACAGCGACATGCTGCTGGTCTACGCGCCGGGCAGCTCGCCCGACCGCTGGCCTGCGGGGATGGCGCGCTTCGTCCCGGCGGGCTCGGACCTGGTTTTCCAAATGCACTACACGCCGAACGGCCGCGCAGGCAGCGATCGCACTTCGGTGGGAATCGTGTTCGCCGCGAAGCCGCCGGCGCAGCGCGTGATCACGCTTCAACTCACGAACAGCTCGTTCGTGATTCCCCCCGGCGCGGACGACTACCGCGTGCAGGTGCGCGGATCGCTGCCGAACGACGCGACGCTGCTCAGCTTCTTCCCGCACATGCACCTGCGGGGAAAGCGCTTCGAGTACAACCTGCTGCAAGGCGGGAGCGTGGAGACGCTACTGCGGGTGAACTACCACTTCCACTGGCAGATGACCTACCGGCTGGCGGAGCCGCGGCCGCTGCGTGCGGGAACCGTGCTGCAAGCCGTGGCGTGGTTTGATAATTCGCGGAACAACCCGCACAACCCGGATCCGGGTGTTTCCGTACGGTGGGGAGACCAGACCAGCGATGAAATGATGGTCGGTTTCTTCGACATCGCCGTGGCCGCCAGCGTGGACAAGTGGCAGTACTTCCAGCGCCGCTCGCAGCCAGCGCCATAGGCCCATACGCCGCTCCGGCGGCGGAATCTACGGAATGGGGGCGGCATCCGCCTACTGCGAAACCCTCCGCAGCACTGCGCTGGCGCGCTCGTCTGCTGTGATGCTGCGGTCAAAGCTCTGAAGGTTGGCCAGCTTGTCGAGCGGGACCGTGACATTGCGGATCTCGTAGCTCCGCTTGTAGCGCAGGACGCCGTTCTCGACCTTTGTTTCGCTGGTGTACTTTCCGAAGTCAAATTCGCTGAGCGCCGGCTTGGGCACTTCGTCGGCCTCGTAGCCGGGCGGCAGCTCAATTTCAAACAGGTCCGTCTGCAGCGTGGACATGTCGAGGTCGACGGGATACTTGCGCGGCTTCGCGCCGACGCCCACCGATTTTTCTCCGAACACGCGCGGCCGGACAATCAGCAGGTTTCCGGCGGTCTTCGCGTAGCTCGGCGCCACGAATTCGTAATGTAGGACCAGAAAGCTGTCGTAGTCCTCCAGATTGCCGATGGTCGCCCGTGTAATCGAGTAATTCCCCAGGAAGCCCCCGAGGAACGAATTGAACAGTTTCGGACGGTCGGCGGGCTGCATTTCGAGCAAGCGCTCCCGTTCAATCGCCGCCGGGGCGCCCTGGCGCATCTCGTCCACCTGTCCGACCAGGGTCCCATCCGGTTTGAGCGTCAGCTTCGCCGTGCGCATCAGCCGGTTGACGACGGGAGCGGCCAGTGGGAGATGCAGCAGTTCGCCCGAGTCCGAAGTCAGCAACAGGCCGTAGTTGTCCTGCTCGTACTCGGGAATCTGGCCGAAGGGCACGTAGCGGTTTGTGGGGTCGAAGATCAACAATCGGCCCAGCTTCTCGGGACTGAGCGTCGCGCGCAACGTGGGGTCGTCCACTTCAGCGGGCAGCCGGATGGCCAGAATCACGTGATTGAACGTCAGGGACGTGGGGAAATCCGGCTGCACCACCCCGCGCTCGGTGTGCACCAGGACGTAGTTGGAATCGACACCGATCACCTTCAGCATCGAACGCAACAGCGTGGCCTTGTCTTTGCAGTCTCCGTAGCGGTGGCTGAAAACCTCGTCGGCCAGGTGCGGCTGAAAGCCTCCGATGCCGACTTCGATGGCCACGTAGCGGATGTCTCGCTGCGCAAATTCGGCGAGCACGCGCACCTTTTCGAGGATCGTGGCTTTGCCTGCCGCCAACTCCTGGACTTTTGCCTGGATCGGCGGCGTGGGCGTCCACCTCTCTCCGACAAGTTGCGCGTCGCGCGCAGCCACGGATCGCCAGGTGGCGCCGGCAGCCTTGCCTTCCGCACTCGGCGCAAAGAACTGCACGCCCATCCGCGCAACAATCGCGCGGAAGGGAGGCATGTCCGGCTCCTTCTCGATGGCCGGAACATCGCGCGCTTCCCAGGTGACCGCATCTTTGTTCTGCGATACCGGTTCCGCGGCGGCATAGTTCGCCCACTTGGCGCTGTATTCCCAACTGGAGGGCAAGCGCAGAACGAAGCGGCTCAGCCTGACCGGAATGCGCTCCTGGAATCGCCATTCATCCTGCAGAAAATAGGGCCTGTTTTTCTGCGTGTATTCATAACCGACGACGCTGCCCGGGCCGGCAGCCGGGATGGCGATCAGCTTGAAACGCACATCGCTATAAAGCTCTTCCTTGAAGGCACTGGTCTCGACCGCGTCCTTCTCCTTCATCTCGTAGCTGTCGCCCGTGGCGGGAATGCACCACGCCTTGAGGTACGTCAGCCTGTTGTCGGAGCTGAAGGAGACGGCGACTGTGCCGTACCTTTCTTTTCCCTGCGGGCGCAGGATGCGAACGGCACGACGGTAGGTGGTCTCGATCTGGTCCGCGCTTTTTACCGTGGTGACCTGCTCATCCAGCAGGATCACGGCGATTGTCTCTTCGGGGTACTTGGGCAGCGTTTCGGCGGCTGCCGCTTTCAGCCAATCGGGCACCGTGGCCAGGGCCGCCGCCGGAGCGGCGAACAGGAAGGTGAGCAACACCGCGCAGCGTTTGATCATGAACTATCGCCCTCCAACCGGCTGTGACGCACGCAAAACCACCTGCTGCTCGTCGCGCGCCTTCATCGCCTGGAAGAAACTCCGGACTTGCGGGTAGTACTGCTGCGGAATCATCACGCCCTCCACGTGCAGGGCGCGCCGGATGAGAAGGGTGTTGTCGCCCTTGGTACACTCCAGCTCATCGGTCAGGGCGTTTCCGGGTTTGGGCACGATGCGGTCGGGCACCGACTCGATTTTCATGCCTTCCGGTAGGTGCAGCAGTATGTCGTCCACTCGCTGGTAGGGGTACTGGAAATAGATGGGGTTTACGCGTTTCTCCGGCTGGAACCGCGCGACCCGCGAGCCTTCGAGTAACCCGATGGCTAGCAGCATGCGCTGGCCCGCCGATGTAGCATAGCCCGGCACCTTGATCTTCGCCTCGGCGTGCAACAGCTGCTGGTCGCTATCCCACCCGGTGATCTGCGTCGCTTCAACCGTGGCGTTGTCCGGCAGCCATCCTTTGATCTCATCGGTGATGAATTTCTTCCGCGCGGTCTCGTCTTCATGCTGTTCGTCAGTGCGGCGCCATAGCGCCTCCAGCCCGTTGTAGTCCGCCTTGATCGTGCCTTCGAGATTCCCGTCGTCATCGAGCCGCAGGTCCGCGGCGCGTTTGCGCACGGCGTCTTCGCTCTTTGACGAGGGCGTGGTGACGAAATCCGAGCCTTGCTTGGACAGCTTCAGGCCTTGCGTGGCGGTCTCGTACCACGGCAGCAATCCGAACGGGCATAAATGGCAGGCGGGATCCAGAAACTTCTGCTCCGTTCCCATCTGGATCATGACCACGTCCGCCCGCAACTGGCGTGTGTCCTGTACGTCCGGCTTGAAGAAGTCGAGGTTGCGGGGCGACACCAGCACGCTGTAGGCCTCCAGGCCGGCCGCGCGGGCCATCGCGACATAGAGCAGGTTGATCTCGAGCGGATTGCCGTAGTTGTGCTTCAGCACGTCTTCGACGTATTCGTTGTCCTTGCGTTTCTCCCGCTTTTCTTCCTTGGCCGTTTTCGATTCTTCCGCGGCGGTGTTCGTCACCTTCTGCACGCGCGCGTAGAGCTTCTGGAGCTTCACCTCCGGCGGGTCGCTCGCCGCCACGGTCTCCTTAGCCGCGGCTTCCACTCCTCCGCGCTTCGACAAGAATGTCTCGACCGTGTCGGTGCGCTTCTTGCCATAGTTCTTCCAGAACTCCGCGGTCGACCCGGCCTTCTCCACGTAGAAAAAGTCGATCCGCGTGCGCACGGAATCCTCTGGAGGCATGAAGTCTTCCTTCTCAAATCCGGGGACGTTGTCAACTTCGAGGAGGCAGGTTCCATCCTTCTGTTGCGCCGGGGTGAAGTTCGTGTGCGCGTGCGAGATGCGCCACATCAACTGCAGGGGCGTCGCCGTCTGCGCGCTCATCGGCGGTTTGTAGGTGAAGCGCGCTTTCCGTGTGAACAGGTCGGACTGCACCTTCCAACTCGAGTTGTAGAGAGCGTAGCCGGGATAGGTGGACCGGTACTTGTATTCCAGCACGCTGCCCGGCTCCACTTCCGGCAGCGTGAATGTTCTTACTGAAAGCTTCACGCCTCCGGCCTTCACCACTACCTTGTCGAAGACCTTGCCGTCGAAGGGTACGATCTTGCCGTCCGCGTGCACAGTGCGGGCCTTCAGGTTGTCGATCGATTCAAAACCAGGAATGTAGGTGATTTGGATGTCGCCGTAGTCCTTGCCCTTCTGGGTGAACACCTTCAGGCGCGTGTAACTCAGCTCGTAGCCTGCGCTCATGCTCGAGAAGTCGTCGTTGATCTCGCGGTACAGGATCATGGCGTGCTGTCCTGGCGCCGCAGGATTGTCCCTCATGGCCAGTTCGTCCAGCGGGACCGGCGCGAAGTCATCCTTCCCCGCCGCTGATCCCGGCAGAAAGTACACACACAGCGCCAGGCACACGGCCATGGCGCCGCCAGTCTTTCGGTTCATGAAGATCCCTCCGACCCTTCAGACCACTGACCGACATACCCACTCGATAAACTGGCCGGGACATTACAGGCTCGCGCTTCTGGCGTCAATCTCCTTACGTACTCTCCGGTAGGCGTTCCACTACCAGGACGCAGCTTCGGCGGTCTGCCCCGAATGTGGTGGGTAGCCGCCATCACCACTCCCCTGCTCGCCACGGGAGACCGCTTGCGGCCTCGCACACTGCGGGCCGAAGCTACAGACGCAGTTATTCGACGTGACTTGCGCCAGGAAGGCGATCGGCCGGAAGGGATACCGCCCACTTCCTTGGGTGGGAGGCGTCCAAGTCGAGGTTCAATTCGAGGACGTTCACACGGGGCTCACCGAACAGGCCGAAGTCGCGGCCATGGGTGTGCGAGGCGACCAGGGTGCGCACTTCATCCTCCGGGATGCCGCGGGCTCGCGCCACCCGCGGCACCTGGAACTCCGCGGCTGCCGGCGTGATATGCGGGTCGAGTCCCGAGCCGGAGGCGGTGACCAGGTCCACGGGAATGGGCACGCCGGGACTCTCTTTCGCCGTTCTTGCCGCTTCCGACTGAACCCGCTCGATCAGCAAGTGATTCGTCGGCGCGAGGTTCGAGCCGCCGGAGGCCAGCGGGTCGTAACCCGTGCCCGCAGCCGACGGGCGGGAATGGAAATACCACTCCGAAGTAAACGGCTGGCCGATGATGCGCGAGCCGACCAGCTTGCCGTCGCGCTCAATCAATTGCCCGTTGGCCTGCCGTGGAAACAGGATCTGCGCGAGTCCCGTCACCGCCAGTGGATAGACCACGCCGAACATCAGGGTGGTCACCAGTGTCATCCATATTGAGATCGCTAGATTCTTCTTCACTTGCGTACTCTCTTCCCTTCCGCGCCTTTCGGTTCCACCTCAGGCCCACCCCAACATGGTGACCAGCACGTCAATCAGTTTGATCCCGACGAATGGCGCGACCACGCCGCCCAGGCCGTAAACCAGCAGGTTGCGCCGCAGGAGCGCGGCGGCGCCTACGGGCCGGTAGCGCACGCCGCGCAGCGCCAGCGGGATCAACACGATGATAATCAGCGCGTTGAATATCACCGCCGACAGGATCGCGGAGTGCGACGTGCGCAGGTGCATCACGTTCAGCAGTTCGAGCTGGGGAAAGGCCTCCGCAAACATCGCGGGGATAATGGCGAAATACTTCGCCACATCGTTGGCCACGGAGAAGGTGGTCAGCGCGCCGCGGGTAATCAGGAGCTGCTTGCCGATCTCCACAATCTCGATCAGCTTCGTGGGATTCGAGTCCAGGTCCACCATGTTGCCGGCTTCCTTGGCGGCCTGCGTGCCTGAGTTCATGGCCACGCCGACGTCGGCCTGGGCGAGCGCCGGCGCATCGTTGGTGCCGTCGCCGGTCATGGCCACCAGCTTGCCCTTGGACTGCTCGTTTTGGATAAGCGCCATCTTGTCTTCGGGCTTGGCTTCGGCGAGAAAGTCGTCCACGCCGGCCTGTCGCGCGATGGCCGCGGCGGTGAGCGGGTTGTCGCCGGTGATCATCACGGTGCGGATGCCCATGGCGCGAAGCTGGTCGAAGCGCTCGCGCATTCCGCCCTTGACGATGTCTTCAAGCTGGATGGCGCCGAGCACGCGGCGGTTCCTCGTCACCAGCAGTGGAGTGCCCCCTCCGGTGGCAATGGCCTGGACGATACCCTGCGTCTCCGGCGGCACCACCTGCCCGTGGGTCGCCGCGTACTTCGCAATCGCGTCGTAGGCGCCCTTGCGAACCTCCTGGCCATCCAGGTCCACGCCGGACATGCGCGTCTGCGCGGTAAACGGCACAAACGTCGGATTCAACGACGCCAGCTCCCGCCCGCGCAGGCCGTACTTTTCCTTGGCGAGCACCACAATCGAGCGGCCCTCCGGCGTTTCGTCCGCCAGGGAGGCAAGCTGCGCGGCATTGGCCAGCTCCACTTCCGTCACGCCCGGCGCGGGATGAAGCTGCGTGGCCTGGCGGTTCCCCAGCGTGATTGTGCCGGTCTTGTCGAGCAGCAGCACGTCCACGTCGCCGGAGGCTTCCACGGCACGGCCGGACATGGCGATTACGTTCCGCTGGATCATGCGGTCCATTCCGGCGATGCCGATGGCGGAGAGCAGCCCGCCGATGGTGGTGGGAATCAGGCAGACGAGCAACGACACGAGCACAAAAATATTCTGCGGCGCGCCGGAGTATACGGCGTACGGTTCGAGGGTCACGACCGCAAGCAGAAAGATGATCGTCAGCCCAGCGAGCAGGATGTTCAGCGCGATTTCATTCGGCGTCTTCTGCCGCGAGGCTCCTTCCACCAGCCGGATCATCCGATCCAGAAACGTCTCGCCCGGGTTCGAGGTGATGCACACCTGAATCTCGTCGGAGAGCACGCGTGTGCCGCCGGTGACAGCGGAGCGGTCGCCGCCCGCCT
>Ga0335080_10007937_pt1 | contig 11043 bp, 11 predicted proteins | sample Lox_Sample_34_FD_206720 | JGI IMG/M metagenome (GOLD analysis project Ga0335080, IMG submission 206720) | Soil microbial communities from Loxahatchee National Wildlife Refuge, Florida, United States - Lox_Sample_3.4 | ecosystem: Environmental > Terrestrial > Soil > Wetlands | place: USA...
CGGCCTCCAGGGCCAGCCCGAAGCCCTGGGCGGCCGACTCCGGCGCGCGCGCGACGGCCTCCTGTGCCGCCGAGCGTGCGCCGGCGCCGTCTCCCGAGGCCAGCCTTGCCCGGGCCAGCGCGAGGAGGGCGTGCCCCCCGTCGGGGACGAGCCCGTTGGCCCGCTCGGCCTGCACGCGCGACCGTGCCGGATCCGTCTCCGCGGTGACCAGCGCCTGCTCGGCCAGGAGGTGCGCGAGGACGTCGTCGCCACTCCCCTGCTCCGCCACCAGCAGCTCCTGGATCTCCACCGCGCGGGCCCAGTCGCGGCTCTCCTCCAGCATGCGCCGGAAGGCGACCAGCGCCTCGGGCTGGACCGGTGGGTCTCCCACCAGCGCCTCGAACGTCTCGCGCGCCCGGTCCTGCATGCCGGCCCGCCGGTAGTCCAGCGCCAGCTCGAGCCGGGCCCGCCGCCGCACGTCGGGATGGAGCTGGGGCTTGAGGAGCATGTTCTGGCCCAGCCGGATGGCCCAGGCGAGCTCTCCCTTGCGCCGCATCAGCGCCGCGAGGGCGAAGTAGGTCTCGGTGGTGCTGGTGTTGAGCTGGGCGGCGCGCGACAGCTCGGCGATCGCAGCGTCGGGCTCGTCGGAGAGCACGTAGCGCACTCCGGCCAGGTACGCGCGGCTGGCGTCCTCGGTGCTCCGCTTGCGCGACAGCGCCGCGAGCAGGCCGAGGACCGCCACCACCGCGGTGGCCGCGAGCACGGGGACGAGGAGGCCGGGAGCCATGGGGCGGGCCGTCCCTCAGCGGCCGGCGAGCGCGGCCTCGAAGCGCGGAGAGAGAGCGCTCCAGCTCTGATCGAGCGTCTCGATCATCACCTTGGTCGCACCCACCACCGGCATGAAGTTGGTGTCGCCGCGCCAGCGAGGGACGAGGTGCCAGTGGAGGTGCCCCTCGATGCCGGCACCCGCGTCCCGGCCGAGGTTCATCCCCAGGTTCGATCCCTGGGGCCGGTAGACCTCGTCGACGACCCGGAGGGAAATCTGGAGAAGGCGGTGGAGGTCGTCCAGCTCGTCGGGGGCGAGCCCGGCGTAGTCGGCGGTGTGCCGGAGCGGGACCACCATGAGGTGACCGTTGTTGTACGGGTAGCGGTTGAGGATGGCGAAGCTGCGGGCGCTCCGGGCGACGATGAGGTTCTTCCGGTCCGCCCCGCGCCCGGTCTCGGCGGGGAAGCGGCAGAAGATGCAGCCCTCCTCCCGCGGCGCGTCGATGAACTCGCGCCGCCAGGGGGCCCAGAGGTGATCCATCAGGGCTCCCCGGCGCCCGGCGACGGCATCAGGAGCTGCGGTCCGGGGGCGGACAGCACCTCGCCCACCCGCATGGAGAGGGCGTGCACCAGCGACTGCGCGTCGTCGCCGAACATCGCCCGGAAGAGCGGTCGGTCCTTGGTGGGGTACTCGATGCGCGGCTCGCCCTGGATGCCGCCCAGCTTTCCCGCCTCGCGCACCGCGTCCTGCAGGCCGCCCAGCTCGTCGACGAGCTTCAGCTCCTTCGCCTTCCGCCCGGTGAAGACCCGCCCGTCGGCGATCTTGCGGACCTCCGCCTCGGGGAGATTCCGGGACTCGGCCACCGCGGAGATGAACTGCCCGTGGACGTCGTCGAGCATCGCCTGGAAGTACGAGCGCTCTTCCTGGGTCATGTCCCGGAACGGGCTCCCGGCGTCCTTCAGCTTCCCGGCGGTGATGGTGCGCATGTCCACCCCGGCCCAGCGGAGGAGCCCCGAGACGTTGGGGAACTCGGAGATGACGCCGATGCTCCCGGTGAGCGTGCCGGGATTGGCGTAGATCTTCTCGCCCCCCATCGCGATGTAGAAGCCGCCCGAGGCCGCGATCGACCCCATGCTGGCCAGCACGTGCTTCCGTCTCTGCAGGCGGCGCATCGCCTCGAAGATCTCCTGGGAGGGGCCGACCGACCCGCCGGGGCTGTCGATCCGGACCACCACCGCACGGATCCGCCCGTCCTCGGCGAACTCGCGGAGCTCGCGGAGCGTGGTCTTGTCGTCGGCGATGACGCCGGTGACCTCCACCACGCCCACCCGGTCACCCCCGGCGCGGGCCATGACGTTCCCGCCCCGTCCGCCCTGGATGGCGATCCAGGCCAGGGCCATGAAGAGAAAGAGAGAGAGGAAGAGGCCCCCGAAGACGAGGCCCAGGATCCAGGCAGCGCGGCGGTCCATGGTGGTGGTCAGCTTCTAGCCGATCCACCCACCGCCGAGCACCTCGTCCCCCCGGTAGAACACCGCCGCCTGTCCGGGGGTGACCGCACGCACCGGCTCCTCCGTCCGGACGGTGAGGCGGGAACCGTCGCCCTCCACCACCCGGGCCGCGGTCCCGGCATGGCGGTGGCGGATCCGCACCTGGATCCGCTCCTCGGGCGAGGGCCTCGCCTGGACCCAGGAAGGCTGCAGCACGGTGAACTGCGAGCGCTCGAGCCCGCTCGCGGGGCCGACCACCACCGCGCCGGCGGGAGCGTCGATGCGCTGGACGTAGAGCGGCTCGGCCGAGCCCACGCCCAGCCCGCGCCGCTGCCCCACGGTGAAGCGGTGCACGCCCCCGTGCCGGCCGAGGACCTGCCCGCGGTCGTCGACCACGTCGCCCGCGGCCTGGGGGCCTGCGACCCGCTCGACGAAGCCGGCGTAGTCCCCGTCGGGGACGAAGCAGATCTCCATGCTTTCCGGCTTTGCGCTGGTCGGCAGCCCGTGTCGTCGGGCAATGGCGCGGACCTCGGCCTTGCCCAGTCCACCGACCGGGAACTCGAGGGTGGCGAGCGCCTCCTGGCCCAGGGTGAAGAGGAAGTAGCTCTGGTCCTTCGACGCGTCGGCGGCACGGAGGAGCCGGTGCCCCTCGCCACTCCGTTCGATGCGGGCGTAGTGGCCAGTGGCGAGGCGAGCGCCGAGCGCCCGGGCCCGGGCGAGGAGGAAGTCGAACTTCACGTCCCGGTTGCAGGCCACGCAGGGCACCGGCGTCCTGCCCTCCAGGTATGACTGGACGAAGGGCTCGACCACCCGGTGCCGGAAGAGCTCCTCGGCGTCGGCCACGTAGAACGGGATTCCCAGGTTGGCGGCGACCGCACGGGCATCGTCGATATCGTCGGGGCTGCAGCAGCTCCCGCACCTCGCCGCACCCTCGTAGGACCAGACGCGCAGGGTGATGCCGAGGACCTCGTGTCCCTGCTCCACCAGCAGTGCGGCGGCGGCCGACGAGTCGACCCCGCCGCTCATGGCGACGACCACGCGCATTCCGGGGCCCCTGGTAACACGAGGAGGCCACCGCGCGCAGCGCGGCCGGGGACTAGCGGAGGTTCCCGGCGGCCGCCGAGGAGGTGCTCGTCGCCTGGCGCGCCGGAAGGGTGCCGTCCCCCGGCGCACCGCCGAGCGGCAGGCGAACGTCGACGCGGGTGCCGATCCCGGGGTGCGACTGGAGCGCGACGGAGCCGCCCAGGGCGCCCACGTAGCGGTCCACGATGGCGAGCCCGAGACCGTTTCCCGGGCGGTCCTCGCTCGCCCGGAAGAAGGGCTCGAACGCCCGGCGCGCCGCCCCGGGCTCCATCCCGATGCCGTTGTCGGCGACGGTCAGGGTCAGGCTCTGGAGACCCAGCGCACCGTGGATGTCCACGCGGCAGGGCCGGTCCGGAGAGCGGTACTTGAGCGAGTTGCCGACCAGGTTCCGGACGATCTGCCCGAGCACCTCCGGCGTGCAGGCCACCAGGGCGTCGGGGAGGTCCACCCGGAGCTCGGCTCCCTCGCGCGCCGGCCCGAGCTCCTCGAGGACCTCGGCCACCACCGAGCGCGCCGTGCACTCGCCCGGGCTCAGCCGTCCAGAGCGGGAGAAGGCCAGCATCGCGTCGATGACGTCCGACATCCGCGAGGCCGCGCCGGCGATCCGGCCCGCGATGCGCCGGACCTCGGCCTCGCCCTGCCCGCCCCTCCCCAGGAGCCCGGCCAGGGCCTGCACCGGCGTGAGCGGCGAGCGCAGGTCGTGCGCCACGCGACCGGCGAACGCCTCCAGCTCGCGGTTCTTGTTCTCCATCCCCTCCAGGCTCCGGGCGATCGCCTCGCGCTCCCGCTCCAGCGACCGGAGGCGGGCGCGCGCGACCTGGGCGAAGGCGAGAAGCACCACCACTCCGGCCAGCGCGTCCGCGAGGACCTGCGAGCGCCCGAGCCTCACCACCTGTGCGCCGATGGCGTCGGCCTCGGCGCGGTTGAGGGCGATGAGCCGTTCCGCCGATTCGGCGGCGCTCTCCGCGGCCCGGCTCGCCATCGGCTCGTCCCCGCGGGCGAGCGCCTCACCCAGATCCTGGGTGAGACCGGCGAGGGTCAGCCACTCCGGCCGTTCCCCCTCGAAGGTGGCGAGCTGCTCGTAGGCCCTCACGTCCCGCTTCAGCCAGAGCAGCGCCTGGGCGGTCGACGGCTCGAGGCCCTCCGGGCCGCTCGGCGCGTGCTTCAGCCGCGCGAGCTGCCAGCGCATGTCCTCGGCCAGCTCGACGGAGCGCAGGGCGTTCGCCGACAGGGTCTCGGCGCCCCGTGCGGTCGCCTCGGCCGCCCAGGCGTCGACTCCCACCACCGCGGCGATCGCGGCGAAGACCGCAGTTGCCAACCACCCGAGCGAAGCTCGCCTCGACGACTCGGCGCCCGGCACGCCCGTGACTTCCTTTCGCCCCGACCGGAGCGAACCGTATTCGCCTCGCTCGAGGGCCGTCCAGAGCACCCGGGAGTGGAGCGCCCGACCGGGGACTGTGTCGGCACCGTGCTCGGACAGGTGCATCGGGGCTGCGGCTTGGACCTCTGTGTCAGCCAGGCCTCATCCCGCCAGAGCGCAGCAGCTCCTCCAGCGCCTCGGGCGTGTTCAGTTCCGGGCGATCCAGCACCGCGTCGAGGAGGAAGCGCGTCGCCTCCCCCACCGCCGGAGAGGGACCCACCCCCAGCGCGCGCATGATCGCCGCCCCGTCGAGGGCGAGCTCCCGCGCCGAGAGTGCCGGCCGGGCGGCGACGAGCCTGTCCACCCGCTCGCCGAGGGCTCCGTCCGGATCGGTCCCGGCGGCCCTCGCCAGGGCCCGCGCGCTCTCCCACCTCGCCGGACCGAGGCGCACCAGCCAGCGGCGCACCTCTCCATCCGTCCACCGCGCGGCCTCGGGCGGAAGCGGGTGATCGAGCAGGGCCCGGACCGTCTCCACCACCTTCCCCGGAAGGCGGAGCCGGTAGAGCGCGGCCGCCGCATCCCGCGCGTCGAGGAGCAGCGCCGCCAGTCGGACCTCGACCACCGCCGCGGCACGGGCGACCCGGGCGCCCCGGTCTGCATCCGCCGCGGGCGGGAGCTCGGGCAGGAGGCGGTCGAGGAGCCCGGTCCGGCGGAGCAGCACGAGGCCGCGGGCGACGGCGGGCGCGAGCAGCAGCTTGAGGAGCTCGTCGCGCCGCCGCTCGAGGGCGACCCGGTCGAACACCGCGAGCGCTCCGGGAATTGCGGCCTCGGTCTCGGGCTCCAGCTCGAAGTCCAGCACCGTGGCGAACCGCACCGCGCGGAGCGGGCGCAGGCCGTCCTCGCCGAACCGCTCGGCGGCGACGCCCACGCAGCGGACCAGACCGCGGCGGAGGTCGTCCTGGCCGCCGAACGGATCCCGGAACCGCCGCCCCACCGGATCGAACGCCAGCGCGTTGATGGTGAAGTCGCGGCGGGCGAGGTCCTCCACCAGGTCCCTCCGGAACTCCACCGAGCCCGGCCTCCGGCCGTCGACGTACGCGCTCTCGACCCGGAAGGTGGTCACCTCCACGTGGCCCTCGGGGATCAGCACGGTGACCGTCCCGTGCGCGATGCCGGTCGGGACCACCCGCCGGAAGAGCCCCATCACCTCCTGCGGCACCGCCTGGGTGGCGATGTCCCAGTCCTTCGGGTGCTGGCCCCGGAGAAGGTCGCGGACGCCTCCACCCACCAGCCAGGCCTCGTGCCCCGCCGACTGGAGGCGCTCCAGGAGCGACCGCACCCCTGCGGGGACGTCCGCCTGCGCCAGGATGTCGGGAAGCGCCTCCATCGCCGGGCGAGAGACTGCCACGGCCGGGCGCGGTCGAGGGAACCGGGGGCTCAGAGCTTGTAGGCGACGCCCACCATGGCGTTGAGCCCGAAGTCGGTCCCACCGCCGAAGTAGAAGATCGGCCCTGCACCCAGGTCGGCGATGAGCGCCAGCCGCGGGTTGAACCGGTACTCGCAGCCGACCCCGAGCATCAGCGGAAGCACCGTCCCCCCGTAGCTGCCGAGGACGAAGGTCAGCGGCAACGCGAGCCGCGCGTTGAGCACCAGCCCGGGCTGGATCGGCATTCCCGCCTCCAGCGAGACCGGAAGCGTGATGGAGGTCGTCGTGTCGTAGAAGCCTGGGCCCCCGCTGGAGCTGTTGTAGTCCGGCGGAAGCGTGATCTGGGCGGGGCTCCGCGGATGCAGCGCGGCCCTCAGGTACTGGGGTGGCTGCGCCGGGCCGGGCGTGAGCGCGCTGGACCCTCCGCTGCCGAAGAAGAAGGTCATGAACCCCGGCTCGAAGCGTGCCGACATCACCACCTTGCCGGCGTCGAGCACGTGCACCCGGATGATTCCCTGGAACCGCACACCCGGCCCCTTGGCACGGGTGTCCCCGAGAAACGCGTAGTCGAAGGAGAAGCGCCCGCCGAGGTCGAGGTACGGCTTGATGCCCGCCATGTACTCGGTCTGGATTCCCGGCCATCCGGCCTGGCCGTCGATGGCGCTCTGGCCCTCCCCCATCGTCTTCCCCGAGTGCATGCTCCAGTCCATCGAGCCCTCGGTGGGAGTGGGCGCCGTGGACGCGGCCTCCGCCGGGGTCTGGGGCTCGGGCGGAGGCGTTGGCTGCTGCTCCTGCGCCAGCGCTACCGCGGAGACGAACCACAGCAACACGCCGCATGCGCGCGCCATCGGAGGACCCCCTGCATGGAGGGCGCCGGCAGAGTCACGGATGCAGGGTCGAGGCGGCGCACCGGGCGCCCGGGAAGAACACGAAGTCTGCCGCAGGGCGTGGCCGGGTGTCGATGCCCGCGCAGCTAGCGGGAGGAGCTGCCCTTGCTGCCACCGGAATCAGTCACCTTGCCGGTCCCGTTGAGCCGGGCAATGAGCCCGTCCATCCCTTCCTTCTTGATGATCCGGTTGAAGCTGGACCGGTAGTTCTCCACCGTGGAGACGTCATCCACCACGATGTCGTGGATGCGCCAGGTGCCCTTCTGCTCGCGCATCCGGTAGTCGATGTGCGTGGGCTCGCCCTTCACCAGGACCTCGGTCGGCACGAGGACGTCGTCCCCTTCCTTCTTCTCGGGGAAGTACTTCACCTCGGTGGAGCGGTACTGATCGAGCTGCTCGCCCGTGGCGCGGCGGAAGCGGCTGACGAAGGCATCGAGGAACTTCTTCTGCTTGGCCGGCGGGGTCTCGGCCCAGGTCTTCCCCAGCGCGTCCTTCGCCATCCCCTCCAGGTCCACCGCGCGGGTGACGATGTTCTCGATCGTCTTCCGGTGCGCAGGGGTGGGCTCGGTCCCCTTCGGGGGGAGGGCGGCGCGGATCTCGGCGTCGCGGGCCTTGAGCGCCTCGGTGGCGGTCTCCGCCTGGGCGGTGGCGGCCAGCAGAACGGTCAGGAGGAGGGCTCGCACGATGGGCTTTCGATCTCCGAGGGGGGGCTCAAGCTCCCAGTCCGACGCGTCAGGTGCGAGGAAAATGCAACGAGCTCGGAACTGGAGACGATCTCCAGTATCCCGCCCGGAGGCGCGTTGCACGGTCGAATCGACGGGCGAGCTGCGCCCGGATCGCTACTCGTGCCCCTCGTCGCAGTCCGAGCCGGGCTTCACGCAGGCGCAGCGGCAGTCCATGAACGTGAGCGCGGCCAGGACGCCCGCGAGGCCGAAGCAGACGCCCACCCACACGGTGTGTGAAGCGACGCCGCCGAGCACGCCGGCGACGCCTCCCGAGCCGAGAACCTGCAGGCTCTTCAGTACGAATCCCGTGGGATGGACCACCCGTCCGGCCTCCGGCCTCTGAGCTGCCATTGCAGCCACGTCGTCCTCCCCGTCTCAACGGGTCCGAATTGACGGCCCCAACCGGGGTTCCAGCGGATGTTAAGCCCGCCCGGAAACCCGGTCCAACCGCACAGCTCCCGACACAATATCGACATGCGAACCGCATGCCGCAACAGAGTACTGCACGCCTACCGGCGAAACCGTCGCGACAAGACGGTTCCCGGCCGGGTTCCCGCGGGTTCGGCCCACGGGCCCCTGTGCCTCAGACAACCTGCCGCGTCGAACGTTGCCCACCCCTGCCACGGCGACTGCGCGCCCGGTGCCGTCTCCGCCGGCACCCGGGGTGCCATGGGCGCCCGGCTCCTTGCTCAGTAGCCCTGGATGTACGCGTGCATCTGCTCGATGAGGTACTGCTTGTCAGAGAGCATCATCTGCATCACGTCGCGCATGGAGATGAGCCCGCTCGCCGTGCCCCCGTCGCCGACCAGCAGGTGCCGCGTCTCGTGCTCCTTCATGAGCGTCGCGCACTCGACCTCGTTGACGTCCGGTGCGACCACCGGAACGTCGCGGCGCATCGCCTCGAGGATGGGGGTCTGGCAATCGAGCCCCCGGGAGAGGATGCGGGTGACCAGGTCGCGCTCGGTGATCAGGCCGACGATGCGGCCGTCCTGCTTCACCGCGAGCGCGCCAATGTGCCTCCGGGCCATCAGGTCCGCCGCCTCGCGGCAGGTGGCGTTCGCTTCGAGCCCGAGCACGTCCCGGATCACGTAGCTGGAGATGCTGGCCATCGCGGGGTCCCTCCTGTGCGCTCGGCGGATCTCTACGCCCTTCCGGCACGGGGTGCACGCCGCGCCCGGGCGAAAAGAGCCCGGGGCCGGGCCCACCCGTGCGAGCCTCCGGCGGAGCATGTTCCAGGGAGCGATGCTGGTCGCGCTGGCGCTGGCCGCGGGCACGCCGGATCCACAGGAAGCGCTGGGGCAGGACCTCTGGCGCTGGCGGGTCGAGACGCAGCCCGCGAGCTACGACGACATCCCGCGGGTCACGCGCCCGCCAGGGTGGACCCCGGACTGGTCGGCGGGGAGCATCGCCCGCCGGCGCTCGAGACTGGCCGAGCTGGAGAAGCGCTGGCGAGCCCTTCCCGTCCGGACCGACGTGCCCGAGGAGGTGGACCGCCGGCTCATCGGGTCGGCCCTGGCCCGGGTGCACTGGGAGCTCGACGTCCGCGAGGGCTGGAGGCGGAACCCGCTCTTCTACGTCGACCAGGCGCTGGGGAGCCCATTCGAGCTGCTGATCCTCCCGCCGCCCTTCGATGCCCGGCGGAGCGGGGACCTGGTGCGGCGGCTGGAGGCCGTGCCTGCCCTGGTGGACGCGGCCAGGACCAACCTGGACCGGATGCGCGGCCCGTTCGTGCGGGTGGCGCTGGAGGAGCTCCGCGACATCCGCCCGCGACTGTCACGGATGGCGGGTGCACTGAAGCCGCTGCTGGCCGGCGATACCGCGGCGGCGATCGGTCCGGCGGCGGACCGGGCGGGCGCGGCCCTGGAGACGTTCCGTCGCTGGCTCGAGCAGCGCGCCCCGGGGCTTCCCGAGGACACCGCGGCCGGTCGCGAGGCGTTCCTCTTCTTCCTGCGGGAGGTGGCGCTGGTTCCCTTCACTCCCGAGCAGCTCGTCGCCGCCGGAAGGCAGGAACTCGACCGGGCGCTGACGTTCGAGGCCCTGTCCACCCACCGCAGCCGCACGACCCCTCCCCTGGCCATGCTCCCCAACGTCGCGGCGGTGGTGGACCGGGAGCGCGCCGACGAGGAGAAGGTACGGCGCTTCTACGTGGACCAGCAGCTCCTGACCCTTCCCTCCTGGCTCCACCACTACCGGTTCCAGGCCCTTCCCGCGTACATGGCCGAGATCCCCGCGGGCCAGCCGGACGATCTCACCGGCGCGGGACGCCTCGACCAGGACGGGACAGCCTACGTCGAGCCGCCATCGGACCACCTGGGCTACTTCCAGTCCGCGGCGGCGAGGGACCCGCGTCTGCAGATCATGCACGAGGGCGCCCACTATCTGCAGGCCGCTCTCTCCGCGGCGAACCCGCGGCCGCTCCGCCGGCACTACTACGACTCCGTGACCCCCGAGGGACTCGCCTTCTACGACGAGGAGATGCTGCTCCAGGCAGGGCTCTTCGACGACAGCCCCCGCAGCCGGGACATCGTCTACAACATGATGCGGCTCCGGGCGCTGCGGGTGGAGGTGGATGTGAAGCTGTCGCTCGGTCAGTTCACCCTGGACCAGGCCACGGACTATCTCGTCGCCACCGTGCCGATGGACCGGGGCACGGCGCGGCTCGAGGCCGCCGCGTTCGCCGCCATGCCGGGGCAGGCGTTCACGTACCAGATCGGCAAGCTGCGGATCCTCCGGCTCGCCGCGGACGCACGGCTCCGTCAGGGGGACCGGTTCCGGATCCGCGACCTGCACGACTTCCTCTTCGCCAACGGGTACGTCCCGCTGTCGCTCCTCCGCTGGGAGTACCTCGGGCTGCGCGACGAGGTCGACGCCCTGGAGCGCCTCCGCTGACGGCCGCGGCCCAGAGGGGGCGAGCATGACCCGGCCGGCGGCGATTGACCCGGGGTCGCCCCACGGTTCCGGCCTCAGCTCCAGCGCATCGAGAGCCCGCGGTGGCCATCGCGCTCGACGACCTCCCAGCGGACGCTGGGACGGACCCCGGCGGCACGGGCGGGAGTCGCGACCAGGGCGAGCCGGGGCGCCTCGCGCGGTGAGGGTGGTGCGCGCCGGCGTCCCTCGAGGAGAGCGGCGGCGGCGACGAGCGAGAGCGCCAGAAGCAGCATGCCGGCACCGGGACGGGCGACGACGAGGCCGGGAAGCGCGAGCACTGCGGACGCGAGCACGACCCCACCGCTTCTCGGCGCCGTGGTCCTCGGCAAGAAGGCAGAGCGCAGGTCCATCGACGGAATCCTTTCCCGGTGTGACGGTCGTGTGACGATCGGGTGCCCGGGA
>Ga0335080_10007939_pt1 | contig 11042 bp, 12 predicted proteins | sample Lox_Sample_34_FD_206720 | JGI IMG/M metagenome (GOLD analysis project Ga0335080, IMG submission 206720) | Soil microbial communities from Loxahatchee National Wildlife Refuge, Florida, United States - Lox_Sample_3.4 | ecosystem: Environmental > Terrestrial > Soil > Wetlands | place: USA...
ATTCTCGCATAGCTTCCTTTTCATGGCCCAGGGCATCGGCCTACCGTCCGGTACGCATTTCGACCGCCGCCCGATTGTGCATCACGGTAGGTTGCAGGTCTCCTGGATCTGAAAGTTTCATAACAATCTGCCCGGCTTCCCGCAACTCCGCCTCCGCCGCTCGAAGGCGCCCAGTTTTAGGTGAAGCGCGCTCCACGCGTTTAGCCATTCGGCCCACGATACGCCGTCCGTGAGTTGCCAAGCGGTCTTCTGCGCCTCTTCGAGGACGGCCTCCGTCTGGCGATACTCTCTTGCTTCCAGATACGCGGTCGCCAACGTCACCCGCAGATCCTTCACCGATGCTCCCGCTCGCGTGTTCCCATCCAGCGCTCGTGCAAAGTCAGGGGCAGCCTCCTCCGGGCTTCCGTAATCCAGGGCGCGGTTTCCCTTCGCGATCCAATCTATTTGCGGGGCGAGAAGGCTGCCCCGCGAAGATTATCGAGGCGACTGGTGACATCATGCCCACCCTTGGCCGGTGCCGTTGCAATTGACAGTGTAAGTTCCCGTCTGCGTACCAGTGACGATAGCTCTTTCTCCAGTTGTTGATCCAGCCTTGGGCTCGTTGACGAGAAAGGTTATCGTGAGATTTCCGTTTGCATCATAAGACCTTACCCCGAACGATATTGCCACGCGCCATAGTTGGCGATGGCTGCATAGGAGCCTGAAGGCTTGCAACGTCCGTACGCAAAAGCTTCTGGGGTCGTCAAATCAGTAGCTTGCGATCTGGGCCGAAGTTGCCTCGTGGAGTGTCATGGGATGTTACAACGGTTGATTCGTGCTCCACTTGCCACCGCATTCTTGGCTGCCATCCGCGTCTTCTTCCGCAGTCGTGTGGATACCTCACTGGAAGCTCTCGCACTGCGGCAGCATGTCGCTGTGCTCAAACGAAAACGGCCTCGACCCTCACTGAACCGCCTGGGCCGCTTCTTCTGGACCACTCTGCGGAACATATGGCCGCGATGGTCGGATGTTCTGGTCATCGTGAAACCGGACACGGTGGTCGGGTGGCATCGGGCGGGCCTTCGCCTTTACTGGCGCTGGCGATCGCGGCCGCGTGGTGGCCGACCCAAGGTGAGCGAGGAGGTTGGGCCTCTCATCCGCCGCTTGGCGGCTGAGAATGCGGACTGGGGAGCACCGAAGATCCACTGGGAACTTCTGAAGCTCGGCTTCGAGGTCTCCGAGCGCACCGTTGCCAGATATCTGCAACGCCTGCGGCGCCGCGGCGATCCTGCCAAACACTGGCTCGCTTTCCTCGCTAACCATCGTGAGGTGATCGCCGCTCTCGACTTCTTCACCGTGCCCACCCTGACGTTCCAGCTTCTGTATTGCTTCTTCGTAATCAAGCATGGCCGGTGCAGGGTTCTGCACTTCAACATCACTCGTCATGCGACTGCGGAGTGGGTGGTGCAACAACTGCGGGAAGCATTTCCCGAGGTGGGTCCGTATCGTTATGCCATCCTCGACCACGACTCGAAATTCGATGCGGATGTGATCGCCTTCCTGAAGGCAACCGGCTTGCTGCCGAAACGCACGAGTGTTACAGGCGCTGTTCTTTGCTCTCTAGTGCCGGAGCGCCGTAGACGATGCTCAATCGGCCAGCGGGATGTCATGGGCAAGAAGGGACCCACGGGGTCTCTCATCGCAGAGAGGCCATTCTTTCCCCTGGTCTTGCACCATCTGCGGCGTGTTGACCTGGCAAAATTACACGCGCGGTGCACACGCGCGCCGTTGCGGTACAGTATCCTCAACGTTCGCCAGCGCCAGAGGAGGTTCTGGCTACGCACAGGTTCAGAGAAGGTCGTGGCCGCTTTCGTTTGAGCACGCCCACCTGCTGCTACAGCGCGAGAACTTCAAGGGAGGTGTCCACACGATTACGGAAGAAGACGCGGATGGCAGCCAGGGATGCGGTGATCAAATGGAGCACGAATCAACCGTTGTAACATCTCATGACACCTCCACGGCACGTCTGCGGATCCGGATCGCAAGCTGCTGATTTGAATACCTGAGGACATTTTGACTACAGACAGGGGTTTCGGCCTCAACCCTGGGGTTGAGCTTGTACCCCGACGGAACCCCTCTTCCAACCGGAGAGAACCCGCGACACGCGAAAACCTGCCGAATGTTGCGGATACTGGCGAAGACGCCCGTAGAGTTACGGCGGGCAAAGGACTGGCAGAGCAAGCGGGCTCTGTCCACAAGGTACATGATATTTTAGCGCTGGCCGAATCGTACCGCGATGACGGACCTGAGGCCAAGCACAATTTAGAAACTATTTTAGAGTACATACCGCAAATCCGCCGAGGCCTGTTTTTGCTTGGCGACAAAACCGGCGTAGGTGCGTGCCTTCTATAATAAACCGGCACTGACAGGCCGGCTGCGGACACGAAGGCTGCGCGTCCCCCCTATTGGCTTGCCCCGGCATTTACACACTGCTGGGCCGGTCTTCTTGGCTCAACACTACATATCACGCGTTTATCGACGCATGTGAAACCGAGGCACAGACACCGCCCACGGGATCGGACGAACTTGGCTGAATGTTCAAATCGATATTGCTGCGTTTCGTAGACCTATTGTCGGCACGAGATACTGAAACCTCTTCAGACGTCTGGGTCAATTATTCAGCATTGCCTCCTGATATCGAGATGATCCAGGGCCGTGGGTCCGAGTTGACACGCACCACGGCAGTGGCAAGAAGTCCGCCACAATCTCCTGCACTTCGCGTCGTTGCAGTTCATGTAGTTCGCGCAACTCCGGTGCGAATCCAGCCCCATTGTCGCACGGAGGATCTACTCTCCTTCAGTCCTCAAAATCTTCAGTTCCACGTGCTCGTGGCCCCCTTCCCGCACATTGACTTTTACGCCTTCACCTTCCAATAAATCGGCAAGCTCGAGATCCGGTACTGGGACCATAGTGGCCCCCGAAGCGTTCACCTTATATTCGCCGGGAGCTACACCCGTGATGCGGAAACGACCTTTCTGGTCGGTGAAAGCTCTCTTGTAAAGATACGGTTGATTTGGCCTGCTCGGCTCCGGAGCCAGGATCACTTCGCTCTGCGCAGCCGGCTTACCGTCGGCCTGCACTAAGCCCTCCACTACGGCGGCTTTTACGCTAAGGGCAATTTCAACAGGGCTAGCCGCAGCGCGATTGAGGTCCAGCGCCTTTTCCAGCACCTCCTGGCCTCCCATGCGTATCGATTTCACGTAGGCGTCTTCCGGGAGCCACAAAAAGTCTAATCGGTAGAGGTCGCGAGGCACGCCCCCGATCCGAAAGCTGCCATCTTCCTCAATCATTGCGGACAGGGGCACCTGGGGCGGGCCGCCCCACGGAAATAGCAGCACCAGAGTCCGCGTTAGAACGGCTCTTCGATCGTCGTCGATCTGAACCAAGCCAGTAAATTCCACACTCTCGCCCACCGGGAACGTCAAGCCATCGACATTGCCGGTGACCTCGACAGGCAGCCGGCCCAACAGCTGCTGCCTTCCCTCCATCCGCATAGCCGTGAGGTCGTAGGAGCCGGGTTGGACGCCGCGCATAGCAAACGAGCTGTCGGGCCTCATTGTTGTGTGAAGCGGAGCAAAGCTGGTCATTGGCTTCGCCGGGTCTCGCGGCAGCAGGGTGAGCTGAATGTTCTGGCTAGACCCAGCGCGCACTACTCTGCCGCTAAGCCGATAGACTTTTGCTTTCCGGAGCTGAAAGTCTCGGCCGGAGGTCTCCTGGCCGGCAACCAACTGAACAGGCACCGCGCTAAGCAGCTCCGTAACCCCGGGGTAAAAGGTGGGTACGTACTCCTCCTCCGCCTGCCCTGACTGATCCCGCCCGAAGTCCGCATCCGGGCGGTCCGCGGCGAGGATGTAGGTCCCAGGGCCGAGTCCAGGAATGCGAAACTCGCCCCGGTCGTTCGTTTCGGTATCGTCGATCTTTTGAAGCCTACGGGAGCTGCCGCGACCGACCGGGAGGAGTACTTGGATCGTCACGTTTTCGACCGGATCGCCTTCCTCATCCAGCACTTTTCCGCTGATGACGCTCTGAGGGGTCAACTTCAAATCGATATCTTTGATGTCCTGTCTTGCTGCCACCACAATCGGTGCACCAGCCGAGAAAGGGCGCCTCGCGCCATACTCCTGCCGCAAAAAGCCAGTTCGCTCGGCCGACAGAGTATAGATGCCTGGTTCAAGGCCCTCGAAGTGAAATCCTCCCCGAGCGTCCGACATAGTGGCAGTCGTTTTGCCGTCCACGCCAGATGGCTGCAAGGTCACACTGGCCCGGCGGACGGGTTCTCCAGAAAGGAGGTTCGCCACATGGCCCTCAATGTAAGCGCAGTCTTGAGACCGCTGCTCACAGGAGGTGGCGGTAGCAGTTGCGGGATCCGGCAGACTCGCTTGAGCGCCGAACACAGCCGGCGCCAGCAAATAAAGAACCAGCTGGCTGCGAATCCTAAAAGGGAACGCCCTTGTCTTCGGCGAATCACTGAGTTCCATATCCGGCTGCATGCTCACGATCTCGTCCGTTCGCTGCGCTGGTTATTTACGCATTCGTGTATTCATTTGGCCAGCGAAATCGTTTCCACTTTCACTACCTTCTGGGTCATTGCACCAGTCAGGTTGACTCCATAAGTAGAGTTCTTACCCGCATTCAGAAGGAGTTGGTGTACCTTTTCATTCCCATCAGAGTCCAAATTGAAGGTCATCCGGTCTTGCTGCACTACTGAAAAGGACTTCGTCTTTGCGTTTGGCGAGCAAGACCGGATATCCCCATTTTTGTCGGTACTCGCCGGATGTGCTTCGTGCGGGTTCACATTCCCCTGTCGGCTGGCGTAACATGCGGCGTCGACGAGCGCTCCCGACCAGCTTCCCGCAAAACCCAGCATGGACACCACACAGGAGATAGCCGTGAGTCGCAAAATTAGCTTCATGACATACACCACTTGAGTCGATGATTTCCCTACATCAATCGCTTCACTTTATTGTGGGCGAACTTCGACTTGTCCTCGCTCGAGTCGGCTCCTATGAGCGATTTGATTTTCTGGGATGACGACAAAGGCATCAGAACGCTTCGTCACGAATTGCACCGGGCCGAAGCGGGCGGTCCTACTCCGCGCGGCCGATGGCTTCACGGCATGCCAGCGCGACAAAAAGCGAATTGTCGCCAGGCTGGTCCTGTAAACGACGGTTTTCTGAACGCTGACTGGTTCGCAGGCAATCCGTTCATGTATTACCAGATGCCAATTCGGCGGAATGCGCGGCTCTCGTTTAACGACCAGATAGGCCGATGCTCGCCGGACGGCACGCTGCGAGTCAAGATGGCGTCGTTTTGAATGAAACCGGCCAGCTAGTTTATCTTGAAGCCACTATCACAGTCAAGTAAATGGTCGGCGCCTATGGCGCAAGGTCAGTGATGGGCAATCAAATCACCCAACGTAAGGTAGACATCAATTACTAGTGAAACGGTCGACATAAATCACCCATAAATGACGGGGCATAGTGTCTAGGCGGCCACGGATAGCCGCAAGCACCCCGCTGATCAGAACCAAGAAGAAAGAATAAAACCGAAGCGGGCTGACCGGCATCCAGTATCAGCGAAAAGGTGTTACTTGCGTCCCACCCAGTGGCGGAACCGTCGGCCGGCACAATGGCGATGAAACGGCCACTGACGAAACGTCCGCAGTGTGGTTCATGTTCGGCTGCAGATCGAAGCCCGCGGTGTGGAACGCGCCGGATGAGCGCGGAGCGTGGCATCCAACTGGACGATCGTCGGCCAAGCATTGAAGGTAGCAAGCTTTTAACCAGGATTTGGGTCCGTGCCTCTGGAGCAAGACCGGCGGTCATCCGAATCGCTTGATTTCGTGCTCGGCGCTTGAAGGTGAAACACGCTGCATGTTCGCGACTTTTGCATCGCATCTGGCAACACCACGGATTGCGGGCTTATTCGTTAAGCGGTCAAAGCTATCCCGTGCTGAGGGGGATGTCCAAGCGTTGCTCGCCCGAATGCACCACCGGCTGTATCCAGAAACTACTCCGGCGCTCGCTTCTTATTGGCTGAAGACGGTTTATTCGGGTGGCTATAGCGTCCGCCGGTGGAAGGAACTGGATCGTCTGCTGGAGTTGGCGCTGGCTGAACCGCTCCCGGACCCCTCGCGAGACGCCCTCATTGATATTCGGAACTGGATCCAAGAGACCATTGTTGTAGCCGATCAAAAGCCTGCATCCGTGACTCCACGATTGCAGCCGGTTCGGGCAAGTTTTAGCTCCGAGCAGCTTACGGCCTATATCGTTCGTCTTTTGAACGAGTGGCTACCGGTGGAAGTGGCTCGTCTCTTGGTCCAGGAAAGCGAATCAACCGTCGAGCAAGACGGCATTCCGGTTCTGGCGATTGGAAAGGCGCTCGAACGCCTGCTTGTTCGGGAACACCTCTCGCAGGCGACGTTGGAGATGCTGCTCGAGCCCGAACTGCTTTCCCCGGGATACGTTTACCCTGCGGATATGGAGATCCTGCGAGATGTAGTGCTGTCATTGCTCGGTCGGACATGGGCACCCATATCATCCGTCATGCCCGCCACATTGTTGTGTGTAGCCCCGGACTCGCATCTCCCAGCGGATTACCGGGAAGCGCTTCGTGATGCGTTTCTTGTACGGCGGCCGTGGGGTGAAGAGGTTCATGTTCCGATCGCGCCAGTGCGGGCGATCGGAATCCTGAAACACGAACGTGTACTGATTGGTTCCATCATTGTGACGATGGATGGACGGTCGTGGGAGTCCGAAAACCTCCAGAGCGACGAACAATACTCCGTCGTCTACCAGCCGATCGGACGCCTTCGAATCGATTATTCAGGGGACCATGCCGGGCTTCGGGTGCCGTGGCCAGTGAACCGGTTGCGCTGGTCTGGCGGCGGCTATTCTAGGGATATCTTCAATCTCTTTGGACGCGAATGGCGCGTCTCCAAATGGGAGTTGGATGCCGACCGCACCTGGCTCAATTTGGTATTTTCTCGCGTGTTGCCAATATCCGAGATTTTCCCGGCGGATATGAAGTCCTGGCGGTTGCGACCCTCGTCCGTTGACATGGCCTGGACCGCCCTGGAGAGTGCTTTAACGAGTTCGCTGGTCCAGGGGAGTGGCGAGCCGATTGAACAGCTGCGTCACGCCGATTTGATTCCGCTCGGGCGCGCTATTGCCGGGCTCACAGAATTGGTCACGGGTTGGCGATCGCCAACCTATGAGGCGATTGAAACCCAGCTGAGAGCGCTCCGCTATCTGGAGTGTCCAGTTGTCTCATCGTACGGCCGAGTTCCATGGAGAATCCTTCCGGGACCGCTTACCGCGACCTTCTTCATGGTCCGACGTCATCCGGTTCTGCTGGCGCTTCTGAACGACGTGTTTGAGGGACTCCCAGAAACACTCAACCAAGTGACACACCAGCGTGCAGCCTCAGGCTCGACTTCGCCACCTCATGCCGCCTGATCACTACACTTGCCCGTGGGCAGAGCGGCGGGAGCAGGACGCGATGGATTCAAAAGTGCTGGCGGTTCAGTAGTCACCCACCGGAAACCCGGGATAGCTCCCGCCGCGAATTGAAACTCAAGACGGGCAAACGACGCCAGCCGCGTTTGCGCCATTGGACTACGAGGACAACACATTCCGGGAGGTCTGCAGGAGCTCTCCGAACTGGTTTGCGAATACAACCGCGGATAAGTGGTGAACTCACGGTTGCCATCACAACCTCTCCATAAGCACTGAAACGTAGTGCCCTTGCCTCACTTTCGCGGTGAAGCGGAGTCCCGATATCTCTAGGCGAAGCCAGCGATACTCCCCGTCTGCCCGTCTGAGCCTGTACTCCATCTGAAAGTTGCGCCGGGGGGCAAGGTCTTCGCACCCGCCTATTGTCGGAGCCATTTGGTGAATCCACGATGATTTCGGTGCAGTCAAACAGCGGCTTGTGTGCGTGAAGTCCCCGTCACGTCGACAGGCCCGGAAAGCCTACCCGTGGATATGGCTTGCCCGCCGACAACGGGCTCACTTCCTCCCAGACATCCGCAACTGGATCAGCTCGCGTGTTCTGACTTCTAATTGTTGTTGGCTGGGGGCGCTAGTTCTTCGCCAATCGCCCCATGGTGCTCTGCGAGTTGCTGCGGCCCCTCCGGCTCCAGAATTGCACAGGGCAAATGAATCGAAAAACAGGTGCCGTTACCAGGAAAGCTCTCTACGCCAATGTGTCCTCCTAGTTGCGTGATAATTCTGTGAACCGTAGCCAGCCCTAAGCCGGTTCCTTTATCCGGATCCTTTGTGGTGAAGAGAGGCTCAAAGATGTGTGCCCGAGTAGTCTCGTCCATACCGTGGCCCGTGTCAGCAACTTGCAAGGTAACGTACTGTCTCGCCGACGATGACGCATCTGCCATCCCAAATGCTGCCACCTTGGTCTGCGACGTATGGATCGTGAGGCGACCGCCGGACTGCATGGCATCTCTCGCGTTGGCGGCAAGATTCATTAGCACTTGCTGCAGTTGGCCAGGGTCGGCCCGTACTCGTCCAGCCTCCGCCGCCAACTCGGTTTTCAGCTCGATCCGCGGGCCAATCAGGCGCTGCAACAGGCCGGCGGTTTCATTTACCAATCTGTTCATCTCTATCACTTGATCGCTCTGCGATTTCCGGCAAGCAAAGGCCAGTAGCTGACGTGTCAGATCGGCTCCCGTTTTCGCGGTTTGCAGAATCTCCTCCGCGTATTCACGACCCTCTCCTCGCAGTTCGTCAAGGTCAAGCAGACGCTCGCAGCAGCCAAAGATGGCAGCCAAGAGGTTATTGAAATCATGCGCTACACTACCAGCAAACATCCCGATTGCTTCCATTCTCTGTCCCCGCTGAAGCCGGACCTCCGTCTCCCGCAGCGATTCTTCAGCTTTCCGGCGCTTTGTGATGTCCTCGACGATCACCATGCAGGTCTGGGCACTGTTGGCGCTCCCTCGAATCCACGTGCCGCGGAGGTTGACCCAAGCCATGGTTGTCTCCCCCACAAGGCAGACCTCCTCGGCAGCATCAACGGTTTCCTGCCGTATAAGATGCTCCAAGAAGGTGCCGACGCGCTCACGCGAATTGGAATGTACGAGATCTATGAGGGCGCGGCCTTCCAAGCGTAGCTTGTCTGCGCACAGGAGCTGCCGGAAAGCAGGATTGGCTTTCAGAATTCGCAGTCCTTCGATAATCACTATGCCAAGTGGGGAGTCTTCAAAGATGCGTCCCAGATGCTCCTCTGTCTCGACCAGCCTTTGGCGGAAGGTTGCCGTGAGCAGACAAAGTCCGGTGGCCTCGAGCACGAATAACAACAACCCAGGCTTCCCTAGAGATATCTCACCCGCATAACCAGAAAACAAAAAGTAAACGCAGACAGCCGATAGCCCGGCGGCTAGAAAGCCCGGCGCGGCACCCGCGACCCACGAAGTGGCCACGACGGCGGAGTAGAAGAAGGTGAATGGTAAGTGTCGTTCCAACGCTGGAAAGAACATGAGTTTCAAAATTGCAGCGCCACCCACCAGCACCACCGTCGAAGCATAGCGGCCCAAGGTTGAAGCAAGTTCCGGTGTGCGATTGTCCCGAATGACCTGGCCAACCGACGTGATGATCGCGCCTTCGAGGATGAACATTGTCAGGCGCTGAGCCGCTTCCGCTGCTTCTATTCGGAAACTGTGGAAGGGAGCAATGAAAAAGTAGGCGCTGGTCAGCGCGGACACGGCGGTGGCTAGTAACCCCGGACCCAGGCCACCGAAGAGCGAGCTGGCCAAGATTGCCGCTGAAAAAAAGAAATAATGGCTCTCGCCGTAGACCGGGGGCAACAAGTAATTGCAGCAGACCGCAAATGCCACCAGTGTCGGTGAGACCCCATAACGGACCCATGTCGGCCATCGTTGTGAGCTCCCAAACAAAGGCACAATGACACCTGCCCGTTTAATAAGATGCAAGGGGTTTCTCTTGGCATCAATGAATTTCGGGGAGTACCGACTTCGTTGCAACGACCGCTGTTGGATAAACGCGGAATCAGCGGGTCACGGCGACGCCGGCCCCAAATCATTTTCTTGAAGGCCGCGTCACGACAAATAAGGGAGTGATCTGTTCGGCTCCAACTGCCAAAGCGTTTTGCCATTCCTTTGACTGGGCATATTGTCCTGTCCATAGCTAGACGCGCGAACAAGCGCGCGATTCCACCGGCAGGCACTTCTTGCAGGTGTATATCAGACGCCTGTACTTCTACGCCTAAGATATGCGCCTACTTCATCCGATTCGTACCGGCATTTGGCTTCGGGGATCTACAGGCCGTCGGTCAGATCGTCGGACAGCACCCGCACCTGGCTGGTGCGCGTATACAACGGCCGCGATCCCGATCCAAATAACGGAATTACCTGAACCAAACCATTCACGGCGGACTGGTGAGAGGAGCTACCCCAAGGGAATATTGACCGCGCCCGGCACGCTCTCACCGCCAGTTCCGCCGGTTCGGTCACGTCCAGGAGAAAAGCTCTATCAATGGTATCCAAGTGACTGAGCGGCATGTCGCCGCGGAGGACATCCGCGGCGATCATACCTGCACAGTGACCGGGTCCTTCGCACTGCCGAATTGCGCCCGTAACAGCTGAGACTCTACGCGACCATTGCCCCTCTGCGAGATGTCTCCGACGGCTTGGCATTCTGCTGAAACCTTACGCCAGAGTCAGCGCTCGAGTGCGGTTGAGAGAGCAAGCCTATAACGAGGCCGAACCCCAAGCCTAGCAGAAAACCTGCTATTTCTTCTTGAGTAAACTGCCACTTGGCCGGGCGGGGCGCGCAGTCCTTCCCCCTGAATCCATAATCGGCTGGCTGGGCACGCTGCGCGGCTTCCTGATACATTGGCTCTCCCGCCCCGAAAACACACGCTCGCTTTTGACCGGTAGATGCACGCCCTCCGCTGTTGATCTAAAATCTTCACTCCGGGAAGGCGGCAGAGGACGGTCCGCCGGGCGAGAGATCGGTACGCCAAGGGCC
>Ga0335080_10007940_pt1 | contig 11041 bp, 7 predicted proteins | sample Lox_Sample_34_FD_206720 | JGI IMG/M metagenome (GOLD analysis project Ga0335080, IMG submission 206720) | Soil microbial communities from Loxahatchee National Wildlife Refuge, Florida, United States - Lox_Sample_3.4 | ecosystem: Environmental > Terrestrial > Soil > Wetlands | place: USA: Florida...
ACTAGCGCGTCGGCAAGTAAATCCAAATCCAATAGTACCAGACAACCGGAATGGTCAGGATGAGCGCGTCGATTCGGTCAAGTACGCCGCCGTGCCCGGGGAGAAGCGTGCCGGAATCTTTGACGCCGGCGCTGCGCTTGAAAGAGGATTCGAAGAGGTCGCCGGCCTGGCCCGCAGCGTTACCGCACGCAGCCATGCCGAGAAGATGCGGGAGTGGAATGTTGATGTAGCGGGCGTAGATGGCGGCGACGAGTAGCGCACTGAGAAAGCTGGCGATCGCGCCTTCCCAGGTTTTCTTGGGGCTGAGGATCGGCGCGAATTTGTGTTTGCCGATGGCGCGACCAACGAAGTAGGCGACGGTGTCGCCGACCCAAGTGATGATGAGGGCGAAAAGCAACAGATAAGGCCCGAGAAAGCCAAGGCCGTGAATTCGGATGGCGAACGTCAGCGGCAACGCGACCAGAACCAGGCCGCTGGAGCTGATGCCCGCCGCGGGCAGCGCTTCGACCATGGGCCTCTTTGTGGCAAGCGTCAGGATCATGATGCCGAGAAGAAAAACGAAGAATATGTCGATAGGCGTTACTAGGGAACCGCCCCCTCGTTCACTCCATTTCCTGAGCGGTTCCTGCAGGGTTGTCCAGCCCGGTGGACAGACAACACCCATGCCTGGGATACCGACCAGGCCCCACTGATCGAAAACAAGGAGTAGGGCGCAGGTAGCGGTCCAGAATCGGTAAGCGCGGTGGCCGATGGCGTCGCCGAGGGCGAAAAATTCGAAGAGCGCGAGGAGGATGATGGCGGCGAGGGCGATGGCGACAATGGCCGTCGAGGCCCACAGAACGAGAGCGACGACACCGGGGATGAGGACGACGGCGGTCGCGACGCGCTTCCAGGTCATAGATTGGGAATCACGGCGTGAGATCGCATTCGGTAGATGACATCATAGCGGAAAAAAGAAAGCACGCGGAGTCGTTGTAGCTCAGGCCTTCAGGCCTGAGGGTCTCGGAGGCGACGACAGACGAAGCGACACAGCGAGGAAGAGCAAGGATGTGGTTGAGTTTTTGGGTCGTCGTGACGATCGAGGTGGGGATGGGAAAGGCCTCACCCCTGAAGGGGTGAGCTACAGGTGAAGGGTGAGCTACAGGGGGCGCCAAGGGGCGGGCCAGAGAAGTTCGTCTGGATCGCCGGAGAAGTCGAGGTAATCCGGCAATAAGGGGGGGGACGGTAGATTGGGAATAGAAACCAACGCTGGACCAGCGCCAGGAATGGGGTTCAGCGACCAAACCGGCCGCGACGGGATTCTGGCGGATGTAGTCGAGCTTGCTGGAGACATCGCGCGTGCGGCGGCAGATGAAGTCGAAATAGCGAGCCTGCCAAAGAGGCCCCTTCTTGCCGCGCAATCGCTGGATGGCGAAGCCGGTCTTGAATTTCCATTGATGCATTAGGTTGGAAATGCTGTCCACGTCCGTTGCGAGCAGGAGATGCACATGGTCCGGCATGATCACGTAGCCGAGCAAGCGCAAGGCGCTTTGTTTCCGCAGGGCGTCGAGATTCAACAATAGGAGATCGCGTTCCGTGGGCGAGAAGGGCGGAACCTGGGGGAGGAGATTTGAGGTGATGAAGAAGATCCGATCGCGGTCGGCGATGCGGCGAAGGCGAGACATTTCACGCGGGATGATAACTATATATTTAAGATAGTCAAGCGATATTCGCGAGCTTTTATTTGCGGCCGTGCACCCAGTGCGAGGGCGAGGTGGGGCGCGGAAAGCCTCACCCCTGAAGGGGTGAGCTACAGCACTTGGAATGGACGCGGCGAAATGGTGAGTAAGAGCGGGATGCGGTTGGGTTTCTGGTCCTCGTGGCGATCGAGGCGGGGAGCGGAAAGGCCTCACCCCTGAAGGGGTGAGCTACAACGGTTATTCGTTGGAGGCGCGGGCGGGTGGGGCGGGGGTGGAGTGGCCTTCGCGGATGCCACCGTAGCGGCGTTCGCGCTTTTGGAATTCGACGAGGGCTTCGAGGAGACGGGCGCGGGAGAAATCAGGCCAGAGGGTTTCCGTTACGAAAATCTCGGCATAGGCGATCTGCCAAAGCAGAAAGTTGCTGATGCGCATTTCGCCGCTGGTGCGGATGAGCAAGTCGGGATCGGGAAGACCGGCGGTATAGAGGTGACGAGCGAGATTTTCTTCGGTGATTGGTGCGCGGCCGGCGTGGCCGTTCTGTTCGGCGAGGATCGCGTTCATCGCGTCCACAATTTCCGCGCGCCCACCGTAGTTGAGTGCGATGCAGAGAACCATGCCTTTATTGGAGGCGGTTTGCGCCATGGCGTCGCGCGCGTCGTCCTGGACGGCCTTGGGCAAATCATCGGTACGGCCAAGAAAACGCATGCGAATTTCGTTTTTCTGGAGCAGCGGCATTTCCTTGCGCAGATATTCACGCAGGAGCTGCATCAGAAAGTCGGTCTCGGTCTTCGGGCGGCGCCAGTTTTCGCTGGAGAAGGCGTACAGTGTGAGCGCCTCGATCTTCAGACGCGCGCAGGTTTCGATCGTGACGCGGGCGGACTTGGTGCCGGAGCGATGACCGGCAATTCTCGGAAGGTGTCGCTTTTGCGCCCAGCGGCCGTTGCCGTCCATGATCACGGCCACATGGCGGGGCAAACGCTTCAAATCTAGTCTCTCGAAGAGGTTGGCTTCTTCCGGCGTAAGCGGACCGAGGGCTCCGGAGGTGGGAACCTGCAACGTTGTGTGGGTGACGGTAGGCGGCACGGAGTTCGGGGGCTTTTCCCCTTTACGGCACAAAGTTAACACACGGGTCGGCGCGGGTGCAATGCAGAGGTGTCCTGAGAAGCAGCAAGAGCTAACCGCCCGGCGGCGGAGCGCTTTGAAAGAGGCTGGTGTAGACAAGCACCAGGGTGAGGACAATCATGGCGATCGCGGTGACCCAAGCGACGACGTTAAAGGCAGTGCTGTTGACGTATTCGCCCATCAGATCGCGGCGATTGATGAGCAGCAGGATGAAGATGATGACGATGGGCAGCCAAACACCGTTGCCGACCTGGGAGAAAATCAGAATTTTCCAGAGCGGGACATGGGGAATGAGGATGATGCCCGCGCCAACCACGATGAGCAACGTGTACAAGCTGTAGAAGATTTTGGCTTCGTGCCATTTGTTGTCGATACCGGCCTCAAAACCGAGGCCCTCGCAGATCACGTGGGCGGTGGAAAGCGGAAGAATGGTAGCAGCAAACAGAGAGGCATTTAAAAAGCCGAAAGCGAAGAGGTAGCCGGCCCATTTTCCGGCGAGAGGAATAAGCGCTTGGGCGGCCTGCACGGCGTCCGAGATATTGGTCATGCCATTCTTGTTCAGCGTGGCAGCGGTGGCGACGATGATGAAGAAAACGATGGCCATACAACTGATGCTGCCGACCATGACGTCGGCGCGAGCTTGCGGATATTGGCGCGGGCCAACTTTTTTCTCGACGAAGCCGGCTTGCAGGTAGAAGAACTGCCAAGGCGCGATCGTGGTGCCGACCAACGCGGTGAGGGTAAGCAGATAGCCGGAACTGAAGTGCAAGCTGGGAATGACCAGACTTTCGCTGGCTTTGAGCCAGTCCGGCTTGGCCAGAATCGCGGAAATGATGTAGGTGACGTAAAAGCCGCAAGCCACGAGGAAAATGACTTCGACCTGGCGGTGGGTCCCGCGCAGCACGAGAAACCAAACCACAATGGCGGCGATGGGCACGGCGATATAGCGACTCACATGAAACATTTCCATCGAGGCGGCGACACCCGCAAATTCCGCCACGACGTTGGCCAGGTCCACAAAGAAACCGGTGATCATGACGAAGAACGTAGAACGGAAGCCGAACTCTTCACGAATCAGATCGGAAAGACCTTTGCCGGTAATGACGCCCATCCGCGCGCACATTTCTTCGGTGACGTACAGCGCGATGGTCATGTAGACCAGCGACCAGAGCAGCGTGTAACCGTATTGCGCGCCCGATTGGGTGTAGGTGGCGATGCCGCCCGCGTCGTTATCGACGTTGGAGGTGATCAGGCCAGGGCCTACAACGGCCAGCAGTAAGGTGAGCCGGCGGCGCAGGCCGCGGACGCGCTGGTGCAAGCTCTGTCCGCGGGTTTGCAGGCCCGCGAAGCTGCCCTTGATCATTTGCCAATTCATCGCCATGACGCAGCTCGAACTAAACGATCCTCGAACACACCGTCAACCCTGAAGTGCGGCCAATCCTTATGACTTCCCTGCCCCGAAAAAAATTGCGCGAAGAGATTTTATTTTTTCACCAGGCGTGACACCACGTCGTCCACGGTGACCGTCCCGACGGGGCGATTTTCTTCGTCGACGACGGTAAGCATGCGCAAATTGTATTTGTCGAACAGCTCGAAGACGTCTTTCTCATCGGCCTCGGCGGAGATGCTCAGCAGCGGCTCGCTGCGCAGTTCTTTCACGGACTGCTCGGGATCCGCGAGCATCAGGCGGGCGACAGAGACAGTGCCGGCGAACTCGGCTCGGCTGTTGAGTAAAACGACGGTGTCCAACTGGTCGAGATTGAGTTCGAGGCTGCGGATCCAATCGAGGACTTCGGCGCGCGCTGAACCTTCGCCGACATAGACGTATTCGGTGTTCATCATGCCGCCGGCGGTGGCTGGGTCGAAGGAGAGGAGTTCGCGGACTTCTTCGGCTTCCTGGCCGGGCATCTCTTCGAGCAGTTCTTCGGAGGTTTCCTTGGGCAAGTCGGCGAGCAGGTCGGCTGCGGCGTCGGGAGCCATTTCTTCGAGAATGTCGGCAGCCTTTTCGGGATCGAGTTTTTCGACGATCTGTGTGGTCAGGCGCTCGTCCAATTCGGCGAGAACGGCTGCCGCGGTTTCTTCGTCGAGCGAGGCGATAATGCCTTGGCGCTCGGAGGCGGAAAGGTCTTCCATGATTTCGGCGAGGTCGGCGGGGTGCAAGTCCTCGAGTTTCTCGTGGGTGATGCGGAGTTTGACCCGGCGCAGGGGGTCGGACTCGATGAGGTTCACGAACTCCCAGCGAATGGAGCGCTGCGGGAGGCTAGCCTGAAGTCTGCGCACCAACGCCGGCGGAAGACCCTGCAGCAAGCGGCGCACGGCGCCTTGCAAGCCGACATCTACCTGGGTGACCCGCAGCTCGACGTTGCCGTTCACGCGCTGCTCGGCCAGATCGACATCGTTCACACGAACGACTTTGCGACCGCGGGTGTCAATAATTTGCTGGTCGAGGAGGTCCTTGCGGACAGCCAGAAGCGCTTCGTTGGGTTCGTAAAGCTGGAGAGCGCGCTCGCTAACGCTGAGGCGAATGGTGCCGGGCTCGGCGCTGGAGAGCTGGTCGTGCCGCGCCAAGAGCGATTGATAATGTCCGCGAGCGAGCAAAAAATGTGAAAGACGGTTGGGCGCCTGTGCGGGTTCGATGAAAAATTCACGCACGCGACCGACAAAATTTCCCTGCGCATCGTAGGCTTTCGCGCCCATCAACTCTGTGGCGTACAGCTCCATCGCTCACCTTCGATCTCCGGCGGCTGCCTGCCGGGATCGCCGCGGCCCTGCAAACCGCGGCGAGAAACAAAAAACCCGCGAACCGGAATGGTCGGCCGCGGGCAAGTTCCTGATACCAATGGACTTACCTTTAGCCTGAGGCGAACCCTCCCCGACCCGCCGCCTGCGAGAGGCTTACCGCCCCGCGCCGCGTTGCCCAAGCGCCTTTCCCAAGCCGCGGTCCCGCAGACCAGCCGGATAAATGAACGGGACCAGGTTCCAGATCGTTGGACATACACATTGCTACGAGTTCACCTGCGCGCCGGCAAACGGCCGAGCGCGTCGGAGTGCGAGACGGAGCAATTGCGCTGCCGTTTTGCAACTCCAGTTGCAGTGATACGGCGGACGCGAAGTGAAGTCAACTGAAAAGCGCGAATTTTGAAAAAAAACTGAAGAAAATTTTCAGCAGGCTACTTCGCTGGCGGGAAAAGCATGTCGCCCGGCTGCTCGCCCGCAGCGCGACATGCTTTCACATAAAGTGACAAGTAGTTCTCCACAATGTAATCGTGCTTGGCGAAACCGAGTTCGGCGGCGGCGCGGTCGATAGCGCTGGGGGGACCTTCGAGTTCGACGAAGAGGCCGATGGGCGTCTCGTCCAGCTCGATCAGCAGTCCCTTGGCCCAAGCCGAGGAAGCCGGGAGGCGGAAGGCGGTGCGGTACTTCTCATAGCGGAACCAGCCTTTCATTCCCAAAGCCCCGAAAATACGGCCGAGTGTGCCGGCGTCGGTAACCTCGAGTTCGAGCTCTTGGCGGACTTTATGGCGGGGCTGCGGTTCCGGAGGGCGCGAACCAACTTGGCCGTCGACGGGCAGCTTCATCGTCAGTCGGATCCGCTGCTTGGGGCCTTTTGCGCCAGTGCCCATCGACCGCTTCCCCGTCGGCTCCGGCGTTTCGGTGCGAATCCGTAAAAGCTGCCCGCGCTTGCCCAGGTCGCCCGGCGGCGTGTCGAAAATCACATTCATTTCGTGGACTCGGCCGCTCCCAAGGTTCACAGCTTTGGCGCGCAGCTTTTTCAAACGGCGGAGCAGCGCCGCTTTGTCCTTGATGCGCAGCTTGATTTCGGTCTCGTGAGGCATCGGCAAATTTGTCTGCGGCGGTCTCCTGCTTTTCGAGGCAGGAGAGTTCCGTTAGTATAGCGGACGAAGCGATTTAACTTCGCAGCGCGACACCGGCAGAGTCCGGCCCACACCGGCGTCCATCCCGCCGCGCCGCAGATCAAAAGAGACGCATGAACCCGAAAGCCAAAATGGCACCGCCCGGCGTTTTCGATGCAAACACAGCCGCTGACGACGCTCGCAAGCCGCCGCTGGCCCGCCGCGAACCGGTGGAAACGATTCTGCATGGCGACCGGCGCATGGATCATTACGCCTGGCTAAAACAAAAAGAAAATCCCGAGGTGATCGCCTATCTCGAGGCGGAGAACGCGTACACGGATGCGGTTCTGGCGCCCACGCAGGCGTTTCAGGACGAGCTGTACGTCGAGATGCTCGGGCGGATTCAGCAGACCGACATGTCGGTGCCATACCGGCTGCGCGGGTACCTATATTTCACCGCGACCGAGCAGGGCAAGCAGTATCCGGTGCGTTGCCGGAAGCTGGACCGGCTCGGGGCACTGGATGAAGTGCTGTTGGATTTGAACAGGCTGGCCGAAGGCCACCCGTTTCTCGGGCTCGGCGCGTTTGAGGTCAGCCGCGACAACCAATTGTTGGCCTATGCGCTGGACACCACCGGCTTCCGCCAGTACCGCCTGCACATCAAGAATTTGCTGAGTGGAGCGACCTTTCCCGAATCGATGGAACGCATTACCAGCGTGGCCTGGGCCGCGGACAATCGCACGTTGTTTTACACCGTGGAAGATCCAACGACGAAGCGATCGTACCGTTTGTACCGGCATATCGCGGGCTCTTCGCCGCTGGCGGATGTGCTTATTTATGAAGAGCAGGACGAACGGTTCCGCGTTTCCATTGAGGCCAGCCGCAGCGGCGCGTTTCTATTTTTGGTGAGCGAGAGCCATACCACCAGCGAGACGCGCTTCCTTCGCGCCCGCGACTCGTTTGGCGAGTTTCAGCTGATTGCGCCGCGCGAGGCGGAGCACGAATACTTCGTCGACCATCACCCCAATCCCCTGACCCGCGAGAATCGCGGCGCGAATGCGGATGACGTGGGCGGCTTCTTTGTGATTCGTACGAATTCTGGAGGACGGACGTATCGGCTGGTGACGGCGCCGGTTGGCAAGCCTCGGCGGGAAAACTGGCGCGAGATCGTTCCGAACCGGCGGGAAGTGATGCTGGCGAGTGTCGAAGTGTTTCGGTCGCACATGGTTTTGAGCGAGCGAGAAGACGGTCTGCCCTATTTGCGGGTGATCGATCTGAGTGTGGCGGCGGCCGATGCGCTGGCGGGTTCACAACGGATTACGTTCAGCGAGCCGGCGTATAACGCATCGCTGGGGGAGAATCCGGAGTTTGATACCGGCATCGTGCGATACAACTACGAGTCGTTGGTGACGCCGCGCTCGGTTTTCGATTACGACGTGCAAACGCAAGCCAGCACGCTGCGCAAACAGCAGGCGGTGCTCGGCGGCTACGACGCGGGGAAATATGTCTGTGAGCGTCTGCATGCAAGGGCTAGCGACGGTACGCGCGTTCCGATTTCGTTGGTGCGGCGGCGCGATGTGCCGCTGGATGGCTCGGCTCCGCTGCTGCTCTACGGTTACGGCAGCTATGGGTATTCGCTGGCCGTGACGTTCAGTTCGAATCGCGTGAGCTTGCTTGATCGCGGAGTGGCCTATGCTATCGCGCACATTCGCGGCGGAGGCGAACTCGGCAAACCGTGGCACGACACCGGGCGGATGCATCAGAAGCAAAACACATTCACGGATTTCATTTCGGCGGCGGAGCATTTGATTGCGGAGCGTTACACTTCGCCGGAGCGCCTGATCATTGAAGGCGGCAGCGCCGGCGGCTTGCTGATGGGCGCGGTGAGCAACCTGCGGCCCGAGTTGTTTCACGCGGTGGTCAGCCACGTGCCGTTCGTTGACGTCATCAACACGATGCTGGACACTTCCCTGCCCCTTACGGTGGGTGAATTCGAAGAATGGGGCAATCCGCAAGTGGCGGAAGATTATTTTTATGTGAAGACGTATTGCCCCTACACGAATCTGGAAGCGAAGAACTATCCCGCGATGCTGGTGAAAACGGCGCTGAATGACAGTCAGGTGATGTATTGGGAGCCGGCGAAATACGTGGCAAAGCTGCGGACGCTGAAGACGGATGCAAACATTCTGCTGCTCAAAACGAACATGGGCGCGGGCCACAGCGGGGCTTCGGGGCGGTACGACTATTTGCGTGAGATTGCGCTGGACTATGCGTTCATGTTGAGCGGTCTGGGGATTCATCAATGAAGCCGCCGGCGACATGCCGGGACTGGGATGTTCCTCGTAGAGAAGCAGCATGCTGCGCCGTGTTGCCGAGCCGCATCTGCTCGGCAGGCGACTCCTTTCATCGCAACCGAGCCAGCGTTCGAGCTAGACGATGACCGAACCTACTTCACCTTTGATGCAGCAGTATCACGCGATTAAAACGCGTTATCCGCACGCGCTGCTGCTGTTCCGCCTGGGTGATTTCTACGAACTGTTCTACGAAGACGCGATTCTCGCCGCGCGCGAACTGCAAATCACGCTGACTTCGCGCAATCGCGAAAAAGGCCAGCCGATCCCCATGTGCGGCGTGCCGTACCACTCGGCGGATGGCTACATCGCGCGATTGATTCGCAACGGTTTCAAAGTGGCCATTTGCGACCAGATGGAGCAGCCGGGGCCGGGGAAAAAGCTGGTGCGGCGCGAAGTGGTGCGGGTGATTACGCCGGGGACGGCGACCGACGGTGCAGTGCTGGATGCGCGCGAGAATAATTATTTGGCCGCGGTCGCGGTTCATGGCGTTGGCAGTGCCGCAGCCGTTGGCTTGGCATTTGTAGATCTGTCCACCGGCGAGTTTCAGTCGACGGAATTTTCCGGTGCGGATGCCGAAGAGCAGGTGCGCGATGAGCTGCAACTGCTGCGGCCGAGAGAAACGTTGCTCGCGCGGCCACAGCAGTTGTTCGAAACGGCGAAGAACTCGATGCTCGACGGAACTGGCGGCGTTGAAACGCGCCTCGAAGAGTGGATTTTTCAGCGCGATTACGCCGAGCGCATTCTGCGCGAGCAGTTTGGCGTCGCGGAACTAACCGGCTTTGGGTTGGATGGCCATCCGCTAGCAGTCTCCGCGGCCGGCGCGATTGTGCACTATCTCCGGGAGAACGCGTCGCGAGGCGCCGAAACCGGCGACGGCAAAAATGAAGCGGTTGCGAGCATCGAGGCGCTGCAGCATCTGGATCGTTTGCGTTACTACGAGCAACGTGATGCGCTGGTACTCGATCCGGTTTCCGTGCGCAACCTCGAATTGATTGCGCCGATTTTTACCGAAGAAAGCACACGCAGCGGGCCTACCACACTCGTCCGCGCGCTGGATTCCACCGTGACGGGCATGGGCGCGCGGCTGCTGCGTTCGTGGATTTTGCGGCCGTTGATCGATCGCGAATTGATTGACGCACGCCTCGGTGCGGTTGCGCACCTGGTTCAGCAAACTGTTGTGCGCGGGGAGATTCGCAAGGAACTGCGCGGCATTCAGGACTTGGAGCGCCTGACCAGCCGCATCACGCTGGGGCTGGCGTCGCCGCGCGAATTGCTCGCGCTGCGCAAATCCTTGATGCACATTCCGGTGCTCAAGAACTTTTTGATGCCGCCGCCCGTAGGCGGGAGCGCACTCGTGCGCCAGCTCTACGCCGAGATGGACGAGCTGACCGATGTGCGCGAGTTGCTCGACCGGTCCATTGCCGACGAGCCACCCGCGCTGGCCAGCGATCCCGGAATGATTCGCAGCGGCTATCACGGCGAACTGGATGAATTGCGCAACCTGAGCAAAAACAGCAAGGAAATTATTGCTGCGATGGAAGCGCGCGAGCGCACGCGCACGGGGATCGCTTCCCTGAAGATTCGTTTTAACCAGGTATTCGGCTACTACATGGAGATTTCCAAGCCGAACCTGCACCTGGCTCCGGCCGATTATGAACGCAAGCAGACCCTCGTCAATGCGGAACGATTCACCTCGCCGGAGCTAAAGGAGTACGAGCGGAAAATTCTGGCGGCGGACGAACGAATTTTAGAGATCGAGCGACAGCTTTTCGTCGAGATTCGTTCGACGGTCGCTACGAAAGCCGCGCGTTTGCGGCGGACTGCGGCAGCGATTGCCCAACTCGATGTGCTGTGCTGCCTCGCAAAACTCGCAGCCGACCGCGGCTACACGCGGCCGGAATTCAATGCGACCGGCGAGTTATTGATCGTCGGCGGCCGTCATCCGGTGATTGAAGAGTTGCTGCGACAAACCGGCGAACGCTTTGTGCCGAATGACTTGTGCTTCGAACCGGGTACGCAGCAGCTCTTGTTG
>Ga0335080_10007941_pt1 | contig 11041 bp, 11 predicted proteins | sample Lox_Sample_34_FD_206720 | JGI IMG/M metagenome (GOLD analysis project Ga0335080, IMG submission 206720) | Soil microbial communities from Loxahatchee National Wildlife Refuge, Florida, United States - Lox_Sample_3.4 | ecosystem: Environmental > Terrestrial > Soil > Wetlands | place: USA...
GACGGCCTGGTGACCCCGGTGGACGCCGTCGAAGAACCCGACCGTCACGACCGCACGATCCGACGCCAAGGGGAGCGAAGCGATGCCCCGGACGACCTCCATCGCGCCCGAGGGTACAGGACCCCGCGCGACCGGCGGGCGGCCCGGGAGTCGGTCCGGGGAGTCGGTCCGGGGAGTCGGTCCGGTCAGCCGGTCCGGCGGCCCGGTCAGCCGGCGAGCACGACGTCGGGGACGGCCTTCGGCCCCACGTCGTGGTAGATGCCGAGGAGCGCCCCGCCCGGCGCGTGCACCCGGTAGGGCCCCTCGATCCCCGCCGGTCCCAACACCCGGCCGTGCGACACCGCAGCGGCCTCCTCGTCGGTGACCTCGACCGCCGGCAGGTGCGCCAGCACGACGGCGGGGTCGACGGGCTCGCCGGGCGCGTCGGGCGGCCGCGCGTCGTCCGCTCGGAGAGCCCCGATCGCGGTGCGGCGCAGCCGCGTCAAGTGAGCCCCGCACCCGAGCCGGGCGCCGACGTCGGCCACGAGCGTTCGCACGTACGTCCCGCCGGAGCACCAGACGCGGAAGTCGAACGCGGGTACCTCGAACCCGACCAGGTCCAGCGTGTCGACGCGCACGGTGCGGGGCGGCGCGGTGACGGCCTCGCCGCGACGCGCCGCCCGGTACAGCCGCTCTCCGCCCACCTTCACCGCGGAGTAGGCCGGCGGGACCTGTTCGATCTCGCCGACGAACGCGGACATCGCGCGGCGAAGGTCCTCGGCCGTCACGCGCGACGCCGCCTCGGAGTCGCCCCCGACGACCGTGCCGTCGGCGTCGAGCGTGTCGGTCTCCACGCCGAGCAGGCCCGTGCCCTCGTACTCCTTCGACAGGTCACCGGCGAAGCGCAGCAGGCGCGTCGCCCTCCCCACTCCGATCAGCAGCAGCCCGGTCGCCGACGGGTCGAGCGTGCCGGCGTGGCCGACCTTGCGAATGCCCAGCGCGCGGCGCACGCGATCGACGGCGTCGTGGGACGTCAGCCCGGCGGGCTTGTCGATCAGGAGGAATCCGCTCGCCGCGTCCGTCATGCCTCCGCGCGCGGCCCGAGCGCGGCCACGATCGCGTCGATCGTCCCCCGGACCCCGAGACGGGACGTGTACCCCGCGGCGAGGCGGTGGCCTCCGCCACCGTGCGCGCCGGCGATCGCTCCCACGTCGGTCCCGCCGCGAGAGCGCAGGCTCACCTTGAAGCGCCCGTCTCGTTGCTGCTTGAGCACCACCGCGACGTCCGCCTCGCGCGCGGTCCGCACCACGTCGATCACCTCTTCGGTGTCGACCAACGACAGCCCCGTCCTGGCGAGGTCCTCCTGCGTGAGGTACGTCCAGACGACGCCCCGGCCGCTGTCGCGGAGGAGCTCGGCGCGGGCGAGCGCGACCGACAGCAGCTCGAGCGCGGCGAACGAGCCGTCCTCGAAGAGCGCTTGCGCCAAACGGGCGTGGTCGAACCCGTGCTCGCGAAGGTGCGCGGCGATGCGCAGCGTCTCCTCGGTCGTCGCCTCGTACTGGAACCGGCCGGTGTCGGTCACGACGCCGGCGTACAGGCATGCCGCCGTCCGGTCCGACAGCGGCAGGCCCATCCGCTCGACCAGCCGGAACACCACCTCGGCGGAGGACGCCGCGTGGCGGTCGATGACGTTGACCGATCCGAAGCCGGGATTGGTCACGTGATGGTCGATCACGATCACCTCGCCGGCCCGGTCGGCGCTGGCGACGAGCGAACCGAGCCGGTCGGCCGACGCCGCGTCGCACGTGACCATCACCGGGGGACTTGGCGGGAACTCCCTCGCGGGCACGATCGGCGCCACGTCGCCGACCAGGTCGAGCCACGCAGGGAGCTCCATCGGCTCGTTCGCCCACGAGCACACGACCTCGGTCCCGCGTGTCCGGAGCGCCCCGGCGAGACCGAGCATCGAGCCGATCGCGTCGGGGTCCGGGTTCACGTGACACGCCATCGCCACCGCGGGCGCGGCCTCCAGGATGGACGCGGCGCGGCCGAGCGCATCGTCGACGTCGAACGACTCCGGCTGCTCGGCGCGCATGGCGGGGCTCACTCGGCGGCGTCCTTGTTCGACGCGGGGTCCTTCTTCGACTCGGTCTCGATCTGCTTCAGGATCTGGGACACGCGCTCGACCTGCGTGAGCCCGATGTCCTCCTCGAACTCGAGCTCGGGCGTGAACTTCATCCGAACCTGCTGCCCCAGCGCGGCACGCAGGTGCGCGGTCGCCGACGTCAGCCCGGCGTGCGTTCGCCGCTTCGCGCTGTCGTCTCCGAACGCGGTGTAGAAGACGGTCGCCCGGCGCAGGTCTCCGGTCACGTCCACGTGGGTGACCGTGACGAACCCGATGCGAGGGTCCTTGAGCCGGGGGATCTCCTCGGCCAGGATCTCTCTGAACTCCTCCGCGACCCGGTCCGGACGCGTGCCCTCCGTCATCGCCCGCTCCTCACTCGTCGTCCGGCGAGTGCAGGGAGAGCTCGGCGTCGATGACCTCGACGCCGGGGAACCCCTCCACGTGCCGCTCGACCTGGTGCATGACCTTCGTCAGCTGATACTTCTCGCCGGAGACCGCCGAGACGCCGATGGCCGCCCGCTGCCAGAGGTCCTGATGGTCGACCTCCGCGACCGCCACGTTGAACCGCTGGCGGAGCGATGCGGTGAGCGTCTTCACGACGTGTCGCTTCTCCTTCAGCGACGTGCAACCGGGGACCCGCAGGTCGAACCGGCACAGGGCCACGAGCATCCGCCCCTCCCCGGCGAGCCGCCGCCCGGCTCGCGTCCTACAGCGTCCGGGCGACCTCCCGGACCTCGTACGTCTCGATGACGTCGCCCTCGTGGACGTCCTGGTAGTTCTCCAGCCCGATACCGCACTCGAACCCCTCGGCGACGTCTCGCACGTCGTCCTTGAACCGGCGCAACGATCCGACGCGGCCGGTGTACACGATCGCACCGTCGCGCACGAGCCGCGCCAGGGAGTTGCGGGTCACGTTCCCGTGCGTGACGTAGCACCCGGCCACCACGCCGCGCGGCGTGCGGAACACCTGCCGCACCTCCGCCCGCCCCAGCTCGGCCTCCGTCTCGTCGGGGGCCAGCATGCCGGCGAGCGCCGCCCGGATGTCGTCCAGCGCCTGGTAGATGACCCGGTACAGGCGGAGGTCGACGCCCTCCTTCTCCGCCAGCTCGCGCGCGTTCGGATCGGGGCGCACGTTGAACCCGATCACGATCGCGCCCGACGCCGCCGCGAGGCTGATGTCGTTCTCGTTGATCCCGCCGACGCCGCGGTGCAGCACCTGCACCCGCACCTCGTCCTGGGGAAGCTTGTCGAGCGCGTCGACGATCGCCTCGAGCGTGCCCTGGACGTCGGCCTTGATGACGAGGTTGAGCGACGGCAGTTCGCCCTCCCGCGCCATGCGCAGGAGCTCGGTCAGCGACGAGGAGCCGGGGCGCGAGGCCGCGAGGTCGGCGGCGCGGGCATGCGTGACGCGATCGTGGGCGAGGTTGCGCGCGACCTTCTCGTCCTCGACGCCCTTGAAGTCGTCGCCGGCCTCGGGGACCTCAGACCACCCGAGCACCTCCACCGGTTTCGCCGGCCCCGCTTCGCTCACGGCCTGGCCGTTCTCGTCGAACATCGCGCGCACCTTGCACCACGTGGCGCCGCAGACGAGCGCGTCGCCCGTGCGAAGCGTCCCGCGCAGCACGATGAGGGTCGCGACGGGACCGCGCCCGCGGTCGAGGTGCGCCTCGAGGGCAACGCCCCTGGGCGCCGCGCCCGGGTCGGCCTTCACCTCCAGCAGGTCGGCGACGACGAGGATCGTCTCGACCAGCGCGTCGAGGTTCTGGCGGGACTTGGCCGACACGTCGACGAACTCGGTGTCGCCACCCCACTCCGCGGGAATCAAGCCCTGCTCGGACAGCTGCTGGCGCACGCGCTGCGGGTCGGCCTCTTCCTTGTCGACCTTGTTGACCGCCACGATGATCGGCACGTTCGCCGCCTTCGCGTGGTTGAGCGCCTCGACGGTCTGCGGCATCACGCCGTCGTCGGCCGCGACGACGAGGACCACGATGTCGGTCACGTTGGCCCCGCGGGCGCGCATCGCCGTGAACGCCTCGTGACCGGGGGTGTCGACGAAGGTGACCTCGCGCGGCCGGTGGACCTGGTAGGCGCCGATGTGCTGGGTGATCCCGCCGAACTCGCCGCCCGCGACGTCGGTCTTGCGGATCGCGTCGAGCAGGAGCGTCTTGCCGTGGTCGACGTGGCCCATGACCGTGACGACCGGCGGCCGCGGCCGCAGGCGGGCGGGGTCGACGTCCTCGTCCTCCGTGTCGGCCTCGGTGGCGGCCTGCGCGACGATCTCGACGGTCCTGCCCAGCTCGCCGGCGACCAGCTCGATCGCCGGATCCGAGAGCGGCTGCGTCACCGTCACCATCTCGCCGGCCAGCAGGAGGATCTTCACGATCTCGTTGGGCTCCGCCCCCAGGCGCTCGCCCAGCTCCTGTGCGCTGGCGCCGTGCGGAACGCGGACCGCGGCGGCCGCCGGGGCGGGGACGGCTGCGGGTGTGGGCGCCGGTGCCGGCTCGGCCTCGGGGATCTCGACGACCGCGGGCTCGGGGGCGGCCGTCTCGGGCTCGACGATCTGCGCGGCGACGTCCGGCGCGACCTGACCGTTTCCTTCGGTGGTCTCGGTCGAGCGTTTCGCGGGAGCCTTCTTCCGGGCGGACGGCGCTTCGGCCGCCTTCTCGGCCGCGGCCTTCGGCTTGCTGCCCGGCTTGACCTTGCCGCCGGCAGCGCGGATGCGCGGAACCGCCTCCTCGGGCACGGTGGAAGAGGCCGTCCTGCTCTCGTAGCCCATGACCTCGAGCGACGCGAGCACGTCCTTGCTCTCGATGCCGAGCTCCTTGGCCAGCTCGTGAACCCTCACCCTGACAGCGCCTCCTCGATCTCGCGCATAAGACTAGCGGCCCCGGCGGGGTCCAGCGCGGCGCGGAGCGATCGCTGCAGCCCCGACCGCTTCATCGCGGCCTCGGCACAGGCGGCGCTCCGGTGCACGTAGGCCCCCCTTCCGGGCGCGCGGCCGGAGCGATCGACCGACACGGCACCGGCGGGGCTCCGAACGACGCGCAGCAGCTCCGGCTTCGGGGCCGCACGGCGACAGCCGACACACGTCCGCTCCGGAACCCGGGGTTCGCCCACGGCCGGAGCCTACGCCGGAGCGTGCTCCTCCTGCGAGGCGTCGTCGGCCTCGGGGGCAACCACGGAGGGATCTCCCTCCTGCGGAGCCGCGGCTTCCGCCGACTCGCTCTCGGCCTCCTCGGAGGTCTCGGGGGCGGCGGCGTCCACGGCGACGGCCTCTGCCTGGGCGTCCTTCGCCGCCGCTGCCTTCTCGGGCGCGGGCTCCTTCGCGGCCGGCGTCTCCTCGGTGGCCGCCTTCGGGGCGGCCGGCGCCGGCCGGCTCTCCTCGGCTGCCTGCGTCTCGCTGCGGATGTCGACGCGGCACTGCGTCAGCTTGGCGGCCAGACGCGCGTTCTGCCCCTCCTTGCCGATCGCGAGCGACAGCTGGTAGTCGGGAACGATCACCTGCGCGGTCATGGTCTCGGGGTCGACCCGGACCTGGTTCACCTTGGCCGGCGCGAGCGCGTTCGCGACGAACTTCGGCAGGTCGTCGGTCCACTCCACGACGTCGATCTTCTCGCCGCGCAACTCGTTCACGACCATGCGCACGCGCGAGCCCTTGGTCCCGACGCACGCGCCGACCGGGTCGACGCCGGGCTCGTTGGAGATGACCGCGATCTTCGAGCGGTGTCCCGGCTCGCGCGCGACCGCCTTGATCTCGACGATGCCCTCCGCGACCTCGGGCACCTCCAGCTCGAACAGCGCACGCAGCAGCCCCGGGTGCGTCCGCGAGACGACGATCTGCGGACCCTTGGTGGTCTTGCGAACCTCCACGATGTACGCCTTGAGTCGTTCGCCGTGTCGGTACGGCTCGGACGGGACCTGCTCGGCTTGCGGCAACAGCGCCTCCACCTTGCCGAGGTCGAGCAGCGTGTACTTGCGCTGATCCTGCTGGATGATCCCCGTGACGATGTCGCCCTCGCGGCCGGCGAACTCCTCGTACGTCATCTCGCGCTCGGCGTCGCGGAGCTTCTGGTAGATGACCTGCTTCGCCGTCTGGGCGGCGATGCGACCCATGAACTCGTCGGGAACCTGCTCCTCCTTCTCCGAGATCACTTCCTCGGTGTCGGGGTCGAGCTCCTGCACCCAAAGACGCATCTCGCCGGTCTCGGGATCGAGCTTCACCCGCACGCCGTCGGGCTCCTCGTCGATGCCGAACCCTCGCTTCCACGCCTTGTACGCGCTCGCGAGGGCCTCCTCGAGGCCCGCCAGGATCGTGTCGAAGGCGATTCCCTTCTCACGCTCCAGCTCCCGCAACGCCTGGATCAGTTCCTGGTTCATCTCACGCCACCCCACTCGAACACGGTCCGGGCCGACGCGATCTCCCCGAAGGGGATCGTTCGCTCGGCCTCGTCCGTCGCGATCTTCAGTTGTCGCTCGTCCGCCTCGAGGATGGTCCCCGTGAACGTCCGAGCCCCGTCCAACGGACGGGCCGTCCGCACCTTGACGCGCTCGCCGACGCGGCGAGCGAAATCCGAGGGAACGCGGAGCGGACGCTCCACGCCTGGAGAGCCGACCTCCAACGAATAGGGCCCCGGATCGAACCCTTCGAGGTCCAGACGCCTCGAGATCCGCCGGCTCACGTCGGCGACCTCGTCGAGGTCCACCCCACGGTCGTGGTCGACCGTCACGCGGAGGACCCGTCGGCCCTGCTCTCTGCCGAAGGAGACCTCGACCAGCTCGAGCCCCGCGTCCTCCACGACCGGCCGCACCAGCTCGTCGAGCTCCATCGTTCACCTCCCCCGAAAAGAAAGGTGGGCGCATGCCCACCTTCGGGAAAGAGCCCGTCAGTTTTCGGGCAAAGTATACCACCGGCGGGGAATTTCACGAAGGCACAAGCGACGTCAGCGGGCCCGGCGCCGGCCCTGCGGGTCCGTCCACGGGTCGTGCTCGCTCATCCGGCGCGCGAGCTCTTCCGACCACGACTCGTGCAGCGTGACCGACGCCGCGCCGGCGAGCGCCCGGGCGGCGTCCGGGGACTCGACCACCCAGTGCGTCCACTCCCCCGCGGCGTCGACGAAGACGACGTCGTACGTGCGGTGGCCGGCCCGCTGCAGGACCGCCTCGACGCCCTCGCGGCCGGTGAGAAACCGCCGCAGGTCCTTCGGCACCCCGGCGGCGGCCACGGCGACCGGCCTCTACGAGGCGCCCGCGAGGAGGCGCCGGGCTGCCTCCACGGCGTCGTCGGCGGGCACCTGCTCGCGTTCCCCGCCCGCGCGCGCCTTGAGGTCGACGGTTCCGGCCTCGATCCCGCGCTTGCCCACGACGACCTGCACGGGGTACCCGATGAGGTCGGCGTCGGCGAACTTCACGCCGGCAGTCGCGTCGCGGTCGTCGAGGACGACCTCGACGCCCGCGGCTCCCAGCCGCTCGTACAGGCGCTCCGCGGCCTCCACGACGGCGGGCTGGTCCATGTTGGTGGGGATCACCGCGACGTGAAACGGCGAGGAGGCCGGCGGCAGCGCGAGCCCCGCGTCGTCGTGATGCTGCTCCGCGATGGCCGCGAGGCTCCGCGAGATGCCGATGCCGTAGCACCCCATCAGGTACGGCTGCTCGGTGCCGTCCTCGTCGACGAACGTCGCCTTGAGCGGTTGCGAGTAGACCGTCCCGAGCTGATAGATGTGCCCGACGACGATCCCCGTCCCGAACCGGAGCGTGCCGCCGTCGACCGGGCACGCGTCGCCCGCCGCCGCCTGGACCACGTCCTCCCACCGGTCGACGCGGAAGTCGCGGCCGGCGTTCGCGCCGGTGACGTGGTGGTCCTCGCGGTTGGCGCCGGTGACCCAGTCGGCGCCGGCCTCCACCGACCGGTCGGCGACGATCGTCAGGTCCTCCGCCATGCCCTGCGGCCCCACGTACCCCTTGACGAAGCCGCGCTTGCCGAAGTCCTCGGGGTCGAAGAGCCGGACCGGGGCGGGGAAGAACAGCGCCGCGACCTTCTTCTCGCTCGCCTCGCGGTCGCCGGGAACGAGGACGGCGACCGTCCTGCCACCGACGTCGAACAGCATCGTCTTCAGCATCTGCGACTCGGGCCTGCCGGTGAGCTCGGCGACCGCGGCGATCGTCGCGGCGCCCGGCGTGTGGATGTCGGCGAGCTCCTGCGACGCGTGCCCGGGCTCACCGGCCGGCGCGCGGATGCTCGCCGCCTCGAGGTCGGCCGCGTAGTCGCACGTGTCGCAGTACAGGAACTCGTCCTCGCCCGAGTCGGAGATGGCGATGAACTCGTGGTTGATGCCGCCGCCGATCGATCCGGCGTCGGCCCGCACGATCCGGTACTCGAGCCCGAGGCGATCGAACACGCGGACGTAGGCGTCGTACATGACCTGGTACGAGCGCCGCATCCCGTCCTCGTCGCGGTCGAACGAGTACGCGTCCTTCATCAGGAACTCGCGGCCGCGCAGCAGCCCGAACCGCGGGCGGATCTCGTCCCGGTACTTCCACTCGATCTGGTACAGGTTGACGGGGAGGTCGCGGTACGACGTGAGCTCTCCGGCGACGAGCGGGGCGACGACCTCCTCCTCGGTCGGCCCGAGGCCGAACTCGCGCCCGTGGCGATCCGTGAGCTTGAACATCTCTTCGCCGTACTTCTGCCAGCGGCCGGTGACGCGCCACGGCTCCGCCGGAAGGACGATCGGCATCCGGATCTCCTGAGCGCCGGAGATGTCCATCTCCTCGCGGACGATCTGCGAGATCTTGCGCATCGCGCGGACGCCGAGGGGGAGCGTCGTGTAGATGCCGGCGGCGAGCTTGCGCAGGAACCCGGCACGCAGCAGCAGGACGTGGGACGCCGCCTCGGCCTCGGCGGGCGCGTCCCGGAGGGTGGGGGCGAACAACCGGCTCGCACGCATGATTCGGGGAAGGATACGGGATCTCCCGGGGGTCTCGGGGGACGCGACGGCGCCCGTCCCACCGGTCCTTGACGGAACCGGGCCCACCCCCCACAATCGGGGCAACATGGCGACGATCGTCCGCGAGTGGCGCTGGTCCTGGGGTTCTCACCGCCCGGCGCCTGCGCGCGTCTAGCCGACACGAACGACTGGACTCGAGGCCCCGGGCAACGGCCCGGGGCTTTTCGTTTCCCGGGTCGATTCCGGGAACGAAAGAGAGGGTTGAGATGGCCACCGAGACGAGATCGGCGCGGGCCGGCGGGCTCCGCGTCCACCCGGACCCCGACGCCTTCGACGCGCTCGCGGCCGACTGGCCGCTCGTCCCCGTCTGGACCGAGTTCCTGGCCGACGCCTCGACTCCGGTCGGCGTCTTCCCCGCGGTCTCGCGGGGCGGCCCCGGCATCCTGCTGGAGAGCGTCGAGCGATCGGAGCGCTGGGGACGGTACTCGTTCGTCGCCGGCGACCCCGCGGCCGTCGTCGTCGTCGGACCGGAGGGCGTGGAGATCCGCGGCGCCGTGCGCGACCTCCCGGCGGCGACGCGCGCCGGCGGGGGGCCCCTCGCGGAGCTGAAGGCCCTCGCGGCATCCCTGCGGGGACCGCGCCTTCCCGACCTGCCCCCGCTCACCGGCGGCCTGATGGGGTACCTGGCGTACGAGGCCGCCGAGCTCCTCGACGGCCACCCCGCCCCGGCGGCGTCCGAAGCTCCCTGCCCGCCGATCGGGCTGCTGGTGGTGGACCGGGCGCTCGTCTTCGACCACTGGCGTCAGCGGCTGCTCCTGGTCGCGCACGTCCCGGGGGGCCGCTACCGTGAGGGCGTCGCGGCGCTGGAAGAGATGGCGGCCTCCCTGGCGAGCGCCGAACCGCTCGCGCCGGCGCCCACGCCCGACGGCGGACCGGACGGCGCGGCCGGCACCGCCAACATGGCCGACGCGCGGTACCGAGAGATCGTCGCGTCGTTCCGCGAGCACATCCTGGCCGGTGACATCTTCCAGGGCGTTCCGTCCCGGCGGGTCTCGTTTCCCGCCCCGGAGGGCGGCTACCCGATCTACCGGCGACTGCGCGTCACCAACCCGGCGCCGTACATGTTCTTCCTGCGCATGCTCGACATGGAGCTGGCCGGCTCGTCGCCCGAGCCCCTCGTGCGCGTGGAGGGCCGGCGCGTGTCCACGCGGCCCATCGCCGGCACGCGGCCGCGCGGGCAGACGGAGGTTCGCGACCGCCTGCTCGAGCACGAGCTCCTGGCGGACCCGAAGGAACAGGCCGAGCACGCGATGCTCGTCGACCTCGCCCGCAACGACCTCGGACGAGTGTGCGTCGCGGGAAGCGTCCGACCGACCGAGCTGATGGAGGTCGAGCGCTTCACCAAGGTGATGCACATCGTCTCCACCGTCGAGGGAGAGCTGCGCCCGGACCTGCAGGCACTCGACGCGCTGGCGGTCGCGTTTCCCGCCGGCACGGTGACCGGCGCACCGAAGCGCCGCGCGATGGAGCTGATCGCGGAACACGAACCCACCCCTCGGGGCCCGTACGCCGGGGCGGTCGGCTACCTGACGTTCGCCGGCGACCTGGACTTCTGCATCACGATCCGGACGGTCGCCTGCAGCGACGGCGAGGCCAGCGTCCAGGCGGGCGCCGGCGTCGTCGCCGATTCGGACCCGGAGGCGGAGCTCCGTGAGACCATGGCCAAGGCCGAGGCGCTGCTCCCGGCCATCGCACCCGACGGAGGGAACGCATGATCCTGGTGCTCGACCACTACGACAGCTTCGTCTACAACCTGGTGCAGCTCGTCGAGGGCTTCGGCTACGAGACGCGCGTCGTGCGTTCCGACGAGGCCGGCGCGAACGACCTGGCCGCCTCCCGGCCCGACGCCGTCATCCTGTCGCCGGGGCCGGGCCGGCCCGAGTCGGCCGGATGCTTCCTCGAGATGGTAAAGGTGCTCGACCAGTCGACGCCC
>Ga0335080_10007942_pt1 | contig 11039 bp, 12 predicted proteins | sample Lox_Sample_34_FD_206720 | JGI IMG/M metagenome (GOLD analysis project Ga0335080, IMG submission 206720) | Soil microbial communities from Loxahatchee National Wildlife Refuge, Florida, United States - Lox_Sample_3.4 | ecosystem: Environmental > Terrestrial > Soil > Wetlands | place: USA...
CCGCCCGACCTCCAGGTAGGGTTCTGTCAGCGTGGAGTCGATCGCCGTGATCCCTTCCCACTCCTTGATCGATTCGTTGTACTTCTTCTCCCTGTAGTACACCCGGGCGAGCTTGGCGCGGGTGGCGATGTTCTTCGGCTCAAGCTCGATCGCCTTCCCGTAGTTGGACTCGCCCAGCACGAACACGTTCTGCTTCAGGTAGGCATCGCCCAGCAGGACGTAGAGCGACGCGTTGTCGGGGGCCGACTCCTTTGCCCGGGAGAGCTGTACGATTGCCGCATCGACCGAGTCCGCGGCAAGCAGCGCGGTCCCGTAGCCGGCCGATACGAAGATGTCCTTCGGTGCGAGCTTCAGCGCCCGGCGGAACTGCACGAGGGCGCCCGCGTTGTCCTTCTTGTCGAGCAGGGCGTAGCCCAGCAGGCCGAGCGCGTCGACGTTTTCATTGTCGCGGTCGACCGCCGTCTGGAGGTAGCCGACGGCCTCGTCGGTACGGTGGCGGGCGTACGCGATCGCGCCCAGGTAATAATTGGACTCGGAGAGCTTCCGGCCCGCCTTGACCGTCTCCTTGAATCGCACGATGGCCTCGGTCGTGTCGCGGACGGCGAGGGCCCCTTTCGCCTTTTCGTACGGATCCTGGGCGTAGGCGGCGTGAAGGAACAACAGGGGAGCACACACAAGGAGGAAGCGTTTCATCTCAATTAACCTGCTGTGATGTGAGGTGGACGAGCCGCACCGGCATGGTGGCGGGTACAAGCCCGTCGCTCTGGAATATTTTCTGTCCCGCGGCGCTCGTGAGAAAAGCGGTAAAGCCCATGCTGACATCCTGCTCGATATTCCGCGTGTACACGTACACCGGCGCGATCACCGGGTAATACCCCTCGTACACGTACGCCTGGTGCGGTGAGTAATACTCTCCGGGGGCGAACGTCGAATCGGGCCGCATCGCCGGACTCGCGAGGGAAATCACGTTGACCTCCTCCGCCCCCGCCGCGATATAGTTCAGGGCGACGATCCCGATCGCGCCGGACGTACGCTGCACGTACGCGAGAAGCTCGGGTCCGGTGGCAAACGGCTTTGCCGCGGGGTCGAAACCGGCGCCCCCCAGCACCGCGTGCCGGAAGACCTCGTTGACGCTGGAATTCAGGCCGCCCACCGCAAGCTCGATCATCATGCCGCGTTTCCCGGGCCAGCGGGTCATCCCGCCGCCGAAGACGGTATCGAGCTGGCCGACTCTCAGCCGGTCGACCGGCACGTCCTTGTTGGCCACCACCGCGACCGCCGAGCGCGCCACCAGGTATTCCTGGATCGCGATCTTCGCGGCCGCGAGCGCGTCGCGCTCCTCCTTGTTCAGCTCCCGCGCGCAGACGATCGTTCTGAGGCTGTCCGCCGCGAACTCGGCGATGATTTCACGGGCGCCGGCGCTCTTCACGTCGACGGACGCCGTGCTGTACAGCCGCGTAAATTCCTGGATTTCGTGGTTGATCACGGGGAGAACGGCCTCGTCACACCCGAGGCGGAACGACCCGCTGGTGATGGAGACCGAGCCCGGCTCTTTGCCGCCGCATCCCCCGAGGAGGAAGGCGACGCCGAGCACAACGAAAAGCCGTTTCATGAATCCCTCTGCTCCGGCCGGCGAAAGTAGGCGACCGTAAACCTGTACACCCCGTACAGGAAAATCGCGGCGCCCATGGCGATCCTGAACTGCCCGTTGATCGCGGCGTTGGCCAGGACCCCCGTCATGACAAGAATCCCCGCCAGTGCGACCGCCCCGGCGAGGATCATGATAGCGAACCGAACGAGCCGTTCGATCCTCATACCCGGTTTCCCCGGAACGCGTGCGGGGAAGGGATCGGACCCGTCCCCGCGCGGCGTGGTTCTCACTCAGGTTACTTCTTGTCCGCGAGCCTGAACTTGAACGGCACCGACACCCAGACCGACACCGGGCCGTTGTTCATGTACGCGGGCGTGAATACAAACTGCTTCGCCGCGTCGATAGCCGGCTCGTTGAAGATCTCGGCGTCGCTCTTGAGGATGACCACCTGCTTCGCCTTCCCCTCCTTGTCGACCCAGATCTTCACCCACACCTTGCCCTCGAGTCCCGCCCGCATCGCCAGCTCGGGATACTTCGGCTCGACCTTCTTCACGACCACCGGCTCTTTCTCCACCGCGACGAAATCCGCAGGCGGCGCGTCGTCGTCGATCTTGATATCCTGCTGGACAGCGACCTCGCCTGCGCCGGTGGCATCGCCGATCGGCGCCACCGCCTGGCTCATTTCGGTCTGCGTCGCCAGCGTCTGCTCGGCGGTCACTTCCGCATCAGGCACCGGGACCGGCGCGCCGACGCTCGGCTTGGCCGTCGGGGCCTCCGCGGTGATGGGCGGGGGCGTGTTGGCGTTGGTCATCGACGGGGGCGGACCAAGATCGCTGTACTTCAGGATCCTGACCATCACCATCGGCGGCTCTTCACTCTGCAGCAGCCCCACCACGTAGTATGAGCCGATGATGGCCGCGTGGATCGCGATGGCGATCCCGAGTCCCCACCACCGGTATTTGAAGTACACCGCCTTGAGCTCGGCAGCGCCGTACGTAATCGCCGACTGTTGAGCCCCAACGGCTGAAGCGGTTGCCATAATATTCTCCCTCCGTTCGTTAACTCTGGACTTTGGCCATGAGCGCCTTGTCCGGGTCCGTCAGCGGCGCGATGCTGAACCGCTGGATCTTGGACAGGTTGAGCTCGTCGATCAGGTCCACCATCATCTTGTACTTTCCCAGGCGGTCGATCTTGAGCACCACCGTGAGCTTGGGGATCGCGTTCTGCCGGTCGATGAGGAACGCCCGGAGGTCCTTGAACTCAATGAGCTTCGGCGCGTCCAGCCCGAAGTTCCAGTAGATCGTCCCCTTGTCGCTCACCCGGAGCGTCATGAGGGTGGTCTCAGGGATCTCCACTTTTACGTTCTTGTCGGGGGGCAGGTTGATCTCCATCGTCTGCGGCCGCGACATGGACGTCGTGTACATGAAAAAGGTCAGGAGCAGGAACGCGACGTCCACCAGGGGCGTCATGTCGATCCGGATGCCCAACCTGCGTCCTTTCTTCCTCTTTCCCTTGGAATGGGATTTGCTTTCCGCAACATCTCCGCCCGCCATAACTAGTACCTCCTCAAACTGGGTTTTGTTCCCGGATTACCGGGCAAGCTCGGTCACCAGGTTAAATCGCGTAATCTGCGTGTCCTGCAGTATATTCATGACGTCTTCCGCGACCCCGTAATCGGCCTCCTTGTCCCCCTTGATCACCGTACGGAGCTTGGGATTGGCCGTGCGGGCGTTCACAAGGTATTTCGCGAGTTGCTCCTTGGGGACCTCGACGCTCGCCTTGTTCTCGTTGGCTGCCCCGAAGAGCCTCCGGCGGAGGAGCTGCGAGTCGAGGCCCAGGAACAGGCGCCCGTCTTTCGCGATATTGATCGTCATGACGTCCGACTCGGGGAGCTTGTAGTCCGAGTGGGATGCCGGGAGCACGATCGTCACTTCCTCCGTCGGCTTGAAGGTCGTGGTGAGCATGAAGAACGTCAGGAGCAGGAACGCAACGTCCACCAGAGGGGTCATGTCGATACGGTACCCCTGTCGGTGCGGTTTGAATTTGGGCATGGGAGTCTCTCCCCCCTTCCTAGTCGTTCGTCCGCGCGTGCAGAATCTGGACGACGTTGTAGCTGGCTTCGTCGATCATGTACGTGAAGTTGTCCACCTTCGTCACGAAGAAATTGTAGGCGACGATGCCGATGATGGCCGCAAGAAGTCCGAGCGCGGTGTTGATCAGGGCCTCGGAGATACCGATCGAAAGCTGGATCGCATCCGGGGTGCCGCCGACGGCCGCGAGGGCGGTGAAGGCACGGATCATCCCGACCACCGTGCCGAGAAGGCCGAACATCGTGGCGATCGACGCGATCGTCGACAGGGCGATCAGATTCCGCTCGAGGAGCGGCGTCTCGAGGCTGGTGGCCTCTTCGATCGCGCGCTGCGTCTCGGAGAGCTTCTTCTCCGCGTCGAGCTTGCGATCGTTGAGCACCAGTTTGTAGCGCTCGAGGCCCGTGCGGATGATGTTGGCCGCCGAGCCCCGCTGCGCATCGCAGGCCTTGATGGCATCGTCGATCTTACCCGCCATGAGCTGGCTCTGGACGGTCTTCAGGAACATGGTGATCGACGACTTCCCGTTCGCCTTGCGCAGCGAGAACAGTCTCTCGAAGACAAGGGTCAGGTCCATCAGTGTCAGCGTGATCAGGATCGGCACGACGATGCCGCCCGTGTACACGGTGCCGAGCAGGTTATTCGACAGCGTGCGGGTTTCGCCGTTCCGGAAGTTGGCCGGATTGCCGAGGATAAACCAGTAGATGCAGATCGCGACCACGGCAGTGATCACGACGACCGACGAGAGGAAGACGGACTGCTTCATCGAGAACTCCTTTGCTGGGTAATTGTGGGTTTAGTTTTCCTTGCCAAAGCCTGCGACCGCATCCTCACGCGTTTCGCACGTATCGAACACCAGCGTCAACTTCGTGATCACGAAGATATTGTTGATATTCTTGTTAATGCCGCACACCTTGACGTGCCCCTTGTTCTTCGAGAACGTCGTGTGGGCAGACACCAGGACTCCGATCGCCGTACTGTTCAGGTACGTCACTTTGCTCAGGTCGATGACCAGTTTCTTTGTCCCCTGCTGTGCAAAGTCGGCTACCGCGTTGCGAAGCTCATCCGTTTCCTCCCCCCCCACCAGCGAGCCTTTCACCTCGATCACACCGATCTTCCCATCCTGGAGCGTTGACGATTTGACTGCCATGGTACCTCCGAGTATCTGAACGGTTGAGTGCGTGGATGCGCCCGGGGTGCCGCCGACGTCTCAGGTACGACCGTAAATAACTTACAGCAGGGGAGCGACCCGGTGCGTCAAAGGTGTAGAGAACAGAGGCCGTTTGGTTATTGCAGTAACGCCGGGTTATGGTAGTCGTCCAAGCGACGCAGGAGGCGCCTGTCCCCCTCGCCCGGCGGGACAAGCCCATCCGAGAAGGGCCTGCAACGTTAAGCCGTTATCGATAAATGTACTGAGGGCGACGGCAAATTGCAAGAGTCTTTCGGAGGAAAACCCCGAAAATTGACCTCCCACGGGCAGCTTCCCGTCTCGTGCGGGACAGGTCTCCGGCCCATGTCCGGAGGTCCGCTCCCGGTACTCAGAAGAGGACGCCGAGGAATACGCCGTTGTTGACGGTCTTGTAGTCATACCTCCCTCCCCCCAGCGACCACGCCTGGTAACGGAATCTGTACCCGACGGCCAGGCCGTCGAGTATCCCGACCCCCGGCAGGACTGCCACCGCCTCCGCGATCGCCGCGGGGGAAGACCCCGTGTCGAGATTGTACCCGTCGAAGCTGTAGTGGATGATCGCCTCGGCGCTCACCCAGAAATCGACGGACGGGCTGTTGATCCTGTATTTCAGCCCCGTGCCCAGCCCGACGCTCCCCACGTTGAAATTGTCATGGAGCGAGCCGGCCGATTCGGATTTGGTGAAATCGGCGTCGACCACCAGGGGGAGCACGAGCGCGCGCTCCCTGTTCCCCGCGATGACATAGTCCCCGGAGAATATCACCCCGAAGTAGATCGCCGCGCGGGACGCCGCATGGAGATCGTACGTGGTGTACCCGAAGAGAAACTCGATGGGTCCCTGCCGGAACCCCACCAGGGGCATCACGCGGGTGTACGAGACCGCCAGCGATTCGGGAGCGGTGTTCGTCCCCCGCGGGCGGAAGTCACGCTCGAATATCCCCGCGCTCAGGTACCGGGCGTCCGACGGCACGTACGTGCGGGGCTGCTCGAGGTACTGGCACCGGGCGGCAGCGGCGGTCATCACCACGAGCGCGGCGAGCGCTCCCCCTGCGAACAGTTTAGACATGCTGTTCATCCTCCACCGGTAGTCTCTTCAGCCTGAGCGTCTTGACGCGCTTCCCCTCGACGGCCTCGACGGTCCCCGACCAGCGCGCGATCGTCAGGCGGGCCCCCTTTTCCGGCACGGTGCCGAGCAGGTGGACGGCGTATCCGCTCACGGTGACCACGTCGCCCGACACGGGCTCGACGTCGAACATCCGGGCGAACTCGTGCAGGGGCATGCCGCCGTCGACAAGGTACTCGTCGTCGCTCAGCTTCTGGACCGGGAGCTGCTCCACGTCGAATTCGTCGCGGATCTCACCGACAAGCTCTTCCAGCACGTTTTCCAGCGTCACCAGCCCCGCGGCCCCGCCGTACTCGTCGACCGCGATCGCCATCAGCATGCGCCTGGCGAGAAACGTGTTCAGGATTCTCTCCAGGGGAGTGGTCTCCGGAACGAACAGAATCTCCCGCTTGATCTCCAGCAGACGCGAACCGCTCCCGTGCGCGTCCCGGAGCCGGAAGAGGTCCTTCATGTGAACCATGCCGATGACATTGTCGAGGTCGCCCTCGCACAGGGGGTAACGGGTGAACTGGCTGTCGATTGCGAGCGCAACGTTTTCCTCGAGCGACTTGCCGGTCGAAAGGAACACGACGCCGGTCCGGGGCACCATGATCTCGCGGACCGTCCTCTTGTGCATTTCCATGGCGTTCAGGAGGATGCTCTTCCCCGTGCTGGAGAAGACCTTCCCCTTGCCGAGCAGGAGGCGAAGCTCTTCCTCCGAGTGGCCGATATCCCCCTCGCGCGCGGGCTGGATGCCCAGCAACCGGAGGAAGGCGGTCGCGGAGACGTTGAGGAGCCAGATGAACGGCCGGAACACCAGGTAGAACGCGTTGAGCGGGCGCGCAAGCGCGAGCGCAATCCGCTGCGGCCGCCGGATGGCCAGGTGCTTCGGGGCAAGCTCCCCGACAACGATCTGGACGAACGTGATCAGCGCGAATGCGAGCACGAGCGCGACCGTCCCCACCGCCGCCGTCCCGCTGAGGCCGATGAGCGACATCGGGTACTCGATGAGTCCCGCGACGAGCGGCTCACCCAGCCACCCCAGCGCGAGACTCGTGACGGTAATCCCGAGCTGTGTCGAGGAGATATACCGGTCAAGGTGGTTGATGACGTGCTGCACGATCTTCGCGCGCGCCTGTCCGGCTTTGAGGAGGGGCTCGATCTGCGTGGAGCGGACCTTCACGATCGCGAACTCCGCCGCGACGAAGAGGCCGTTCAGGAGGATGAGGCATCCCACCCCTGCTATTTCCAGAATTACTGACATCGGCGGTCCGGATCGTTACTCAGCCATGGACAGAAGCTTCTTCCACAGGGATGCCGCGACGGGCATGACGGAAAGCCGGGAGTTGCGGACGAGGTCGAGCGCAGCCAGGTCCTTCCGCTCCCTGATGGCTGCAAGGGGGACGGGGTGCGCCAGGCGCGCCGCGGGAGCGAGTTCGAACACCACGAACCGGGGATCGCCGGCCTTCGGATCCGGGTAGGGATCGGAGACGATTTCGGCCCGGCCGACGATGGATTTTTCCCCGCCTGTGTGATAAATGAGCGCCCCATCCCCCTTCCGCATTGCGCGAATGTGCATCAGGGCGGCGTTGTTGGTCACGCCGTCCCAGACCGCGCGCTTCCGGCCCTCGAGGTCGCCGTAAGAGAAATCCGATGGTTCCGTTTTCAGCAGCCAGAATGCCATGTGTAAATGTACTGGAACAGGGGGGGTAAATCAAGGCGGCCGGCCGGTGTTGATTTGTTGGACTACTATTGCGAATTTTGCGCTTAACTTCTGACAACAGACCACATTCAGGTCATTGCAATGCCATACAGGGCGATAGTGGCCGGCCTCCTCCTGCTCGTTGCCGCAGGCTGTTCCAGAAACAGGCAGACGGACCTGGTGACGTTTCCCTTAAGGGGTGAAATCGTCCGCCTTGATTCCGCGAAGGGGATCGTGACTGTCTCTCACGAAGCGATACCGGATTACATGAACGCAATGACGATGCCGTTCAGCGTCCATGACCGGGGCCTGTTGAGGGGACTGAATGCCGGGGACAGTATCTCCGCAACGCTCGCCGTGTCGCGGACGGAAAGCTGGCTCGAGCAGATAGCGGTGATCGGCAGGGGGCCGACGCCCCCCACGCTGAGTGCCGACGATATCATCACGGCGCGCGTGTTCCGGACCGGCGAGGCGTTTCCGGATGAGCGACTGCTCAACCAGGACGGCGTCCTGGTCAACATGGATTCGTACAGGGGGAAAGTGCTGGCGCTGACGTTCGTGTACACCCGCTGCCCCCTGCCGGATTTCTGCATAAGAATGAGCAGCCATTTTGCGAGCATCCAGAGGGCGCTCACAAAGGACGCCGCGCTCGCGGGCAGGTGGCACCTTTTCTCCGTCAGCTTCGATCCGAAATTCGACAGACCACCGGTTCTGAAGCGCTATGCGGCGGAGTACGGGGCGGACTTTTCTTCATGGGATTTCCTGACTGACCCGGACACTTCGGGGCCTGTCATCAGGCGTCTGGCCGACGGGCTGGGGCTCGAGTACTCGGCCGACGAGGGGCTGATCGATCACAACCTGCGCACGGTGCTGATCGACCAGGAAGGGAGGCTGCGGAAGGTGATCAACGGGAACGACTGGAAGGCGGAAGATCTGGCGGCTGACATCCGGAGGCTGGCAACCGGTGGGTGACGAGCGCAGGCGGCGGCTTCGCCTCGCCCGGCCCTAGCGTGGAAGCACGATCGTTCGCCCCGTCTCCGCGGAGCGCCTGGCCGCGTCGAGGATCTCGCTTACGATCAGATTGTTCTCCAGCGACGAGGGGCCGGAGGGGCTGACCCGCCCCCGCACTACGGCCGCGAGATATGAAATCGGATCCCCCTCCGGGGGCTTCACCGGCGGCGCCGTCATCTCCTTTTCCGGCCCGTCGCCTGAGCGCAGCTTCAGGTCATCCCGTCCTTCCGTTATCGCCGAACCACGCACTCCGTACACCTCGAGGTCCTTCCTTCCCGCCGGCCAGTTCCAGGAGGCCTGTATAATCCCCTGCGCTTTCGGGTACGTGAGAATAACCGTCGCTTCGTCCTCCACGCGCGGGTAGACGCCGGGCTTAATGTGCTGCGTCACGGCGGTCACCGTGAGAGGCCGGGTGCCGTCCATGAGATACGTAAACAGGTTGGCCCCGTAGCAGCCGAAGTCCATGAGCGCACCGCCGCCGTTGAGCACCGGGTCGGTCAGCCAGGAGAGAAACTCGGGCCCGACGCCGATCTCTCTCGGACCCTGGTGCCCGTCATGAGCGACCAATTTCCGGATGTCGCCGACGCCCCCCGACCGGGTCAGGCTGCGCATTTCCTCCGTGTTCGGGTACCACGTGGTCTCATAATTGACCATCACGTTGATTGATCCCCGCTTCGCCGCAGCGGCTATCGCGCGGGCGTCTTCCAGGCTCACGGCGAGCGGCTTTTCCATCATCACGCTGATGCCTCGCGCTGCGCAGAGCTTCACGATCGACCTGTGGTCAAACGTGTTGGAGAAGGCTGCCACCGCTTCCGGGCGTGTCGCGTCGAGCGCCTCCCCGAGCGTTCGGAACATCGCCACACCGGGAATTGGGTGCCGGCGCGTCACGCTTTGGGCCAGCGCCGTGTCCTGTTCCGCGATGGCGACGATCCTGATATCGGCACGTCCGGCCGCCGCCTCGAGGAATCCCTCAATGTGGCCGTGCACGAGTCCCGCGACGCAGACGCGAAGCGGAGGACCCTGGGACTGACAGATCGATGGGGAAGACGCGAGCGACACGGAGACAAGAGCGGCGGCAATCGCCGCACGTCGGGGATTTCTCACTGCGGTCATGGCGTCATGGGAATTGTCGCACGTAATATAGGCAATTCCGGCCGCCAGGGGGAAAGAAATACGCAACGACTGTCATTGCGAGATGCTTCTCAGGCGAAGCAATCCCTCGCGCGAGAGATTGCTTCGTCGCTGAAAAGCGCTCCTCGCAATGACGGATCCCTGCTTCAACGGATCCCTGCTTCAACAGATCCCTGCTTCAACAGATCCCTGCTTCAACAGATCCCTGCTTCAACAGTCCACTACTTCATCAGAACGACCTTCCGCATCTGCGTCTCAACACCGCTCTGCAGGCGCGCGAAGTAGATTCCGGAGGCGAGTCCGCTGCCGTCGAGACGCGCAGTGTAGAACTTGCCCGGTTCGGTCTGCCCGTTGAATATCCTCCCCACTTCCTGGCCGAGCGCATTGTAGACGACGAGCGTGGTCATCCCCGCCTTGGCCACCGTGAATTGGAATTCGGTGGAGGGATTGAAGGGGTTGGGGTAGTTCTGACTGAGCGCAAACACGACCGGCGCGAATTGAGCCGCCGCATCCGTCGTCGACACCATGACTGCGTCGCTGTAGTGCACGGCGTTGTCGAGGTCGACCTGCCGGAGCCTGTAGTACGACGCGCCGGCGGGGGCGGTCCTGTCGGTATACTGATACGAGAAGGCCGACGTGCTCGTCCCGTGTCCGGGAACCAGGTCCGACACTGTCACAAACCCGGTGCTTTTCAGCGCCGAACGCTCGACATAGAACCCGTAGTTGTTCGTCTCGCTCGCGGTCTTCCAGTTGAGCGTCACGGACGAACCGGATGACACCGTAGCGTTGAGCGAGGTCAGCTGTATGGGAAGCGCCGCACCCGGGGCGGAGAAATTGTCGATAACCGGGAACCGGGAGGCGCAGGCCGAAAAGTATCCGTAGTAGACGACCGCGGCGCCAAACGAAGCGTTCACGACTCCTGTCTGTGTTTGCTCGGTCACGAGCGATCCGACTGTCCCGCTCGCATCAGAGTTAAAGATCTGGTAGTCGAGCGTGTATGTGTTCGCCCCCGTCAATGTCGCCGTGAAGACGATCTGGTACCACTGGTTCGATTGCAGCTGATCGCCACCGTAATCCACGGCAGACTCCACCCCTTCATTCACGAAGAACCCGCCGCCGGCATGCGTAATCATTCCAAGGCCGGTCTGGGCTTCACCGCTGCCCGTCCAGTCGTTCGAAGCGGATGTGCTGAAGCCGAGACCGCCGTAGCCACCGTCGCTGCTCCC
>Ga0335080_10007944_pt1 | contig 11038 bp, 11 predicted proteins | sample Lox_Sample_34_FD_206720 | JGI IMG/M metagenome (GOLD analysis project Ga0335080, IMG submission 206720) | Soil microbial communities from Loxahatchee National Wildlife Refuge, Florida, United States - Lox_Sample_3.4 | ecosystem: Environmental > Terrestrial > Soil > Wetlands | place: USA...
TCACCACGAGCGCATTTCAGGCATCCCGAGGAGTGATGGATGGTTCGCTGGAGTAACGATCCACGCAGGACCTCGCTGGCGAAGGAGAGCTTGGCTGCGAGTTTATCGCGTTTGCGAATAGCTTGCACTCGTGTCATCACTAACGATGATACATCTATTCAAGCTAAAGTCAATACATTTCTTTAAAGAAATGTTTAGGCGGAAACTGGGTTCGAGGATCGGCAGGGGTCGATGGTGCGCGGCGGGGCGGCAGGAAATGTTCGGTCCTGTAGATAGACGCCCGACGCCCTTATGAAAATAAAGAATTAAGGTGCGGAATTTTAAGTGGGAAAGTAGCTAGTCTTCATGGAGAGCCAGAGTTCGACCAGTTTGGCGTCTTGGTATTGCGCAAAGATTCTTGCAAAAACGGACATAGACGACAACTGGGCGACCAGATGATGGCGGCTGGCGGGTGCGTTAGACTGATCTGAACCCTCCCCCGATTTATTTCGAGGGAGGACTCTGTGGCGTCTATCGAGAGAACGGCCTATCCGCGGTTTCGCCACGAACCCAACGTGCGGGAGCTCCAAGACCTATTCACCCCTACTCAAGAGGAAGTGCGATTCGGGCGAACCCTAGTCCGCAGCGATGAGCATTTCTTCGCGGCAGTCGTGCTGCTGAAATGTCTTCAGTATTTGGGGTATTTCCCCGAACTCGCTGAAATCCCTGGCTCTATTGTGAACCACATTCGTGTTTGCCTCCGACTGCCGTTGCAGGTGACGCCCGTTTACGATCAGACCCGCACCCTGCGCCGCCACCAAACGGCAATTCGTGAATTCTTGCAGTTGAAACCGCGCCACAGCCGAGACGCACGGAAGATCTCGGTGCGAACGGTATTCGAATCGGCCCAGGTGATGGACAACCCGGCGGATCTCATCAACGTCGCCGTGGAGCAACTGCGCCTTCAGCAATGTGAATTGCCAACTTTCGCCACGCTGGACCGCATGGTGAACCGGGTGCGCAACGTGGTTCACCGGCGCATATTCGGACAAATCCTGGCAAAGCTCAGTTCTCAGGACATTGCCCGTCTGGAAGGACTGGTCAAAACCACAGAGATGGTTCAGCGGCACACCTCGTTTCAGGACATCAAAGAATCACCGAAGAAGCCTTCCCTGACCCATTTGGATGTGCTGCTGGACCATCTGACATGGTTGGAATCGCTGGGCGAAGTGGACGGTCCATTGAGCAGCATTCCGCCGGCGCTGATCCAACACTTTGCCACCGAGGCGAAAGCGCTTCACGCCGGTGAACTACGCGAAGTTCAGCCGTCCAAAAGGTATACCTTACTGCTGTGTTTGATCTACCGCATGCGTGTGCGGACACGTGATGACGCGGCCGAGATGTTCGTGAAGCGCATGGACAAAATCCACACCCAGGCACGGGAGCGGCTTTTGGAGATTCAAGCCCGACAGCGCGGGAAGACGGAGAACCTGGTGGCTGCCCTGGCCGGCGTGATCGAGGCTGTACGCGCGGAAAAGTCCGCTCCAGAAAAACTCCAGGACATTGAGAAAGTCTTCACCGAACGCGGCGGCGTTGAGCAGCTCCAAGCCGATTGTGAGACCGTCCAGGCCTGGAGCAACAACAACTATTTCCCGCTGCTGACGCCCCCCTATAAACGATACCGGTATCTGCTATTCCGGCTGGCGGGCGCATTGCAGTTTGTATCGACCACGCAAGACCATTCGCTGTTGGACGCCCTCGCTATTGTGCGGGCGAACCAAGAGCGGCGGGCAGAATGGGTCCCCGCGGGCGATATTGATCTCAGCTTCGCCGGCGAAAGCCGCTGGCAGGACCTCGTGTTTCGCGTCCGGGATGGCCGCCGGGAGATGCACCGGCGGCAATTGGAAATCTGCGTGTTCACCCATCTGGCGCTGGAGTTGAGAACCTGCGATATAGCCGTCATTGGGTCGGAGCAGTATGCGGACTACCGGAATCAACTCCTGCCCTGGGAGCAATGTGAGCCGTTGTTGGAGAGCTATTGTGCGAGGTTGGGACTGCCGCGGACGGCCAAGGAGTTCGTCCAGCGGCTCCGCACCGAACTGGAAACCACGGCCGCCGAGGTGGATGCCAACTTCCCTACGAATGCGGCGCTGAGCATCAACCAGGACGGTGAGCCGGTCCTCAAACGGCCCGCAGCCAAAAAGCCGCCGGCATCGGCGGCGGAGCTCGAAGCGGCGATCCAGACATTCTTGCCGGAGCGCAGCCTGCTCGATGTGCTGTGGCTCGTCAATGCGGCCACTGGTTTCACGCGGCGGTTTGGGCCGCTCTCGGGCTTGGATGCCAAGCTGGAGAATCTGGAAGAGCGGTACTGCGCGACCACATTTGTAATGGGTTCCGGTATGGGCGTGACCCAGGGCGCCAGACACATGCGTGGTTTGATCACCGCCCCAACCCTCTCGCTGATCAATCGTCGCCACATCACGATCGACAAACTCGATGCCGCTTACCGCGATGTCCTGGACGCCTATAGCCACTTCGAACTCCCGCGTTGCTGGGGAACCGGCAAAACGGCGTCTTTCGATGGCAGCTTGTTCGAGCTCTCCGAACAGAATCTGCTAGCGGACTTCCATTTCCGCTATCGGTTGAAAGGTGCTGTCGCCTTCCAGGTCGTCAGCGATCTTTATATCGCCCTGTTCATGCACTTCATTCCGCCCGGCGTCTGGGAGGCCATCTACATTATCGAGGCCCTCTCGAAGAACAAATCGAAAATCCAACCCGACACCGTTTTCGCCGATACCCAAGGGCAGTCCACACCGGTTTTCGCCTTTACGTACCTGATGGGAATCAAGCTCATGCCGCGCATCCGAAACTGGAAGGATCTGAATTTCTTTCGCCCCGGCAAAAATGTTCGCTACCAGCATATCGACAGCTTGTTCAAAGACGAAGCCAACTGGGATTTTCTGGAGACGCATTGGCAGGATCTGATGCAGGTGACGCTCTCGATGTACGCTGGGCGGCTCTCGTCGCCAACGCTGCTGCGCAAACTCAGCCACCATAGCCGGAAGAACCGACTCTACCTGGCGGCACAGGAGTTGGGGCGCGTCCAGCGGACGCTTTATCTGCTGCGCTGGATCTCCGACCTCTCCTTGCGCAGCGGCGTGACGGCCGGAACGAATGGAGTCGAAGGCTATCACGCGCTGACGAAATGGTTGGAGTTTGGCGTCGAGGGTGTCATCCAGGAAAACGATCCCGATGAGCAACAAAAGCGCATCCGCTATTTGGGGTTGTTGGCGGCCTCGCTGATTTACTGGAATGTAGTCGAGATGACCCGCGCGATTGGCGAACTTGTCGCCCAAGGGTACCCCATTGAGAAGGCCGACCTCTCCTATCTCAGCCCGTACGTGACGCGCCATATCAAACGCTTTGGCGACTACACAATTCACACCGACTTGGCGCCGGGCCCGATCGAACCGGAACTGACGCTCACGCGCAAGATCCCAGGCCGGGCCGTTCAACAAATATTGCCCTTTCCCGCAGAGGCTTAAATCATGCCAACCAGAAAGACTGTGGAAACATCTTACGGAGCCGTTGACGAAAAGACTCTGGAGAAATTGCAGAACCGTTTTGATACCCGGCGGCTGCTCGATGCCGTGGACGCCATCGATCTGATCCGCTACCGGATTGACGGGCTGAGGCAGGATCTGCTCGACCTGCACAGCATGGCGGCGGAAGTCATCAATGAGGACGGTTTGAGCCGTGTGGCGCGGGAGGAGCCGATCTGGGAATTGGCGGAGATGATTTCGTCGGACGTCTGCGAATTTACCGACCGCCTGGAGCAGGTGTATCAAACTGCCGAGGAGATGGAGAAGCTCGCACCGCGGGACGACTGGGGCGAGGAAGACGAGGAGGAGGACGGGGCGGGCGCGGACGAGGAGGAGGATGAAGATAATTAATCTTATACGTTCAGTTTCCGCCAAACTCAGCGTATAATGGAGCCGTTCGGCCAGATTTATCGCTGGAAAATCTGAGCGTATAACAAGATGGCCTCGATTCTGGACCGCTTCTGCCGGTTTCTGGAACGGGCGGAACGCAGTCCGCTCACTCTACGGGTATATCGAAGCGACCTGGAAGGCATGGCCAGGTGGTTCGAAGCTCAGAACGGAGATTCGTTCTCGCCTGCTAAAATCACTCCCACTGACCTGCGCGACTACAAACGCTGGCTAGCTGACCAGGATCTGAAGCCAGCCAGCATCAATCGGAAGCTTGCGAGCCTGAAAAGCTTCCTGAACTGGGCGGTCGATGTTCGTCTGCTTCGCAACGGGCACGGCCTTCGCGTGCCCAAGCCGATCCGGGAGGCACGCCGCGGCCCGCGCTGGCTGGACCGCCGTGAGCAACACCGGCTGATGCGCGCCGTGGAGCACGAGGGAAAGATTCGCGACATCGCCGCCGTCAAACTCATGCTGAATACCGGCCTGCGGGTGGCGGAATTCTGTGGCGTGAATTGGAAAGATGTTCGCGTCAGCGATCGACAGGGCACGTTAACGGTACGAAAAGGTAAAGGAAGTAAACGCCGCCAGATACCATTAAATAAAGATGCCCGCCATGCTCTGCTGTCGCTCGATTACGGTGAGCATGCAGGGAAGGCCACGCCGGTTTTCGTTGGCCAGCGTGGACCCCTGACGCCACGCGGCTTTCAGATTCTCCTCGCGCCCTACGTGCGAGCGGCAGAGCTGAAAGACGTGACACCGCACTCGCTGAGACACAGCTTTTGCAAAAACCTTGTCAATGCGGGCGTCAGTTTGGAAAAGATCGCCGCCTTGGCAGGTCACGAAAGCCTGGAGACCACACGTCGATACTGCGAGCCGTCGCTACAGGATTTGCAACAAGCCGTTGAAATGGTCAGCGAGGAAGAGTAGCGGAATCAGCAGCTTGCATTTCCTGTGTCCGTTTTTGCAAGAATCTTTGCGCAATACCTATTCCGCTTGCCACTACCAGTAGATCTTCCAGTTCAGATCCCGGGAGACGCGGGCTGGCTCCTGACGCTCCGCCTTGTAGAAAATAGCGAACTCCACGGCCGCCAGCTTGGCCGCGTCCTGCGAAAAGCGATATGCGGTGTGCAGACCCTTCTTCGCCGGCAAGTCCTGCACCGAGGCCCTCCACCCCGCCGGTCCCGACTCCACCGACAGCGCCAGGTTGTTCCAGACCGCGGTATAGCCTTGGCGAATCTGTGTCAGTTGCGCAGCGCTGGCCATAATCTTCACCGCGAATGGCGCGTACCCGCGGTCTTTTCCACGCTCACCAGCGCATAAATCAAGGTACTGAGCGCGGCGATCAAAATGCCGCCGATCCAACTTAGTTCCATGGGCATAGGGTGCTCCGCTGCTTCAAGCGATTTTGCCTTTCGGTTGCGGACAGGCCACCGTTTCCCAACGGCAGAGTCCGACACACTTCTTGAGCTTGCAGGTGCGGCAAGTCAGGACCTTGCGCCCTTTCGGCTTGGCGGCGGCCGTGGGGCCCGCCATCACCGCAAACATCACGCCGCCTCTTGCAGCCGTGAATCCGGTCCGGCTGCCGGGATCGCCGTAGTGCCGGGGATGCCGGCGTTCGAAGCCAGGTGCAGGGGAACCTCGCGGACATCCACCGGATCCAGTCCACGCGCCGGCTGGCGGCGTTCCCATCCATCGGTTTGTGCTGGAAACATGACCCATCCCGTCTCGGGGCTGAAGGCATACCAGCGGTTCGGATAATTCCGGCTGCGGTACAGTTTCATTGCAGAACCTCCAAGTGCTGTTGCAGCAAGACTAACGCAACCCTGCGAGGAGTTGAAAGAAATCAGATAGGGAGGGTCCGCACCCTCTTTTGAGGGGGTACTAGGACAATTCGGTCTACTAGGCCAAAACGGACTACCGCAGCCGACCTTTTTTCGGAACGGCGCTATGATTCCTGGCAGGGGATTCATGATCGTCACAGTGGTCACCTGGAGGATCAAAACCAACCCATCGCAGCCTTCGGGGTACGACATCCTGCAGATCCGCCGGGAGACACAGCCGGCGCCCGAAAATGACGCGCACCTCCTGGAAACGGCAGGCGACTTCATCGCCCGCCACGTACTCGAAAAAGACTCCGTTCTCTTTGAGGGCTAGAGAAGCCCCATTCGAACGGCACGGGCATAAGGACATCGAATGCTTCATCATGATGCTCCCGACAGCGCCGGTGTTCTCCATATCCTGACGGTGTTTCCTTTGATTCCTCCTCAATTGCGCGAGATCCTCATGGGATCGAACTGGAACATCTACGAAACGCACGGCGTTCGCGACGCGGAGCTGTTTCTCCATTCCCGGCAGGCGCAGGTCATTTTGTGTCATTGCTCTCTCGCCGACGGGAGTTGGAAGGATATTCTCGCCTGCATCTCCGACCTTCCCGCCCCTCCGCGCCTGATCGTAACTTCCGAGACCACCGACGAGTTCCTCTGGGCCGAAGTCTTGAACCTGGGCGGGTACGACGTGATTGCCCAGCCTTTCTGGGAACCGGAAGTGGTCCGGACACTGAACTCAGCTCTCCGGCGATCGACCCCGGCGTCTTCCGCCACGCCATCATGACATCATGATCAAACCCACGGCTCTCCTGGACCGGCTCCGGGCGGCCCGGGCGCGGCGCCGGGGGTGGCGGCGTCTGTTCCCGGCCGGGCAGTCACTCGAGGACCTTTCCATCGAGGAGCGCGCCGCCGCCCGCCGTGCCGCCCAACTCATCCTCAACAGCCACCGGGGATATTTCTCGGAATTCAACTCCCTGACCGCGGAGACGCAGGAGATCTTCGAGAAGCGCGCCTGGATGCAGGCCACCTGGAACGCGGAGCGTCGCGTCCAACTCTACCGCGCGGCGGTCAACGGCGCCTGGCGCAATCTCGAGCGGCTGTTCGGCGAGAAGTTACAGGAGCGGTCGTTCTGGATGGCCGCGCGGCGCGCCTTTCTGGAACAGATCTTCAACGACTACGAAGCCGATCTCGCCCTGACGTTCTTCTACTCCCTGATGCGGCTGGCTTTCGACCGGAAGGACATCCCGGTGGAGTACGCCGACGACGGGCTGGCCGAGCATTCGCACATCTGGAACCCGCGCGCGGTTTGGGAAGTCTACGACGCCGACCCGCGGCAGTTGAGCGGCTCGGTGATGCGCATTCTGCGGAATTGCGGATTCCACGCACCTTTCGAAGATCCCGAACGGGATGCCGAACTGGTATCGGCGCGCGTGTTGGACGAGTGGACGAAACAAATCGGGAGCGGCGCTCCCCGCCGGCTGCGGATGCTGCGGCCGGTGTTCTACCGCGACCGCGAGGCCTACCTGGTAGGCGAGCTCAGCTCCCGCAGTCATACGCTGCCCGTGGTGCTGGCGCTCCGCAATGAAGAGACCGGCATCCGTGTGGACGCGGTGCTGGCGGGCAAGGAGGACATGCGCAGCATCCTGTTCATCTCCACCCGCTCCACCTTCCAGGTGCATACCGGCGACTACCGCGAAGTGCTGCGCTTCCTCGACGCCCTGGCCCCGGAGCGCGGCCATCCGGCCATGTGCGCGGTGCTGGGCTTCACGCATCCGGCACGCGTGGCCCTGAACCAGAGCCTGCAGCGCCACCTGCGGAAAACCGGCGAGCGCTTCAGCGCCACCCCGGGGCGGGCCGGCACCGCCATGGTGGTGTTCGCGCCGCCTTCTTTCCCGTATGTCTTCAAGGTGGTTCGCGACTTCTCCTCCAAGAGCAGCTGGATGGGGAGAACCCGCATCATGGACGTGTACCGCTGGGTGCACGAGATCAACCGTGGGCGCCTGATGCTGGACGCGTGGCTCTACCGCAATCTCGAATTCGCCCTCGGCGATTTCGACGAGCGCGTGATTCGGGAGCTGCGCACCACCGCGCCGGGCTCCGTGCGCATCGAAGGCGATCGCATCATTCTGAAGCACGTCTACGCGCAACGGCGGGTCCAGCCCTTGAACACCTTTTTGGACGAAACCCAGGACCGCGCCTTGCGCGAGCGGGTGATCGATGCGCTGGGCATGTTCATCAAAGACCTGGCCCGCATGGGATTCTTCATGGGGGAGTGCTACGGGCTGACGTTCAATACCGGGCTGACCCACGGCTTCAACGTGGCACTGTTCGATTTCGACGATCTCGGCCCTTTGTGCCGCTACCGTTTTCGCGAATCGCCGCAACTCTCGGAACGCGACGAATTTCTGTGGAACACGGAAGTGGACGGCGCTCCCTTTCGCGTGGAGGAATTCGATGTCCTGGTGGACGAGTGGGAGCGATTCCTGGGGATTCCACCAGACCTGCAAGATTACTTCCGCCAGAAACACGGCGATCTCTTCACGCTCGGGTACTGGGAGGACGTGCAGCGCCGCATTCTCGCGGGCGAGATTCACTACGTGCTTCCCTACCCGCCGGAACGGCGGCTGAGATGTGGCGCGGGCCCTCCTGCCTGCCGCGTCTCGTCTTGCGAGCACCGTACTCATGGGGACGCTTTTTGCCTCGGAGTGCAGTAGCCGTATCATTGACCATGCAGTTTGGACCATTCTCTACGGGGAGGAAGTCTCGCCTGTCGCGGATTTCTGAAAACCGTGACAGGAATAGGATTCTTTCGGCAGTAACCCGCGAATCGTTCTCCGGGGTGCGATTGCCACCCCTAAAACGGCGCACGCGGTAAGATTACAAATCTACAACCCGAACCTAATCCCTAACCCCCGCGTAAGCGAGCCTCCCGCCCTTACAGCCGGCACAGCAGCAGTTCCCGCTCATACACCATCTGCCGCGGCAGACGCTCCTGCAGATTCAGGAACAGCTCCTCCTGGGCGATGACTTCGGCCGACCACGCCGCGCGGTCGATGTGCTGGAGTGCGTCGAATCTCTCTTTGGGGTATTCCAGCAAGCTCCAGTCCATCTCCTCGTACCGCGGCATCCAGCCGATGGGCGTCTCTCTGCCGCCCGCCCGTCCGTGCACCCGATCGATCACCCACTTCAGCACACGCATGTTCTGCCCGAACCCCGGCCACAGGAAGCGGCCTTCGGCATCCTTGCGGAACCAGTTCACGTGAAAGATGCGGGGCGGATCGGAGAGCGTGTGCTGCATGTGCAGCCAGTGCCGGAAGTATTCGCCCATGTGATAGCCGCAGAAGGGCAGCATGGCCATCGGGTCGCGCCGCACCCCGCCGATATTGCCGTTGGCGGCCGCGGTCATCTCCGAACCCATGGTGGCGCCTATATACACGCCCGCGCTCCAGTTGAACGCCTGGTACACCAGCGGCATCAGCGAAGCACGCCGGCCGCCGAAAATGAAGGCGCTGATGGGCACGCCTTCCGGATCCTCCCATGCCGGATCGATGCTGGGACACTGCGCGGCAGGCGCCGTGAAGCGCGCGTTCGGATGAGCGGCCTTGGCGCCGGTCTGCCGCGCGATCTCGGGCGTCCACCGTTTCCCCTGCCAGTCCAGGCACTCGGCCGGAGGCTCGTCGGTCATCCCCTCCCACCACACTCCGCCTTCCGGCGTGAGCGCCACGTTGGTGAAGATGGTGTTGCGCGCGAGCGACGCCATCGCGTTGGGATTGGTCTTGCAAGACGTTCCCGGCGCCACGCCGAAAAAGCCGGCCTCCGGATTGAGCGCCCGCAAGCGCCCCTCGCGGTCCGGCCGGATCCAGGCGATGTCGTCCCCGATGGTCGAGATTTTCCAGCTTTCGAACCCTGCCGGCGGCACCATCATGGCGAAATTGGTCTTGCCGCAGGCGCTCGGAAAAGCCGCCGCGACATAGGTCTTCTCGCCTCGCGGATTCTCCACCCCGACAATCAGCATGTGCTCCGCCATCCAGCCTTCGTCCCGCGCGATGTTGGACGCAATCCGCAGCGCAAAGCACTTCTTGCCCAGCAGGGCGTTCCCGCCATAGCCGGAGCCATAAGACCAGATCTCGCGCGTCTCGGGGAAATGGACGATGTACTTTTCCTGGTTGCACGGCCAGGGTACGTCCGTCTGGCCGGGAGCCAGCGGCGCGCCCACGCTGTGGATGCACGGCACCACCCGCTTTTCGCCCTTGTCGATCTCCTGGAACACCGCCAAACCGATGCGCGCCATGATCCGCATGCTCACCACCACATATGGCGAATCGGTGAGTTGTACGCCGATCTGCGACATGGGCGACCCCACCGGACCCATGCTGAATGCCAGCACATACATCGTCCGCCCGCGCATCGAGCCCGCGAAGAGCGACTTGAGCTTCTTATGCATCGCGTGCGGCTCGACCCAGTTATTGGTCGGACCGGCGTCTTCCCTGGCGAGCGGGCACACGAAGGTGCGGTCTTCCACGCGGGCCACATCGTCGGGACTCGACCGGGCATAGTAACAGCCCGGCCAAAGATCCGGGTTGAGCCGGATGAAGGTGCCGCTTTCGACCATCTGTTGGCAAAGCTGGTCGTACTCTTCCTGGGATCCATCGACCCAGTGAATGGAAGCCGGCTCGGTCAGTTGCGCGGTCTTCTCTACCCACCTCCGAAGGTGCTCGAGCTTGCACATCTCGATGGGCGTGCCGTGATCTACGGGCTCCACAAGCCTGGTGGAAGTCATGAACGTACCAGACTACATCGTAAACCACGCCCGCGGAGCTTTCCCCGGCCGAAAGTGAGAATTAGGTCAAACCGGACCGGTGGACGATTCGGACGAGTACCGGAATTCCAGGCTTGGTACTACCCTGAGCCAAAATTCTTCAATCCGCCGCGCTTTGCGATCCGTATCTCTAGCCAGGGTGGACCAGGTGCTGAACATCAGCCGTTAGTCCCGGGGAGCTTCACCATGAAATCTGCCGAGCTGTTGGATTGCAGGAGCCTGGAGAAAGGCTCGATGATCGATGTGGAGACCGTCAGCCGGCATTATCGGATCGAATGCCTGGGCGGGAGCACGATCCGGGTGACCGGGCATCCGCGATACTGCCCGACTCCCGTGGTTGCGCAACTGGAGGGCTCCGTCACCAGCCAGGGCACCATCGAGGACGGCATTATCGAGCGCGGGCTGCGCCTGGTATTTCTGTTCCA
>Ga0335080_10007946_pt1 | contig 11036 bp, 12 predicted proteins | sample Lox_Sample_34_FD_206720 | JGI IMG/M metagenome (GOLD analysis project Ga0335080, IMG submission 206720) | Soil microbial communities from Loxahatchee National Wildlife Refuge, Florida, United States - Lox_Sample_3.4 | ecosystem: Environmental > Terrestrial > Soil > Wetlands | place: USA...
GTTGAAGGTGTGGGAGCACTTCAGGGCCGACTCGTAGGCCGGCAGGGGGAGCCCGAGCTGGAGGAGCCGGGTGCACTCCTTCTCGTAGGTCTCGAAGAGGCCGAAGAGCACCGCCGGCTCCGAGGCCCGGAAGGCGTAGGTGCTCATCTCCACCTCGTTCCGGTGGAACACCTCGCCGTAGCGAACGCCCTCGACCCACTCCACGTCGAAGACGCTCTCCACGTTCTGGAGGTACATCGCGATGCGCTCCAGCCCGTAGGTCAGCTCGGCCGAGACGGGGCGGCACTCGAACCCGCCGCACTGCTGGAAGTAGGTGAACTGGGTGATCTCCATCCCGTCGCACCAGACTTCCCAGCCGAGGCCCCAGGCTCCGAGCGTCGGCGCCTCCCAGTCGTCCTCCACGAAGCGGAGATCGTGCTCCAGCGGGTCGATCCCGATGGCGCGCAGCGAGTCCAGGTAGAGCGCCTGCACGTCCTTGGGCGAGGGCTTGAGCAAGACTTGGAGCTGGTGGTGCTGGAAGAGGCGGTTGGGGTTCTCCCCGAAGCGGCCGTCGGCGGGGCGGCGCGAGGGCTGGACGTAGGCCACGTTCCAGGGCTCGGGGCCGAGCGCGCGGAGGAAGGTGGTCGGGGCCATCGTGCCCGCCCCCACCTCCACGTCGTAGGCCTGGGTGAGGATGCAGCCCTGGGCCGCCCAGTGCTGCTGGAGGGCCAGAATCAGCTCCTGGAAGGTCATCGCCAAAGCGCCGCGCACCTTACACGCCCCGGAGGGCGTCAATCGACGCCCACGCCGCGCAGGAAGTCGACGCTCTTCAGGCGCCGGCCGAGCTGTGCCTCGATGAACCGGGCGAGGAGCCCCCGGGCCTCGGCCCGGAGCGCGGCGGACAGCGGCTGGCGGGCGCCGGCCTGGATCGAGGCCAGCCCGGCCAGCACCGCCGGGTCGACGCGAGGCCCGGTGGAACGTGGCCCGCAGCCGGCGCACACCGCGCCCCCGTGGTCCACGTCGAACCGGGGGGCCTCCCCGGGCGGCCCGCCGCAGAGCGCACAGGCGTCGAAGCGCGGCATGAGGCCGGCCAGGGCCAGCGCCTGGAGCTCGAAGGCCAGCACCGAGGTGGGACCCGCCTCGCCGGCGTCGAGGCGGCCGAGCCAGTCCACCGTCAGCGACAGCAGCTCCGGCGCGGGCTCCTCGTCGCGGAGCAGCTCCCGGCAGAGCTCGAGCGCGTAGAGCGCCCGGGCGATGCGCGGGAGCTCCTCGCGGATGCGGGGGAAGGCATGCACCACGTCCACCGCGTCGAGCCGCACGGTCGAGCCATGGCGCTCCACCAGCCGCGCGCGCAGCACCGTCCCGGGCTCGAGCGCTCCGGCGAAGCGGCGGCGGCTCTTGCGCGCCCCGGCGGCGAAGGCGGTGAGCTTGCCCCGCCCGCGGGTCAGGAGCGTCACCAGGCGGTCGGCGTCGCCGTAGTCCAGCGTGCCCAGGACCAGCGCCTCGTCCTCCCACCGCTCCATGGCCGTGCTCGCTCCGGCCTGCTCAGGGCCGGGCGCCCTGCCCTCCCAGCTGGTCGCGCAGCCGGGTGCAGTCCTCGCGGAGGCGCGACTGCGCCGCGCCGACGGCGTTCTCCACGCAGGCGTCGAAGCTGGCCCGGGCCTCGGCGGCGCGCCCCTGCCGAACCTGGCAGTTGCCCCGGAGCTGGTACGCCTCGGCGGCCTTGGGGCAGGCGTCGACGAACTTCGCGAACTCCGTGCAGGCGGCTGTCAGATCGCCGCGGGCGTCGTGCACCATCCCCAGGTCCTTGTAGCCGAGACAGAACCCGGGATTGGTGGTGACCGCCGCCTTGAGGTGCTCGAGCGCCTGCGCGGTGTTGCCCTTCTTGAAGTAGGCCCAGCCGAGGTTGGTCTCGGCAATGTAGGGCGTGGCGTAGAGCATGTCGTTCAGCGCCTGCTCGTACAGCGCGATGGCCTCGTCCAGCCGTCCCTCGTCCAGGTAGAGGTTGCCGAGGTTCACCTTGGCCTCGGAGAAGGCCGGGCGGATCTCCAGCGCCCGCTTGTAGTGCTTCTCGGCGTCGTCCTTCTTGTCGAAGGAGAGGTGGAGCAGGACCGCGATGGCGTTGTGGGCCTCCGCGAAGTCGGGGTCCAGGTCGAGGGCCTGCTCGAACTCCTTCAGCGCGCTCCGCACGTCGCCGGCGTTCTGGGCGTTGATGCCGAGGTCGTAGTGGGCATCGGCCCCCTGGCGCTCCTTCTCGGTGGGGACGTGGACGCAGGAGCCGAGCACGCCTGCGGCGGCGAGGGCGAGAACGGCGGCGGAGGGTCGGAACATTCTCTGTCGAGCTAGAAGGAGGAGAACAGCCGCGCCAGGGCCGCGCCGGTGGCCGCGGCCGGAGAACCCGGCTGGCTGCTGGTGGGTGCCACCGCCGGGGTGCCGCCGGTGGCGGCTCGCCCGCCTCGCCAGACCGGGACCGACTGGAGCAACTCGGCCTGGTGCTCGGGCGACAGCGAGCGGAAGTTGAGGTTGTCCATCATGAAGCCCATCGACTCCACGAAGCCGAGGGCCTCGGTCTGCAGGGCCCGGTACTCCTCGGGGGTCTGGGCGGTGGCCGCGGTGGTGTAGACGGCGCACTCCTTGGTCTCGGAGAGCCAGAGGTAGACGCCGACCGAGAAGCCGTGGGTGCCGCGGAGGCAGGCGATGAACGCCTGCGCCGGACCGGCTCGGCGTCCGGGAACCACCACGTGCGGAGCGTTGATGCTCTGGAAGAGCGCCGCCACCTGCTCGCGGGCGGCCTCGAGGCCACGCGCCTGGTCGTCGAGCGAGAACACGGACGGCCTTGCTTATGCCACGACCCTGTCGGGGGTTCTAGCGAACGGCCTCGGGGTCGCGGAGCGCGTAGGCCCAGTCGCCACCCAGACCCGCCCCGGTGCGGAAGCGCTCGAAGTCGCGCTTCACGCGGCGGGGGTAGAACCGGAAGGGGTCCAGCCCGTGCTCGCGGATCGCCTGCCGGATGCGGTCCGGGCCGGCGTTGTAGGCCATGAGCGCCATCGAGAGGTCGCCCCCGAAGCGGTCCTGGAGGGTGCGGAGGTAGCGGATGCCCAGGCGCACGCAGAGCGCGGGGTCGGCCGACATCTCCTCCCGGGTGAGCTTGAGGCCCTGCTTCTCGGCGAACCAGTGGAGGGTCACCGGCTGGATCTGCATCAGCCCCCGGGCGCCGCGCGAGCTGACCGCTTCGGGGTCGAAATCGCTCTCCACGTCGATGATGGCGAGGATGAGGAGCGGGTCGTACCCCGCCCGCCGGGCCTCCTCGGCGATGGCCCGGCTGACCTGCGACCGGAGGACGAGGCCGAGCTCCGGGGCCCGCTTGGCGAGCACCGAGTCGATGAGGGCCAGGTCCGGGTCCGGCTGCGCCACGGCCGCGGCCGCCTCGGTGGTGGAGGCAGCAGGACGCTGGACGGTGCTCTCGATGCGCGCCGCGCCCAGGAGCAACACCGCCGCGACGAGCGGAAGCACCGCGCAGTGCGAGCTGAGAGCGTGCATCTGGAACAGCAGCCGTCGCACCGTCCTCTCGCTCCTTCCCTGGGGGGCGATCAGCCCTCCCGCTCCAGTCGTTCGAGCCGCTCGGCCACCCGGTCCACCCGGGCGGTCAGGGCCTGCACCTCTTCACGCTTCGGGACCCGGAGGCGTTGCAGCGCCCCCCGGACCCGCTCTTCCAGTCCGTGCTCCAGCTCCTTGCGCTGGGCGGCCAGCCGCTCGGCCAGCTCACCCATCTGGCGCCGGACCTCGTCCTGACTCCACCCGGCCACGGTCTGGGCCCGCTGCACGACCCGGGCCGCCTCGTCCTCCACGCTGGACATGGCGGTCAGGGCCTGCGCCCACATCCGCTCCAGGGCCTCGACAACCGGCCGTTTGTCCTTGGGAAGTTCGCCTGCCATGGTGGACTCCAGCCTACGCGGCCCCCCTGCCTGCCCATCAGGCAAGGTAGCGGTTCACAGTCAAAGGATAAGGGCCACCCCCGGGTGAAGCCATTCCGAGGCCGCCCAGGGTAGGGTCACAACCAACCCACCTACGCCCTCAGGCGTGGGCGTCGGTCTTCGGAGTGGCCTTCTTCTCGACCAAGGCGTCCACCTTCCGGGAGAGCTTGGACAGCTCCCGGGTGAGGAGCTTGATCTGGCTCTGGGTCGCCACGCCGGCCGCCTGGATGACCCGGTTCTGGAACGTTTCCGCGGTCTTGCGAACCTCGTTGCCGAGCGCCCGGGTGCGCTTTGCGGTGGTGGCCTGCAGCTCCTGGCCCTTCGCCACCCACTCCTTGATCGTCTTCTCCGCCTGGCTCTGGATGACCGTGAACCGCTTCTGGGCCTCCGCCAGCTGCTCCTTCACGAACGCCGGAACCTCACTGTTCTTTGCCATGACACTTGCCTCCTTCGGGCATCAAGCTCGGGGCGGTCGGTTGATCCACCGCCCGGCAAGCCTCTAATAACGCACCGCGGCATGATGTCAAGGAGGCGCCCCGCTGCCTGGCCGTCCCGAGGGCGGTCAGGGTCGGGACGCCGGTGGGGGGCGATGGAGAGGGGGGGGGCTACTTGGGCGCAGCCGCGGCGGCCTTCTTCCGGGCGCGGCGCTTCTTCCAGTGCTGCCTGATCTTCATCTGCTTGCGGCGGTGCTTGCTCCTGCTGCGGGCCATCCAGCTCCTCCCATGTTGCGGCTCGCGCGCCGCTCTAGCAGAGCGGGCCCGGCCGCGTCACGCGTCGGAGCCGTCTCGGGGCCGGGTGGGAAAGGGGATCCCCTCCGCCCCGCGCACCGCGGTGGGCCGGGCCTCGGCGACGGTGACCGTCCCCTCGCGGTCCGCGTCCAGGGGCGGCCCGGGAGGGGCGGGCGGCCGCCGGCGCGTCCCGAGCGCGGGGCGCACGGCCTCCACGAACCTCCGCACCTCGTCGAGCGGGAGCGCCGGACAGTGGTTGCCGTTGATGCCGGTCATTGGCTCGGCCATGCACATCGAGTTGAGGATCGCCTCCTCGGTGGCCTCCATCACCGCCTCGTAGAGGGGGTCCAGCCGCTGATCGAGGAGGAACTTCACCTTGGTGACCATCTTCCGGGTGCGGCGAGGAATCACGTTCGCGGTGGAGAAGCCGATGACGATCTCCCCCGAGCCGTGCGCGGCATAGCTCCCCACCCGGCCGATCCCGAGCGCCACCCGCCGGCAGAGACGGTTGAGCTGGTTGGGGAGCAGCGGCGCGTCCGTCGCCACCACCGCGATGATGCTCCCGTAGCTCGCGGTGCGGCGAGGCACCTCGGCGAAGCGCTCCTCCAGCACCTCGCCCAGGGGCAGCCCGCCCACCCGGAGGTTGTGCATCTTCCCGAAGTTGGACATCACCAGGAGGCCCAGGGTGTAGCCGCCGTGCGACTCGGGGAGCTTCCGGGACGAGGTCCCGATGCCGGCCTTGAAGTCGCAGGTCACCATGCCGGTGCCCCCGCCCACGCTCCCCTCGGCGACCGGCCCGCCCGCGGCCGAGGCCACCGCGGAGCGCACGTGCTCCTCCCGCACGTGGTGCCCGGTGATGTCGTTGAGCCAGCTGTCGTCGCACTCCCCCACCACCGGGATGATGACGTCGTGCTCGTCGCCGATGCCGGGGTGCTGCTCGACCATGATCCGCGCCATGGCGTCCGACACCGCGCCCACCGACATTGTGTTGGTGAGGAGGATGGGCGTCTCGAGCAGGCCCCACTCCATCACCTGGGTGAGCCCCGAGACCTCGCCCGCGCCGTTGAGCACGAAGCCGCCCCCGTGCAGCCGCTCCATGAAGATGTTCCCCCCGCTGGGGACGATGGCGGTCACCCCGGTGCGCACCGGGCCCTTCCCCGGGCGGAGCGGGCCATCCCCGGCGATGAGCGTGGTGTGCCCCACCAGCACCCCGTCCACGTCGGTGATGGCGTTGAAGCGCCCGGTCCGGAACCGGCCCAGCGGAAGGTCCAGGGCGCGGGCACGCACCCGGGGAGTGGAGGTCGTCGGCGCCACGGCCATGATCGACCGAGCTTACCCCTTCGCCGGTGCTCCCTACCTGGGTCACCCCGGCACGGCGGGCCACCTCTCGCAGGGGAGCGCGCTGGCACCCTCGCGGGAGAGCACCTCCAGCGCCGCGTCGAGCAGCGCTCGCCGCAGGTCGCCGTGGTGGTGACGGCCGCGCGTGTTCTCCATCGCCGGGCGGGTCGTCCTCCGAGCCCGGGCCCGCGCGGCCGGCCTCACCCCTTGCCCTCGCGCATCTCGGGCGGCGGAAGCTCGACGACCGCCCCGCCGTTGCCGTTGGCCTGCACGGCGGGAACGTCGGCCGCGCGCCGCTGCTCCCGCTCCTTGTAGCGGCGGATCGCCCCGCTGAGGATCTCACCGATGAGCGCCCGGTAGTCCATGCCCGCGCCCTGGGCGATGAGGACCAGGTCGCTCCACCCCGGGGTGAGCCCGGGGAGCGGGTTGCATTCCAGGAAGTAGAACCTCCCCCGGGCGTCCATCTTGAAGTCGATCCGCGCCACGTCGCGGCAGCCCAGGGCCATGAACGCCCCGCGGGCCGCGGTCCGCAGCTTCTCGGTCTGGTTGGGCTCGAGCTTGGCCGGGACGTCGTAGCGGATGCGATCGTTCCAGTCGAGCTTGTGCTGGAAGCTGTAGACCGGGTTCGGGTCGTCGGTGTCGACGAAGACGATCTCCATCGGAGGCAGCACCCTCGGCCGCCGCTCTCCGAGCAGGCCCACGGTGAACTCTCGCCCGCGGATGTACTCCTCCACCAGCGCGGGCTGCTGGTACTTGCTGACCATCTCCCGGACGACGTCGCGGAGCTCGGCCTCGTTCTGCACCACGCTCTTGCTCACCACGCCCTTGCTCGAGCCCTCCGCCACCGGCTTCACCATCAGCGGGAAGTCGGTGAACTCGCGATTCAGCCGCTCCTTGCCGGTCGTGAAGATCTGGAAGTTGGGGGTGTGGATGCCGTGCTGGCGGACGATCTTCTTGGCCAGCGCCTTGTCCAGCGCGAGCGAGAGCGTGGCCGGGTCGCTCCCGGTGTAGGGGATGTCCAGCAGCTCGAGCAGCGAGGGCACCTGGGCCTCGCGGTTCCGCCCCTTGAATCCCTCGGCGATGTTGAAGACCAGGTCCAGCGGGGTCACCGCGAGGACGGTCGGCAGCTCGGGGTTCGCCTCCAGGTCGATGACCTCGTGCCCCCAGCTGGCGATGGCCTCGCGGATCGCCTGCAGCGTGCTCGGGCTGTCGTACTCGGCCTCGGAGTCCTCCATCCCGTCGTCGGTGGGCTTGATCCGCTTGACGTTGTAGGCGAACCCCACCCGGAGCGGGCCGGTCTTCCGCGGCGGCTTTCCCTGCCGCCGGGGGCCGTCCTTGATGCCATGGCGGCGGGCGGCGGCCTGGATCACCGAGCCGATGACCGCGTCGAAGTGCAGCCCCTCCAGCGCGGCGGCGGCGTAGATGCCCGCTCCCGGCTCGAGGGAGGGCAGCGCGTTGATCTCCAGGAAGTACGGGACGCCGGCGTCGCTGAGGCGGAAGTCGATCCGCCCCAGGTCGCGGCAGTCGGTCAGCCGGTTCACGATCTGGGCCGTGCGCCGGAGCTCGTCGACGATCGCCGGGGGAATGGCGGCCGGGGCCTTGACGCGCACCGCCCGGTCCTCGGACGTCTTCAGCGCGTAGTCGTAGATGGCGTAGCGCCGCTCCCGCGCCAGGGCCGGGTCGACGACGTACTCCACCGGGGCGAGCACGCCGTCGTACTCGTTCTCCACCGCCGCGAGGTACGGCACGGTCAGGTCGCGGCCCGAGATGTACTCCTCCACCAGGATGCCCGCCGGGTATCGCTCCAGCGCGTAGGCCGCCTTCTCCTCCAGCTCGGCCACGGTCTCGGCCACCGAGTCCTGGGTGATGCCCTTGCTGCTTCCCTCGAAGTTCGGCTTGACGATGACCGGGAAGCGCAGTGCCGAGGCGCGGAGCTCGTCCAGCTTCTCGATGTACTGCCACCCCGGCGTCCGAACGTCGTGGTCCCGCAGGATGAGCTTGGTGAGCTGCTTGTCGAGGGTGACCGCGAGGGCGTAGGCGTCGCTCCCGGTGTAGGGGAAGCCGAGCTCGTCGAAGAGCGCCGGATAGAAGGCCTCGCGGAAACGGCCGCGCCGGCCCTCGGCGGTGTTGAAGATCAGGTCCGGCGAGTACGCCTCGAGGCGGGCCACCGTCCGGGAGGCGGGCCCCGAGACCTCGAAGCGCTCCAGGCGGTGCCCCAGCCGGTCGATGGCCCCGGCGAGGGCGTCCACGGTCTGCTGGGTATCGAACTCGGCCTCTTCCTCGGAATCGGAGAGACGGAGGTTGTAGGTCAGCGCAATCCGCACGGCGTTCGAATGTCCTCCCCTCGGGATCCGGCTACTGATCGGATCGATCGGCAGTGCCCGTCATCCACCGCCCTGGTCCCACCGGCACGCTCGGGGCGCGGGCGAGCGCCTGCGAGCCCGAGACCACCTTCCCGTCCACGACCTGGGTCTGGGCCCAGACGTCTCCCAGCCGCCGGCCGAGCGGATCGCGGAACGCCTTCCACGCCTCGACGCTGACGATGACCACCAGGCCGGCCAGCCCCGCGCGGAGGCCGAGCGGCTCGGGCATCATCCGCAGGAGGACCACCAGGGCCAGCGGCGCGTTGCGCAGGGTGCTGTCGCGGAACCGGGCGTCGGTCCGCATCGGGAGGAAGACCGCCTTCACGCCGAAGATGCGCTTGCCCACGCTCTGGCCGTGGAAGATGCCGTCGGCGAGCAGGAGATAGAGGAGCCCCACCACCAGCCCCGCCCGCCCGGCGGCCACCGCCAGCGCGTAGGCCACACCCACGTCGGCGAGCCGGGCCATTCCCCGCAGCAGGAAGGAGCAGCGCGGGTATGGCGACTCGGGGATGCCGTCGTCGGGGACCAGCTGGAGCGTCGGACCGCCGAACGGCGCACGCAGTCGGCTCATGACTCGTCTCCCTCGGTGGCCAGCGCCGCGAGCCGGCTCCAGGCGTGGTCGACCCGGACCTCGCTCCGGGCCCCGGCGGACTGCCCCGCGTCGGCCACCGGTGCCTCCCCCGGCCGGGTGAAGAAGACGAAGGCCATCGCCGGCCGCTTGGAGGACTCGCGCATCGCGAACTGCACCGTCTCCAGGGTCCACCCCTGGGAGACCCAGAGGTTGACCGCGTGCTCCAGGCTCCCCTCGTCCACCGTGGAGAGCTCCACCACCTTGTACTGCAGCACGGGCGGCGGCCTCGCGGAGCTGCGGCGCCTGCCCTTCCGCGCGGGGCTCACGAGTCCAGCAGCTCGGCGGCTTCGACCGCGTGGTAGGTGAGGATGAGGTCCGCGCCGGCGCGCTTGATGGAGGTGAGGATCTCCATCATCACCCGTGGCCCGTCGATCCAGCCGTTCGCCGCGGCGGCCTTCACCATCGCGTACTCCCCGGAAACGTTGTAGGCGGCCACCGGGACGTCGAACCGCTCCTTCACCCGCGTGACGACGTCCAGGTAGGACAGCGCCGGCTTGACCATGACCATGTCCGCGCCCTCCTCGAGGTCGAGCGCCACCTCCTTGAGGGCCTCGCGAACGTTGCCCGGATCCATCTGGTAGCCGCGACGGTCGCCGAACTGGGGCGTGCTCTGGGCCGCCTCGCGAAACGGCCCGTAGAAGCCCGAGGCGTACTTCGCCGCGTAGCTGAGGATGGGTGTCCCGCTGAGCCCCGCCTCGTCGAGCGCCGTGCGGATGGCCCCCACCCTCCCGTCCATCATGTCCGAGGGGGCGACGATGTCCGCGCCCGCCTTCGTGCAGGAGACCGCCATGCGGGCCAGGAGCGGGAGGCTCTGGTCGTTGTCGACGTCGCCGCCGTGGATGACGCCGCAGTGGCCGTGGTCGGTGTACTCGCAGAGACACACGTCGGCGAGCAGCTGGAGCTCGGGCACCGAGTCCCTGAGCGCCCGGAGCGCCTTCTGGACGATCCCGTCGTCGGCCCAGGCACCGGTGCCCCGCGGGTCCTTGTGGCCGGGGATGCCGAAGAGGATCACCGAGGCGACCCCGACCGACCGTGCGCGCTTCGCCTCCTCGACCGCCAGGTCCACGGAGAGGTTGTCGATCCCGGGCATCGAGGGGACAGGCTTCCGGACGCCGCGGCCCTCGACGACGAAGAGCGGGTAGATGAAGTCCGAGGGGCGGAGCTCGGTCTCCCGCACCATGCGCCGGAGGGCCTCGGTGCGGCGGAGTCGGCGGGGACGGTGGACGGGAAAGGCCATGGCGGGTCCGAGCAAGTCGTTGCACCCCGAGCCTACACCGAGCATGAACGTCGCGCTCGATGCCTGGTGGCTTCTCCTGGACCGAGATCGGCGTCGACCCCGCCCGGGTCCACGTCGTCCGTGATGCGCCCCTGCCCTCGAGGGGGGAGTACGTCCTCTACTGGTGCATGGTGAACCAGCGTGCGTCCCACAACCATGCGCTGGACGCCGCCATCGCCCTCGGGAACAGGCTTCGCCTCCCGGTCGTCTGCTACCACGCGCTCCGGCCGGACTACCCCCACGCCTCCGACCGGCTGCACACCTTCGTCCTCCAGGGGCTGGACGCACTCGGCGAGGCGATGCGGAGGCGGGGGGTTCCCTACTGGCTCGAGCTCCCGCGGAGCGCCGGCCAGCACGTCCCCCGGCTGGGGCAGCTCGGGCGGCGGGCGGCGGCGGTGGTCTCCGACTGGTTCCCGGCATTCATCATCCCCGGCCACCTTCGCGGGGCGGCGAGGGCGCTCCACGTCCCGCTCGTGGCGGTGGATGCCTCGTGCGTGGTTCCGATGCAGCGCATCCCCGAGCGCCAGGTCGGCGCCTACGCGCTCCGCCCGAAGCTCCGGAAGCTCTGGCCCGAGTACCTGGGGAGGCTCCCCCGGGGACCGGAGCCCGCCCGCGCCCGGGAGGCCGCGCGCATCGACCCCGGATTCGAGCCGGAGCGGTCGCCGGGCCGGCTCGTGGGGCGGCTGGACGCCTTCGACATCGACCACTCGGTCGTGCCCGTCGCCGGCCACCCCGGAGGTCGGCCTG
>Ga0335080_10007947_pt1 | contig 11036 bp, 9 predicted proteins | sample Lox_Sample_34_FD_206720 | JGI IMG/M metagenome (GOLD analysis project Ga0335080, IMG submission 206720) | Soil microbial communities from Loxahatchee National Wildlife Refuge, Florida, United States - Lox_Sample_3.4 | ecosystem: Environmental > Terrestrial > Soil > Wetlands | place: USA: Florida...
GCCGACATGGTGCGAGAGCATCTCGTCGAGCATCGGCAGGGAAGCGACGACCGGGAGTCGGTCGCGACGGTCACCCTCGTCTACGACCACCACAAGTCGCACGTACAGGAAGCTCTCACCGACCTGCAACACCGATTCCGCGGAAGCATCGTCTCGACGCTCCACGTCCACCTCGACCATCACAACTGCCTCGAGGTGCTCGTGCTGCGGGGCAAGGCGTCCGAGATCCGCGCGCTCGCCGACCGCCTGATCGCGGCGAAGGGCGTCAAGCACGGCAAGCTCACGGTGACCACGACCGGCAAGGATCTTCCGGTGTGACGCGACGGCGGGGAGGCGCCCTGCTGCTCTCCCTCCTCCTGCTCGGGACCTCGTCGGTGCTCGAGGCGCGCGCTGAGGAGCCGAAGAACGCCGACGCGGCGGCGCAGGGCGACCAATCGCAGTCGCCGGACGCCCAGACCACGCCCGCCGAACCCCAGGGCGGGCAGGCCAACCCGGCCGGGCCCTCCGACGCAGGCGCGCCAACGGATCAGGCGACGCCGAGCCCGGACCCAACCGGGCCGCCCAGCCCGCCCGATGCGGGCGCGCAGACGGGGCAGCCGGCAACCCGCATGGGAGAGATCGTCGTGCGGGGCCGCTCCGACAACCTGGTCGGCACGGCCAACTCGGCCGGCGAGGGGGTCGTCGGAAACCCGCAGATCGAGAGCCGACCGCTGCTGCGGCCGGCGGAGGTCCTGGAAACCGTCCCAGGCCTGATCGCGACGCAGCACAGCGGCGGCGGCAAGGCGAACCAGTACTTCCTGCGCGGGTTCAACCTCGATCACGGCACCGACTTCGCCACCAGTCTCGACGGCATCCCGATGAACCTGCCGAGCCACGCACACGGACAGGGCTACACCGATCTGAACTTCCTGATCCCGGAGCTGGTGCAGGAGATCACCTACAAGAAGGGACCCTACTTCCCCGACGAGGGAGACTTCTCCTCGGCCGGCGCCGCGAACATCCGCTACTTCGACGTGCTGCCCGAGGGCATCGCGAAGGCGGAGGGCGGCCAGTACAACTACGGGCGAACCCTGGTGGCGAATTCGCCGGCTCTCTGGGGGGGGCACCTCCTCTACGCGCTGGAGGGGGTCTTCAACGGGGGGCCCTGGGACCATCCCGACGACTACTACAAGTTCAATGGCCTGCTTCGCTTCAGCCGCGGCGACGCGAGCGACGGATTGAGCGTGACCGGCATCGGCTACTACGGGCACTGGAACGCGACGGACCAGGTGCCGGAGCGCGCCATCCACGACGGGTTGATCGATCGCTGGGGCGCGATCGACCCGAGCGATGCCGGCCGATCGTCGCGCTTCTCGCTCTCGGGCGAGTGGCACCGAGACGTCGGTCCCGGCCAGGTCCGGATCCTCGCCTACGGGTACCACTACGACCTCGACCTCTACTCGAACTTCACCTATTTCCTCGACAACCCCGAAAAGGGCGACCAGTTCGAGCAGAAGGACGATCGCTTCGTCCTGGGCCTCGTTCCCACCTACCACTGGACGATGGATCTCCTCGACCGGACCTTCGACAACACGGTGGGCATGCAGGTCCGCAGCGACCTGATCCACAACGGCCTCTACAACACCGAGGATCGGAACCGCTACAGCGCGACCCGCCACGACCACATCGACCAGACCAGCATCGGCCTGTTCCTCCAGAACAAGGTGTCGTGGAACGAGTGGTTCCGGACCTTCGGAGGCTGTCGCGTCGACATCTTCAACTTCGACGTCGACAGCAGCAACCAGGCGAACTCGGGCAGCCAGACGCGTGCGATCGCCAGCCCCAAGCTGAGCCTGATCTTCGGTCCCTGGTACCAGACGGAGCTCTACCTGAACGGCGGCTTCGACTTCCACAGCAATGACGCCCGCGGCGTGATGACGACCGTCGACCCGAAGACCGGCGAGCCGGTCCAGCCCGCGGATGCCCTGGTCCGCTCCAAGGGGGCGGAGATCGGCGTTCGCACGGCGGCGCTTCCCCATCTCCAGAGCTCGATGACCCTCTGGCTGCTCGACATCGACTCCGAGCTGGTGTTCACGGGCGACGGCGGCACCACCGAACCGAGCCGCCCGAGCCGCCGCTACGGCGTCGAGCTCGCCAACTTCTACAGCCCGTTGCCGTGGCTCACCTTCGATGCGGACTTCGCGTGGTCGCATGCGCGCTTCCGGGACCACCAGCCGATCGGCGACTACATTCCGGAGTCGATCGAGACGGTCGTGGCCTCCGGCGTCACCGTGCACGATCTGTACGGGTTCTTCGGCAGCCTGCGGGTGCGCTACTTCGGCCCTCGCGCACTGATCGAGGACGATAGCGTTCGCTCGAACGCCTCCACGATCGTCAACCTGCAGGCCGGCTATCAGATCAATCCGCACTGGAGCCTGACCCTCGACGTCTTCAACCTCCTGAACGCGAAGGTGAGCGACATCGACTACTACTACACCTCGCGCCTGCGCGGAGAGCCGCCCGACGGGGTCGACGACGTGGTGACCCACCCGGCCGAGCCGCGCGCATTCCGCGGAACCGTGACGTACTACTTCGGGAGCGGGAAAGCCACGAAATGATCGGCCTTTTCGAGCGGGGCGGGCCGATGATGTGGCCCTTGCTCCTCACGTCCGTCGTGGCCGTCACGGTGGTGATCGAGCGGCTGTGGTTCACCGCACGCGAGCGCTGGCGGCGGGATCCGGCGGCGGTCGCCCGGATCTTCGCGGACGTCGAGGGCGGCCGCCTCGAGGACGCGCGCGCGGCCGGCGACGCCTCCCGGGACTTCGTCGCGCGCGTGCTCACGTTCGCCCTCCGGCACGGCGACGTCTCGTTCTCGAACGCCCTGCTCCAGGCCTCGAATCGCGAGCTCAAGCGCTTCGATCGCGGGCTGCCGGTCCTCGACACCGTGATCACCCTGGCGCCCCTCGAAGGCCTGTTCGGTACCGTGACGGGCATGATCCACGCGTTCGGCCTCCTCGGCGCCTCGGAGCTCGGAGCTCCCACGGCGATCACCGGCGGCATCGCACAGGCCCTGATCGCGACGGCCTTCGGCCTGCTGATCGCGATGGTCGCGCTGCTCCCCTTCAACTACGGGAACGCGCGGCTCGAGCAGGCGCGCCAGGAGATCGAGAACGCAGCGGCCCATCTGGAGCTGCTGCTGCTTAAGGCGGGACGGGCGCGGGACGGCGCATCGACACCATGACGACGATTCCGTCTCCGCGGAGCAAGAGGCGGGCGCGGATCGAGATCATCCCGCTCATCGACATCATCTTCTTCCTGCTCGCGACCTTCGTCATGGTGTCGCTGTCGATGATCCAGAACCGCGGCATCCCCGTTCAGCTCCCGGCCGCGGAGACGGGTGCGCCGGTGCCGCGCGACGACTCCGCCACGATCTCGATCACCGAGCAGGGCGAGGTGTTCTTCGACCGGGAGCGCGTCGACACCGACCAGCTGATCGCGGCGCTGAGGCACCTGGTCGCGGCGAAGCCGGCCGCCCGGGTGTTCCTGAGCGGTGACGCGAGGGCGGAGCTCGGGCGGGCGATCGAGGTCCTCGACGAGGTGCGCCGCGCCGGCATCGGGAACGTCGCGATCGAGACCCGCCCGAAGAGTCCGTGAGGCCCTCGCTCGTCGCGAGCGCGGTCGCCGCGACCCTGCTCCACGGGTTCCTCCTCTTCGGGCTCCATCTGGATCAGCCCGCGGTTCCGCTTCCTCCCGCGCCCGGTCCCCTCGTCGTAGGTCTGGTCGCCGCTTCGCCGGCGCCCGGGCCCGCCGCGCCCACGGGACCCGCGCCGGCTGCGGCGCAGCCCGCGACCCCACGCGAGCCAGAGACGCCCGAGCGGAAGCGCTCGCCGAGCCGGCCGACGGCTCCGAAGCCGCCCGTTCCGAAGATGGCGGCGCGCGAAGAGACCAATCCGGCGCCGGTCGTGCGCGAGACTCCGCCGGAAGGAGGCGCGAGCCCGACGGCATCCGGCTCGGGCGTCGCAACGGGTCAACCCGGCGCGCCCGGAGGACCCGCAGCAGGAGGCGCACTGGCATCCGCGGTGCCGCGCTACCGCAACACGCCGCCGCCCGAGTATCCGCCCGAGGCACGCCAGAGACATCAGGAGGGCATCGTCCTCCTCGACGTCGACGTCGGCGCCGACGGGCGTCCGGCACAGGTGGGCGTGAAGCAGAGCAGCGGATTCCCGAGCCTCGACCGCGCAGCCGTGACGGCCGTCCGCCGCTGGACGTTCGAGCCCGCTCGCACGGCGGGGCTTCCCATCGCCAGCCGGGTCGAGATTCCGATCCGATTCCGCCTGACGGACTGACCGTCGCAAACGCCCGGCGCTCGCGTCTCCCTCGCGCGTCCGCAGCGCGCGGTGCTAGGCTCCTCGCGAAGGGCAAGTCGGGTGGGCGGATCCACTGCGCGCTCCACATCGGTCTCCGCAATCCGCCCCGCACTCGAAGCGCATGCGGATCGCATGCCGAGGTCGTTGTCCCATCCCGTCCGTTCGCGTTCCCCAGTGCACCTGCCTTTCCCGCTCGCGCCGCGGCGACGTGTCGTGCGGCCGAACGGTCGATCTTCGTTCGGCGCCCCGTCGTCGGAGGGTCCGGCCGGGGCCCGGGCGTTGTCGCGCTGGCGTGCCGCGGAGGGCGCCGATGCGACGAGGAAGCGTGTCTTGGCCAAGAGGTTGTACGTCGGAAATCTCCCCTTCAGCGCCAACGAGGCAGAGCTGCGCGCGCTCTTCGAACGGCACGGCACCGTCCAGTCCTGCAGCGTGATCATCGATCGCGAGACCGGCCGCTCGCGCGGCTTCGCCTTCGTCGAGATGGACGAGGGCGGCGCGGATGCGGCCATCCGCGCGCTCGACGGAGCCGACATGAACGGGCGCCGCCTGCGGGTCAACGAGGCACACGAGCGAGAGCAGCGCGGCGGCGGGGGCGGCGGCGGCGGCTTCCGCGACCGGGACCGACGCCCGCGCTGATCGCTCGTTCGGACCGCTGCTCGGAGGTCGAGGCCAGGCCCACGCATGGCGCACTCTCACTGGCTGGTGAAGTCGGAGCCCGGCACCTACTCGTGGGGCGACCTCGTGCGCGACGGCCGCACGCGCTGGGACGGCGTCCGCAACGCACTGGCGCGCCGGCACCTCGAGTCGATGCGCCGGGGTGACCTCGTTCTCTTCTACCACTCGGGCGAGGGCAAGGACGTGGTGGGAATCGCGCGCGTCGCGCGTGCGTCGTACCCGGATCCGACCGACGGCGACGGTCGCTGGCTCGCCGTCGACCTCGAGCCGGTGCGGCCGCTGGCGGCGCCCGTCGCGCTCGCCGCGATCAAGGCGGACCGGCGGCTCGCCGGCCTCGCGCTGATCCGCCAGCCGCGGCTCTCGGTGATGCCGGTCGACGCCGCGCACTTCGAGCGCATCCTCGAGCTCGGGAAGCGGGTGGCGCGGTGACGGCGGCCCTCGACGAGCTGCTCGAGCTGCTCGACCTCGAGGAGCTCGAGGTGAACCTGTTCCGCGGGCGCAGCCCGCACGAGCAGCGGCAGCGCGTGTTCGGCGGGCAGGTGGCGGGGCAGGCGCTGGTCGCCGCCTGCCGCACCGTCCAGCGCGGGCTCGCCCACTCGCTGCACGCGTACTTCCTGCGCCCGGGCGACCCGCAGGTGCCGATCGTGTACCAGGTCGACCGCATCCGCGACGGCCGCACGTTCACGACCCGGCGCGTGGTGGCGATCCAGCACGGCGAGGCGATCTTCCACCTCTCGGCGTCGTTCCAGCCCGACGAGCCCGGCGTCGAGCACGAGGATCCGATGCCGCGCGCGCCGGATCCCGAGCGGCTCCCGACCTGGCGCGAGCGCGTGTCGCGCATCCTCCCGCGAGTGCCGCGCGGGATGGGCGACTGGCTCACGCGCGACCGCCCGATCGAGCTGCGCTACGTCGACGAGCTCCCGATCCTCTCCGCCGAGCCGCGGCCGGCGGAGCAGCAGGTCTGGATGCGCGCCGACGGCAAGCTGCCCGACGACCCGCCGCTGCACCAGGTCGTGGTGGCCTACGCGTCGGACATGACGCTGCTCGACACGGCGCTGCTGCCGCACGGCGTGCCCTGGATCGACGAGCAGTTCATGATGGCGAGCCTCGACCACGCCATGTGGTTCCACCGGCGATTTCGCGCGGACGAGTGGCTGCTCTACCAGCTCCACAGCCCGACCGCCGCCGGGGCGCGCGGCTTCACGCGGGGCGAGATCTGGACGCACGACGGACACCTGGCCGTGTCGGTCGTCCAGGAAGGCCTGATCCGCCACCGGTCCGTGCGGTGAGCTGAAGGAGGGGCGTTGGCGGACTGGGTGTGGTGGCGCGACGGCGTCGTGTATCAAATCTACCCGCGCTCGTTCATGGACGCGAATGGAGACGGCGTCGGCGACCTCGAGGGGATCCGTCGCCGGCTCGACCACCTCTCGTGGCTCGGCGTCGACGCGATCTGGATGTCGCCGTTCTATCCCTCGCCGATGGCCGACTTCGGCTACGACGTGGCCGACTACTGCGACGTGGACCCCCTGTTCGGCACGCTCGGCGACTTCGACCGCCTGCTCGCGGACGCCCACGCGCGCAGCATCCGCGTCGTCGTCGACTGGGTTCCGAACCACACCTCCGACCGCCATCCGTGGTTCGTGGAGGCGCGCGCCGGCCGCGGCAGCGCGAAGCGCGCGTGGTACGTGTGGGCCGACCCGAAGCCCGACGGCACCCCGCCCAACAACTGGTTCTCGATGTTCGGGGGCTCGGCCTGGGAGCTCGATCGAGCGAGCGGACAGTACTACCTGCGCTCGTTCCTGAAGGAGCAGGCCGATCTCAACTGGCGCAACCCGGAGCTCGTGCGCGCCATGCACGACGTCCTGCGCTTCTGGCTCGAGCGCGGCGTCGACGGCTTCCGCACGGACGTCGGCCACCGGATCCTCAAGGATCCCCAGATGCGCGACAACCCGCCGAACCTGGACGTGCCCGAGACGTTCCGCGACGGCTTCCTCGGCCAGATCCACCTGCACGACGAGAACCACCCCGACGTGCACGCCGCCTTCCGCGCGATCCGCCGGCTCCTCGACGGCTACGGCGAGCGCATGATGGTGGGCGAGATCGGGCTTTGGGATCCCGGCGAGCTCGCCCGCTACCTCGGGCGCGGCGACGAGCTGCACCTCGCCTTCTACTTCCCCTTCCTCCACTCGCCGTGGGAGGCCGCTGCCTTCCGGCGGCAGATCGAGCGCTTCGAGGCCGTCTGCCCGGCCGAGGGCTGGCCGACCTGGGTGCTCTCGAACCACGACGTCCCGCGCCACGCGTCGCGCTACGACGACCCGGCGCTCGGCCCCGCGCGCGCCCGCCTCGCCGCCATGCTGCTGCTGACGCTCCGCGGCACGCCGTTCCTCTACTACGGCGAGGAGATCGGCATGCGGAACGTGGAGATCGCCGAGGACTGCATGCAGGATCCCCTGGCGCGCACGCTCCACCCGAGGCTCTGTCGCGACGGCGAGCGCACGCCGATGCGCTGGGACACCACGGCCGGCGCGGGCTTCTCGTCCGCACCGCCGTGGCTCCCGGTCGGCCCGCAGCCACCGGGCACCGACGTCGAGAGCCAGCGCGCCGATCGCGCCTCGCTGCTCTGGCTATACCGCGACCTGCTGGCGCTCCGGCGCGCGAGCCCCGCCCTGCGCCGCGGGAGCTTCCGTGCGCTCGAGGCGCCGGAGGGCGTTCTCGCCTACGAGCGCGAGGTCGAGAGCCAGCGCGCGCTCGTCGCGCTCAACTTCTCCGACGGCGCGAAGACGGTCGAGCTCGGCGGCGAGCGGGTGGCCGGCGGCCTCCGCACGGGCGCGACCACGCTCCCGGAGCGAGCCGACGCGGTCCGCCTCGAGGCCGCGGAGGGAGTCGTCCTGCTGACGCGAGAGGGGTGACCTCCCCGAGTCGACGGGCCGCCGGCAGTGAGTTGCCCCCGGCACGGCGACCCGGTATCTAGAGCGCGGGTGAGAGGGGGTCGATGGGACGCGCCCGCGTCGCGTACGACGAAGGGTCCATCCGCACGCTCGATCCGCTGGAGCACATCCGGCTCCGCAGCGGCATGTACATCGGTCGCCTCGGCGACGGCTCGCATCCCCACGACGGCATCTACGTGATGCTGAAGGAGGTGATCGACAACGCCGTCGACGAGTTCATCATGGGCGCCGGGCGCCGGATCGAGGTCGAGCGCGACGGCGCGACATTCTCGGTGCGCGACTACGGGCGCGGCATCCCGCTCGGCAAGCTCGTCGACTGCGTGAGCCGCGTGAACACCGGCGGCAAGTTCAGCGACGAGGTGTTCCAGTTCTCGGTCGGCCTGAACGGCGTCGGCTCCAAGGCCGTGAACGCGCTCTCGGTCCGCTTCGACGTGACGAGCTGGCGCGAGGGCCGCTTCCGCCGCGCCGCCTTCGAGCGCGGCCGCCTGGTCGCCGACGAGGGCGGCCGCTACCGGGCGGGACGCGACGGCACCTCCGTCCGCTTCGAGCCGGACCCCGAGGTCTTCGGAGCCTACGCCTGGAACGAGGAATTCGTCGCCGAGAGGCTGCGTTACTACGCCTTCTTGAACCCGGGTCTCACCCTCGAGTCGGGCGGCGCGCGCTTCCACTCCGAGGGCGGTCTCGCCGACCTCCTGGCCCACGAGCTGGGCGGCGAGGCACCGCTCTACCCCACCGCCCACGGCCGCCACGAACGCCTCGAGTTCGCCCTCACCCACACCCACGCCTACGGCGAGACCTACTACTCCTTCGTCAACGGCCAGCACACGCACGACGGCGGCACCCACCAGAGCGCCTTCCGCGAGGGCGTGCTGAAGGCCGTGAACGACTTCGCCGGGCAGGCGTTCGCCGGCGAGGACGTCCGCGACGGCCTGGTCGGCGCGGTGGCGGTGCGGCTGCAGGATCCCGTCTTCGATTCGCAGACGAAGACCAAGCTGGGATCCACCGACGTTCGCTCGTGGATCGTCCCCGCCGTGAAGGACCGCCTGCTGCGCTGGCTGCACGAGAACCGCGAGGCCGCCGAGTCCTTGCTCGAGAAGGTGCGGCAGAACGAGCGCGTGCGGCGCGAGCTCAGCGCGATCAAGAAGGACGCGCGGGAGCGCGCCCGCCGGGTGGCGATCCGGATTCCGAAGCTCACCGACTGCCGCCAGCACTACGGCGACCCGAAGAGCCGCCGCCGCGACGAGACCACCATCTTCCTCGGCGAAGGCGACTCGGCGGGCGGCGTGATGATCCAGTCCCGCGACGTCGAGACGCAGGCGGTCTTCACGCTGCGCGGCAAGCCGCTCAACTGCCACGGCCTCGAGCGAGACGCCATCTACAAGAACGAGGAGCTCTACAACCTGATGCGCGCGCTCGGCATCGAGGACGGGCTCGACGGCCTGCGCTACGCGCGCGTCGTGATCGCCACCGACGCCGACGTCGACGGCATGCACATCCGCAACCTGCTGATCACCTACTTCCTGCGCTACTTCGAGGAGCTCGTCCTCAAGGGGCACCTGTACATCCTCGAGACGCCGCTCTTCCGCGTGCGCAACCGCAAGGAGACCCGCTACTGCCACAGCGAGGCCGAGCGCGACCGCGCGCTCGCGGCGCTGCGCGGGGCGGAGATCACGCGCTTCAAGGGGCTCGGGGAGATCAGCCCGCGCGAGTTCGGGCCGTTCATCGGCCGCGACATGCGGCTCTCGCCCGTGGCCGTGCAGGGGATCGGCGAGGTCGCGCGCTGCCTCGAGTTCTACATGGGCCGCAACACCCCCGAGCGCCGCGCGTTCATCGTCGAGAACCTGGCGACGGACGTGCTCTAGGGGGGAACGTGCCGCGACTCGACGCGCTGATGCGGCGCAACTTCGTCGACTACGCCAGCTACGCCATCCTCGACCGCGCCATCCCCGACCTGCGCGACGGGCTGAAGCCGGTCCAGCGCCGCCTGCTCCATACGCTCTTCGAGATGCACGACGGCCGCTACCACAAGGTCGCCAACGTGATCGGCGAGACGATGAAGCTCCACCCGCACGGCGATGCGTCGATCGCCGAGGCGCTGGTGGTCCTGGCGAACAAGGGCTTCTTCATCGACCGCCAGGGCAACTTCGGCAACCTGCTGACCGGTCACCCCGCCGCTGCCGCGCGCTACATCGAGTGCCGGCTCACGCCGCTCGCGCTCGAGACGCTCTTCAACGAGGCGCTCACCGAGTTCGTGCCGAGCTACGACGGCCGCTCGCGCGAGCCGGTCTTCCTGCCCGCCAAGCTGCCGGTGCTGCTGATGCTCGGCACCGAGGGCATCGCGGTGGGCCTCTCGACGCGCATCCTGCCCCACAACCTCGCCGAGCTCTGGCAGGCGCAGATCGATCTGCTCGAGGGCCGCGCCATCGAGCTGGCGCCAGACTTCCCGCAGGGCGGGCTCGCGGACGTATCCGCCTACGACGACGGCCGAGGACGCGTCCAGGTGCGCGCGCTGGTCGAGGCGCGGGACAAGCATCGCCTCGTGATCCGGGAGATCCCGTTCGGCGCGACCACCGACAGCCTGATCGCGTCGGTCGAGGCCGCGATCCAGCGCGGGCGCGTGCAGGTCGCCTCGATCCAGGACTTCACCACCGACCGGGTCGAGATCGAGCTCGCGCTGGCGCGCGGCGCGCGCCCCGACGAGGTGATCGCCCAGCTCCACGCCTATACCGAGTGCAGCGCCGCGGTGACCTCGAACCTGGTGGCGATCCGCGAGCGGCGGCCCGCGGAGATGTCGGCCAGCGAGGTGCTGCGCGAGCTGACCGCGCAGCTCCGCGATCGGCTCCGCACCGAGCTCGAGTGGGAGCGGGGACAGCTCGTCGACCGCCAGCACTGGCTCGCGCTCGAGCGGATCTTCGTCGAGAAGCGCGTCTACCGGCACCTAGAGCGGGCCGACACCGAAGAGGCGGTGCGCGAGCGGGTGGCCGCCGGGATGCGCGAGCACGAGGCGCTCTTCGTGCGACCGCTCGTCGACGACGACGTGAAGCGCCTGCTCGAGCTGCGCATCCGC
>Ga0335080_10007948_pt1 | contig 11036 bp, 9 predicted proteins | sample Lox_Sample_34_FD_206720 | JGI IMG/M metagenome (GOLD analysis project Ga0335080, IMG submission 206720) | Soil microbial communities from Loxahatchee National Wildlife Refuge, Florida, United States - Lox_Sample_3.4 | ecosystem: Environmental > Terrestrial > Soil > Wetlands | place: USA: Florida...
CGCCGGCGAGACGCGGACGGTCGACAGCGCGGCGCTGCTCGCAGCGGCCTGATCGGGAAGAGGGGAGCATGAAAGCCAGAATTCGCAAGATCGTGACCGTGGTCGAGGAAACGCTCACGGAAGCCGGCCGCGACATCGACCCGCCGACCCGCCGCGCCGCCGCCATCGCCGTCATCGCCAATCCCTGCGCCGGCCGCTATCAAGAGGATCTGGCCGAGCTGATCGATATCGGCGAGGAATTGGGCGGGCTCCTGGGCGAGCGCGCGGTGAAGGCGCTGGGCATCGATCCCACCAAGGCGGAGAGCTACGGCAAGGCGGCGATCGTCGGCGAAGCGGGCGAGCTGGAGCATGCCGCCGCCATCCTGCATCCCAAGCTTGGCGCGCCGCTGCGCAAGGTGCTCGGCAAGGGCGCCGCGCTCATCCCGTCGGCGAAGAAGCGCGGCGGGCCGGGCGTGACGCTCGACATCCCGTTGGGACATAAGGATGCGGCCTTCGTGCGCAGCCATTTCGACGGCATGGAGGTGCGCGTGGTCGATGCGCCTGCGGCGAACGAGATCGTGGTCGCCGTCGCCGTCACCGATTCCGGCCGCCCGCTGCCTCGGGTCGGTGGCTTGAAGGTCTCCGAGATCAAGGGCGAGGACGGGCTGCGGTGAAGCCGAAGTCGGTCGCAGCGCGCACCAGCGTCACGCCGGAGACGGGCTACCGGCTGGAGCAGCAGGTCGGCTACATCCTGCGCCAGGCCTCGCAGCGCCATGCCGGCATCTTCGCGTCGCGGATCCCCGAGGCGCTCACGGCGACGCAGTTCGCCGCTTTGGTGAAGCTGCAGGAAGTCGGTCCCTGCTCGCAGAACCGCCTCGGCCGCTTGACCGCGATGGACGGCGCCACCATCAAGGGCGTCACCGACCGCCTGATCCAGCGCGGCCTCATCGAAGCCCGCATCGATCCCAAGGACGGCCGCCGCCGCCTGCTGGTGCTGAGCGCGTCAGGCCTCGACGTGATCATCCGCGCCATTCCCGCCGCGCTCGACATCACCGCCGAGACGCTGGAGCCGCTCAGCCCCGAGGAGCGCGAGCAGTTCCTGAAGCTGCTGAAGAAGCTGCGCTGAGGAGCTTCGCCTTGCTCGGGCGGAGTGTGCGGCAAGCCCCTCACCCCAACCCTCTCCCTACGGGAAGAGGGAGTTCAGCGGAGGACACGCTGATTCTGAGCCATAATGGCTAGCGCAACTGCGTCCCTTCTCCCGCAGGGAGAAGGTGAGGATGAGGGTCTTAAAGCTGCCTGAGACCTATCAGGACGCTACAACACTCGGCACCCGCGTCGCCGGCGGCGTATTCCGGCTGCGCTGGGTGCGCACGATGCCGTCGATCACCGTCATGCCGACGCCTGGAAGATCGCCGAGCCGGATGCTCTCCAGGAGGTCCTTGCCGGCGGAATGCTGCGCCTTGTCCAGGAACACGAAATCGGCGGCCCAACCCTTCTCGATCAGGCCGACGTCGAGCTTCCGCATCCGCGCGGTATTGCCGGTGGCAAAGCCGATCGCGACCTCGGCCGGGACTTCGCCCAGCGACGAGAGCATCGAGATCATCCGCAGGATGCCGAGCGGCTGGACGCCGGAGCCCGCCGGCGCATCGGTGCCGAGGATGACGCGGCGGAGATCGCCGAGCTCCTGCGCCGTGCGCAAGGTCACCAGCGCCGCGCGCTCATTGCCGTTGTGCACGATCTCCAGGCCGCGCTTGCACTGCTCGCAGAGGCATTTGATCTGGGAATCGGGGAGGGCGGTGTGGCCGCCGTTGATGTGGCCGATGACGTCGGGATCGGCCTCCAGGATCACGTCCTTGTCGATCAGGCCCGAGCCGGGGATCGAGGGGCCGCCGGTGTGGATCGTGCTCTGGATCCCGTACTTGCGCGCCCAGGCGACCATCTTCTTCGCCTCGTCTCCGGTCTTGACGCCGCCGAGCCCGACCTCGCCGAGCAGGGTGACGCCGGCCGCCGCCATTTCCTTGAAGTCCTCCTCGACCATGCCCTGCTCGATCACCGGCGCACCGCCATGCACCTTGACGCCGGCGGGGCGGGCATTGGCGAAGATCCGCTGCGAGGCGATGGCGAAGGCCTTGAGGCCGGGAATGTCCTTGGGCCGGCCGGGCATGTGCACCTCGCCCGCGGAGATCATGGTGGTGACGCCGCCATGGAGGCAGCTCTCGATCCAGCCCAATTGGTTCTGCCGCGGCGTCCATTCGCCGGCGACCGGATGCACATGGCTGTCGATCAGGCCCGGCGCCAAGGCCGTGCCGTTGGCGTCGATCACCGTCTTCGCATCGGCGAGGTCGAGATCCTTCTCGCGGCCGAAGCCGACGATCTTGCCGTCGATGGCGACGAGCGCATCCCCCGAGGCGATCGGCGCCTCGATGTCGCCGGTCAGCAGGAGGCCGATGTTGCGGATGACCAGCTTCCCGGCGGGCGCGCCCCCGGTCGGTTCCAGCGCCATGACTGCCTCCCTGATTCGTGCGTTTCGCGCATTGTTGCACGAAGTCGCGGGGCAGGGGCAATCGCGCTGGATCGCTGGGGAGAATTTGCGGGAAACGTCACGGCTGCATGCCTCCCTCCAACCTCCCCCCTGAAGAGGGGGAGGCTCTTGTTCGTGCAGCGGCTGAAATCTTCTCCTCCCCCTTCAGGGGGAGGTGGGTGGGGGCAAGTGCAGCCGTGACGCGCTGGATCCAGGCCCAGGTGCGAGCCGGCGCGAACACCACCCTCACGCGATCTGGCGCCGCGTCTCCTCGCTGCCGAGGTTGCCGGGGCCGGCGGTGATCGGGCGGGGCGGCTCGCCGGCCGGGCGGATCGCCAGCACGGCGCGGATGTCCGGCTCGTCCATCTGCTCCGGGTCGAGGAAGCGATAGGAATAGTCCATCCAGACGTTGGAGGAGAGGAAGAGATCGAGCAGGTCGGGGTCGAGATGGCCGTTGCGCTTGAAGGCGCCCATGATGCGGATCGCCTCGCTCAAGGGCTTCGCCTTCTTGTAGGGCCGGTCGCCCGCGGTCAGCGCCTCGAACACGTCCGCGATCGCCATGATGCGCGCCAGCACCGACATGTCGCTGCCCTTCAAACGCCGCGGATAGCCGTTGCCGTCCATCCGCTCGTGATGGCCGCCGGCGATCTCCGGCACGTTCTGCAGGTGCCGCGGGAAGGGCAGGCTCTCCAGCATGATGATGGTCTGCACGATGTGGTCGTTGATGACGTAGCGCTCCTCGTCGGTCAGCGTGCCGCGCATGATCGAGAGGTTGTAGAGCTCGCCGTGATTGTACTTGTGCTCGGGCACCTTCATCTTGAAGCCCCAGGCATTGTCCTCGGGCATCTGGTCGCGCTCTTCGCGCAGGATGATGTGCTCCGGCTTGTCGTCCAGCAGCTTCTCGACCACCGGCAGCAGCTTGACCGGCAGTGCAGCCTGGCGCTTCAGCTCCTCGTGCGAGAGGCCGACCCGGTCGTCGAGGGTCCGGGTCCAGGTGCGCTCGGCGACCTGCTTCAGGCGTTCGATCTTCTCCGGCGCCATGCCCTCGCCGCCGATGTTGGATTCGGCAACCAGGGCGTAATCGGCGTCGATCTCGGCGTTGAACGCCTTGAGCTGCGCATCGAGCGCGGAGAGATCCTGGCCGGCCAGGCGCTCGCGCAGCAGCTTCACCTCCTGCTCGCGCTTCACCACCTCGAAGCGGGTGCGGATCTCATGGATGCGGTTATAGAGCGTCTCCAGCTTCGTGGCCTTGTCCACCACGTATTCCGGGGTCGTCACCTTGCCGCAATCATGCAGCCAGCTCGCGAGCTCCAGCGCTTCCCATTCCTCGTCGGTCAGGCGGAAATTGGCGAACGGGCCGTAGTTCTGCTTCGTCGCCGCCTCGGCCAGCATCTTGGCCAGTGCGGGGACGCGGGTGCAGTGGCCGCCGGTATGCGGCGACTTGCGGTCGATCGCGCTCGCCACCAGCTTGATCAGCGAATCCATCAGGTTCTTCTGGGCGATCATCAGCTGCTTGTTCTCGAGCGCGATGGCGGCCGAGCCGGCGATCGCCTTGATCAGCGACTGGAGATCGCCCGATGCGCTCTCGTCGGTCGCGCCGTCGGATTCGGAGACCAGCAGCACGACGCCGAGGGCCTCGCCGCGCGGGCTCAGGAGGGGCACGGCGATCAGCTCCACGTGCGCGCTGGCGACGCCGAGCTTGGCGGCGAGCGCACGGTCGACGGATTTGAGGTCGCTGCTCGGCACCGTCCGGTCCTCGATCTTGCGGCGGAGAGCCGCGTCGGTGACGATGCTGTTGCGGATCTCCAGCGGCACGCGCGCGACGTAGGATTCGTCGATCGTGTCGAAGGTGGTGCCGTCGGCGATGCGGCCGACCTCGAGGCGGAGGGCGCTGCCGTCCTCTTCCAGGAGATAGATCACGCCGCCGGCCGACCGCGCGACATCGACCATCTCGCGCAGGATGCGGTTCAACAGCGAGGTGAGGTCCCGCTCCGCGGTCAAGGCGGTGCCGATCTCGAGGAAGCGGCGGATCGTGGTCTTCATCTCGTTCATGATGATCGAGAGCTCATCGACCTCATGAATCCCGGTGTTGACGGTGACGGAATTGGAGAAGTCGAAGTCGCGGATCGCCTGGGCCTCGTCGGTCAGGGTCTTCAGCGGTTTCGAAAGCTGGCGGGCGAGCGCCCAGACGCAGAAGATCGAGAGCAGGAGCAGCACGCCCGAGACCAGTTCCAGGGTGGACTGGATGCGTTGCACCGCGACCGGCACGAGCTCGGCGGGAATGGTGGAAAGCTGGCGGAACTGCAGGATGCTATAGGTGCCGATCGTCACCATGGCGATGATGAGCAGCGCCGCGAAGAACGCCGTGATGTGTTGGCGCAGCGGGTATTTCTTCGGCTGCTTTCGCAGCGCGAAGGTGGCGCGTAGAACCGTCGTCTGCATGCTCTCGTGGCCTCTCGCCAACGCACACGGTAATGTAGGGGAGCGGCGTAAGCACTCTGCTACCCATCGTAGTATCCGGCAAGATGGTTGTTAGCTCGTTAATCAACCCGGGGCCGTGACGAGGATCACCAGATCCCGGTGTGCGGCGCCTGAATCCGAGAGCTCGATAGGAAATAAATCGTGCATTCAGCACGCGCAGCGATGCGCCGCCGCGAAGAGCGATCCGAAGAGGATCAATCGCTGAGATTTGCGCTATAGGGCGGCGTGATAACCGAGTTGTTGGGAGACGGTCCCGGCGCAGAGCTTGACGCGCTCGGAGAGTTCGCCGAGGCGGCTCTTCCAATCGCGCGGCTTCAAGCCGGTGACGCTGATCGCGCCGGCCACGTGGCCGCCGCGGCCGAAGATGCAGGACCCGACGCAGGCGACGCCCTCGTTGTCTTCCTCGTCATCGACCGCATAGCCGCGTTCGGCGGAGGCGGCGAGCTCCTTCATCAGCTGCGGTACCACCGTGATGGTGCGCGGTGTCCGCTGCGGCAGGGGCGTACGCTCCAGGATGTGCCGCGCCTCCTCGACGGGGAGAGCGGCGAGCAGCGCCTTGCCGACGGCGGAGCAGTGCGGGAGCTCCCGCCGCCCCAACGCGGCATCGAAGCGGATCGCGCCCGGCGCGTCGACGCGTCCCACCACCACGGCATAGCCGTCGTCCAGGATCGCCAGCCGCGAGGTCATGCCGAGCTCCGCGGTGAGCTTGCGGAGTTCCGGCATCGCCACGTCGGCGATGCCGATATTCGCGATCGCGAGGTCGCCGAGCCGTGCCAGCGCCATGCCGAGCCGGTAGCGGCGATTGGCGCCCTCCGAGAAGTCGGAAAGGATGCCGCGAGAAAGGAGCGTCTGCAGCAGCGCGTAGACCGCCGCTTTGGAGAGGCCGAGCTCGCGGGCGAGATCGGTCAGCCGCGCCCCGTCGCGGCCGCGGGTTGCGATCAGCTCCACGAGGTCGAGGGCGCGGCCCAGGCTCTGCACGCGATAGCGCTCGTCGCCGGCGCGCGCTTCGGTTGCCCGCTCTTCGACCCTTTGAGCCACTTGATCCATCTCGTCTTCCCCCGATGCTCGCTATCCGGCAAAGCAAATTGACTTTGCCCCATGCTGCGCCCTAGTCTAGCGATACAAAACCTAGTTTGGCTATACAAAACGACAAAGCCAAAGGAAGCAGGGCGGCATGAGCGAGAAGCGGCGGAAGCTGCGCTCCAGCGCGTGGTTCGGCGGCGAGGGCAAGAACGCCTTCATGCACCGCAGCTGGATGAAGAACCAGGGCATCCCGGCTGATCTCTTCGACGGTCGCCCGGTGATCGGCATCTGCAACACCTTCTCCGAGCTGACTCCCTGCAACGCCCATCTCCGCCAGCTCGCCGAGCATGTGAAGCGCGGCGTCTATGAGGCAGGCGGCCTGCCGCTGGAATTCCCGGCGATGAGCCTCGGTGAATCCAATCTGCGACCGACCGCCATGCTGTTCCGGAATCTCGCCAGCATGGATGTCGAGGAGTCGATCCGCGCCAATCCGATCGACGGCGTCATTCTGCTGGTCGGCTGCGACAAGACCACGCCGGCGCTGATGATGGGCGCCGCAAGCTGCGACCTGCCGACGATTGTCGTCTCCGGCGGGCCGATGCTGAACGGCGATTTCCGCGGTCAGAAGATCGGCTCGGGCACCCATGTCTGGAAGTTCTACGAGGACGTGAAGGCCGGCCGCATGTCGCTGGAGGACTTCCTCTCCGCCGAGCAGGGACAGAGCCGCTCGGCGGGCAGCTGCATGACCATGGGCACCGCCTCGACCATGGCCTCGATGGTGGAGGCGCTCGGCATCGGCATGCCGGACAATGCCGCGATCCCGGCGGTCGATTCCCGCCGCGCCGTCCTTGCGCAGCTCGCCGGGCGGCGCATCGTCAAGTTGGTGGAGGAGGATGTGCGCATGTCGCAGATCCTCACCAAGCGCGCCTTCGAGAACGCGATCAAGGTCAACGGCGCCATCGGCGGCTCGACCAACGCGGTCATCCACCTGATCGCGATCGCGGGAAGGCTGGGCGTCGATCTCGGCCTCGACGACTGGGATCGCCTCGGCCGCGACATCCCGACCATCGTCGACCTCATGCCCTCCGGCCGCTTCCTGATGGAGGATTTCTACTACGCCGGCGGCCTGCGCGCGGTGATGCGCGCGATCGGCAACGCCGGCTGGCTCGATCTCGACGCGATGACGGTCAGCGGGAAGACCGTCGGCGACCTCTGCCGCGAGGTTTCCAACTGGAATGAGGAAGTCATCCGTCCCCTGAACAATCCGCTGACGCCCCAGGGCGGCATTGCAATCCTGCGCGGCAACCTCGCGCCCAACGGCGCGGTGATCAAGCCTTCCGCCGCGACGCCGAAGCTGATGCAGCATCGCGGCCGGGCGGTCGTCTTCGAGAACATCGAGCACTACCACGCGCGGGTCGACGAGCCGTCGCTGGAGATCGACGCCGGCAGCGTGATGGTGCTGAAGAACTGCGGGCCGCGCGGCTATCCCGGCATGGCGGAGGTCGGGAACATGCCGCTGCCGGAGAAGCTGTTGAAGCAGGGCGTCACCGACATGGTCCGCATCTCGGACGCCCGCATGAGCGGCACGGCCTACGGTACGGTCGTCTTGCACACTGCGCCGGAGGCTGCCGTCGGCGGCCCGCTCGCCTTGGTGCGGGATGGCGACTGGATCGAGCTCGACGTCGCCGGCCGGCGTCTCGAGCTCGAGGTCTCGAACCAGGAATTGACGGACCGCCGCGCCCGCTGGACCTCGACCGCCCTTCCGATCGACAGCGGCTATCAGCAGCTCTATGTCGAGCGCGTGCTGCAGGCGGATCGCGGCTGTGACTTCGACTTCCTGATCGGCAAGAGGGGCGCCGGCATCCCGCGCCACTCGCACTGATGCCGTCCACGGCGGATGTGAACGCGTTGCAGGGCGCCATCGCGGCGCCCGCGATCTTCCCGAGCCTCAAGGACCGGGTGGTCTTCATCACCGGCGGCGGCAGCGGGATCGGCGAGAGTCTGGTCGAGCATTTCTGCGCCCAAGGCGCCAAGGTCGCCTTCGTGGATATCGCCGCGGCGCCCTCGCAGGCGCTGGCCGACCGGATCGCCGCCAAGGGCCATCCGAAGCCGCTGTTCCAGCCCTGCGATCTCCGCAAGATCGAGGATCTCCGTGCCTGCATCGACAAGGTACGGAAAGAGCTGGGACCGATCCGCGTTCTTGTGAACAATGCCGGCAACGACGACCGGCATGCGACCGCCGACGTCACGGTCGAGTATTGGGACGACCGGATCGCCGTCAATCTGCGGCACCAGTTCTTTGCCGCCCAGGCGGTGCGTCCGCAGATGCGCGACGCCGGCGGCGGGGCGATCATCAATTTCGGCTCGATCACCTGGCTGGTGGGCGATCCCGACTGCCCGGCCTATGTGACATCGAAGGCCGCAGTCACCGGCCTCACGCGTGCGCTGGCGCGCGAATTGGGCCCGGAACGCATCCGCGTCAACTGCATGCTGCCCGGCTGGGTCATGACCGAGCGCCAGGTGAAGCTCTGGCTGAACGAGGCCGGAGAGAAGCAGATCGACGACCGGCAGTGCCTCAAGGACCGGCTCTATCCGGCGGATATCGCGCGCATGGCGCTGTTCCTGGCGGCAGACGACAGCCGCATGTGCAGTTCCCAGAATTTCATTGTCGATGGCGGGTGGGTATGAGCGGCAACCGGCGTCTCATTCAATTCCTGCGACCGGACGGGTCGCGTGCGGTGGGGCTGATCACGAAGGACGGCGCTCGCGCGCATCCGCTGAAAGGCTTCACCACCACCTTCGCGCTCGCCCACGCTGCGATCGACCGCGGGACATCGCTGATCGCCCTGGCGGAGGGCGCCGCCGAGCCGGAGACCGTCGATTACCTGGCGCTGCTGCAGGACGGCAAGGTCCTGGCGCCGATCGAGCATCCGGAGCCGGCGCGCTTCTTCCTGACCGGCACCGGCTTGACCCATCTCGGCAGCGCCGATGCGCGCAACAAGATGCATGTGGTGACCCACGGCTCGAATGCCCCGGAATCCGATTCCATGAAGATCTTCCGCATGGGGATCAAGGGCGGGAAGCCGGATGCCGGCCGGATCGGCGTCCAGCCGGAATGGTTCTACAAGGGGATCGGCACCGAGGTGGTACCGCCCGGCGCGCCTTTGCCGCTGCCGGCCTTCGCCCTCGCCGGCGCCGAGGAGCCGGAGATCGTCGGGATCTATCTGGTGGACGGCCATGGACGGCCGCGCCGGATCGGCTTTACTCTCGGCAACGAATTCTCCGACCACGTGACCGAGGCGCAGAACTACCTCTACACCCAGCATTCCAAGCTCCGGGCCTGCTCGCTGGGGCCGGAACTGCTGATCGGCGACCTGCCGGACGACATCCGCGGCAAGTCGCGGATCATCCGCGACGGCAAGGTGATCTGGGAGGAGGAGGTTCTCTCCGGCGAGGCGAACATGTCGCATTCGATCGCGAACCTGGAGCACTTCCACTTCCGCTACCACATGTTCCGCCGGCCGGGCGACCTCCACGCCTATTTCATGGGAGCGGCGGTGCTGAGCTATGCTGCCGGGGTGAAGACCCGGCCCGGCGACGAGTTCGAGATCGACGTGCCGACATTCGGCCGGCCCTTGCGCAACCGCATGGAGCTGGAACCGGATGAAGGATTGGTGACGGTCGCACCGCTCTAGACGCGACCGGGCGAAGCAAGAGCAACGATAAACAGGGAGAAGGAGATCACGATGTTGAAGTCAGTCATCCGCGGCGCCCTTCCGATGCTGGCGGTCGCCGCCGCGACCGTCATGGCGGTGAGCTGGTCGGGCCAGGCCATGGCCAAGGAATTGCGCGTCCTCGCCTGGGACGGCTATGCCGACGACGATTGGGTGAAGGAGTTCGAGAAGCAGACCGGCGCCGACGTGAAGGTGGTCATCATCGGCAGCGACGACGAGATCTGGGCCAAGATCAAGGGCTCCGAAGGCAAGGACTTCGACGTGATGGCCGTCAACACCGGCCAGCTCCAGCGCTACATCGACGCCAAGCTGGTGCAGCCGATCGACCTCTCGAAGATCCCGAACCAGAAGGCCAACCAGCTGCCGATCTTCAACGACCTCACCAAGGTCAAGGGCGTGATGCGGGACGGCAACGTCTATTCGGTCCCGTTCTGCTTCGATTCGATCGGCATCATCTACAACACCGACGAGATCAAGACGCCGCCGACCAGCATGGATGTGCTGTGGGACCCGCAGTACAAGGGCAAGGTGCTGGCCTATGACAATGGCGAGCACAATTTCTCGTTCACCGCGCTCACCCTCGGCATCCAGGATCCGTTCCATCTGTCGGCCGATCAGATGGCGCAGATCAAGGACAAGCTGATCAAGCTGAAGCATAACGTGCTCAGCTTCTACACCACCGCCGACGAGGCGACCCAGATCTACAAGAACAACGACATCGCGCTGATCTGGGCCAATTACGGCCAGCAGCAGGTGAAGTCGCTGCAGGACGCCGGCGCCCACGTGGCGTACGTCAATCCGAAGGAAGGCGCACTCGCCTGGCTCGACACCTGGGCGGTCACCGTCGGCGCGACCGACAAGGATCTCGCCGAGCAGTGGATCAACTTCCTGATGCAGAAGCAGATCGGCCAGCAGCTGACCGAGCGCACCGGCTTCGGCAACACAGTTGCGCCCTCCAACAATGCCAAGCCCGACGACAAGCTGGTCTATGTCGAGCAGGTCGAGGATCCGACCAAGCGGTCCGACCTCTGGAACGAGATCAAGGCGTCGCAGTAAGATATCGTATGCTTCACCGGCCCGCTCCACCCGGGTTTCGATAGGGCGGGGCGGGCCGGTTCGATTCCCGGGTGGGGGGAGATGGCGGCTAGAATCCTTCTCGAGCTGAAAGGCGTCGGCAAATCGTTCGGCGCGACCCGGGTGCTGGAGCATATCGACCTCGCGGTCGAGGACGGCGAGTTCATCACCATCCTGGGGCCTTCCGGTTCCGGCAAGACCACGATCCTCCGGATGATCGGCGG
>Ga0335080_10007950_pt1 | contig 11035 bp, 9 predicted proteins | sample Lox_Sample_34_FD_206720 | JGI IMG/M metagenome (GOLD analysis project Ga0335080, IMG submission 206720) | Soil microbial communities from Loxahatchee National Wildlife Refuge, Florida, United States - Lox_Sample_3.4 | ecosystem: Environmental > Terrestrial > Soil > Wetlands | place: USA: Florida...
CCCGCCGCGTCAGGGCCTATCGTCCCCGCGCTTTTCCGGAATCACGTCCGCCGCAAAGTGAGACAGGCGGCGCTCGCACGTGGCCCATTCGTCGAAACGGCACTGCTGCTTGCGGCAATCAAATTCACAGACGGCGCTGTGCGCCGGGACCTCTACGACAATGTGGTTCTTGAGCCAGCGCCATGCGCGTGCCAAAACGCCTTCCGAATGAGTCCCGCCGGATTCCATAAGGTGGCCTGAGGCCTGAAAAAGCCCTATTGATTGATACTATCCCAGGCAAGTTGCAGGGGCCAGTGATTTCGGGAAGCATGCATTCCAAAAATCTTGGCGAGCGGACCGAGGATCGTTCCAATGACACCGGGCGACGCAAGCGGGAACAGCCGACGGAGTTTTCTGAAGAAAACGACGATTGCCGGTGCGGCTGGAGTAACGGGCGCGCTGGGAATTAATTCCGCTGCGCCAAGCGTGCTTCCGGAAAAGATGGTGTTTGAGGAAAACCGGAGTTACTGGTCGCGCGTGCTGCCACCGGCCAATCCGCCTCTGGCGAAGGATTTGGATGTGGATGTGGCCGTGATCGGCGGAGGATTCACGGGACTCTCCGCGGCGTACTACGTGAAGAAAACTCAGCCGAACCGGAGCGTGGCTCTATGTGAAGCGCGGCGCTGCGGCAACGGCGCTTCCGGGCGAAATGGCGCCATGATGTTGAACATGACCGATGATCGCTTTCTGCAGTGGAATGGCGATCCTGAAATGGACAAGCGCATCTACGAACTGACATCGGACAACATCCGGCGGCTGCAGGCGCTGTTCGCGGAGTTCGGCGTGGATGCAGAAATCGAGCAAAACGGGGCGCTGCAAGTGTTCAATACCAAGAGAGACCTGGAGGCCGGCCGGGAGTTCATAGAAAAAATAAAGCCGCACGGGCTCCCGTTCGAATACTGGGATCGAGGGAAGGTTCGGGAGTCTATTGGAACAACCGTCTATGAGGGAGGACTGCTGGATCCCGGCAGCGGGCAACTCCATCCCGGCAAACTGGTTGCGCTGTTGAAGACGGCCGCAACGTCCGCGGGCGCTCAAATCTTCGAAGGCACGGCGATTGCCGGAGTGGAAGAAGGAGAGTCATTGCGCCTTACGACCGGCGATGGAAAGACGGTGCGGGCAAAAGCGCTGATCCTGGCAACCAACGCCTACACGTCGAAACTCGGGTACCTGCGCAGGGCGGTCGCGCCGTTTTTCGATTTCGTGGGCATCACCGGCCCACTCAGCGACGCAAAGCTGGCGGCAACAGGATGGAAGAAACGCATCCCCTTCAACGACAGCCGGACGGAAGTTTTTTATCTGGGGCTGACTCGAGATCAGCGGATACACATCGGCGGCGGTTTGGCGGACTACGAATTCAACAATGGGCTGGAAAATCCGGGACACGCCGGCCGGCGCTACGCCCAATTACGCGAAGAGTTGATCCGAATTTATCCCACACTGAAGGAAGAGCCGTTCGAAATTTGTTGGAGCGGCGCGGTGGATATGTCGCTCGACCAGACCCCGTCCGTGGGCCAGATCGGGAAACACGGGAACGTCTGTTATGCGCTGGGGTTTTCGGGCCACGGGGTGAATTTGACCTCTGTTTTTGGAAGAATCCTGGCGGATCTCGTGGCGGGGAGGGAGCAGGACTGGGCCTGGCTGCCCTATTTGAACCGCCTGCCGGCGTATCTGCCGAATGAGCCTTTCCGGTGGCTGGGGATCCGCGCGGCGACCGAGTATTACCGCCTGACAGAGTTTAAGTAACTTCAATTTCAACAATATATTGGGAGCGCCGGTGAGGGTATTTGGGATACCCGCGTCCGTGTCCAGGTTGAATCTTGACGGAGGACACAGGACGCGGACATTCCCAATGGTTCAGAGTATGAGGTTAGTTCGCGTTGGTGGAACGACCCTCCTCTGTGGGACCGCCATGGCTCGGCATGTGGGACCGAGCACGACGGGTATTGCTAGGTCAAGAGGATGGGAAAAAGCAGGCCAGACGTCAAACGAACTCGGACTAGTTCATTTATGAACTATTAAGCCTTGCATTTCGATGCAGATAGGACTTTGTATCAACTGGGATTTGTTGTAGAATTCCGACGCTCGAAGGCAGACGAGCGACTTGTGCCCACTACTCTCCCACAAGAAAGGCGCCTCTATCGCTTCGGATTGTACGAAGTCGATTTGGAACAGGCGACCTTAAGCCGCCAGGGCACGCTCATCAAACTCCAGGAGCAGCCATTCCGCATTCTGACTCTCCTGCTGGAAGCGGCCGGTGAAGTGGTCTCTCGGGAAGAGCTGCGGAAAAATATCTGGCCCGAGGGCACGTTCGTGGAATTTGACGGCAGCCTGAATACCGCCTTGATGAAGCTCCGCGCGGCGTTGAATGACAACGCGGAGAACCCGGTGTTCATCGAGACCGTTCCCCGGCGCGGTTATCGGTTCATCGCCCCAGTGGAAATCATCGACCGCGATTCCCCACAAATCATGACCGCCATTCACGTGGAAAGCGATGGGGACCGCAACGCGCTGGAGTTGCCGCTGGATAGCAGCGGCCCGCCTAGATCCGTGCCGTCGGTAATGGAAAACGGTGCAGCAAAAGCCGGCCCAAGCTGGAGGCAGGTATTCGTCATGCTGGGCGGGGTGGTGGCATTGATGCTTTTTTCCTTGTGGCCGCGGACGACGCCAAAAGTCCTGGCCGTGCGGCAACTGACGCATGTGGGCCAGGTGGATCCCTGGGGAAAATTGGTGACCGATGGAAGCCGGATCTATTTCGTTGTGCGAGATGTGACCGGCTGGAACCTGATGCAGACCTCCGTGGAGGGCGGCAACGTTCAACGAACTCCGACGCCCTTTGACAACACGAGGATTTTTGATTTGTCTCCCGACCATTCGCAATTTCTGATCGGCGAGCTGACGCGCGAAGGCGAAGAGACGCCGCTGTGGCTATGGCCCGTGCAAGGAGGAGCTCCGCGCCGCGTCGGGGATGTGATGGCCAAGGAAGCCGTCTGGTCTCCCCAGGGAAGCATGATTGCCTTCGTGCGCGAAGCCACCATCCAGATTTCGGATTCCGATGGAAACCATGTGTGGGAAGTGGCGCGATTCAAAGTGGCGCCACAATCCTTGACGTGGTCGCCAGACGGAAATCGCCTGCGCTTTACGCAATCGAACCTGGTCGAAGGCACGGATTCGATGTGGGAAATCGGCACGGACGGCAAGGACCTGAAACGCGTATTGCCCGGCGAAGAGGGCGGGCCACACGAAGGCAGCGGAACCTGGCTGGCTGGGGGAAAATATTTTGCGTTCTCCACGGGGCAGGATCTGCGCGCGAATCTGGCTGTGGATACCCAGGCAAACCTGTGGCTGCTGGACGAACGCCGTGGTTGGTTCGGCCGCAGGGGAAGAGACCCGCTTCAACTCACGAAGGGGCCAATCGCGCTGGATCATCCGGCGGCGACGCCAAACGGCTCGCGGGTGTTCACCATCGGCTCGCACAGTGAATATCAACTCTTGCGCATCGATCCGAAAACAATGAAGCAGACAGCGATGCTTTCCGAATCCGGCGCCACGGATATGGATTTTTCGTTGGACGGGCAGTGGGTGGTCTACGCCGCTCGCGAGAACGGAACCCTGTGGAAGAGCCGGATTGACGGCACAAATCGCGTGCAATTGACGGCCGGCGCCACGGGAGCGTTCGCACCGCACTGGTCGCCGGACCAAAAGGAGATCTTGTTCACGGGATTCCTGCTGGATAAACAGCCGCGTCTCTACATCGTGTCGGCGCAGGGTGGCTCGCCGAAACCCGTGTTGCCGACGGCCAACCGGTGGGCGTCGGTTTCCGGGGACTGGCGCACGGACGGGAGGCAGATCGTGGTGGACGTAGAGGACACCGCGACAAGCGGCGAATCGAATATCCGGATTCTGGACCTGGAGACGAGCCGGTTGGCGTCCATTCCTGGGTCGGAAGGGCTGATCGAGCCGCGCTGGTCGGCGGATGGCCGGTATATCGCCGCGTTGAATCCGAAGAAAAAAGAGATCTGGCTATACGACTGCAAAACCCTGAAGTGGTCGGTGTTGGCCGAAGCGAACTTCCCGTCAACGCTGCGGTGGTCTCCCGGCGGGGACGCCCTGTATTACCAGGACACGGATGAAGTGGAAGAATCAGTGTTCCGGGTGCCGATGGCAACGCGCGAGTCGGAAAAAGTGACGCGCTTCGGAGATTTGTTGAGTTCAGGGGCGCTGCGCTGCATCTTCACCGGTTTGAGCCCGGATGGTTCCGTGTACGTGACCGTGGACCATGGCGACGTGGACGTGTATGCCATTGATTTAGAACTTCCCTGACGCCTCGCGTTTCTTCCATTCAAAAAAGACAGAATAGGCATGGCGGGGCTCACTGTCCGGCGAGACAGGTATGCACTGGAACACATCCCGGGCCGTGACTCGAAAAGCAAAGGCGTTGCGCACTAGACTGGGTGTACCTGGAGAAAGGTGTGTGGCCTATGCATCGGAGACTGCTTTTAGCCCTGATCGGTTGTGTCGCACTGTTGGTTGCGCACCCAACGAAGGCGCAGACGGTGAACAAAACGGGCGCGACGATCACGGGAAGGGTGCTCGGCGCGGATGGGAAGCTCGTGCCCGGTGCGAGCGTGACCTGCGAAACTTCCAGCGGGCTGAAGCCGCGCGCGGTGCATGCCGACGCCAAGGGGCGCTTTTTCATTACTGGATTGAAGCAAGACAGTTACGATCTGCGGGCTTCTTCGAATGGGGCCTACTCCGACTGGGAGCGGAATATTCCCGTGCGGAAAGACCAGACGAAAGAGATCACCCTGCAGCTTTTGAACGGCAATACCGCGCTTTCCGGAGTGCAGCCAGCGAAGAAGAAGAATTAGGCCACGCTTTTCCTCAGAAACTGCCCCCCCTCATTCGGAGAAATTGGAACCAAGAATTAGCAGGCAGGGTTAAGCGAATAAGTGCTTGATCCATTTTCTTGCTTCGGCCGTTCTTCTTTCCGTGACCAGCGAGATCAGCCACGCAAACACCAAACAGACTGCGCCCGCCAGCACGGCCTGCAAAAGATGGGCCGGCGTCGGTTGCCAACGATCCTTTGGGACAAAACGCGCCCGGAGGAAGAGCAGGAAAGGGAAATGCAGGACGTACAGGCTGTAGGAAAATCCCGCAAATTCGTGCGCGATCGCCGAGTAACGCTGAGAATGCTCATTCCTGGTGGATTGCAGCGCCGCAAAAAGGAACACCGCAAACGCAAATCCCACCGCCAGATCGGAGAGCAGCGTACTCTCCCAAATTTTGCGGGAAACAAAAAGTGTCCCGCCGAGAAGCACCACCGAGCCTAAAAGGAGAACGTAAGTGCCGCTTCGGGAACGCAACTCCGTTTTCGAATCGAGGAGCACCAGGCCGAATCCTGCCAGCCAGATGAGGAAACCGATCAGCATGCCCCACCCGATAAAAGCCCAAACCGCGAGGGCCACGCCGGTCAAAAATGTGGCGGTGCCAGTGCGGCGGGCCGCCCAGGCGAGCGCGGCGCCAAATACCGCCGGAAACAGAACGTAGTACCAAAATTCGTTGGCAAGGCTCCAAAGCGGGCCATTGGAGCCGAACGTCGGAAAGACAATGGTCTGGAGGAAAAAGAGGTTGCCGAAGAACGCGCCGGGCGTGAGATTTTCCAGAGGCACCGCGGGCCCGAGGTCGCGAATCGAGTGCGAGTAAATCCCGTCCGTGGCGAACAGCCAACTGCCCAGGCGGTCCCAGAGCAATCCAAGAAGCAGTCCGGGAATCAGCACGACATAGAGGCGCGTGGCACGGTTGATGGCGTATTCACGCCAGCTCCAAGCTCCCAAAATGTGGCTGCGCAGAATCGTGGAAGAGATCAGGAAGCCGCTCAGAACGAAAAAGACCATGACGGCCTGGTGGCCGAAGCCGGTGAGGAAGTAGAGGGCTCCCAATAGCCAGGATTTCGATTCCACGTGCTGGTAATCCGCGAAAAAAAGCGTGCGCAGGTGGCCGAACATGACCGCACAAGCCGCCACAGCGCGCATCAGATCGAGCGATGCGGAAGACGCGCGGGAAAGTTTTCGCGGCATCCACGACGCGGAGAGGAAAGATGAAATGGCACGACCGTTTTTAAGCTGCTGTTCTGATGTGCGTGTTTCCATCAAGTTCCTTCGGCAATGTGCGCGATCGGGGAGCGGGCGTGCGCCAGTATAGCGGTTTTTTCCCAAGGGGAAGGGCCGCGAAGGTGGGTTGGGGTATCTGGCAGGTTATTGGCGACCTGGAATAGGATGCACTTAACTGTATTATTTTGTGAAGCTTACAAGCGATATTGAGACCGTCTGGCGGCGGGACTGGTACTAAGACCCGCGTACCGCGTTTCGTGGGGCTAGTGGGCCATTGTTGGCAGGGCCCGAGGCTTCTAATCTGGTTGCACGATGGGTTGGGGGCCGCGCGGGGACAGCGGTCCCGCAAGGGGCCGTGTGCGAGCTACCCAACCCACCATCAATTTTCCTACCTTTTGAGCGGATGACTTTCCCGGCAAACACCAACGGCACGGCGCGTGCATCCATTGTGTGGGTGGTGGCGCGGGTGATTGGAAATTCGTGGGTTGCGGGCGAGGGATTTCGGTGATCCAAAGAAAAATCCGACGGTTGCAAGCTCTGGCTGACAGGCGCGGGTCCTGGAGTGTGTCGCTCGTGATGGTGTTGCTCACGCTTGGGGCAGGCTCGACCTTTGCGGGATTACCGGAACTCCGGGAGGCCACGCTCCGCGCTTTTCGCGGCTACGTGGGCAATGTCGAAGAGCGAAATCAGGCGAGCCTGCAGGGCGGGAAATTTCTTTGGGTCGACGAATTGGGTGCCGATGCCAGAGCGGCGGACTACATCAAATTGAAGCAGGGTGAAGTGGTAATGCAGCACATCACCACGGATGCGAACGGGAAGTCCACGGACATTGCCGGGGGAATGATTCACGACTGGCAAGGGATTGTATTTATTCCCGGGGTAACGCTCGACCAGGTGCTCGCGGTTTTACAGGATTACAACAACCACGCCAAATATTACGCGCCGGACGTGGAACGTGCACGGATTGAATCCAGGGACGGCGACCACTTTCGAGTGTTCATGCGCTTTCGAAGGCATAAAATCGTGACCGTGGTGTTGAACACCGAACAGGAGATTACCTATTTTCGCGATTCGCCGACGCGGGCGCACAGCCGCAGCTCCGCGACGCGCATTCGGGAAGTGGCGAATCCCGGCGTCTCCGGGGAACGCGAAAAATCGCCGAACGAAGACAATGGTTTTTTGTGGCAGATGGAAACCTGGTGGCGGATGGAAGAGCGCGACGGCGGAGTGTACGTGCAGAACGAGGGGGTCACGCTGACGCGGGATATTCCGACGGGGCTGGGCTGGCTGATCGAACCGTTTGTCAACAGCATTCCGAAGGAGACGCTGGAGTTTACGCTGGGTACGACGCGAAAAGCGGTGCTGGCGAGCGGGAAGCCGTAGTTCGCGCAATCTCTCCCGGGCAAGAGGCGATTATCCAGCAATTCATTTCTGCGGACGTTTCGTGTCCAACGAATTGAGCTGCAGAATCTGCTTCGCGTTTTCGGGCGGCAAACTCGTACAGAATCCGTTGTTGTCAACCTGCACTTGTTTTCAGTACTTCGCTGGGCTCATTGCGCATCCTTTCGCTGGAGTGCAGAGACCAAGAGGGACCACGTTTCACTGGCGTTGCGGTCCCATGTATAAGTTTTGGCCGTGGAAGCCGCGTTGGAACCAATCGTCCGGCGAAGTTCCGGTTGCTCGTAAAGTGCGCGAATCCATTCCGCCAATCTTGAGGCATCCTCAGGGTTCTGGAGCACAAATCCATCCACGCCGTTGGTGATGATCTGCGAGCCGCCGTTTTGAACGCTGGTAATGACGGGAAGTCCGCAGGCCATGGCTTCGAGCGGCGGGAGGGCAAACGAATCGTGGAGGGAGGGGCTGGCGTAGGCATCCGCAGCGGCATAGAACCGCACCACATCGGGGGAAGGCTCCGCGAAGATAACATGCGCATCAAGGTGCAGCCGGTGAATTTGGACCTGGTACGGCGCTTGATCGTCTCGGCCGACGACCAGCAACTTCACGGGCAGGTCGTGGAGGAGTCCCAACGCTTGCAAAAGGGCATCCAGGCCTTTGTTCTTCCAACCATTCCCGAGCAGCAATAAAACAAAATCGGAATCGGGAAATCCAAATGCGCGCCGCGACTCTTCCCGGCGGCGAAGACGCTCCTCGGAGTCAAATTCTTCAATGTCGACAGCGTTGGGGATGACGGCGATGTCTTCGCGCTTTGCGGTCTGTGACAGTTCACGCGCGGTGAGGCTGGAGACTGCCGCCAGGCGAATCTTCGGGACCGGATAAATCCGATTCTCAAGGGACATGATCAGCCGGTAGTAGAGGATTCGATGAACCGTGGCGGGCCAGCTTCGCACGGGAGCGGAGCGAAGACGCAAACCCTCGCGCACATGCTGGAAGAATGCGTGAAATACGACGTGGGCGACAATGGCATCCGCATCCGGACAATTGATACCGGGGGAATAGACGACGTCGTATCGTAGGGAACAAAACGAACGATGAAACCAGCGCAAAGCGGTGTTGGCAAAAAACCACCAGATGTAATTGAACAGATGAGGTCCTGGAAGAGTGGGAATGTGATGCCAGACGGGTCTGCCGGGCGATTCGCTTCGCCGACCCGCGCCAGCGTTGGCTACTTCGAGATCCTGAATCGCCTGCGCGTAGATATGTATCTCAACTCCCGGGCGCCGGCAGAAATTTTCGATCTGCTCGACAACGCAGCGCTCTGCGCCATGGCGCCGGTCCAAAAAGGGAGACACGACGGCAATTCGCAAATCAGCCCTGCCTGGAATGGGAAGGAGTCATCTGAGCGGCATGCGCCTGAGCGGTCTGTTTGGCAATCTCCGGGAGCCGGAACAAGATACCAAGCATCAACCATAAGTAGGCGTTCATCATATAGTCTTGATAAGCGATGAATCCGATGTAGCTCATCGGGATCAGCAGTAGAAATGCAAACCAAAAAATGCAGAAACCGATTGGAAACCAGGGAGTCTGGCGAAGCTCCTTCACCACTTTCCAGGCTGAGGTTATGATCGAGACGCTCAGGACTAACCAGGCAAGGAGCCCCGCAACGCCGAGTTCCAGAAGGATCTGTCCGTAGCCGTTTTCGACCAGGACGTTCATGGGCGCCACGTGAAAATAGCGCACCACATACTGGTAGCCGAGGGAACTGGTGCCGATGCCATAGCCGGTGACCCAATGTTCGTACTGAAACGCCAACAGGAAATTCCGAAAAGGATAATCGCGGGTCCGATAGATAAGTTCGCTACTCGGGCTGTCCGGAGAAAGCGTTTCGGAATAGAGCGCAAAACGCGAGCCGATTTCTTCGGGAAATATGAAGATCATCACCACCAACGCGAGTCCGGCGACGAGCACGGTTCGCTGGATGGTTCGCAAGACGCGGCGCACCTCACCTTGACGCCACGGAGCTCCCCAAAGGAACGCGGCGAATACCACCATCCCGCTGAAGGCGGTCCACAAGAAAACGCTGCGAGAAGTGCTCATGATCGCGGCGATCCCGACCACGCCAATCGCCAGGAAGGCAACCCACCGCCTTCGACGCGAACGCAAGAGCAGGTAGCCTCCAAAGCCGAGCACCAGCGTCCAGGAGACGATCACAAAATTTGAAAAACGCCCGGTGCTCACAAAGACCGAGGTTGGACGATAGGAAATCAAACCGGTAATGGGAGATTTCCGGTAAAGCGTAGCCATATCTCGAATATCTTCCTGGAGGGTTGGCGGATTGAGAAAAGTGGGACCAATGATGGCCTGGGCGATTCCCAGAGCGGCAACGAGCATCACCAGAATGGCGTTGATTGTCAGGAGCTTCTGAAGATCCTCGTCTTTTTCCAGAAAGCCGTAACCGACGTACATCAAGGGAACATACAGAAAATAGACCTTCATGCCCAACAGGCCATAGAAAATGCTGTTGGAATTTGCATTGAAAAGCTGTATCGCTCCGATCCAGATGAAGATTAAGAGCGGCATCAGAAAGGGGGGCCTGAAACTCTTGGCGCGCTTGGCACGGCGGGATATGAAATAGGAGAGGTAAACGACGAGGACTAGAAAATCCTTGGCGAAGGAGACCGCCATGTTGTTCCCGAGGTATTTTCGGAAGAGGTCTTCGAACATGACCCAAGCAAGAAAAAGGAAAAGGCCGCGCCGCCAGTCATTCAGAATGGCCACGATGATGGCGCAGCCAACAAAAACCATCCCGGCGACAATGAGTGTGCTGACGGCCCCATTCAGGACCAACTGAGCCGCCTGGTAAGCCAGCCAAAAGACCACAAGCAAGCCAATCAGCGTCATGGCAGGACTGCGCGAGAATCGGAAGGAAGGAAGGGATCCGATCATGCGCATAGGACACCTGCCCTCGACCATCGGGCATTAGCCGGCGCGCGCGCCTGAAGAATGGTTCTTGGAAGGGTCATCCAAATCACAAGCTGCCAAAAATTATACGCTGCAATCGGGAGAATGGTGGAATGCCCGGGGGTATTCGCTCCCGGCCGGGAGCCGACGAGGCTGGCATCGCCGAAGCACGGGCTGACCAAACGGCGGGAAGGCGCGTCTAAAGGAGAGGTGGCCCAGGCGGGACGGTGGGTGGAACGCCAGGCGCAAGTCTTTTCTTTGCCGGAGCTTCAGCCTAAAATAGGTGTGTCGGGATTTTCGCGCACGAAACTGGAGTTCATTCGCAATCTCGCGCTTCACCCTGCCGGAGTTGCCAACTGAACCAGGACTGTCCACGAAACATTTGGTGCCCGGAAGCCGTATTTAAGGGTAGACAGCAGCGCAATTCATCGACTGGGTAGGTCCCTCCGTGCGAGTGGTTCGCAGCGGAATCGTGAGAGGCGAAGTATGAAGACGTGGCAAAAGGTCGGCGTTGGAGTCGGCGT
>Ga0335080_10007952_pt1 | contig 11035 bp, 8 predicted proteins | sample Lox_Sample_34_FD_206720 | JGI IMG/M metagenome (GOLD analysis project Ga0335080, IMG submission 206720) | Soil microbial communities from Loxahatchee National Wildlife Refuge, Florida, United States - Lox_Sample_3.4 | ecosystem: Environmental > Terrestrial > Soil > Wetlands | place: USA: Florida...
CTGCGGGAAACATCAAGCACGAGATCTTTTTCCTGCAGGCCGTTGGGACCGATGGTGCCGGTGTCGTGGCCGCCGTGGCCGGGGTCGATCACGATCTTGCCGATCTTCAGTCCCAAAGCGCGAATCAGCGAACGGTCGCCGCTGGCAGTAGGTTTCGCCTCGCGGGCGATGGATTCGGAGATCTGCGACTGACCCCGTGCTTTTGAGCGGCGACTGGCCGGAGCATCGGTGCCTTTAGCGGTGGCGCTTGCGCTTTTCCGGGAAGCGGATGGCGGCTCGGCGGGGGTATCGGATGAATCCTCCGCATCATCATCCGCTTCGACAATGATTTTTTTGGGGCCCGGGCTCGCCATCTTGACCAGCGGCGCCGCCTGTGGAGGTAAAACGCCGGGACGCGAGGTTGCGGCGTACTTAAAGGAAGAGCCCGAGTCCAGGCGGGAGGTCTGAACGCTCTGCGGCTCATGAACGTCGATCAGGAGCCGCGGAGGATTGCTTAGCAGATAGCTGGTGTAATCGGACAGGCTATCCAGATCGAGCACAATTCGCGCCTGCTTAGGCTGATATTGTGCGATGCGAATCTGTTTCAGGAAGCCGTCATTAACGTCATACTTCTTGCCCAGAAGAGCAGTGGCGACGGTAGCGTTCGCCAGGTCAAAATAGACTCTGTCTGGGTTAGCGATACGCTGGGATTCGTACTCCGCTCCCCCATCAAGATCAATCGAAATGCGTGTACACTCCGGGGTGCTCCAGTAACGGACGCTGGTGACGCGAACCGCCGGTGCATCAGCAGGCGCATCTTCCGGCGCATCAGCCGGAGTGGTTGAGGCGGCCTGCTCGCGCTGGCGGCTCGAATCGCGCACAGGCTCAACAACCCTCGGCTCTTCTTCAGATTTTGCCTTAGAAGGCCTTGAGATCTCCGCCAGCGCCTCGCGAGCGTCACCGGCCAGATCGTTGTGCGGATAGCGTTGCAGGAACTCGTTAAATGCCTGCTCTGCCTGTTTCGGCTGGTCAAGATCGTCCTTATAGATCTCGGCGATGGCGAACAGCGCCTGTACGCGATACTTGCTGCTGGGGTATTCGTCACGCAGAAACTGGTACTGGCGGATGGCAGTTTTCAGGGCCTTTTCGTCACCAAACCGGCGCCCCATGTCCGCCATGACCTCGGCGGCGTTCGCGACCCCCGCTGCCGCGCTGCCTGCGGCGGGCGCGCTGAAATAAACCTGACGGAAGGCTGTAATTATCCTTTCGTAGTCGCGGCGAGTGCGCTCAGCGGCCGGACGCCGCTCCAATGCTTCATGCATTCGCCCGGCCGAGGCCATCTGGGCGCGGGCCCAGGCCTCACTCTTGCGGCCTTTCGCCTGCGCGAACGGCATGGCCAGCGTCAGCAGGAGCAGAGCTGCCGCGCCGAGCAACGCGCGTTGCCTTCCACCTGAATTCTTCAATTTGTTGCCCGTAATTTGTTGCCCGTAATCGCGGTACGTACAAACTTAGTCGGTGTTCGAAATATAGAGAACGCCCCTGGCATCGCGCTCCATGCGCACCGGATCCCGCCGCATGCCGAAATAATTCACGCCCGCACTCGCACTGGCGCCGCCACCGGCATAAAGATCGGTGATGCGCTTTACGTAGTTGCGGGTTTCGGCATAACGCGGAATGCCTCCGCTGCGCGCCACCGCACCGGCCCCGGCGTTATAGGCCGCCAGGCCCAGGCGGATGTCGCCACCATAGCTTTCCATCAGTTGTTTTAGATGCCGCACCCCGGCGTCGATGTTTTGCGCCGGATCGAACGCATTCTGCACGTTCAACTGCCGTGCGGTTTGCGGCATCAGTTGCATCAGCCCCATCGCTCCCTTGCGGGACACCGCGTTGGGGTTGAAGTTCGACTCTACCTTCACCACCGCTCGCACCAGGTTGGGATCCACGTTGTGCCGTGCCGCCGCCTGATCGATCGCGGCGTCCACCTCGGCCTGGGTGAATGCACTGCGGCGCAGCATCTGGTTGGAAGTCCCCAGATACTGGTTCACCTCGGCCGCCGCCGAATGCGCCGCCCGGATGGTGTATCCAGGCAAGGTGCGTACCGGCTTGAAACGGTGCTCGGTCGTGCTCCAGTAAACCAGCGTGGTCGTGCGCTGGGCTGCCGGGGCGAACCGCGGTTTTGACGCTATGGGCTCCACGGAATCGTTCGTATAGACCGTGTGACCACTATCGTCGGTAGAGACGCTGATGTTGCCCAATTCGGCTGCCTGCACGCGTGGCGTGGTGAGGAATGAGGTCGCGATTACGGTCGCCATCAGGACGAGTTGCAGGTGCTTTCGCATACCGGGTTGAGCGTCTCCCGCGTGGGACACAACAATCCCCGCGCATCCCTACCCGGAACCTGACGGAGAACCCTGAACCAGAGTGACTCGATTATAGGGGGCGGAGAAGGGTGGAACAATCTATCCGAGGGGCATTGAACCACCGAAGTAATTCCTGGTAACTGGAGGAAAGTAATGGGGTTAGGTTACGGAAATCAGCCGTCAGCATTCAGCCGGCAGCATTCAGCTTGAGCATTTAGCACTTGGCACTTGGCTTCCTCGGCGACTGGCGGCTGGGGTGATCGTGACGGAACGGAAAACGCTGCTGGCGAAGGTCGAAAGCGGGCGAGTGGTATGACCGGCGCTCCGCCCACGTTTTCCTGGCTAAGTGCCAAATGCCAAGTGCCAAATGCTGCTCAGACTGACTGCTGACTGCTGAATGCTGACGGCGATTTGTAGTACTCTCCGACTGAACGCCATGACAGAGCTAGAAGCTCCCCAGCGGCAAACTCCCGACTCCCTCATGCTGCGCGGATTCTGGTACCGCGCCTTGCCTGGCGGCGAGGTCGATCCCGGCAAGCTGCAACGCGCGGTGCTGCTGGAAACGCCGCTGGTGATCGGCCGCGACGTGGACGGCAAGCCCTTCGCGCTGCACGATGCCTGCCCCCACCGCGGCATGCCGCTATCCTGCGGATGGTTCGACGGCCAGCAGGTCGAGTGCAGTTACCACGGCTGGAAGTTCGACGCCCACACCGGCCAGTGTCAACTCATACCCTCGCTGACCGCCGAGCAGACCATGCGCGTGGACCGCATCTATGCAGGAAGTTATCCGTGCGAGGAGCGTGACGACTATATATGGGTGTTTATCCCTGAGCCGGGGCCGGCTGGGGCTGGATTCACCAAGGCCGCCGAGCCGCCGATTCCGGCCCCGCAAATCGAAAAGTTCACCGGCAACTATAAAATTGCTTACCTCACTGCCGATATGCCGGTGAGTGTGGACCACGGCATCATTGGCCTCATGGATCCCGCGCACGGGCCGTTTGTTCACCAGGCGTGGTGGTGGCGTAGCCGACATAGTATTCACGACAAGCAGAAGAATTTCGAGCCGATCGCCAATGGATTCCGCATGAGCGCGCATACGCCGAGCTCAAACAGCGCGCCCTACAAGCTGTTGCGACTGTATGCCGACGCCGATTCCATCACCACCACGATTGACTTCGTGCTGCCCAATATGCGGACAGAGATCATCCGCGCCGGCAAATACTGGTTTTCGTCGCTGACCACGGTGACCCCGATTACCCGTGATCATTGCCGCATTGATGTCGTTGCTTGCTGGAATATTTTTCGCTGGGTGCCGTTCGGGCCATCGCTGCTGAAGTTTATCTTTGCGAAATTTGTGGAGCAGGACCGCCATACCATGGAACTGCAGGCGGAAGGCTTGAGGCACAATCCGCACATGATGCTGATTGACGATGCCGACCGCCCGGCCAAGTGGTACTTCGCTCTGAAAGCTGCGCACCTGGAAGCCAAGCGCACCGGCGCCGAGCCCAGGCATCCGATGTCAGGACCGGTGACGTTGAAGTGGAGAAGCTGAGTCTGGGCTGGCACTTAGTGCGCAGTTAGCTATCTCCGTTGTCATCCTGAGCGAAGCGAAGGATCCCCATACCCTCATAAAGCGTCAGCAACGCCGGATAGGAATTTCCACCACAAACGTGGCAAGGCAGTCGAGAGCATATCAGGCGGCGCTGCCGCCGGACGCTTCGCGCTGCTCAGCATGACAAGACATGCTCATTGAGACGAATCATCAAAAAGTCACGCCACCTGCGCGAAGAAGACAGCAGTGCGACTGGCCGCGAGTTCCCTATTCCTCCACCAGCCACTCCAGCCCTTCCTCCCGCGTTTCAAACGTCGGAAAGTCGCGCTGCGAAAACGACTTGAAGTTTTCGTAAAAGACATGGGGCATGCTCGCGGTCCCCAGCCACGCGGCTTTCTTCACGTACGGACGATCCAGCACCAGCACTCTCTTGAGCTCTGTCGCTACTTCTTTGTCAATCTGTGCTTCATTGAAATCGGCCAGCACCAGCAGAGAGTTGCGGGGTTGAGCAGCCATCGTCTGCTGAACCTGTCCGATCAAAATCAGCAGTTCCGCTTTGCTGGTATGGCTCAAATCAATCCACAGGATGGACTTTCCTTTGTGGCTGATGAAACCGATGCGTTCGTCCATTTGCCGGCTCCCGGAAACACTCACATGAAGCGACGCCCGAAATCATAGCACTCGAACCGCGCCCGGCTGGCGCAAACCCTCGTGCGTGAGAAATCGGAGAGATTGCCTTGGAAGTCAACTTCTCAAACGACGGGATCGCCGTGACACACCGCAGGGCGCAGAGAAAAAACCAGGTCGGAGACGAAACTTCAACCCTCTCCGTGTCATCATAAAGCCACTATGGCAAATCGCGATCAGGATGCAGGCAAGGGAGCGGTCGAACAGGATGACCGCCCGAATAAAGACAAAAACAAGAGCAATACTTCCCTCGCCGGACAACTCGGCCACCGTACGGAAAACCCGCTGGTGAAGTCAAGCGACAGCGATTTTCCCGAGCCCGGCGGCAATCCCGAACATAGCGGTGAGCCGGAAGCGCCTAGGAAATAAACTACCGCTCTGGTCTCAAAGCGTCCCGGCGCTTCCTACCGGCCAGCTCCCGCTCCCCGTTTGCGGGCCAGCTGTTTTTCCTTGTACATGGCGGCGTCGGCGTTAGCGATCACTTCCTGCATGGTCTCGCCCGGCTTCCACTGTGCGGTGCCGATGGCTGCGTCCACACGCACCTTCACCTCGGCCTTCCCCGCGCCGGGTTGCAGCGTGTAGTCGCCAAACACCCACCTCCGGATGCGCTCGACGTGCGGAGTCACCCCGGCCTGATCACAATCCATGACCGCGACAAACTCGTCCCCTCCCCAGCGTCCCGCCATGCCTGCCGATGCCAGGTTCGACTTCAGCTCCTGGGCGAACTGTTTCAGCAAGCTGTCGCCGGCCAGATGCCCGTGGGTGTCATTCACCTGTTTGAGCCCGTTAAGATCAAGAATCAAGACACAAAACCTATGTTGTGTCGCAATGCGCTCCTGAATCCTGTGTTCGATATTCCGGCGATTGGCCAAGCCGGTCATGGCATCCCGCAGCGCCAGTTCTTCCACGACCTTCAGCCTGCTCTCGTAGGTGGAAACCTCTGCCCGCAGTTGCGCCACTGATTTCTTACTGTCTTCCGCCATCTGGTCGACATAGGTTTTCAGCTCCGCGGCCCTCTGTACCAAGGATGTGCGGATCTGGGTCAGATCGTCCAGGTTCCCGATCGTCCGCAGCCGGGTGGTGAACTCGGTGAACTGGTTGTTATAGCGTTGGTCGCGGTCGCCGACCGATTGAGCCGTGTGCGCCAGTACAATCAGCAGTTCCTTTACTTCTTTGGTCTTAGCTTTGTAATACTCTTCCGAGCGACCTCCCCACTGCTGCAAGAGGGACTCCACCCGCGCCTCGGTTTGGGTCATCAGAGCAGGCGTGACCTCGCCGGATAATCCGGGCTCGAGACCTGCGAGTTCGTTCAGGAGTTCTGAGCCGACCCCTGGACAGGCGCGCGCACCGCTGCTGCCCATAGCTCTCAGCGCGGAACGGTATGAGTTCAGGATCACCAGCGACAACTCATGCCGCTCCGAGACAGGCTCGCTCGGAGGGCTTGGCGCCGGTTCGCCCGGCTTCATATCGAGATATTTCTTCAGGGAAATCACGTGTCGTTCTCCGTGTTCTGTGTCCTGACTCCAAGTATCGCTCGAATGGGAAGCGAGACCATCCGCTCTCAGTGCCCAAGTTAATCGCAAGTCACTTTGGCCGCTCTAAACCGCGCATCGCAGGCATGATGTCAGTCGGGGAACGATGCCTTTGAGCTATCGGCACCGGCTGGCAAAAACTTTAGAATCGAAGGATGTTACTTCCGGACAAGGCGCTCAGCGAGGGATTTGGATCCGACGCTTGTGACCCCGGGGCACAACGGACGAGCATGGCTTCCGCGGCTTTTCTGCGGCGACCTTCAGGCTGGACGACAGGGCAAAATCTTAGAACGGCGAGATGGCAGATAAAAACCGCACCGAGGGCCAGCGAACACCCGCTCTCGCTGGCCGTGATAGAGAATTTCTAATCTATCGCAATTCCTCCATCACTTGGTCCAGCACCGCTTTGGGCGGACGTACCATCGGCTCCGGCAGAGTCGCCAAAGGCTGCTCCGTGATGTTGAGTAGGTCAATAAAGCTTGGAGCCTTGGTGTTGACGTAGAACACCCCCGTAAGCACCTCGCCTTTGTCGTGGGCCTGGTGTAGGCGGTGAATCGCGTCGATGCGGTTAGTGGGATCGTAATCTTCCTCCAGCTTGCGCAGCCGCAGGCGGGAGCCGTCATGCATGGTCACTTCGACGGTAGTGCCGGGATCGTACTCGACTGAAATATCTTCGAAGGCTGGCACGAAGCTCACTTCCTGCAACGGTTCGTCGTGGTCTTTCATGTACTTATATGACTTGGTTGAGCCCTCATGATCATTGAAAGTCACGCAGGGCGAGATCACATCGAGCATCACGGTGCCGTTGTGCGCGATGGCAGCTTTCAGGATGCTGTGCAACTGCCGCTTGTCGCCTGAGAACGAGCGGGCGACGAAGGTCGCGCCCATCGAAATTGCCAGCGCGCAGGTGTCCACCGCGGGCAGGTCGTTGAGAACTCCCGTCTTCAATTTAGATCCAATGTCGGCAGTGGCCGAGAATTGGCCTTTGGTCAGGCCATAGACGCCGTTATCCTCGATGATGTAAATCACCGGCAGATTGCGCCGCATCAGGTGGACGAACTGCCCCATGCCGATGGAGGCGGAATCGCCATCACCGCTCACGCCAAGGGCCATCAGGTTGTGGTTCGCCAGCACCGTGCCCGTCGCCACCGAAGGCATGCGTCCATGCACCGCGTTGAAGCTGTGGGATCGCGCCATGAAATACGCTGGGCTCTTCGAAGAACAGCCGATGCCGCTCAGCTTGGCCACGCGTTCCGGCTGGATGCCCATCTCGTACATGGCTTCGAGAATGCGCTCCGAGATTGCGTTGTGGCCGCAACCGGCACAGAGAGTGGTCTTGCCCCCTTTATAATCGAGCACCGCCAGGCCGATGCGGTTCGTCTTTTGCGGCGGGGGTGCGGATTCAGGGGTGCTCACGCTGCCCATTTACTTGCCCTCCATGGTCATGAGTTCGTCGGTTACGGAGCGGGCATCGAGCGGGAGCCCGTGAATGTGCGCGATGCTGCGCAAACGCGTAACCAGTGACGGTTCCACATCCAGCCGCAGCAGGCTCAGCATCTGCGCATCGCGGTTTTGTTCCACCAGGTAGACCCGGTCGTGGTTGCGCACGAAGTCGTGCACCTCGCGGGTGAAGGGATAGGCCTTCAGACGCAAGTAATCGGTTTCGATGTTGTATTCCTTGCGCAACTGGTCGCGGGCTTCGATGATCGCCCAGTGCGAAGTGCCGTAGGCGATGATGCCGATTTTCTCTTTGCCCGTTCCCGCGAGTTCGGGGCGCGGCACGAATGAGCGTGCATGTTCGAATTTGCGATTGAGCCGCTCCATGTTGTGCTCGAAATCGTCCGCCCTTTCGCTGTAGCGCGCGTTTTCATCGTGGCCACTGCCGCGGGTGAAGTACGCGGCCGCAGGATGCTCGGTTCCGGGCAGAGTGCGGTAGCCGATGCCATCGCCATCCACGTCTTTGTAACGCGCGAAACTGCCCGCCTTTTCCAGGTCTTCCTTGCTCAATACTTTTCCGCGACGGATGGGCTTGTCAGGATAGGAGAACGGATCCGCCATCCAGTTGTTCATGCCCAGGTCCAGGTCCGACATGACGAACACCAGCGTCTGGAACTGTTCGGCGAGGTCGAAGGCGTCCTGCGCCATGGTGAAGCACTCTTCCGGCGACGACGGAAGCAGCAGGATGTGCTTGGTGTCTCCATGCGACAGAACCGCGGTGGAGAGAATGTCTCCCTGCGACGTGCGGGTGGGCAACCCGGTAGACGGCCCGACACGCTGGATGTCCCAGATCACGCCGGGAATCTCGGCGTAATATGCCAGTCCCGCGAACTCCGCCATCAACGAAATGCCAGGCCCGGCAGTGGCCGTCATCGCCCGCGCTCCCGCCCACCCCGCGCCGATGACCATGCCAATCGCGGCGAGTTCATCTTCGGCCTGCACAATGGCGAACGTCGCCTTGCCATCGGCGCCGACGCGGAAGCGCTTCATATACTCAATCACCGCCTCCGGCAACGACGAAGAAGGCGTGATCGGATACCACGCCACCACCGTGACCCCGGCGAACATGCAGCCCAGCGCCGCCGCCGAGTTCCCGTCGATGATGATCTTTCCGCTGGTCTTGTCCATCCGCTGGATAATGAACGGATCCTGCTTGGTCAAGCTGGCGGTCGCATAGTCATACCCCGCCTGCACCGCCGCCAGGTTCAGGTTCGCCGCCTTCACCTTTTTCGCGAACTGCTTGCGGATGGCTTTTTCCACTTCTGCCATCTCAATGCGCAGCAGCTTGGCCACCACGCCCACGTAAATCATGTTCTTTACCAGCTTGCGCAGCTTGGCTTCCGGGCAGACCGGCGCGACCAGCTTGTCGTAAGGGACAGAATAGAAAACCAGGTCGGTGCGCAGCGTCTTGAGGTTTAACGGTTCGTCATACAGAACCGATGCCCCCGGAGCCAGCGACATCACGTCTTCCCGCGCCGTCTCCGGATTCATGGCCACCAGGAAATCGATTTCCTTCTTGCGCGCGATATAGCCGTCTTTGTTGGCGCGGATGGTGTACCAGGTGGGCAGCCCGGCGATGTTGGAGGGAAAAAGATTCTTGCCGGAGACCGGCACTCCCATCTGAAAAATACTGCGTAGCAACACGGTGTTGGAACTCTGCGAACCGGACCCGTTCACTGTCGCCACCTGAATGCTCATGTTGTTGGCGACTTGATGCTCCATTTGTCCTGAGTCTTCGTGGAGCGCTACATCTGTGGTAGCCATGCCCTTCCTTTCCTTATGTGCGGACGGATGGAAGCCCGCACCGTGGCGCCGCTAAGGGGTGCTTTGAGAAGTGCGAAGCAAACTCTCCATTATACGGCAGCCCGCGGCCAGGAGTGGCTTTCTCCCCAGGATGTTATCCCGAGCGAAGCAAGGGATCTGGGCTTCCCGGCTGGCTTGGTTAACTCTCGTTCGGGAATCGAGCAAGGACCGAACCCCCTCGCCTGCTTCCGAGATGGCCATCCTGAGAAGCGAAGGCTCACCTTACTCGTAAGCCAGCGCCTCGATTGGATCCTTGCGCGCCGCCTTGAAAGCCGGATAGATCGCTCCCACCAAGGCTCCCACGATTGCAATGATCGTAGCGTTGATCAGCCACTTGGCATTGATGTCGATCTCCAGCAGCGGCCAGAAGCGGAGGAGCACAAACTGCCGCATGATTTCGCTAAACACAATTCCAGTAATAATGCCGCCGATCGCGAGCAGGACCGTTTCTCGCATGATCACGTTCACGATGTAGAGTTTTGACGCGCCTATAGACTTTAAGATCCCGATCTCACGCGTGCGCTCCATCACCGCCGTGTACATGGCCTGGAAGATCACCATGAACCCGATGATTACGGAAATACCGATCACCACCCGGATGAAACTGGAAAGTCCGGGCGTGTTGGCCGGCGTGATGGCCGAGAGGTAGTCGTTCATGGAACGAACCACGTAGCTCTGCAATCCGGGCACATTCTTGATTTCGTCCACCGCGGCCAGGGCGGCGTTGGGGTCATCCAGTTTGACGTAAAAAGCGGAAGCTTTGCCTTGCGCCCCGGTGAGATCCTGCAGGGTTTGAATGGGCACGAACTTCCTCGCCCCTTTGCCATGTTCGACGATGCCCGAGACGCGGAACTCGTGATTGAGGATTTCGATCTTCTGGCCGATTTTCACCTTGTGCGAGCGCGCGAAAATATCGTCTACCAACGCGTCGGTAGGGCTCTCAAACGGTCCGCCCTGCAGGTATCGGAAGCCCGGCGTCAGAGCATCGTAAGTGGCGAGGTCGATGCCATTGATGAGCTCAAGAGAGCCCGCGGTAGTCATCTGTATGACTACCGGCGCGACCACGCTTACATGTGGCAACTTGGCAATAATGTCGGCGATCTTGATGGGCGCCGGCGCGCCGGTGATGCCCACCATCATCGACGAACCCGGCGGTAGAACGATCACGTCCGCCCCAATTCCGGCCTGCCGTTTGCGGGCATCGTTCAACATGCCAACCGAAAGCCCCACAATCAGCAGAATCATAGTGACTTCCAACCCGATCGCGATGATGCTGATGCACGACCGCAGGGGGCGGTGGGTCAGGTTGGCAAGAATCATTTTGTTCATCATGAAGGAAGCTCTTAGCTTTTGGCTCCTGGCTCATAGCTAGTCAGAGCCGGTAACGACCACGCGAACCATTCTCACCCAAACGCGAGAGCCAAGGACTAGCGACCGGCGACTACCGACTGGCCTGCGCCGTTGGCTGCTCGCCCAGGCGTACGACGTCAGCGCCGGCGGGTTGTTGCAGCTCAAATTTTTCGTCCGGCAGCGGCTGATTCAACTCCAGCTTCACGATCGTCAGGGTGATATCGTACTCCTCCTGCGGCCGCTTGATCTCGATCTGGAAGGGAAAATTCGAGCCG
>Ga0335080_10007953_pt1 | contig 11034 bp, 16 predicted proteins | sample Lox_Sample_34_FD_206720 | JGI IMG/M metagenome (GOLD analysis project Ga0335080, IMG submission 206720) | Soil microbial communities from Loxahatchee National Wildlife Refuge, Florida, United States - Lox_Sample_3.4 | ecosystem: Environmental > Terrestrial > Soil > Wetlands | place: USA...
CCGTGGTCAGCGATCATACTCTCATGTTGTACAATATACCTAACGTATCAAATCTTTTGGGGCTAAGACGAAGGGGATTGGGCATTTCCAAATTCCGCCTAAACTTTGTACTATAGGTTCAAACTGTGTAGACAAATTTGGGTCGGTTCGGAAAACGACTTACCCCACGGAAATGGAAGGCAAAAACCCGTGCGACACGACGCGGCCAACGTGAAGGCCTTTTCAGAGACAGACGGTGGTGAATTTCTATCAATAGCTGAGCCGATTTGTTCTGTATATGTGTGTCGCTTCTTTACAAGCGGGGATACAGAAGATCGGAGTGGCCGGATCCCGACACAGCTCAATCTGACAGCCTTTTGCGAATGGAACGGTATACGCCGGATCCATACAACCGAAACTGAGAAAGGCGGGATACGAGTTTCTGGTTTGGCCTCATTCCTTTGAGGTCCGAACCCGCTTTTCAATTTACGTTTCGCTGATGTCGGGGGTTCTGTTGCACTATAAATCAGATGATCTCCCTGCTTAAACTTCAAAGCATCTCAGGTAACATCGTAGGAGCTCTAATCTTTGTTCGTTTTGAGTTCGGTATCTCGTGAGGCAAAAAGGGGCTCAGATCCCTATCTGTCCTGCGGGCGGGCTGAAAGTTGTCTCATATGCACTGCCGAAGGTATGCCGGCAACAAAGGAAAATCGCTAAGTAATTATGCAGGATACTCGAGTTGAAAAGGCGCCCAGGAGCCAGAGGGAGAAAACAGGACATGAGGCCGGAACAATAGCAAACATGTCACTTGGCCAGGAGTCCTCGTGAGACGGGTAATGAATTTCGAGTGAGAGTTCTATAAAGGCACCGGGCTTTCCCAGTCGACGGCATCTCAGCGCCCCAAGTTCAGAATTCACAAATGCAGAATCCATTCGGGATATACGGACTGGCGGTACCGGACGTTCGCGAGAACAGAGGCCCGTGGTGTTTCCCGGAGAAGATGCATTACGGCCGTTGTCAACATATCATAGAGACCTGGATAAAAGGCAAGGCATGCACACATGCTGTTGAACTGCAGTTGGGAATGTTGTGTTTTTATGTCAACGTCGCCAATGGGAATCTTCCCGTTGCACTAGTAAACCAGCGTCCAAATGAGTTCTGTCCTGTGGCTTTATGCCAAATAATGAACGGAGAGCTACAGAAAATCGATGCTTTCAAACGCACCGGCTGGTTATGCTGTCAATGTAATCTTCAGCGTATCCCGGGAAATACCGCCCATTTTGTTGTAGACAACACATTCAAGACTGTGGGGATGGGTCACTATACAGCGAACAACCAGTGGCATTACAAATGCCAGAATTGCGATCGTATACCCGGGTCCTTACCTGCTCCTAGGCAGTAGTAGTCTTAAAGGGGCGACATAATCTATGTTTAGAATACGCATATTTAATATACAGTACCACGCTGTACTACATGGACCCCAGGTGCAGTGTAACATTAGCAAATGTGGTCCGAAGAATATGGTGCGGTGCTGTATGTAAGCCAGCATTCAGATAGTAGCTTTAGAGTAGCCGTCAATAGTGAAGAGAGTTTGAGTATTCGTTCTTGCCTTCATATCTTATGAACACCCGGGCCTTGAGGTGAGTACCCTACCTTGAAAGTTGAAACGAAGGTACAAGAGGAATGATTAAGTAAGTACTCGCGACTGCAGCTAAGGCAATCATAATTAAGTAGCCGATTTCCAAGTTAATCTTCTTCCAAAATAGATATTTATAAAGTATCTATATCTTACGGAAAATTTCTAACTATCGGCGGTCAGGGTACCACGTGCCCCTGGCCGGAGCCGTCGGAATTTTCGAGCAATTCCCAGAGTGCGCAAAGCCTTTAATTGAAATTTCGAACTTCGTATTTAAATAACTCAGCCCTGAATCCTAACCCATTAAGTCCGTAGTTGGATATCGCTCTCGGCCTCGGTTCGACTCGGGTCATGTTTGTAACAATGGGCGGATTATGCTCAGATGGAAATAAAAGATCCTGCGAGGACGCGCTCGTCAATTGGGTCCAATCAAATCGATCGACGGAAATTACGCCGTCCAGTCGGCGAGCTTTCCTCTTTAAGGTTGTTTGTTGAAAACTCCAGCCAATCAAATTCTTCTGTCCGTTAAGTATTTTGTCAAATTGCCCCACGTGCGCCTTTTACGCTTCCAAGACTGAAAATGCGTGGCAGGAGGTCGGATTGACTCCTTTAAAGAGGATTTATATCGATTCGACTCCAGCTCTCAATAAAGTTAAACGAGTCATCTACCCGCCGCATATTTATTCGCGATTGCACTGATACAAGATTAGGTAGAGCTTTTTGGGTATAAATAGGTCCCCCTCACACCACCGCTGAATCACATCGTTCATCATGACTGAGAAAGAGGGTTTAGCATTTTCCCAAACGCCTTCTGTTACCAGCGTCCCCGTTGCGAAATCAGGGGAGCCAGACCCAGAGAAGGTGAAAGATGAATTCAAAGAACGCTTGGCCACTTTACCTGAGCAATACCGGGAGGAAATTTTAAAACAATATGACCTCCCCGAGGCCTCCGCAACACTCCTGTCAGTTTTCAAATACGCTAGCTGGAAGGAAGCCCTTTTGATGGTAATTGGCACGTTCATGGCCATCGGATCAGGTATACTTCTATGTTGTTCTTTGCTAATTTCAGGGGCGGCCCTTCCATTGATGACGGTTGTATTCGGAAATTTGACAAATGTTTTTGGTGGCTTCGGCGCGCCGGGGGCGTCCACAGTACAAGGCATCCCAACCGTAGACGAGTTCAATAGCGAAGTTTCTCATTTCGCCTTGCAATTTGTATACATCGGCATTGGCATCCTAGCCGCCGCTTTCATCGGCACACTGTTCTGGACATTGAGTGGGGAGAGAATCAGTAGGCGCATTCGAGGGTACTGCATTCAACGACAAAAGCTGATAATCAGTCTCTACTTACAAGCAGTTCTACGTCAGAATGTTGCTTTCTTTGACCGACTGGGTGCTGGAGAAGTCACTAACCGTGTCTCGAATGACGCCGAAATGATCCGTGAAGGAATTTCTGATAAGGTACTTCGCCGCCTTTGCAACTTGGCTGACTACTGTAGGTCTCTGTAGTTATTTCTTCTCTCGCTGCCTTTTTATCAGCATTCGTGATTGCGTTCGTCAAGAACTGGAAATTCGCTCTCATTCTCTCATGCATCGTTCCCACAATCATGGCCGTCTTTGGCGTCGGCGCAACCTTTATAGCCAAATTTTCAACGTTGCAAGTGAAAGAATATGGCGCTGCTTCTACAATCGCCGAAGAAATTATCTCGAGCGTACGTACAGCACAAGCGTTCGGGTCACAAAAGAAATTAACGAAACTCTATGACGAAAATCTCATTGCCGCTCAACGAGCGGGGTATAAGTTACAGTTGTCCAGCGCGATCATGCTTTCGTTTATGTTCTTCTCTGTTTACGCATTCTACGGATTGGGATTTTGTAAGCTCTATAGTCGATAGGACTGACGATCAGGGGAAGGATCTAGATTGCTTGCAAATAAGGAACTCGATGTCGGGACTGTTCTGACAGTCCTCTTTGCAGTTATTATCGGCGCATTCTCCCTTGGAAGTCTCGGGCCAAGAGTCGAAGCGTTTGCGAAAGCCAGCTCTGCAGCTCGGCAAATCTTCCAGACAATGCAAAGAATTCCAATCATCGACAGCCTTGATTCAAACGGTGAAAAACCTGACCATATTAAAGGCAACATCGAATTTAAGAATGTCAGTTTTATTTACCCTTCACGCCCGGAAGGTATCTGTCTTCCCGACCGTACTTATGGTAGTCACCGTGCTTAAAAATGTTGGCATGATCATTCCAGAAGGCAAATTTACCGCTGTCGTTGGCCCGTCGGGATCAGGAAAGTCAACGATATTACAACTCATGGAACGGTTTTATGATCCTGTCGAAGGCCAAGTCCAGCTTGACGGGCACAATATTCGAAGTCTAAATGTTAAATTCCTCAGATCGAAAATGGGACTCGTCAGTCAAGAGCCAGTACTTTTCGGTACCACAGTATTCGAGAATATTTGTCATGGGTACTTGTATTTCCAACTATTTTAATTGTTAGCATGATCGGAACATCGTTGGAAACAGCAGATGAGAAAATACGTCGAGATGCGGTGGAAACAGCCTGCAAAATGTCCAATGCACATAACTTTGTTACCGAACTACCAGAGGGATATGACACCAGAGTCGGCGAAGGCGGGTTTCTCCTCTCCGGAGGTCAAAAACAGCGGATTGCAATCGCCAGAGCCATCGTCGCTGATCCCCCTATTCTATTACTCGACGAGGCCACTAGCGCCCTTGATACGACTGTATATGGTTTCTAATCTTTCTGATGGTAGTCCGAGCGCCTGGTGCAAGAGGCACTTGAGGTTGCCTCCCGCTCACGAACCACGATCTGCATCGCGCATCGTCTTTCAACAATCAAAAATGCGGATAATATTATCGTCATGTCAAACGGTGAAATCATCCAACAGGGAACACACGACGATTTATATGTTCGAGATGGTTTGTATCGAGGCCTTGTCGATGCACAACGAATATCGGCGGAGACGACAGGTGAGGGATACGAAACACCGGAGGAAGTTGCCGAGATGGAAGAAACACTTCGGCGGACTCAATCTCATGGGTCTCCTACCGGCACAGAATTTCCAGATCTCTTACGGAAAACGACAACGGCTCGGAGTGCGTCTATCGTGGAAGTCAAAAACACCGCTGCTGGAGAAGTGGCCAAAACAAAGTACTCTATATTTTTCCTATTGAAGACGGTGTGTACATCGGGTATCTCTATTAACATAGGCGATTTCTTTCAACAGGCAAGAGCGGTCAGTATTAATCCTGGGATGGCTCTCGACCGTGGTAACCGGTGGTGTATACCCGGCGATGGCACTGCTTTTTGCATATGGAATTAACGGCTTTCTCGTATCAGACACGGGATATCTTCGCTCACGCTCGAATTTAATTGCATTAATGTGGTTGACCGTAGCGATCGTCGAGTTTTTCGGCTACGGTCTGTATGCGTGGTGCTTTGGATATGCTTCTGAGAAAATGGTATGTCTGAGTGGAATAATACTAATGCAGGTACGGCGCGTACGCTTTTCATGCTTTGAAGCAATTTTAAGGCAAAATGCGGCGTTTTTTGATCGCCACGATCATTCCACAGGAACATTGACGCAGATGCTTGGACAGGAGGCTACTGCGATGGCCGGCCTTTCCGGGCTTAATTTGGGAGCCATTCTAACTGTGATGTTCGGACTGCTTACCGGCGTAATCATTGCGTACATTCGAGAATATCTTTGTCTAATCATAGAATCGCCTTTGGATGGAAACTTGCGCTCATTGCAATCTCTCTTCTTCCCCTGTTATTGGTGACAGGGTACTTTGAGGTGCGATTAATGGACCATCTTCAAGATGATTTGCGCGATGCCTATGGAAAGTCTGCTGGACTTGCATGCGAACAAATTGCTGCAATCCGAACCGTTGCGTCTTTGCGCAGAGAGGATGCTCTCCATGCCGAATTCGTCGCCGCTCTTGATTCGCCAGTCAGGAAGGCAATGCTCTCGACAACCAAAAGTACTTTCGTATAAACCTATTTTCTAAATTTCTCATTTTAGTACTTCTCATTCAGTCAGAGTGCTCCGCTGTTCATTAACGTATCAATGGAGATGAATATCCTAATGATAGGCTTTGCTATTTTGGTACGGAAGTACTCTCCTTCGAACGGGAGAATACTCCATCATCAAGTTCTTTGTCTGCATCATGGCAGTAACTTTCGCTGCACAAGGTGCAGGACAATTTTTTTCGTTTGCACCAGATATCACCAAGGCAATTTCCGCCACTCTCAATGTCACCAGAATACTGAATCATAAACCTGATATTGATGTCTGGGTTTCAGATGGGAAACGTATAGATCATCTTGAGTCTGGACGCATCCAGTTCAGGAATGTTCATTTCACTTATCCCACGCGGTATACTAACTAATCCGAGATTAACTAACGCTAGTCCTGACGTTCCCGTTTTAAGAGGTCTCAATTTAGACGTAAGGCCCGGTCAGTATGTAGCGTTGGTCGGCGCGTCAGGCTGTGGAAAATCAACGACAGTGGGATTAATCGAACGATTCTACGATCCTATCGCCGGTGAAGTCTTAGTGGACGGTATTCCAGTGTCGGACTATAACCTCGCGGACTACAGGAAGAATATTTCGATTGTTAGTCAAGAACCAACGTTTCCCGCCGCTTTGCATCCTCTAACTTTAGGCTGTATCAAGGCACGATCCGATTTAATATTCTACTTGGCGCGAACACGGAAGTCACACAAGAAGAAATCGAGCAAGCATGCAAAGACGCTAATGTATTGCCAACTTTCTGTTTGCTGACGAAGATTTACGAATTCATCCAAAGTCTCCCTTCCGGTTTTGAAACGATCGTGGGAACCAAAGGTTCGGCGCTCTCCGGCGGACAGAAGCAACGCATTGCGATCGCAAGAGCATTAATTCGGAATCCAAAAATACTTCTACTTGACGAAGCGACGTCAGCACTCGACTCTGAGTCGGAGCACCTGGTACAACAAGCTATGGACAAGGCAGCTATGGTCGAGGGCAGAACAACCCTGGCGATCGCACATCGATTGAGTACGATTCAAAAGGCGGATATGATTTACTTAATGGAGCATGGCCGGGTGGTCGAGAAGGGAACACATGAAGAGTTGGTGAACGGGAAGGGCAGGTATTTTGAACTGGCCAGGCAACAGGAATTGCAGAAACAAGAGATGGATAGACCATCTGGGGATTCGTAGACTCAAATAATATTTAATAGAACTCCTCTCATGGAAATGCGGATTTGCTCAGCCTATTTGATAGCCTTGACACCAGCTATGCAGCGGAGTTGACATCTTTTAAGCTGAGATAGATGGGAACTTCTGTAACCATATCGGGTTGGTCGCCATACACTGTCCAATGGAGGAACGGATGTTTCTGATTCTCGGCTTCGTCTGCAAGTGCAATTGCCAGATCTGATGTAGCTATTCCACGATAATCGCCTTTTTCGTCCACTGGAAGATAATCGTTAGGAACAGCGGTATACTTTCCGACACCGACGCTGGGACAATAGTTGGCAGGAGGGGAAATGAACGTCCAGTTGAATGATCTAAAATAAGTGACGGTGAAAGGTGGCTATACTTGTTGTCCATGAAGAATAGATAAGATGTTCTGCACCCTTTAACAAATTCAATACCCTTGCCGAATTCATATTCGAATTCTTATATATCAAACCTTGCATTGGAGGTGTCTTACCCTCGATATATCGTCTATCCGCATCTGTGGCTCGACCTTCATCGACTGCTTTCAGTGCATTCATTTGCTTGCGCAAAGCGGCGCCCTCTGGCGGCATAATCTGTTCCATATAGGCGACATGAACTGGAAAGCGAGCAATCATATTGAAGTACTGTCATGAGAAATGTAGTATTCGGGCAATACTTTGACCCAAAAGTTTGTGCTATCGCAACAATTGACTCCCTCGTTTTTCAAAACTGTCGATCCGGTCCCGCCGATCATAATGAAATACGGTACCACTGCAGCCTTAACAGCAAGCACGATTTTGCGCATCCCCTCAACAAATGGAACATAGGTAACGACGTGGCCAGTATGTGGCCCGAAGGTGCTTGGCGTCAGTCACAATACCACGTCTGAAATGATACCAGATAACCACATTATGACCCTTAAGTGCAGCCGCAAAATCCTCTGTGCGAGCTTCAAAAACATTCAATGAGAGTCCTTTGTATTTCGGATGACATCCAATTGAGTCTGGGTTTCTCGAAATTCCTGTGACCGAATGTCCTCGATTCAACAACTGAAACTTAAACCACAGCAAGGGGGAAGAACTTCTACAACAACATGAGAGCCGGTCAGCCCGGTAGGCCCGATGACAGCGACACTTAATGATTTGCTCGCCATTTCGCAACGAGGGGATGGGGTTCGAGTGCGAGGTTCTCTTTCAGTGTGATTTTTGAAGATCGTGGAGCTTTTGCAAGAATTCCGTTAATCGCGGGGTGGGGCGGCGGCCCCGCCCGAGGCCGTGAGGTACCTTCTGGGGCACCATAGAAAACTGCCAATCGAAGCACTCGGAAGATTGTACTAACAACGGACCTGAATACGAAATTAAATTCGGCCATAACAACTGGAAAAAAAAGATCGGGTCTGGGGACACGTTTAAAAGAGACTGTTGGACTTTAATTTTTCAGATGACAGTGGTCGTTGGTCATTCCCAGACTATCCCAAGTAGTTGAGAGCCAAGGAGGGAAAAGGTAATTGACCCCTGTTGTGATGAGGAAAATGTCCTGCGAAATCGAATTTCCACGTCGGGCGGTCTTTTGCTCGAGTTTTGTCAAGGCCCCCGAGTTCGGACATTTATGCCGGGGAGAGTCAGAAAAGGCCGCGGGGGTCTTTAATATGTCTCTCGTGGTCAAAAAGGAACATTGTTTTATCAGAAATAGAATCTCTTCAGTCTCTGTTCTATTCTCACAAAGTATAAGGACTTTCAAAGTGACATAACAAGCTCAACTCCCACTCTTAATAGCCGGCGAAGCCTGCGACGGTGCTTAATAGACTTCAGCTCTCTGTCCTCAAAGGATGTAGTTTTGGATCAAGTGTATTAATATTGCACACTGCAGATGAGGTTGATCAAAAGTTCTAAAGAGACTACCGGAGCAATCGCATTTAGCATAGGTTATCTACTTCAGCCGGTCCTCACCAGCATTCCAAACGTCAGATACACCGTTAACGGAGAAACTGTGCGGAAAATTTGCGGGGTACGAATAAAATCCACCCGGGCGGCTCTACCCGGTTGTCGATCCCCACTTTGCACCCCCCCACCCAACTCATCAAAGATTGTTTTCAAAGGTCGAGTCCAGAAGCTATTTGCATTTTCCGTCACGATGCCTATGACGATTGTACGAAATTCACATGCGGAGGGTAAAGACAGTATTCGCTTCGGCCCCACATTCACCGGCGACGTCTGGGCCGATCCCATTATCGCACAAGAAGGTTTCGCGGTCATGAACGTCATGTTCACACCTTGCGCTCGAACTCATTGGCATACTCACGAAGGCGGCCAATTGTTGATTGTAAAGGTGGGATCGGGATGGGTTTGCGATAAAGGCGGGGAGCCTCAGAGAATCAACGTTGGTGATATCATTTGGTGTCCGGCTGGAACCACACATTGGCACGGAGGGGACAAAGGGAGCTGTATGATGCACACGGCGATAACACACGGGGCAATGACTTGGGGTGATCCTGTCTCTGATGAGGAATACAGTAAAGCTAAATAGAGTAGAAAAGAAAAGCAGAATAATGAAAACCAAATGAATGACATAAGGGCGCAGAATCCTCCATCGGCGCTTTGGGTGTAAATGTACAGAGGCCGATTGTTTTGAATATGACATCAATCAAGCAAAATTTTAGGACTGTCCTTCGGAACTGACCTTAGGAGTTTGAGTTTTGAACAGCCAGAGAGAGTGTCTCGATGTTATCCCCAACGCAACCCGACTTCTGAATGTCAACGAGGATAATAGCGAAGAGCACCGGCCAAGGATTACTAATGAATTACCCAGAGACTAAGCATCTTCCAAGCAGCTGGCTGATATGTGAAAGTACGGAAACGCGCCCTTCCTGGCCGGTTTGACATGTCGAAATTAGGCGACTGGAGTAAATGTTCCTAAACGAAAATCGCTCGATCCCTCTGAATTCTCGTTGCTTGCGGTGAAGAGCCAGAAAGAAGAGCTAACTATTTCTAGCCTCCGCCATAACAACTAACCGTAAGGGCGAAGTCATACTGACTTCAACTTATTTAGATGGCAAAGTACCATAAATCGAGGTATTCAGTCCAAAGGTCTGACCAGACAAAGAAAAGTGGCTAAAGTCCGAGCGTCCTCAGCCCGTCAGTATTTGCGTTTAGCCGTATAATGCTCGGGTGAATGAAAATAGTACTTTGACTGGAGTATCGTGGATAAAGGTGAGGTATTGAAGTACAGCTGAATAAAGAGACGGCGAACTGAGGAAAAAAAAATATAAATGGAAGCGTTGAGGTGGCGACGATCTCGTTTTCACCCTTTTCACATGCATCCTGAAAAGCCAGTGCATATCATTTGGACATTCCTATCGGCACTCAAAACCATTCAATAGAGTCAAAGGTATCTTGATGGTTTAACATTGATTGATTCACTAGAATGCATGGTACATACTCAACAAATAGGCCCTTTGGCAATCGATTATTTTTCGTGTTCATCCAAAACTCTCTTCATTAGCGCGCTATCCATATACCCCCTCACTTCCACAATCTCGTCCTCCTTAAATCGACAAAACCAACATGCATCAAGCGCAAACTCTCCACCATTCTTAATTTTCGCCATCGCTGTAAACTCAACAAATGCCTCGTCCCCGGTATTCCCAATCAGGATATGCCGAATTTTGGGTTTGATAGGCGTGTCCATGAGGGCGCCGATGCGTTGGTAAGGCTTCTTGATATCGGTCTTGTTCGAACGATGGCCGCCGATAGGATTATCGACTCCTGTGACGGTCCAGGATACATCCTCAGCGACATAGTCGAAAAACGACGGTCCGAAACCTTCTTCGATGTGGGAAAGGATCTCTCTGATCTTCTGCTCAGATGCCATGTGACAAAAGTCAGCGTCGGGAGGCAGGCCGTTCTAAAAGGAGACGCCCATGGCAATAGTGGAAACCGGGATTGCCGTCTTGTTCCAAATCAACAATCTTTGATTTGCGCTGGGAGAAGAGGAAGTTGGTTCGATACGCGGGTGGATGAAGTCCGCGGGTTTCATTGGGCGCCACACGATTCATGAACGTTCCTAAAGCTTGGCAAGATGGAGTCCAAGGACAACTCGAGGTATATATTTAGGAAATTGCATTTTGTTTGGAACTTATCCCTATATCCATCATGGCTCGAGATGAATACGTACATGACGGAACGCTA
>Ga0335080_10007955_pt1 | contig 11032 bp, 7 predicted proteins | sample Lox_Sample_34_FD_206720 | JGI IMG/M metagenome (GOLD analysis project Ga0335080, IMG submission 206720) | Soil microbial communities from Loxahatchee National Wildlife Refuge, Florida, United States - Lox_Sample_3.4 | ecosystem: Environmental > Terrestrial > Soil > Wetlands | place: USA: Florida...
GTTCCCGGACCGGCCGCCTCAGAAGCCGACGTAGGCGCCGATGTTGAAGGTGTTGGCGGTATTGCTGCCGCCGGCGTGCGAGGCCGTCTCGGTGTGGCTGTACTCGCCGATCAGCGTCAGGTTCTTGGTGAGCGAGTAGTAGACGCCGACCGTTTCCTTCTCGTTCTTCGAGAGCAGGAACGGATCGTCGTTGGCATTGGCGAGATCGAGCTTGCTCACGCCGTAGTTCGCGCCGAGCTTCACCGGCCCGATCTTGTAGGTGATCTGCGCCATGTAGCCATACGAGGTGCGCGTATCACCGTCGGCGGCCACGCTGTCGAGGAAGAACGCCGTCGTGCCGAGGCCGTCCGCGTGGTAGTAGTAGCCGAACACTTCCAGGTCGGAGATGTCGAGCTTCGCGAACACGTCGACGCCGCTGCCGGTATAGCTGTGCGCCGTCGCCGTCACGGTGTCGAGGTAGTTCTGCTTCTGCGTGATGCCGGCCACGGATAGGTACAGCTTGTTCTTGTCGCTGAAGGGCAGCGTGTAGCTCGCCTTGGCGTGGAAGCCGGGCGCCTGCTTCGGCTGCGCTTCGCCCGGGTCGCTCAGGCCGTTGAGCGGGTCGAAGGCGCCGATCGTGAGGTTGAAGCCCGAGAAGTCCGGCGTGATGTAGTCGATCTGCGCCAGCCAGTCGGTGTAGATGTAGCCGAAGCCAATGCCACCCAGGGTGGTGTTGGATGGCGCGGGGCCCGCCGCGGTTCCCGGTGCGCCGACGCCCGGCAATGTCATGTCGTTGAGGATGGCGTCGGCGCCGAATAGCCCGATGTTGCGGCCCGCGAGCACCGTGCCGGCGGTCTTGGTGCCGAACTGCAGGTAGACCTGGCGGATGTCCAGGCTCGTGGTGCCGAGTGCCGTGTTGCTCTGGCCATTGGACTGCAGGTTCGGGCTGCCGCCATCGTTGGTGGCGATGCCCGGGAACAGGCCGAAGTGTGCCTCGATGTCGATGCCGTTCTGCTGGGTCTTCACGCCGAAGGCGATGGAGGCCGGCAGCAGGCCGTTGCCGATGTTGGAAACGTTACTGGTCGATGCCGTGCCGACGCAGGTGAGCGGCAGGCCGTCGATGGGCGCGGCGGTCTTGGGGTCCTGACAGTTCGAGAAGATGTAGGAGACGTTCACCTCGCCGCTGACGGTAAAGGTCCAGTTGCCGTCGCTGGTCGTGAAGTCCACTGCCCCTGCCGGAGTCGCCAGTGCAGCCAGGAGGCCACCAGCAACCAACGGCCCGAGGATCCGCTGAGTTACGTGCTTGTGCTTCATCGAATGACTCCCGCAGTTGTGTGTGCCGTCAGATCGCGGTTTCCCGCTTGTTTGCCTCATGTGCCAAGGCCTGTCGGCGTGCGGAGCAAGAGACGTGCCAGCTTTCGTTGCCCGGCAGCAACACGTTTACATCAGTGCAATCAGTGACTTAAGGCCGGTAATAGTCGGCGGGCTACAGGCGCTGTCAGAAAGGTCACACTGTGCCGCGGGTAGTGGAGCCAAAACGCCCCACTTCCTCCCGCAAACCAACACCTGTCAGGTCGGAATGCGCAGCCAGCGCGCCGCGAGCGGCGGTACGAGTACCAGGCTCACGATCGTCGAGGAGACCAGGCCGCCGAGGATCACGACCGCCATCGGGCCTTCGATCTCGTGCCCGGGCTGGCGCGACTGCAGCGCCACCGGCAGCAGCGCGAGCGCCGTGAGCAGCGCGGTGAGCAGCACGGGTGTCAGGCGTTCCTCGGCGCCGCGCAGCGCGGTCGCGAGGCCCCACTGCGCGCCCTCCTCGCGCACCAAGTGCTCGTAGTGCGACATCAAGAGGATGGTGTTGCGCGCCGCCATGCCAAAGAGCGCGACGAAGCCCACCATGGCCCCGAGGGAGAGCGTGCCGCCACTGACGGCGACCGCCGCCACGCCACCGATGAGTGTGCTCGGCAGCGCCGCCAGCACCAGCAGCACGTGACGGCTGTCGCCGAAGGCGAGCGCCAGCAGCAGCACGATCAGCACCAGCGCGGCGATCGAGTGCCACAGCAGCTCGCGCGCGGCCTGCGCCTGCGCCGGCGCCGCACCGCCATAGCGCAGGTACACGTTCGGTGGCAGCCGCACCTGACCCGCGATCGCGGCCTGCGCGCGACGCGCATAGCCTGCCTGATCCGCGGTGCGCGGGTTGGCCACCACCACCTGGCGGCGCAGCCCGTCCTCGTGATCCACCAGGCTGCGCGCCGAGACCATGCTGAGCGTCGCCACGCTGGCGAGCGGCACGCGCGCGCCGGAGCGCCCGGTGAGCAGCAGCGCCCCGACATCCGCGGGACTCGCACCCGCGTCCTTGAGGCGCGCCACGACCGGCACGCTGCGATCGGACTGGTTCAGTTGCGATACCACCGTGCCGTGGTAGGCGGCGTTGAGCGCCCCGAGCACGTCGGCGGGTTGCAGCCCGTAGAGTGCGAGCTCGGCCTCGCGCATGCGCACCTCGAGCTCGGGCTGCCGCGGGGGCACCTGCAGCCGCACGACCCCGCTCTGCGGCCAGCGCCGCAGCACGGCGGCGATCTGGGCGGCGACCTGGTCATCGACGTCGAGATCGGGCCCAAAGACGCTGACGAAGAACGGAGCCACCTCGCCGGAGAGGGTCTCGCCGATGCGCTCGGCGAGCACCGAGTAGATCTCCACCAGCTGGTTGGGGAACGCGTCGAACACCTCGCGCACCTGGCGCTCGAGCTGCGCCGTGGTGAGCCCGCGTGCCGGGTCGAGCTGGATCTCGAACTCGCTCTTGTTCGGGGCGTCCGGGTCCTGGCCGTTCTCGGCGCGCCCGATCTGCTCGGCGACGCTCTTCACGCCCGGGATGGCCGCGAGGCGCCGCGCGATGCGCTCGCCGACGCGCGAGGTCTCGGCGAGTGCAATGCCCGGGCGCAGCGCGGCGTGCGCGATCAGGTAGTTCTCGCGGAAGTCCGGCAGCAGCCGCGCGCCGAGCAACGGCAGCAGCGCGAGCCCGAGGATCCCGCTGCCGAGCACCACGGCGAGCACCAGCGGCGCGCGCGGTGCCAGGCGCGTGATCAGCCGCTGCTGCCAGTCCTTGCAGCCCCTGAGCCACGGCGGCTCCGGGCGCGGCGCGTAGTTCTGCATCAAGAGCGCGCACAGTGCCGGAGTGGCGCTCATGGCCACCAGCAGCGAGAGCGCGACGGCCACCAGGAAGGCCGCGGCCAGCGGCCGGAAGAAGGCCCCCTGCAGGCCCGAGAGCATCACGATCGGCAGGAACGCGACCGCGACTGCCGCGGTGGCGTAGAACACCGGCCGGCGCACCTCGAGGGAGGCGGGCAGCAGGAGCGAGCCCATGCTGACACCACTGCCCGCGACCCGGCGGCGACGCGTGATGTTCTCGACGTCGATCACCGCGTCATCGACCACCACGCCGAGCGCCACGACCAGCCCACCGAGGCTCATGGTGTTGAGCGAGACGCCGAAGGTCCCGAGGATCCACACGGTGGCGAGCAGTGACACCGGGATCGCGCTGAAGGAGATGAGCGCGCCGCGCCAGTCGCGCAGCGTCAGCAGCAGCAGCACCACCACCAGGACCGCGCCGATGAGCAGGGAGTTGCGCAGCTTGGCGATCGCACTCTCGATGAAGCTCGCCGGCCGCAACAGCGCTGGGTGGTAACGCACGCCGCGCTCGGCGAGCGCGGGCGCGAGCACTTCGAGCCGGTGCTCGAGCTCGCGCGTCACCTCGAGAGTGTTGGCGCCATACTGGGTCGAGGTCTCCACCAGGATCCCCGGCTCCCCGCCGATGATGGCATCGCCGAAGCGCGGCGCGGCGCCGTCGCGCACCTCGGCAACGTCGCCGATGCGCACCGGCACGCCGGCGCGGGCGCTGATGACGGTCTGCGCCAGCGCCTCACGCGATGCGCCCGGTGCCTGCGCCTGCAGCACGATGCGCTGCGTCGGGGTCTCGAGGTAGCCGCCACCGCTCATCTGCGTGCCGCGGCGCGCAGCCTCGAACAGCTCCTCGAGCGTCACCCCGCTCGCCTGCAGCCGCACCGGATCGATCCACAGCTGCCGCTCGCGCGTGTCGCCACCGAAGATCTGCGCCTGCGCCACGCCGGGGACCGCGAGGATCTGCGGCTTGATGGTCCAGCGCACCAGGTCGCGCAGCTCGAGCGGCGAGAGCCGCTCGCTGGTAAAGCCGAAGTGCAGGAGGTACTCCATGGAGGAGCTCAGCGGCGAGAGCTGCGGTGCGCCCACGCCCGGCGGCAGCAGCGTCGCGGCATCGGCGAGGCGCTCGGTGATGACCTGACGCTGCAGGTAGGGGTCGCTGTTGCGCCCGAAGACCACCTGGATGGCCGCGAGCCCCTGGCTCGAGGTGGAGCGCACCACCTCGACTTTCTCGGCTCCCGCGAGCAGGTCCTCGAGCGGCCGCGTGACGAGTGACTCCACCTGGGTGGCGTCGAGCCCCGGGGCCTCTGCCTGCACCAGCACGTGCGGCGGAGCAAAGTCCGGAAAGACATCAAGACGCGCGCTGAGCAGCGCGGCGCCTCCCAGCAGGGCGACGAGCAGCGAGAGCGCGGTCACGATCCGCGGGTGCGTGAGCGACCCGCGCACGATTGCGGCGAGCATGGGCGCTAGTCGTGTTCCTCTTCGGCCGCCGAGAAGCTGCTGATTCCCTGCAGCGACCACAGGACCCCGGCGCCCTGCACTACGACCTGGTCGCCGCGCGCGAGCCCGTCAACCAGCCAGCCCCCGCCTACGTGTGTCACCGGTTTGACGGCCACCGGCTCGAAGGCGAAGCCCGTCCCGCCGCCTTGCACCTGCCGGTAGATGTAGGCGCCCTGCTCGCCGTAGACGAGCGCGCTCGCCGGCACCAGCAGGCCGCTCACGGCGGCGGCGCGCAGCTCGACCCGCGTGCGCGCCCCGGGGCCGAGGCCGGCGGGGGGACGCGGCACCTCGAGGAGCCACCCGGCGCTCTGGGTCTGCGCATCCGTGCGCGGCAGCGCTCCGAGCACCCGCGCGCTCACCTGCACACCGTCGACCTCTACCAGAGCCTCCGGCGCGAGCGCGCCGCTGATGCGCATGCCGGGCACGTCGGCGCGCAGCAGCAGCCGCTCACCACGCCCGGCCGCTTCGATCAGCGCGTGGCGCGAGGCCGGCTCGAGCGAGGCCAGCGGGCCCCACTGCTGGCGGAAGCTCACCTGATCGGCCTGCGCCTGTGCGTTGGACTCGACGGCCTGCGCCTGCGCGGCCTGCAGCGCCTTGAGGGACGCCTGTGCGTCGTTGTGGTAGAGGCTCTCGAGTCGCGCCGCGTCCGCGGTCGCGGCCGCGGCCGCGGCACGCGTGCTGTCGATGCGGCTCGCATCGGTGAGCAGCGTCACCGGGTCGAGGACCGTGCCATAGGCCTCGATGAGCGGCGCACTCGTCAGTGCACGCGCGGCGTCGACCCGGATGCCGACGGCCTCACGTTGCTCGCCGGTCAGCACGAGGCGGCCCAAGTCGCCCGCGCCGGCCTTCGCGCCCGCTGTCGCGGGTGCATCATCGTCGTCCGCGCCAGCCGCCGCGGCGCCAGCGAGGCCGGCCAGGAGCCACGGCAGCCAGGCGCGTGCGCGCCTCACGTGCGCGGTCCACCCATGGCGGTGAGGCGGCTCTCGGCCCCTTCGAGCGGCCGCCGGTAGGCATCCTCGAGCGCGCCGAAAGCAAGCTGGGCAGCGTAAGCCGCCTCGAGCAGCGCCAGGTGCGCCTCGGCGCCGGCGATCCGCGCAATGAGCACATCGCTGCGGTCGCTCGCGCCGGCCGCGAGCGCGCGCTCCTGCGCCTGTCGCTGCTCGTCCGCCAGCACGGCCAGACGCGCGCTGTCGCTCCAGGCCCGCTGCGCCGTCGGCCAGGCAAGCTCGGCGCGATCGATCTGCTCGTAGATCTGCGCCTGCACCGCCTTCAGGTGCTCCCCGGCTGCGGTACGGCGCCCGAGCGCCTCGCCGATCTCGCCCTGGTGCTGGTTGAAGATCGGCAGCTCGAAGGAGACGCCGAGCGCGCTCTCGCTGTCGATCGGATCCAGCGGGTCGTCGCGCACGCCCTCGCCGCCCCAGGAATACACCGGTGTGACCCGCAGCTGCGGCCAGCGCTTGGCGACCTCGCCGCGCAGCCGGCTCTCGGCGAGATCGTATTCGCGCAGCGCGCCCACGATCTGCGGCCGGCCGATGAGCGCCTCGTGCCGGAACTGCTCGGGGGCCGCTGCGGAGAGCGCGCCGATGGCGCTCCAGTCGTCCCAGTGCACCGGCACGCCCTCGAGTGCCGCGGCCGGCACGCCGACCACGGCGGCGAGCCGCGCGCGCGCGTCCACGCCGCGCGAGCGCGCTTGCGCGGCGCGTTGCTGGGCGCGCACCAGCTCGAGCTCGTCGGCGAGCAGCTGCGCGCGCGCCAGCTCCCCGAGCTTGACCCGGACCCGATCACTGGCGAGCAGCGCCTCGCGGTCGCTCACCAGCTGCGCGAGCAGCTCGCCCTCCTCCTGGGCCGCTACGCTCTCGAGCAGCGCCGAGCGCAGCGCCGCGCGCACGCCCCAGATGGCATCGGTGAGCTGCGAGCGCGCCAGGGCGCTCTGCAGCGCGGCCTGCTGGCGCAAGCGGTCACGCTCGCCCGGCCGGCGCAGCAGGAACTCGAGCGACACGCCGTACAGCCACGCCGGGCTGGTCGCGGCGCTCTTCAGGTACTCGGCGAACAGCTCCATGTTGGGATTGGGGATCTGCGCCGCGGTGCGCTCCGCGGCGGCGATGGCGACTACCTCGGCGCGCCCCTCGGCGAGCTGCGGGTTCAGCTGCAGGGCCGCGGCGAGCCACTGCGCGCGGTCCCAGCCCGCGGCGGCGGGCGGCAGATCCGGGACCGCATCGAGGCGGCGGGCGTTGAACTGCGCCAGGGTGCTCTCGGGCTCGACCGGCGCGGGCGGTGGCGCGGAGGCACAGGACAGGAGCGCGGCTGCCGCAAGCGCCGGCCACGCGTTGCGCGCCCCCGAGGCGCGTCGCCAGACGCTGCGCCCTTCTCGCCGCAACACCCCTCCTTCCGGAGGGCAATATAGAGCGGCTGACCGCAACGGTTCAACGAGCACGGCCGCCGTGGACGGCGGCGAGCGCCTTCAGTGCGTGCGCGCCGCCCAGTCGCTGTTGGCGTACCAGCTGCTGATCTGCGTGAGCGTCACGCGCGGCAGCGTGGCGTCTGCCGCCGGCAGCCAGCCCGCGCTGCTGCCCAGGGAGCGCCCGACCGCGAGCGCACCCTCACCGGCCGTGGCGAGGAAATAGTGGCTGCGGGTGATGAGCACGGGTACGCCGGCGCGCCAGGCGGCCTGCAGTCCCGCCGGGGAGTCCTCCACCGCGACCGCTTCGTGGGGACGCAGGCCGAGCGTGGCGAGGGCGCGCTGATAGGCCTGGGGATCGGGCTTCTTACGCGGCGCCTCCTCGGCGCAAACCACGACCGCGAAGAGCGCCTCCCAGGAGGCGCCGAGCTGGCTGTCGAGTAAAGCCGCCGCGTTGCTGCGCGTGGTGGTGGTGACGACCCCGACGCGCACGCCGGCCTGGGCGCAGTCGGCGAGGAGCTCGGCGACCCCGGCCCGCAGCGGCAGCTCGCCGCGGCGCACGATCTGCTGGTAGTACTGGTTCTTGCGGCGATGGATCTCCTCCACGAGCTGTTCGCGCGCCAGCGCCGAGGCGGGCGCCGCGGCCTGTTCCTGCATGTCGTGCAGCAGCCGCTCGCGGCCGCCGGCGATCGCCAGCAACGCCCCGTAGCGCTCCTCACCCCAGCGCCACGGCACCCCGACGTCCGCGAAGGCCTGGTTGAAGGCGCGGCGGTGCCCGTCACGCTCGGTCTCGGCGAGCGTGCCATCCACATCCCACAAAAGCGCGCGGATCATTTGACGCTCCTCAGTGCATCCGGTTGCGCGGCGGCCGGGCCCGCGCGCCACAAGAGCGCCGGCAGCTCCGCGACCGATTCGACGAACGCATCGCAGGGCAGCGCGCGCGGATCGGCACCCTCGTTATAGCCGTAAGGGACGCACACCACGGCCATGCCGGCGGCACGCGCGGCGCGCACGTCCGTGGCCGAATCCCCGACCATCAGCGCCTGCGCGGGTGTCACCTCGAGGCGCTCGCAGGCACGCAGCAGCGGAGCCGGGTGCGGCTTGCGCTCGAAGGTGCTGTCGCCGCCGATGACGACCTCGATCCAGGCGGCCAGGTCAAGCTCGCTCAGCAGCGCCTGGGCGGCGTGCTGCGGCTTGTTGGTGACGACGCCGAGGCGCAGCCCGCTGCCGTGCAGCCGCTCGAGTCCGGCACGCACTCCCGGGTAGGGGCGCGCCTGGAACTCGCCGCTCGCCTGCAGGTGGTCATGGTGTGCGTAGAAGCGCTGCAACAGCAGCACCGGGTCGACCGGCCAGGGGCGCGGCGCGAGCCGCGCCACCACGCGCTCGATGAGCATCGGCGCGCCGCGCCCGATCAGCTCGCGCACCCGCTCGGTGGCGAACGGCGCCGCCTGCTGCTCGGCGAGCGCGGCATTGAGAGCCGCGGCGATGTCCGCGGCGGTATCGAGCAGTGTGCCGTCGAGGTCGAACAGCACCGCGCGCACCTGCCCCAGCGAGGCGCGGTCCACGGCGCTCATTGGGCCCCCCGCCGCGCGAGCAGCGCGCGCGCCCGCTCGCACACCGCTGCGCTGGTGAGACCGAGTGCGGCGGCCACCTGGGCCGCGGGCGCGGACTCCCCGAAGCGATCGATGCCGACGACGTCGCCCTCAAAGCCGGTGTAGGCGCGCCAGAACTGGCTCACCCCCGCTTCGATGGCCAGTACCGGCAGCTCGCGTGGCAACACCCTGGCGCGATAGGCGGCGTCCTGGCGCTCGAAGTCGCTGCAGCTCGGCATCGAGACCACGCGCGCTGCAATGCCCCGGCCTGCGAGCTGCGAGCGCGCCTCGAGCGCCAGGGCGATCTCGGAGCCGGTGGCGAGCAGCGTCAGCACGGCTCCCGGCGCCTCGGCGAGCACGTAACCGCCGCGGCGAATGTCCTCGAGCTGCTGCGCGCTGCGCTCGCAGGCGGGCAGGCTCTGGCGCGAGAGGATTAGACAGGTGGGCCCGTCGGCGCGCTCGAGCGCCGCGACCCAGGCGACACTCGTCTCTACCGCATCGCACGGCCGCCACACGGCGTTGTTCGGGATCAGTCGCAGGCTGCTCACGTGCTCCACCGGCTGGTGCGTCGGACCGTCCTCCCCGAGGCCGATGCTATCGTGCGTGAACACATAGATCACCCGCTGGCGCATGAGCGCCGACATGCGCACGGCGTTGCGGGCGTAGTCGGAGAAGGTAAGGAAGGTCCCGCCGTACGGAATGTAGCCGCCGTGCAGGGCGATGCCGTTCATGAGCGCGCTCATGCCGAATTCGCGCACCCCGTAATTGATGTGGTTGCCCCAGCGGCGGCGGCGCACCGCCACCGCGGTACTGGCCGCGGTCAGGTTCGACCCGGTGAGGTCGGCCGAGCCGCCGAGCAGCTCGGGCAGCTGCGGCTGCAGGAACTCGAGGGCGTTCTGCGAGGCCTTGCGGGTGGCGAGCGGCGCACGCTCCTGCGCGGCGCGGTGCACGGCCGCCCGGGCGATCGCCGGCCACTCAGCCGGCAGCGAGCGCTCGCGCACGCGCCGCTCGAACTCATCAGCGAGCTGCGGGTGCAGGCGCGCGTACTCGGCGAAGCGCGCCTCCCAGTCCGCCTGGCGTACTGCGCCGCTCTCGAGCGCGCTCCAGGCGCGCTTGAGCGGCTCCGGGATCACGAACGGCTCGCAGCTCCAGCCGAGCGCGGCGCGCGTGGCGGCCACCTCGGCCGCGCCGAGAGCCGCGCCGTGCACGTCGTGGCTGCCGGCCTTGCCGGGGCTGCCCTGGCCGATGACGGTCTTGCAGCACACGAGCGTCGGACGGCCGCAGTCCTCGGTCGCCTGCGCCAGCGCCACCTCGATGTCCGCGCAGTCGTGTCCGGCAACGTCGCGGATCACGCGCCAGCCGTAGGCCTCGAAGCGCGCCGGCGTGTCGTCGGTGAACCAGTGCTCGACGTGCCCGTCGATGCTGATGCCGTTGTCGTCGTAGACGGCGATGAGCTTGGAGAGCCCGAGCGTGCCGGCGAGCGAACACGCCTCGTGGCTGATGCCCTCCATCAGGCAGCCGTCGCCGACGAACACCCAGGTGCGATGGTCGACGATGGTGTGTCCCGGGCGATTGAACTCGGCCGCGAGCAGCTGCTCCGCGAGTGCCATGCCCACTGCGTTCGCGAGGCCCTGGCCGAGCGGGCCGGTGGTTGTCTCGACCCCCGGGGTGACGCCAACCTCGGGGTGTCCCGGGGTCTTGCTGTGCAGCTGACGGAAGCGGCGCAGCTCTTCCAGCGGCAGCGCATAGCCGCTCAGGTGCAGCAGCGCGTACAGCAGCATCGAACCGTGGCCGTTGGAGAGCACGAAGCGGTCCCGGTCCGGCCAGTGTGGATCGGCGGGGTTGTGCTTGAGATAGCCGCGCCACAGCACCTCGGCGATCTCGGCCATGCCCATCGGCATCCCGGGGTGGCCGCTCCTGGCGGCCTCGACCGCATCGACGGCGAGCATGCGCAGAGCGTTGCACAGCTGAGTGCGCTCGGCGGGTAGGTCCTTCACCTGTGCGTTCATGCACGAGTCTCCTTACTGGGCGCGCCGCTGCTGGTCGATCAGGCGCAGGATCATGGGCGTGAAGATGAACTGCATGGCCAGTCCCATCTGTCCGCCGGGGACGACGATATTGTTCGGCCGGCTCATCCACGAGTGGTGCAGCATCGAGACCAAGTAGGGAAAGTCGATGCCCTTGGGGTTGGCGAAGCGGATGATCACCATCGACTCATCCGCGCTCGGGATGTCGCGGGCGATGAAGGGGTTGCTGGTATCAACCGTCGGCACGCGCTGGAAGTTGACGTGGGTGCGGCTGAACTGCGGACAGATGTGGTTCACGTAGTTGGGCATGCGGCGCAGGATGGTGTCGACCACGGCCTCCTGGCTGTAGCCGCGATGCGTGC
>Ga0335080_10007956_pt1 | contig 11031 bp, 10 predicted proteins | sample Lox_Sample_34_FD_206720 | JGI IMG/M metagenome (GOLD analysis project Ga0335080, IMG submission 206720) | Soil microbial communities from Loxahatchee National Wildlife Refuge, Florida, United States - Lox_Sample_3.4 | ecosystem: Environmental > Terrestrial > Soil > Wetlands | place: USA...
AGCACGGAACGGTGGTACATCTGCCACCGTCGCCGACTCCCCATCGCCCTCGGAGCCGGCTTCGACCGTCCTCGCGACCACCCTGCCGACGTCTCCCGCCTCCACCTCGGCAACCGGTGCTCCCGCTGGAAGCGACTCGTCGGCTGCCACGGCGATCCCTGTCGCGGATCCGCCCGCGGCCGTGGCCCCGCCCGTTCCTCCGACTGCGGTTACGACCCAGTCGCCCGCCGTGACTGCGCCCTCGACGACGGCATCGCCAGGCACCGCCCCTCCGGCGGTTCCTGTGACCGCGCCGGTCGAGCCGGCTGTGAAGCCCGAGGTCGAGACGACCGGGGTTCCCGTGACCCTGGATCAGACAACTCACGGTCAGACAACTCACGGTCAGGCGAAGTCGAGAGGGGCGACACAGGGTGAGGCGATGCAGGCCGAAGTGCCAGAAGCCGGGATTGCGGAAGCCCCGACGACCCAGCACGCGCCGACGCAGCCGGTTCGTGTCGCGCACGGCATCGCGCCGGTGCCCAAGCCGTCCGCGGAGGTTTCCCCTCCGGCGCGGTCGACACCCGAGACCCCGAAGGCGACCTCTGTCGAGCGCGTGGCGGCGCCGGCTCAGAGCGCGACTCCGGCTCGCGTCACCCGCCGGGTCACAGTCCGCGAGATAGTGGCATCCCCGACGCCTCGTATCGCGAGTGCGCCGACCGAGCTCGAGAAGGAACTTGCGCCTCCGCCCGCTCGCGCCGTCCCGGCCCGGACGAGGATCATCCTCCACCGCGTCAAGCCGCTGCGGGCGGTGGGAGGGGGCAGGCGTGGCCAGCCCGTGCGGCGCGTTCCCACCCCGACGGTTCGCCCGGCGGTCAGGGCCGCGGCTGTCGCCCCCGCGGCTCGCCGCGCCGGCTCGCCAGGTGGGGTGCACCGGCTCAGGCACCGCACCCCGATCGCCGTCGGTACTCCGCCCTTGCGGTCAGATCGTAGGTTCATGTCCTTTGCTCCCCGCGCCCTCCGCTGGCTCGTCGTGGTGCTCCCTGCGTTCGCGCTCGGACTGCTCCTGCTGGGAGCTCGACGCCGGGTGGCTCCGGTACCCCCTCGTATGATTGATCCCGATGCCGACCGAGCCCCGGAAGATCCTCATCGCGCCCGCCTGGCCGTATGCCGCAGGGCATCGCCACCTCGGGCACGTGGCAGGCTTCGGAGTCCCGTCGGACGTCTTCGCCCGCTATCACCGCCTCGCGGGGAACGACGTGCTCATGGTGAGCGGGACGGACGAGCACGGCACGCCGGTGATGGTGGCCGCCGACCGGGAAGGGCGCTCGTACCGTGAGGTCGCCGACTACTACAACGAGTCGTTCCGCGAAGACTTCTTGCGCCTGGGGCTGTCGTACGACCTGTTCTCGCGCACGACCACGCTCAATCACGAGCGAGTCGTCCAGGATGTCTTCCGGACGCTGTACGACCACGGCGCGATCGTCGAGCGCGAGATGCTCGTCTCGTTCTCGTCCGCCACCGGGCACACGCTCCCCGACCGCTACATCGAGGGCACCTGTCCGATCTGCGGATATCCCGAGGCGCGCGGCGACCAGTGTGACAACTGCGGTAACCAACTCGATCCGACTGACCTGATCAATCCGAGGTCCCGGATCGATGGGTCGACGCCGGAGTTCCGCGAAACCAAGCACCTGTTCCTCGACCTCCCGCAGTTCGCGGGCCGGCTCCGGAACTGGATCGTCTCGCACGACGACTGGCGGCCCAACGTTCGCAACTTCTCGCTTTCTCTGCTGGACGAGGTTCGGCCCCGGCCGATCACCCGAGACCTCGACTGGGGCGTGAGGATCCCCGTGCCCGGCTATGCGGAAGACGAGAACAAGCGCATCTACGTCTGGTTCGACGCCGTTATCGGCTACCTCTCCGCTTCGATCGAGTGGGCCGCGGCGAGCGGCGACCCTGAAGCATGGCGGGAATGGTGGCAGAACCCGGACGCGGAGCACTACTACTTCCAGGGCAAGGACAACATCGTCTTCCACACCGTGATCTGGCCGGCGATGCTGCTCGGCTACGGAGAGGGCGGTGTGTTCGGCGCCGGCCGCGGTCCGCTGGACCTCCCGACCAACGTGGTGGCGACCGAATTCCTGACCTACTACGGGCGCCAGTTCTCCACCAGTCGAGGTCACTCCATCTTCGTCCGCGACTTCCTCGACCGCTTCGACGCCGACGCGCTTCGCTACTACCTCGTTGCCGCGAGCCCGGAGACCCAGGACACGGACTTCACGTGGGCGGAGTTCGTCCGTCGGAACAACGACGAGCTGCTCGCGAACTGGGGCAACCTCGTCAACCGGACGCTGACTAACGCGCACAGGAACTTCGGCGCCGTTCCCGAGCCCGCAACGCTGACGGACGGCGATCAGGCGCTGCTCGCGACGATCGAGGGCGGATTCGACAGCGTCGGCTCGCTGATCGAGCGCGGCCGGTTCCGGGCGGCGCTCGGCGAGGCGATGCGGCTCTCGTCCGAGGTCAATCAGTATGTCAGCGACACCGCGCCGTGGGCGCTCGTCAAGAGCGACCTCGTCCGGGCGGGCACCGTCCTCTACGTCGCGCTGCTCGCAGTCGACAGCCTCAAGATCGTCTTCACCCCCTTCCTGCCCCACAGCTCGCAGACACTGCACGAGCTGCTCGGATACGACGGCTCGCTCGCGGGTCCACTGGAGTTCCGCGAGGTGGCCGAAGAGGGGGGACGCAGCCACCAGGTGCTTACGGGGGACTACCGGTCGTGGGTCGGGGCATGGCAGCCGAGTGCCCTCCAGCCCGGGCAGGAGCTGCGTGAGCCGCGGCCGCTCTTTCGCAAGCTCGACCCGGCGATCGCGGAGGAGGAGGAAGAGGAGGAGGGACCGGACCGAGCATGATCGACACGCACGCCCACCTCGACCCGGCCGATGCCGACGAGGTGCTGGAGCGGGCGCGAGTCGCCGGGGTCGACCGCGTCGTCACGGTTGCAACGACCGTCGAGGCAGGCCTCGCCGCACTCGAGCTCGCCGCCCTGCATCAGGGAGTCCATGCCGCTCTTGGAATCCACCCGCACGAGGCCGGGCGTGCCGAAGCCGGCTCGTTGGCGGGGCTGCGCGAGCTCCTCGGCTCCGACCGCGCTGTCGCCGTGGGCGAGACGGGGCTCGACTACTACCGCGACTACGCCCCTCGCGAGGCGCAGCGCGAGCTTTTTGACGCTCAGCTGAGGCTCGCCGAGGAGGTCGGCAAACCGGTCGTGATCCACACGCGCGCCGCCGACGAGGACACCGTCGCCGCGCTCTCCGCTTTCTCGGGCACGGTGATCCTTCACTGCTTCTCGTCGCCGGCCCTGCTTGACTCTGCGCTCGAGAACGGCTGGTACGTGTCGTTCGCGGGCAACGTCACCTACCCGGGGGCGCCCGAGCTCCGCGAGGCCGTGAGGCTCGTCCCGGCCGAGCGGCTCCTGATCGAGACCGACAGTCCGTACCTCGCCCCGCAGCCGGTCAGAGGCCGGCGTAACGAGCCGGCCTATGTCATGCACACGCTCGCAGTGTTGGCCGAGCTCCGCTCCGTGCCGTCAGAGGAGCTCGAGCGCCAGGTCGACGCGAATGCAACCACGGTCTTCGGCTTGTGAAAGTCGTTCCGAAGAAGGGTCTCGGGCAGCATTTCCTGGTTGACGAGAATCTGCTCGGGATCATCGGGCGTCTCGCCGAGCTCCACCCGGCCGATGTCGTGCTCGAGATCGGCCCTGGGCTCGGCGTCCTGACCCGGTTCCTCGCCCTCCGGGTTGCGTACGTCCATGCGATCGAGATCGACCGGTCGCTCGAGCCGCGGCTTCACGACATCCCGAACACGACTCTCCACTGGGGCGATGCTCTGGCGGTCGATGCGGCCGCGTTCGACCCGCCCCCGGGCAAGCTCGTCTCGAACCTCCCGTACAACATCGCCACGCCGCTCGTGGTCGAGAGCATCGACCGGCTGCCTCGAATCGAGCACTGGTGCGTGATGGTGCAGCGGGAGGTCGCCGACCGGTTCTTCGCCGCTCCCGGAACGAAGGCCTACGGCGCCGTGTCGGTGCTCGTGCAGCTTGCCGCCGAGCGCACCGGCTTCCATCCGGTCTCGAGGGAGGTGTTCCGCCCGAAGCCGAACGTCGACTCCGCCCTCGTAGCCTTCCGGCGCATCAGGCCGGGTCTCGCCCCCGGGTTGAAACGGCTGGTCGAAGCGGCCTTCGCCCATCGGCGAAAGACGCTTGCCAACTCGCTCGCGCTCACCGGGACGGCGAGCAGGGAGCTCGCGGTCGATGCGCTCGCAGCGATCGGCCGCCCTCCCACGGCCCGCGCCGAGGAGCTGAGTCCGCCGGAATACCTCGCTCTCGACGTGGAGCTCGGATGATCAAAGGATCCGCGTTCGCGAAGATCAACCTCGCACTCGTTGTCGGGCCCGTCCGTCCCGACGGACTGCACGAGGTTGCGACGATCATCCAGCGAGTCGACCTGTCCGACACGGTCTCCCTCGAGCGCGCAAAGGCGCTCGCGGTCGAGGGCTTCGCCGGTGACACGCTTGTGCGAAGCGCCCTGGAGAAGATCGCAGCCGACTGCGGGATAGCGCCGTGCTGGCGGGCTCGGATCGACAAACGCATCCCGGTCGCCGCGGGGCTCGGCGGCGGGAGCTCCGATGCAGCGACCGCGATTCGCCTCGCCTGCGAGCTGCTCGACCGGCCGCCGGCGCCGGAGCGCGTTCACGAGATTGCCGCCGGCCTCGGAGTCGACGTCGCGTTCTTCCTCGACCCGGCTCCGAAGCTCGCGACGGGGACCGGGACGACCCTGCAGCCGGTCGACCTCCCGCAGGACTACACCGTGCTGCTGCTGCTTCCCCATGGCGAGGCGAAGAACTCGACCGCAGAGGTCTACTCGCGGTTCGACGGGCAGGCCGGGTTCGACCAGCGCCGCGCGCTGGTCGTGGAGATCGCGGCCGCCGGGGAGGCAGCCGACCTCGCCGCCCTGCCGCCGAACGACCTCGCCCGCTCACCGCACTCCCCGCGTCTGCGAGAGCTCGGAGCCTTCCGGGCCGAGGTCAGCGGGGCAGGGCCGGCGGTTTACGGCCTGTTCCACGAGCGAGAGGTCGCCGAGCGCGCTGCAGCCGAGGTGCAGAGCCTCGGCCGGACCTGGCTCGCCACCCCTGCGTGGTAGCTTGTCTCGAGCGATGTCCACAGGGGCGAATGCGCTCGAACCCGCCGGCTCGAAGCCGTCGAGATACCTGAAGGAGCACCGCCTCAAGCTGACGATCTGGATCGGCGCGATCGAGGGGGCTCTGACCCTCATCGGTGTCATCCCCCACCTCGTGGTCTTCGTTCTCGCTGCCGCCGCGATCCTGTTCTGGGTCTTCGCAGGAAGGAACTACAAGTCCTCGACGGCGCGGCACCTCACCTGGATCTTCGCCGCCTCGCAGGCGATCGCCGTGCTGATCCCCACCGTGCTGCACGTCGCGGAGTGGCTTGCCATCGGCGTCGTCGTGGTCGCAGCCGTGGTCGGACTCGTCATCCTCTTCGCCGAGCGGGAGAAGCTCTAGCCGGACCGCGGCGTCCTCGCGCCTATACTCGGGCCCCAGTGGGGCGTAGCCAAGCGGTAAGGCAGCGGGTTTTGGTCCCGCGATCCCAGGTTCGAATCCTGGCGCCCCAGCCATCGATTTCGCCATCGTGAGCGACAAGCCGATCGGAGCCGTCGTCATGGCCGCAGGGCTCGGGACGCGGATGCATTCCGCACTTCCCAAGCACTTCCACGAGCTGCTCGGCCGGCGCCTGGTCGACTGGGTGATCCTCGCCGCCGAGGGAGCGGGAGCGGACCCCCTGATCGTCGTCTGCTCGCCGGACGGCGAGGGCAAGTTCGAGGGGATCACGACTGCCGTGCAGCGCTCGCCTCGCGGGACCGGCGATGCGGTCAGCTCGGCGCGCTCGGCGCTCGAGGGGTTCGCGGGCGACGTGCTCGTCCTCAACGGCGACGTGCCGGGGCTGACCGGCGAGCTGCTCGCCGATCTCGTCGAGACGCACCGGTCCCAGGCGGCTGCAGCGACCGTCCTCTCCTTCGAACCTCCGGATCCGAGGAGCTACGGCAGGATCGTTCGCGACGCTGCCGGAGCGGTGGTGAAGATCGTCGAGGCGGGCGATGCCAGCCCCTCCGAGCTGACCCTGACCGAGGTCAACTCGGGCATCTACGTTTTCGACGCGGCGAGACTGTGGCCGGCGCTCGAGCGCCTCGAAGCGCACAACGCGCAGGGGGAGGTCTACATCACGGACACGATCGGGGTGCTCGTCGGCGACGGCGAGTACGTGGTCGCGCACCTCACCGGCGATCCGTTCGAGGTCGAGGGCATCAACACACGGGAGGAGCTCGCCGCTGCTGCGGCCGGGCTGCGCGATCGCATCAACCGGCGTCACATGCTCGACGGCGTGACGATCGTCGATCCGGCCTCGACGTGGATCGAGCCGGATGTGACTATCGAGCCCGACGTCACCATCCACCCGTTCGTCGTGCTGCGGGGTTCGACGCGCGTCGAGACACTCGCAGTGATCCAGCCGAATACCGTGGCCGTCGATGCCGTGATCGGCTCCGGCGCGCTCGTGGGTCCATTCTGTTACCTTCGGCCCGGTACCGTGCTCGAAGCGGGCTCGAAGGCGGGCACCTTCGTGGAGATCAAGAACTCGACGATCGGTCGCAGGTCGAAGGTGGCACATCAGTCGTACATCGGCGACACTGAGATCGGGGAGGACACGAACATCGGCGCCGGAACGATCACCGCGAACTTCGCGCACAAGCCCGGGGTCCCCAAGCGCCGGACCAGGATCGGTAAGAACGTCAGGACCGGGATCCAGAATGGCTTCGTCGCCCCTGTCGAAGTGGGAGACGGAGCATGGACGGCCGCCGGATCGACGATCACCAAGGACGTGCCCGCGGATTCGCTAGCGGTCGCGCGCGCCCGCCAGGAGAACAAGGAGGGGTATGCAGCCCGGCATCGGGACGACTGAGCTCGTTCTCCCGGGTCTCGACGACTCGGAGCTCTCGGTGACGCAGCAGCCCCAGCAGGGTCACTGGATCGAGCGCGGCCCGCAGAAGCGGTTGATGGTTTTCGCCGGCCGCTCCCACCCGGAGCTGGCCGACGCCATCGCGGAGCAGCTCGGGGTCGAGCTCGGCGCGGTCGAGACCGCCGACTTCGCAAACGGCGAGACCTACGTCCGCTACGACGAATCGATCAGGGGCTCCGATCTCTTCCTCGTTCAGACGGGCTGCGACCCGATCGACCGGAACCTGATGGAGCTCCTGCAGATGATCCAGGCGGCCAGGCTCGGCTCGGCGAAGCGGATCACCGCCGTGATCCCACTCTTCCCCTACGCGCGCCAGGATCGGAAAGCGAAGCCGCGCGAGCCGATCACCGCCAGGCTCGTCGCCGACCTCCTCCAGGTCGCCGGTGCCGACCGCATCCTCACCATGGATCTCCACGCCGGCCAGATCCAGGGGTTCTTCACGATTCCGGTCGACCACATGACCGCACTACCGCTGTTCGCACGCCATTTCCGTGACCTCGGACTCCACGGCGAAGGTGTGGTCTCGGTCTCGCCGGATACCGGCCGGGCCAAGCAGGCCGAGCGCTTCGCCGAGATGGTCGAGTCCGAATTCGCGATCATGCACAAGACGCGTCCGGCCCGCGATGTAGCCCGCGTGACCGAGATCGCCGGCAGCGTCGCCGGCAAGCGGGCGATCATCGGCGACGACGTGATCATGACCGGCCAGACGATGCTTGCGAACGTCCACGCTCTCCGGGAGCACGGCGTCACCGAGACGTGGCTCTACGCGACCCACGGCGTCTTCTGCGGGGGCATCCTCGAGGACTTCGCCGCCGACGACGGGATCAAGGGGATCGTCGTCACGGACACGGTGCCGATCGACCCGCTCTCGCGCCCCGACAAGCTGACGGTGCTCCCGGTTTCGAACCTGCTCGCCGAGACGATCATGAACGTCTTCGCCGACGACTCCGTCTCGGCGATCTTCGGCGGCGAGAACCAGCTCTTTTAGCGGTCTTCGTCCAACCACGCCGTTCTTCTGTCGCGGCCAAGGGCGCTGGTCGTGGCTCGCGCATGGCGTCTGCGTGCCGAACCCACCCCGGGTCACGAGGCGCTGACAACCGCCTGTCAACTCACGTGACGATCTGAGCAAACCTTTGCACCTTGCATCGGAAGCTCAGGCGGCACTCGCTCACACGGCAAGCCCGACTTGTGGCGCGGCCCGCCCGTGCGCTCGGTTCGGTCCGCATCCCTCGAAGGCTACGATCTCGCGATGGGATGTCGAACGCGGACGGCGCTCGTCGTGCTGTGGTTCGCGCTCGCCTGCTGGGCGGTCCCGGGGGGTTCGGCGGCCGGGCCGTCGAGGAGCAGCGTCTCGATCTTCGTCGAGCCTTCGTCGTACGTGCAGGGGATCTACTTCTTCCGCGTTCGGATCAGTGGCTACGCCGTCCCCGCCCGCGAGGGTGCCTACAAGGGAAGCGAGGAGGTGCTCTTCGTGTACCCCGTGCAGGCCAGGCCCTGTGCACGCGACGTCTACGCCGAGACGGCACTTCAGAGCGACGGCCAGGGCTATCAGTACCGGGTCGGGCCGGGGAGGTTCTCCATAGAGGTCACGAACTTCGCTGGCAGCCGAATCAGCCTCGGGCACGTCTGCGCGTACCTCGCTCCCTTGAACTTCGACGTCGAGGACTTCGGCGGTGTGCCGCTCGGACCGCTGTCGGCGAAGGCCGACCTGAAGATCGACGTCCGCGCAGCAGTCTGAACAGGCGATCCAGGGTCCTCGGTGGCCAAGATCGGCGGCAACGCTGACGCGTGCCCGCTGCCGGCGCAAGCTCCTGCCGCAGCCCTCTCGGCGCCCCCGGCGTCCTCATCCGAGCCCTGAACGTCGTAGACGAGGAACGCGCAGCAGTCAGTCGTCGAGTGGAGGCTCGTCGAGCTCGGTGCTTGCGACGATGCGCGTCTCCCAGAGAAGCGCGTGCCCACCGAGCGTACCCATGCAGGGGACGCAGGTGGACTCGTCGATTCGCCACGCGCACTCGCCGAAATGCCTTCGGCACTCGCGCTCCGCGCACGCCGTCAGCTCGCGAGGAGAGAAGCCCCTGAGCGTGACCTCGAAGCTGTCGGACTGCGTGGCGGTCATGTAAGGCACACCATACACCGCTTCACCGCGTTCTGGTCACCCCGGTCGGGGGCGCTTCGCGGCACGGTGCCGGTACACTGGCTCGCCGTGGCTGGAGAGCGCGTCAAGCTCGCGGTTGCTCAGCGGACCCTGCTGGGGTCGGCGGAGTCGCGGCGCCTGCGCAGGCAGGGCCTGATCCCCGGCGTCCTCTACGGGCAGTCGGAGCCAGTCGCGGTCGCCGTGGGGGAGCGCGACCTGCGAGCCGCCCTGACCACGCCGGGCGGCTCGCACGCAGTGCTCGACGTCGCCGTCGACGGCGGCTCGACGCACTCGGCGATCCTCAAGGATTTCCAGCGCGACAAGGTGCGCGGAACGATCACCCATGTCGACCTCCAGGAGGTCCGCCTTGACCAGCCGATCCAGACGGCCGTCGTGGTCACACTCGTCGGCGATCCCGTCGGGGTACGCGAGGGCGGGATCCTCAACCAGGTCACGACCGAGGTCAACGTCGAGGCGCTGCCGCTCGAGATCCCGCAGCATCTAGAGGCCGATGTCTCGGAGCTCGGCATCGGCGAGACGCTCAGGCTGGCCCAGGTCTTGGTGCCCGACGGAGTCCGGCTGCTCGACGACCCGGACGATGTCGTGATCGCCAGCGTGCAGCTCGCACGCGAAGAGGTCGTCGAGGAGCCCGAGGAGGGCGTCGAGGAGACAGGCGAGGAACCTGCGGCGGAGGCAGCCGCCGAGACCGCAGAGCCTGTTGCCGAGGGCGGCGGCGAGTCCGAACCCGAGGAGTAATCGCCGTGCGCCTGCCCTGGAGACGGGGCGAACGCGCCTCGTCGCTTGATCTGCTCGTGGTCGGCCTCGGCAACCCGGGCCGGGAGTACGCCGGGAACCGGCACAACGTCGGCTTCATGGTCGTCGAGGAGCTCGCTCGGCGCCACAACGGCGCCTGGCGAAGCAAGTTCAACTCCCGGCTCGCCGAGGTGCGGATCGACGGCCACCGGGTCGCGCTGCTCGAGCCCCAGACGTACATGAACGATTCCGGGCGATCGGTCGCCGCTGCGGCGGGATTCTTCAAGGTCGAGCCCGACGCGATCCTCGTCGTCCACGACGAAGGCGATCTCGAGACGGGCCGGCTGCAGGCACGGCTCGGAGGCGGCCTCGCCGGGCACAACGGACTCCGCTCGCTCGTCCAGCATCTGGGGACCTCCGACTTCATGCGCCTGCGGGTGGGTGTGGGGCGTCCGGGTCGGGGCGACCGCAGACCGCTCGCGGACTACGTCCTCTCGGACTTCGAGGCGGGCGACGACGCCGAGGGGATCGTCGCCCGAGCGGCCGACGCGGTCGAGGCGCTCGACGCCGCAGGGCTCGAGGTCGCCCAGCAGCGCTTCAACTGACCAACACGCCAGAATCACTCGTTCGGGGCGGACGGTTCTGCTTCAATGCTCGAACCCTGCGAATCCCGGCACCGAACGCGTGTGCCCGGCCGGTTGACGCGAAGGGCCTCCTCGATGACCTCACAGATCCGTCTCGCCGTGCTGTTCCTCGCGCTCGCGTACTCGGTGGCGTTCGGGCCCGGCCAGGCTGTCGGCGGACGCGGCGGTCTCGCCAAGGTCTCCTGGCACAAGACACCTCGCTTCCGGCTTCATCGGCATCACACCCAGGTTCCACCCGCAGCGTGGACGGAGCCGTTCGGGGCGAGGGCGGTCCAGTTCGCGCGGAGGCTTGTCGGCGTTCCCTACAGGTGGGCAGGGGACTCGCCGAAAACCGGGTTCGACTGCTCCGGCTTCGTGCGCTTCGTCTACGCCCACTTCGGGCTGCGCATCCCCCACAGCTCCTACGCCGACTTCGGGCTCGGGGTGAGCGT
>Ga0335080_10007957_pt1 | contig 11031 bp, 9 predicted proteins | sample Lox_Sample_34_FD_206720 | JGI IMG/M metagenome (GOLD analysis project Ga0335080, IMG submission 206720) | Soil microbial communities from Loxahatchee National Wildlife Refuge, Florida, United States - Lox_Sample_3.4 | ecosystem: Environmental > Terrestrial > Soil > Wetlands | place: USA: Florida...
CGCCGGTAGTCCTCGCCTTTTAGCGCCTCCAGATACTCTCCGTACCGACGCCACATCAATTCCTGCACGGCGGGGGTCGAATGGAAGATCAAGTCGGAGATCCAAAACGACCCGCCCGGCCGCAGACTTTGGTAGATTTTTCCAAACACCGCGCGCCACTCTGCGTCGCCGCGCAAATGATGGAATACCGCCGCCCCCACGGCGATGTCGAAGCTCCCGGGCTCGAGCGGAATTTCGCGAATGTCACCTTGCATGGCAGTGGCGCCGGCGCCTAGCCGCTGTTTGGCGCGCGTCAGCATGGGCAGGCTCAGGTCGATCAGCGTGACTTCGAGCGCCGGCAGGGACTCACGCAGCTTCAGCGACAAATTCCCGGCCCCGCATCCGACATCCAGGAGCGTGGCCGCATGCGGAGTAGAGCGCGCGGCAGCGTGCGCGATCAGTTCCATGCTCAGCGGCGCGTCTATCGTCGCTGACTGACCGGTCTCCAGGTTGGAAAACCGCTCGACATCTTTGTCGAAACGGGCGCGGATCTGTTCAGGTGTCGATTTCATCTTCGTTAGCTGGCACCGGGGACCAGCTTTTAAGCCTCCGCGCGCCGAATCGTCGCCGGAGCGTCCAGCACCTCGCGCAGTTTTTTGGCCAGCTCATCCGGCGCGAAAGGTTTCTGCAACAAGAACACATTGGATTCGAGGACGCCGTGGTGGGCCAGCATATCGTCGGTGTAACCGGAGATGTAGAGCACCTTCAACGTGGGCTGCAAGACCTTGAGGCGTTGCGCCAGCTCGCGGCCGCTCATCTGGGGCATGATGACATCGGTGATCAGCAGATCGATCGAGCCCTGGTGCTGCTCGAACAGACGAAGGGCTTCGGCGCCGCCGCTGGCTTGCAGGATTTGGTAGCCCAGCCGCTGCAGCATTTCGCACACGAGTTGGCGCACGCCCAATTCGTCTTCCACCAAAAGAATAGTTTCAGTACCCGAGCGCACGGCCGTCTCGACCTCAGGCAATGGCGCGGTCAGCGCGGGCTCGGTGATTCTGGGCAGGTAGATAGTGAACGTCGCGCCGCGCCCGGGCTTGCTCTCCACCACCACCTCGCCGCCGCTCTGCTTCACGATGCCGTAGACCGTTGAGAGTCCCAGGCCGGTTCCTTTCCCGGTCTCCTTCGACGTGTAGAAGGGCTCGAAAAGATGGACCATGATTTCGGCGTCCATCCCTTTTCCGGTGTCGGCGACGGTGAGCCTCACGTACGAGCCCGGCCGCACATCCGCGTGCAGCCGGGAGGATCGAGCCACTTCCACGTTGCCCGTCCGGATGGAAAGCTTGCCGCCCTCAGGCATGGCATCGCGCGCATTCACTGCCAGGTTGATGATGACCTGCTCCAACTGGCCGGCATCGGCGCGCACGCTTCCCAGTCCGGGGCTGAGCACGGTTTCTAGCTCGATGTGCTCGCCAATCACGCGACGCAACATCCGGTCCATGTTGGCCACCAGAGCATTCAGGTCCAAAACTTTCGGCTGGATCACCTGGCGGCGGCTGAACGCCAGCAGTTGATTGGTGAGGCTGGTAGCCCGGCTGGCGGCCTTGAGCACTTCTTCCACGCAACCGTGCAGCGGATCTTCGCCGGGCAGGTCTCGCAGGATCATGTGGCCGTAACCGGAGATCACCGTCAACAAATTGTTGAAGTCGTGTGCCACGCCGCCGGCGAGCCGCCCCACGGCTTCCATCTTTTGCGACTGACGTAGCTGGTCTTCGAGCTGCCTGCGCTCCGTAATGTCGATGCCGACGCCGCCGATGAACTGTACTTCATCGTTCTCATCCAGGATGGGAAAACGATAGATGAGCCAGTGATGCACGCCGTGCTTGTGCGGGATGGGCTCTACGTTTTGCGCCAGCTTCTTCGAAAGGGTGACTTCGAGGTCATGCTCCACGAATCGGCTCGCGTACTCCTTGGGCCAAACCTCGTCGTCCGTCTTTCCCAAGAAGTCGTCCGGATCGAGATGGAACAAGCCCTGAGCCGCCTCATTGTAGAAGACGTATTGCCCCTGGCGGTTTTTCATGAAAGCCACGCCGGGAAGGTGCCGCATGAAGGCTGCGAAGCGCTGCTGGCTTTCACGCAACGCTTCCTTCGATTGTTTGCGCTCGCTGATGTCGACCGTGGTGCCGACGATGGTGGGAGCGCCCGCCAGGTCCGTGGACTCCACTAGATTCATGTTGGCCAGGATCCATACTGGGCTGCCGTCTTTCCGCCGGAAACAGATTTCCTGCTGGGTGAGGGCTTTGTGTTCACGCAGACGCGCCAGCATCTCGTCGCGATCCGACGGACGGTAATAAAATTGGGGCGATTTCAGAGAGCCGGCTTCGGCACTCGAGCTGTAGCCGAGCATTCGGGCGAAGGCCTCATTACATTCGAGGACGTCGCCAGCAAAGTTAGTACACAGAATGCCGGCGAGGTTTTCCTCGAACAGAACGTGGTACCGGGATTCTGAGGCACGGAGCGCCCGCTCGGAATGTTTGCTCTCGGTCGCGTCCCGATAAATGCAGATGGCGCCTGCCAGTCTGCCTTCCTCTCCGGAAAAAGGCCGCGCCGTGACGCTGATCCACTTTCCTTCGGGCGCCTGAGGATGCTTCACGAACAGGTCCAGCCCATCGACGGTCTCACCGCGCAGCGCCCGCAGCACGGGCAGCTGGTCTTCGGGGACGAGAGTAACGCCGTCGGCGAGATAGACGCGCAGAGCACGCGACCATTCGGCGGCTGAAGCATGCTGCGCCAGGATGCCAGCAATGCGCTCGGCCGCGGGGTTGCGCATCGTGAATCGGCCGTTCTGATCCGTCACGGTGACGCCGTCCTGTATGCCGTCCAGGATGGCCTGTGTCAGATTGGGTGGCAGGGCCGCCGTCGTCTTATCCGATTTGTCATTGCCAGGGGAACCGGGTGTGTCCGGTTGACTCATCTTCTGCTCACTGCCGTTAAGAAAACTCGTTTCCTCAGCTCTTGGTGGCCGGGTAGGAGATCTCTGGGGAATTTGATCGTAGCAGTGCCGGGCTGAGTTTTCAAGGCCGCACCTGACTTCTGCATGTAACGAATCGGGATTGTGCCGTACTTGCGCGGCTCTGTGCTATCTTGCAAGTCGCGATGCGTCATCGACTAAGTCTGCTGGTAACCTGGGCGTTGATTCCCTCCGTGGCTGGCCTTTGGGCGCAACCAGAGACGGCCGTTGTTCGCCCTCGCGAGAACCACGACGTTCTGGTAAATCCCGGCATGGGCATCACGACCTTCCAGCGTTTCAATGGCGATGCCATCAACCCGGGCCGGAAATGGTCGGAGCAAGGACCTACGTCCAAACTGCCCGGCGGAGATGCAAAGCCCGATTTTCCAGACACGGCGATTGCCTACCTTCGCTGGTTTTGGTCGCAGATCGAGCCGGAGCGCGGCAAGTACCGCTGGGACGCGATCGACCTGGCCCTCGATGAAGCGCGCGAGCATCAGCAGACCGTGACCTTCCGGCTGATGCCGTACGATCAGCAGCACCCTCTGCCCGAGTGGTTCCAGCATTCCGGTGCGCGGCGCGCCAATAAACCGGAAGACAAGGATGGCGCGATCTGGTCACCCGATTCGAGTGATCCGCTTTACGTCAAGTATTGGGGAGACCTGGTGGCGGGCGCAGGCCAGCGTTACGATGGCCACCCCTACCTGGATACGGTGGACGTGTCGACATTCGGTTATTGGGGCGAGGGCTGGGGTCCTTATCCTCCGGACTGGTCCATCCAAAAGGAACTCGTCGATCAATATTTCGCCGCGTTCCGCCGCACGCCGCTGCTCATGAATTTCGACGAACTGCAGGCCCTCGATTATGGCGTGCATCACGGCGCGGGGTGGCGCCTGGACTGCTGGGGAGACATGGGCCGCCCGGGGCGCAACTTTGCGCACATGCTCGATCTGTATCCGCAGCAGGTGGTGAAAGCGCACGCCGAAGACATCTGGCAACGCAGTCCGGTATCGCTGGAAACCTGCGGTGTCCCCGCCGATTGGAAGCAGAATGGATTCGACTTGAGCTACATCTTGGACCAGGCGCTGCGCTGGCATGCGACCTCCATCAATATCAAGTCAACCGCGATCCCCGCCGAGTGGAAACCAGCATTCGATGAATTTCAGAAAAAGCTGGGCTACCGCTTCGTGCTTCGGAAGCTCGAATATCCGCGCGTTGTACACCCGGGCCGGATGGCGCCGTTCCGTATGTGGTGGCTGAACGCAGGTGTTGCGCCGGTGTATCGCGATTACATCATGGCCTTCGAATTCCATTCGCCGGGCGAAAGCCAGACCATTCGGACCGGCGCCGATATTCGCAAATGGCTCCCCGGCGATGCGGTGTTTGAAGACTCGGTCTACGTGCCGGACGAACTGAAGCCAGGATCTTACCGGCTGCGCCTGGCTTTGCTCGACGCGCGCACTCTGCGACCCGCGATTCGTCTGGCCATCGAGGGCCGCCAGCCCGATGGCTGGTACGACCTTGGGCCCGTTACGGTGGAGTAAGGCCGTCTATGGCGGTGCGTACTTTGTGCGCCGTTTCAGCGCCGCAAACTGGTAACGCCGGATCCGTCAGCAGGCCAATCTGTTTCAGAACCGAAGCTTGATCCCAATAGATGTGTTCGTGGGCCAATTTTCCATCGCGGAATTTCACGATCACCACCAATGGCACTTCCACGTACTTGTTTGTTGGCGCCACGCCGGGCAGCATCCACGGCATCTCTAGCGTGTGCGTGAACGAGAAAATCATTTCATCGACGAGCTGATTTTCGCTCACCGTGCGCGAAACGGGCGTAAGCTTGGTGTCCGGCGGCATCTTCGGGATGAAATCGGTCGAGTAGAAACGATGCAACTCCGCCTTCCCCCGGCCTCCCGTCATGACCGGAATGTGGTTGACATACGCGTCGTCCACCATTGTGTCCAGCGTGCGAGCGGTGTCGCGCGTGGAGAATTCGTGCGCCGTGTGTTCTTCCCAGAGCTGGGCGAGGTTGGGTGACGGCATAAGAGCTATCTCGTTACGGCCAGGCTTTCAGCAGCTTGCGCAGCAGAACCAGTTGGCCCAGGTGATACGCATTGTGATCGGCCACCAGCAGGGCTTCCCGTAGCACGGTCTGTCCGTCCCCGTGAGGAATGCGCGCGAACAAATCAGTCCGACGATTTTCGACCAGCGCGACCATGGCTTTGAGGTCTGCCTGGAACGCCTTCATGCTCTGTGCCCACGCGCGGGCGCTGGGAGGTGTCTTGGATTGCGGCCAGTACCCGGCAGGCCATTCCGGCGAAACGTGCGCCGCGTTCCGGCTGAATTCCAGAATGTCCCACTGCGCCAGGCGCATGTGTTCGAGCAACTCCCAGGCGGTGTAGGGCGCCCGCGGGGGTCTGGCGCCGCGGAGTGAGGCAGGCAGCCGCGCCACGGCGGCGTCGAAACTAACATGCGCGCCACCTCCGCTCAGTAGATACACCAGGTGCTCCCGCAACAAACGGTCTTGGACAGCCGGCTTGGTTTTCATCGCGACGGGAGTTTATCACAGAGGGCGGGTGTTTTCCCGATTGCTGGTAGACCGGCCGTACAGGCACACTGCGAGTAGGCCGTAGCCGTGTTGGAATTAGCCAAGGAACAAGGATTTTTCCTCACCCGGACGAGTGTGATGCGCAACGCGCCCGAACAGTCCGGAGTCTACGGCCTTTACAGCCAGAATAGATGGGTGTACATCGGCCACCGGTCCAATATCCGCAAAGCCTTGCTCGAGTATTTAAGCGGCCAGATGCCTTACGTTCTCGAATGGCAGCCGGGCTATTTCGTTTTCGAGCCGCTGCCCTACAGAGAGCGCATTGCGCGGCATAAAGAGTTGGTAGCGCGCCACCACCCGGTCTGCAATCGCAAAACGCAGACCGTGGCAAGTTACTCCTGACCGCGCGTTAGGGACTTTTCCCGATTTTTCTTTCTGACGCCGCCTGTTATTTTCGTCTCATCTGCCACTGTTCTTTTCGGCCCGGCTACACGCAGCCGGGCCATTTTTTTCACAGGTCGATATACTGAATGTGAATGACTCGTCGAAACTACCTGGCTCTTCTGGCGGCTTCCGCGGTGCGCCTGCGAGGGCAGGGCATTTCCTCGCGCGGTGTAAAACCTCTGCCGCGCGGCAAGCCCTCCGGCCTGCCGTTTAACGCACACTTCGTCGACGTCGCGGAAACCGCCGGACTGAAGCAACCGGTGATCTACGGCGGTGTCGACCACAAACAGTACATCATCGAGACTGTGGGCTGCGGCGCCGCCTTCGTCGATTACGACAATGACGGCTGGCTGGATATTTTTCTGCTGAGCGGCACGCGGCTGGAAGGCGCCCCGGACGGTTGCACCAACCGGCTGTACAAGAATAATCGCGACGGTACGTTCACCGACGTCACCGAAAAGGCCGGACTCATCCGCACGGGTTGGGCGTCGGCGGTGTGCGTAGGTGACTTTGATAACGACGGCTTCGAAGATCTGTTCATCACTTACTGGGGGCAAAACGTGTTGTACCGAAACAACGGCAATGGCACGTTTACCGACGTCACCGAAAAGGCCGGCCTGATTCACAAAGACAAGCGATGGGGCTCGGGCTGTACCTTCGTGGATTACGATCGCGACGGCCACCTGGACCTGTTTGTGTCGAATTACCTGGACTTCGATTTTCAATCCATCCCCAAGCCGGGACAGAACAGCAACTGCAACTGGAAAGGAGTGCCGGTGAACTGCGGTCCCCGGGGGCTTCCGCCGGGTGCGCCCGTGCTCTACCACAACAACGGCGACGGCACCTTCACCGATGTGAGTGAGCGTTCGGGCATCAGCAAGGCCAAGGGAAGTTACGGCATGACTGCCGTGGCCGCTGATTTCGACAACGACGGCTGGCCGGACATCTACGTGGCCTGTGATTCCACGCCCAGCTTCCTGTTCCGCAACAACCACGACGGAACTTTCACCGACATTGGACTGGAATCGGGCGTAGCGCTGAACGAGGACGGCATGGAGCAGGCCGGCATGGGTATCGGCATCGGGGATTATAACCTCGACGGAAATATCGATATTTTTAAGACGCACTTCGCCGACGACACCAACATCCTCTATCGCAACGAGGGCAAGGGAAATTTCGAAGACGTGACCATCCGCGCGGGATTAGGGGTCGAGACCCGCTACATCGGTTGGGGGGCGGGCATTGTGGACCTGGATAACGACGGGCTGCCGGATCTTTTCCTGGTTACCGGCAACGTGTACCCGGAAGTGGAGGCTAAGCTGCCGAGCTATCCGTTGCGTACGCCTCGCATTGTTTTTCGATCCCTGGGCAGTGGCAAGTTCGAAGAACTGATCGATCAGGCCGGCCCCGGCGTGTCCACTCCCCACGCGAGCCGCGGCTGCGCGTTCGGAGACTTCGACAACGATGGCGATATCGACATGCTGGTTGTAAATATGAACGAGCCGCCGTCCCTCTTGCGCAACGACATGACGGGAAACAATCACTGGCTGAAAGTAAAATTGCTAGGCGTCAAATCGAACCGCAGCGCTATCGGCGCGCGCGTCACCGCGCATTACGACGGAAAGATGCAGGCGCAAGAAGTCCTGAGTCAATCGAGCTTCTATTCCGCCAGTGATCTTCGACTGCACTTCGGCTTGGGAACCGCGGCACAGGCCGATCTGGAGATTCGCTGGCCCAATGGCGGCAAGGAGACAGTGACGAAAGTGCCCGCCGATCACCTCATCGTGATCAAGGAAGGTGCCGGCGTCATCAAGACGGAAGCGTTTCGCAAAACGGTAGGCGCCGAACACCCGGCAGCGGGTGTCAAGCCGCGGGACGCTGGCGGATCTCCACAATCCGGGAAGTGATGATGGGCTGCTCGTAGTCCGGATGGCGGAACTCCAGGTGCATGCCACGGCCTACGAATGAGGGCTTGAGCATCGAGCCGCCCCAGTTGGAACCTTCAATCTTCACCAGCACCGGCTCCGGACAGAACTCCGGATGCCCCGAAATAAGAGCCTCGCCCCTGCCACAATGCACGATGGTGTAGGACCGGTTTTGCGTCTCCACTTCGAGAGTGCTTTTGTGGGGCAGGTCCCAAAGGTAAACGCCGCCCTCGATGTCGGATTGGACGATGTTGTGGTTTACGCGGTCGCTTAGGTTCGGGTGAGGGAATGATGGCCGCGTCCGGCTGTCCAAGTTCAAAACCTCTTAATCTAAGTATAAGCCGCAATTCTCGCATTTGTCGCGCTTAATGGGTTAAATTTCACCCCATACCTTAAGGCCTATGCGGTGGCTAGTAGAATAATCCCATCATTATGCGAGCTATTGCAGCGACGGGGCTTGCGCACGCACTAGTCGTTTACATGATCCTCATCTGGCCTGCGCTTGTCCGGCGCCGCTATCGATCGCTCCAGCGGAGGTTGCAGGAGCACGATCCGAACGCGCGAATGCGGGCCTACCGGCGTATGCTCCTTCATCAGGGCGCCATGGTGTTGGCGGTCGTGGCCATCCTGGCCCTGGGTGCGATACCACCGTCCCGAGTCGGGTTCGCGAAACCCGCGGGCGGACCCTTACAAACAAATATTCTGTTGTCCTGCTTGGGCGGAGTGATCGCATCCGGCTTGATTCTTCGATGGAAAGGCGGGCATCTGTTGCCGCGCCTCTTCAAAATGGCCGGCGCCATCCTGCCCGTTACGGCCCAGGAACGGTGGACGTTCGCAGCGATCTCGATGGGCGCGGGTTTTTCAGAAGAGTTGCTGTTCCGCGGATTCCTTATGGACTATCTGCGCCAGAACTTTGCGGGCCTGGACACTTGGGCGCTGGTCCTGATCTCCAGCGCCGTTTTCGGATTTGCCCACCTATACCAAGGCTGGCGAGGCACGATCTTAACTGGAGTGCTGGGCAGCGCATTCGGAGTGCTCTACACTTTCACGGGCAGCCTGCTGGCGCCCGTGGCCATACATGCAGCGGTGGATTTGCGACTGCTGATCATCGTTACCCCGGAGCGAATGCGAGCTTTCGGTTTAGAGCAGAACGCGCCCCGTTCGGACGAGTAATGCGGCGTAGCGGGATGGCCGGCTCTTCCTGGCCAGGAGGGCGTGCCATCGCTGACTGCTGTAAAATGTTTCCGGACTTTATGCGTACGTTTCGAGTTCTGGGAATGGCGGTCGTGATGCTCGTTGAAGCGTCGGCTGCCGTCATTGTGGAAGCCGATGCGCGGCGGGGCGCGGATCTATTCGGCACGGAAATGTGCCTTCGTTGTCATAGCATCAATGGGCAGGGAGGACGGCTGGGGCCGGATTTGGGCCGTCGCGTGGACCGGGATTACACGCCTGCCCTGGTCGCCAGCCGCATGTGGAACCACGCGCCAGTCATGTGGAATGCGGCGCGGACGGAGATGATCCAGTTGCCGCCGCTGAGCGAAGCGCAGGCCGCCGATCTGTTCGCCTATTTCTATTCCGTGCGATTCTTCGAAAAACCCGGCGACGCCGCGCGCGGCCGGCGCCTGTTCAGCGAGAAGCACTGCGCGGAATGCCACGGTGTTTCCGGAACCGGCCCCGGCAAGCCCATCAATTCGTGGGATTCGCTGTACGATCCCATGGCGTTGCTGGAGCGCATCTGGAATCACACGGCGCAGATGCGAACCGCTTTCGCCGAGAAGAAAATCACGTGGCCCCAGTTGACCGGTCAGGATATGGCGGACCTGCTGGTCTATCTGCAGCACATGCCCCACATGCCCGAGAAGATCATGGAATTTTCTCTGTCGCCGGGGGAGAGCGGCAAGGATCTGTTCGCTTCGAAGGGCTGCGCCGATTGTCACCACGGAAAACTCGCGCTCGAAGGCCGGCTGGCGCACACCAGCCTGACCGGTGTGGCCGCGGCCATGTGGAATCATGCTCCTGACATGCTGCAGATGCCGCCTGCCCTCAGCGAAGATGAAATGCGCCGCATCGTCAGCTACGTCTGGGCCCGTCAGTTTTTTGCTGATTCCGGCAACGCCGGCCGCGGCAAACGCGTTTTCACTCAGAAGAATTGCGCTTCATGCCACAACGATCCTGCCTCCGGCGCCCCGTCGCTGGCGCACGGTAAAGATGCCTACTCGCCGGTCGTCATGGTCGCCGCGCTTTGGAAGCACGGCCCGCGTATGCTAGAGCGCATGCAGCAGAAGAATCTGCCGTGGCCTCGCTTTACCGGCGCCGAGATGTCCGACTTAGTCGCCTATCTGAATACGATGTAATCACGGGAGGAGATGCGTACTATGAGCTTTGAAAGCAGCCGGCGTGGCTTCCTGCTGGGCGCTGGGGCGCTCGGGCTTGCGCCCCTTCGCGGCGAGAAGACTAACTCCGGCGGCGATGATCTCAAGCTGGCGGTTGCCAGCTACTCGCTGCGCGGCTTCCAGCGCGACCTCGCCATCAAGATGATCAAAGACCTCAGCGTCCACTACGCCAGCATCAAGGAGTTTCATCTTCCGTATAACGATTCCCCAAAGCAGCTCGCCGACGGCAGGAAGAAATTCCAGGATGCCGGCATCGAGGTTGTGTCCGGAGGCGTCATCTATCTCACCAAGGACGATGACGCCGACATCCGCCGCTACTTCGATTACGCCAAGGCGTGCGGGATGCCTATGATGATCATCGGACCTACGGCCGAGACCATGCCGCGCGTCGAACGTTTCGTGAAGGAGTACAACATCAGGGTCGCGATCCACAATCACGGCCCCGAGGACAAGCACTTTCCTTCGCCGCAAAGTGCGCTGCACATCGTCAAGGATATGGACCCGCGCTGCGGCATCTGTATCGATGCCGGGCATGCTGCGCGAGCCGGCTCCGATTTGGTGGAATCCATCCGCGAAGCCGGACCGCGCCTTTTTGACATGCACATCAAGGATCTGCGCGCCATTACTAAGGACGCCGCCTGCCCCGTCGGCGAAGGCGTGCTGCCCATCGTCGGGATGTTCAAAGAGCTGAAGAAAATGAATTACGCGGGCACGGTCTCGCTCGAATACGAGGTCGAC
>Ga0335080_10007958_pt1 | contig 11030 bp, 9 predicted proteins | sample Lox_Sample_34_FD_206720 | JGI IMG/M metagenome (GOLD analysis project Ga0335080, IMG submission 206720) | Soil microbial communities from Loxahatchee National Wildlife Refuge, Florida, United States - Lox_Sample_3.4 | ecosystem: Environmental > Terrestrial > Soil > Wetlands | place: USA: Florida...
CGGAGGCGATGGCGCGTGGGCTCATGGTCTATCCCATGGGCGGCACGATCGACGGCCGGTACGGCGACCACGTGCTGCTCGCGCCGCCGTTCATCGTGACCGATAATGAGCTCGACGAGATCGTCGGCCGGCTCGCCGGGGCGGTCCAGGGTGCGCTCGCGTCCGTGGTGAAAGAGCGGGATGCGAAGCGCCTCGCCGTGCCTGCATCTGCGCCGGCCGATGAAGGCAGCGTCGCCTGAGACTGCCCATGGAGTATCGCCTTTCCAGCAGCATTCGCTCACGGAGGGAGGGAATCATGAAAAGCAATGCCTTTCGCAGTACTTTGACGGTGACGTCGCTGGTGATTGTCGCGTTGGCAGCAGGGCTTCTTTCTTCCCCGGCGGCGCTGGCGCAGCAGAAGTTCGTCACCATCGGCACCGGCGGCGTAACCGGCGTGTACTACGCGGTCGGCGGCGCGATTTGCCGCCTGGTCAACAAGGACCGCGCGAAGACCGGCATCCGCTGCTCGGTGGAATCGACCGGCGGCTCGGTCTACAACGTGAACACCATCAAGGCCGGCGAGCTCGACTTCGGGATGGCGCAGTCCGACGTCCAGTACCAGGATTACAACGGCACAGGACCGTTCAAGGAGCCGGACAAGGATCTGCGCGCCGTCATGTCGGTGCACCCCGAGCCGTTCACGGTGGTCGCACGCAAGGAGGCGAACATCAAGACCTTCGCCGACTTCAAGGGCAAGCGCTTCAACATAGGCAACCCCGGCTCGGGAACGCGCTCGGCGATGGACGAGCTGCTCGCTGCGATGAACATGAAGATCTCGGATTTCGCACTCGCCTCCGAGCTCAAAGCCGACGAACAGGGCGCTGCCCTTTGCGACAACAAGATCGACGGCTTCTTCTACGGCGTCGGCCATCCCTCGGCGAACATCCAGGATCCGACGACAGCATGCGGCGCGAAGTTGATCTCGCTCACCGGCCCGGCAGTCGATGGATTGGTGAAGAAGTACTCCTACTACGCGTACGCCACGATTCCCGGCGGCATGTACGCGAATAATCCCGAGCCGACGAAAACCTACGGCGTCCTCGCAACGCTGGTCACCTCCTCGAAGGTGTCGCCCGACACGGTCTACATCATCACCAAAGCCGTGTTCGACAACTTCGACGAGTTCAAGAAGCTGCACCCGGCATTCGCCAATCTCGATCCGCAGCAAATGATCAAGGACGGCCTGTCCGCGCCGCTGCACGAAGGCGCCTTGCGCTACTACCGCGAGAAGGGCTGGATCAAGTAGGGCTCGTCCCGCTCGGAGGGCGTCACGATGAGCGAGACCGTCGACGTCCGCGAGCTGGTGCAGCAGGCGGACCTCGGCGGGCGCAAGCCCGTCGGGGCCGCGCGCACGCTGCTCACCGCCGTGTGCATCGGCTGGTCGCTGCTCCAGCTCTGGTACGCCTCGCCGCTGCCGTTCGCGCTTAACGTCTTCATTCTCAACGACACCGAGATGCGGGCCTTGCACCTCGGTCTCGGACTCTTTACCGGGTACCTCGCGTATCCCTTCCGCAAATCCTCCCCGCGCGACCGCATCCCGATTCAGGACTGGATCCTTGCGGCGGTAGCCGCGTTCTGCGGCGCGTATCTCTTCCTGTTCTATCGGGAGCTCGCGACGCGGCCAGGGCAGCCGACGCCTCTCGATTTCGCAGCGGCCATCGTCGGCATGGCATTGCTCCTCGAAGCCACGCGGCGCGTTGTCGGACCACCGCTCGCGATCATCGCGGGGCTGATGCTCGTTTACGCCTTCGCGGGCCCATGGATGCCGGAGATCGTGCAGCACAAGGGCGTGTCGCTCACCAAGGCGGTGTCGCACTACTGGCTCACCACCGAAGGCGTCTTCGGCGTCGCGGTCGGCGTTTCCGCGAGCTATATCTTCTTGTTCGTGCTCTTCGGGTCGCTCCTCGAGAAGGCTGGGGCAGGCAACTACTTCATCAAGGTCGCGTTTGCGCTCCTCGGTCACATGCGCGGCGGCCCGGCCAAGGCCGCGGTGGTCTCCTCCGGGATGATGGGCATGATCTCCGGCTCGTCGGTCGCGAACGTCGTGACCTGCGGCACCTTCACCATTCCCCTAATGAAGCGAGTCGGCTATACGGCGGAAAAAGCCGGCGCGATCGAGACGGCGGCCGGCGTAGACGGCCAGATCATGCCGCCGGTCATGGGCGCCGCAGCGTTCCTCATGGCTGAATACGTCGGCGTGTCCTATGTAGAGATCTGCAAGAACGCTGCCCTCCCGGCAGCGATCTCGTATATCGCACTCTTCTACATCGTGCATCTCGAGGCGTGCAAAGCCGGCATCAAGGGCCTGCCGCCGCGCCCGGGCTCCTCCGCGCTCGGGAGAATCGCGGGGATCCTGATGACGCTCGCCGCGCTCGTGGTCTTCGCCAACGTCGTCTACTACGCGCTTGGATGGATTAAGGAGGTCTTTCCAGGCGGCGGCCTGTGGATCGTGCTCGGCTTGATTGCGATCGTGTACCTGGGGCTCTTGCGCATCGTGGCCGCCGAGCCCGACCTCGTCGTCGACGATCCGGACGCGGCGGTGATCGAGCTGCCGCCGCTCAAGGAAACCGTGCTCGCGGGCCTGCATTTCCTGCTGCCCGTCGTGCTCCTGATCTGGGTGCTGATGGTGGAACGGCTCTCGCCCGGCCTCTCGGCGTTCTACGCGACCACCCTTCTCATCGTGATCCTGCTCACGCAGAAGCCGCTGATCGCATTCTTCCGGAAGGAAGCCGCGCCGCTGGCGCGCCTGCGGCTGGGAGTGATCGATCTCATCGACGGGCTCGGCACCGGTGCGCGCAACATGATCGGCATCGCGATCGCCACCGCTGCCGCTGGTATCGTCGTCGGCACGGTCACGCTGACGGGATTCGGACTGGTGATGACCGATCTCGTCGAGACGATCTCCGCCGGTAACATGCTCGGCATGCTGTTCCTGACTGCGTTGATTTGCATCATCCTGGGCATGGGCATGCCAACCACGGCGAGCTACATCGTGGTGTCTACGTTGATGGCGCCGGTCGTTGTGGAACTCGGGTCGCAAAGCGGCCTGGTGGTGCCGCTGGTCGCGGTGCACATGTTCGTCTTCTATTTCGGGCTGATGGCCGACGTGACGCCGCCGGTGGGACTCGCCGCGTTCGCGGCCTCAGCGATTTCGCGGGGCGACTATCTACGCACCGGCTTCACCGCGTTCTGGTATTCCATCCGCACCGGTATCCTGCCGTTCATGTTCATCTTCAATACGGAGCTGCTGCTGATCGACATCCACTCCTATGCGCATCTTGCGCTGGTCATCGCCTCCGCGATCGTCGCGATGCTGGTATTCGCCGCCGCCACGCAGGGATGGTTCATCACCAAGAGCCGGTGGTACGAATCGGTGGCAATGCTGCTGGTAACGTTCACGCTCCTGCGGCCCGGTTTCTGGATGGACTTCGCCTTCCAGAAGTACGAACTCGTGCCGCCTGAGAAGCTCATGGAGTTCGCGGCCGCGGCGCCCTCGGACAGTGGGCTGCGCCTGCGCATCGAAGGCACAACGATCGAGGGCAAGAACGTCAAGAAGACGATATTCTTGCCCCTGGGCAACGCGGGCCCGGCAGCACAGCGCCTCAGCCGGGCCGGCATGACCACGCTAACCGCGCCGACCGGCGTGCAGGTCGCGGCGGTGAACCTCCACAGCGCGGCCGACAAGGCCGGCGTCGAGCAGGGCTTCACCATCACCGGCATCGAGACCCTCGCTCCGAGTCCCGCAAAAGAGTGGATGTTCCTCCCGGCGCTCGCCGTGCTCGGCGGCATCATGCTGATGCAGCGCCGGCGCGCAGTGCCGTCGGCGCGGGCAACGCCTCAGGAGGTATGAAACGCAGCGTCGGCGACACGGCGCCAACACGAGACGGGCGCGGGCGCCCGGTGAACAGCGGGGCGCGCCTCTCAGGCAGTTTTCTGCAATAATCCTTCACCATGCCTGATTCCGCGGGGCGGTTCGCGTGAAGATGGTAAAGCTGTTGCAGGTCGCTCTTGCGTGCTTTGCCTTGTCGTCGGGCGCGCTTGCGGCTGCGGCGCCGATCATGGTGCTCCCTGTCACCGGCGCGATCGGCCCTGCGACGGCCGACTACGTCACGCGCGGCCTCGCCCGCGCCGAGCGAGACGACGCCCAGCTCGTCGTGCTGCAGATTGATACCCCGGGCGGCCTCGACACCTCGATGCGCGAGATCATCAAGGCGATCCTCGCTTCCCGGTTTCCGGTCGCGGTCTTCGTCGCGCCGAGCGGCGCCCGCGCGGCTAGTGCAGGTACGTACATTCTCTACGCGAGCCACATCGCGGCGATGGCGCCCGGAACGAACCTTGGCGCCGCCACTCCGATCCAGATCGGCATGCCGTCGCCAGCCTCGCCATCGCCTCCACCAGGCGCTGAAAAGGAGAAGGGAAAGGTCGCGGAGGAAGGACACCAGGATACGCTGACGCGCAAGCAGACCAATGACGCGGCTGCCTACATCCGCGGCCTCGCGCAGCTTCGCGGCCGCAACGCCGACTGGGGCGAGAAGGCGGTGCGCGAGGCGGTGAGCCTGTCGGCCGACGAGGCGCTCGAGCAGCACGTCATCGATCTCACCGCGCGCGATGTGCCGGACTTGCTCGCCAAGCTCGACGGACGCAAGGTGACGACCGCCGCCGGCGAACGCGTGCTCGCGACCGCGGGCGTCACCCCGATCACGCTCGAGGCCGACTGGAAGAGTCGTTTTCTCGCCGTGATCACCGATCCGAGCGTCGCGCTGATCCTCATGATGCTCGGCGTCTACGGGCTGTTCTTTGAGTTCTCCAACCCGGGCTTCGTGCTTCCGGGTGTCGTCGGCGCGATCTGCCTCTGCCTGGGGCTTTTCGCGCTCAACATGCTGCCGGTCAACTACGCCGGGCTCGCGCTGGTGCTGCTCGGCCTGGGCTTTCTGGTCGCCGAGGCTTTCCTGCCAAGCTACGGGTCGCTGGGTGTGGGCGGGATCATCGCCTTTGTGATCGGCGCGGTGATGCTGATCGACACCGACATCCCGGGCTTCGGTGTGCCCTACTGGCTGATCGCCTCGCTCGCGCTGATCTCCGCGGGGTTCGTCTTCCTCGTCGGCGGAGTCGCCCTGCGAGCACGGCGGCGCCCCGTGGTCACGGGCCACGAGCAGCTCATCGGAAGCGTGGGCGTCGTGCTGGAGGATGCCGAAGCGGATGGCTGGGCGCGCATCCATAGCGAGCAATGGCGCGTGCGCAGCAGCGTGCCGCTCAAGCGCGGGCAGGACGTCCGCGTCACCGGACGCGACGGGCTCGTGCTCAGCGTGACACCGACCAACGAGGGTGCAAGGAGCTGACCATGCTATTCGGAATGGGTTTCGGTGGGTTCGTTCTCATCATCGTCCTGCTCATCCTCGCGTCATTCCGCGTCCTGCGAGAGTACCAGCGCGGCGTCGTATTCATGCTCGGCCGCTTCTGGAAGGTCAAGGGCCCGGGTCTGATCCTCATCATTCCCGGGATACAGCAGTGGGTTCGCGTCGACCTGCGCACCATCGTCATGGACGTGCCGCCCCAGGACGTGATCACGCACGACAACGTCTCGGTGAAGGTGAACGCGGTCATCTATTTCCGAGTGGTCGACCCTGCCAAGTCGGTGATCCAGGTCGAGCAATTTCTCCAGGCGACGAGCCAGCTCGCGCAGACGACGCTGCGCGCCATCCTCGGCAAGCACGCTCTCGACGAGCTGCTCTCCGAGCGGGAGAAGCTCAACCTCGACATCCAGAGGGTGCTCGACACGCAGACTGATGCGTGGGGCATCAAGGTCTCGACGGTGGAGATCAAGCAGGTGGATCTGAACGAATCAATGGTCCGCGCGATCGCCCGGCAGGCCGAGGCGGAGCGCGAGCGCCGCGCCAAGATCATCCACGCCGAGGGTGAATTGCAGGCGTCCGAAAAGCTGCTGCAGGCGGCGCAGATGCTCGCGCAGCAGCCGCAGGCGATGCAGCTCCGATATCTGCAGACGCTCGGCAACATCGCCGGCGACAAGAGCTCGACCATCGTCTTCCCCGTGCCGATCGACCTCCTGACGGCCGTAGGGGTGATCAAACCGTCGGAGCCGAAATCGAGCTGACGTTGGCTCGGCTGCATTCATCGGCCAAAAGGCGCACCCCGGGACGCCTGTCCCGTGGGACATTGCGCCGATGGAATCAGATTCCGCCCAGCGTGCGGCGCCCGCGGCGTATTGCTTCACCGTAGTCCTGCTCGAGGAGTGGTACGGAGCGCTGACCGAGCACGTCGACACGCTGCGACTCGCCTTCCGCGCGTGCCGCGACCGCTACCCGTTCACCATGAACGCCGGCGTCGTGCTGCCGGACCACATGCACTGCATCCTGACGTTTGCAAGCGACGATACGGCGCGAGATGCGCGCTGGCGACTCATCAAGGGGCTTTTCGAGCGCGTCTGCGGCGGAGGACGCGAGATGTGGGCGGCGGGGCACGATGAGGCACCGCTCGCCGGCGAGGCCGACGTTGCGTGCGCGGCCGATCGCATTCATTCCGATCCGGTTCGCCACGGCCTCGCGCGGCGGCCCAAGGACTGGCCCTACTCATCGTTTCACGCCTATGTCGCGCATGGGCTGCGCACGCCGTACTGGCACGAGCAGATCGACGATGGCGCCGTGCTTGCATACGCGCGGCGAGTCGCCTAGCTACTTCTTCGCCGGGGCCTTCGTTCCCACGATTGTCTGGTTCCAGACGATCGCCACGTCGGGCAGGCGCTTGACCAGGCGTTCCAGCGCCGTCTTCTGCGCGCGCGTCCGCACGCATCCGTCGAGAGTCACGAACTTGCGCGTCGTGGTGACCCACACGCTGGTATCGCGAAAGCGCCGGTCGTCTCGAATCGCGCTCGCGACCCGTTCATTGATCTCCGGGTCACGCTTGTAGGCTCCTCCGCATTCGCACGTGCCGGCGAGGCAGCACGACGTACCGCGCTCGGCACGCTCGTGCGCCGAGGTGCGCATCTCCTGCTCGGTCAGCGCCGGCGGCTTGGCCTCCGGACATCCGGGATAGCCGCCGGTTGCCTGCGCGAAAGGATCGAGCTGGTAGGTGCGCGGCTCCTCGGCGTCGCTGGCGGGCGTTGCCATGAAAAGCACCGCTGCCATGAGCAGCTGCGGCAACCGCCGGGCGGAAGAAGCGGTCTCGCGAGAAATCACGCCTCATTTTGCTACAATTCCCCGCTCACGCGAGGGGGGTTCGAGTCGACCGGCGATGGCGCTGCTAGAGATCCAGAACGTCACCCGCCGCTTCGGCGATTTCACCGCAGTCGACGACGTCAGCATCGGCATCGAGGCCGGCGAGTTCTTCACCCTGCTGGGTCCCTCCGGTTGCGGCAAGACTACGCTGCTGCGCATGATCGCCGGGTTCGATCTTCCCGATGGCGGACAGGTCCTGCTCAACGGCGAGGACCTCGCTGACCGGCCGCCTGAGCGCCGGCCGATGCGCATGGTGTTTCAGAGCTACGCGCTGTTTCCGCACATGACGGTCGAAGGCAACGTTGCTTTCCCGCTGCAGATGGCGAAGACACCCGCGGCGGAGATCGGCCCCAAGGTCGTCGCCGCGCTCGAGGACGTGCGGCTGCAGGGCCTCGGCAAGCGCTACCCGCACGAGCTCTCCGGCGGGCAGAAGCAGCGGGTGGCGATCGGTCGCGCACTGGTGACGCACCCGAGCGTGCTGCTGCTCGACGAGCCGCTCGCGGCGCTCGACGCGAAACTGCGCGAGGAAATGCAGATCGAGCTCATCAATCTGCAGAAGGAAGTGGGCATCACTTTCGTGTACGTCACCCACGACCAGACCGAGGCGCTTGCGCTCTCGCACCGCATCGCGGTGATGAACAAGGGCCGCGTCGAGCAGCTCGACGAGCCTTCGAAGATCTACGGCTTTCCGCGCACGCGTTTCGTCGCCGACTTCATCGGCCATTGCAACCTCTTCTCCGGGCCGGTGCGGGGACGCGCGGATGGCGTGCTGACGCTCGACGTACCGGCCATTGGCCCGGTGCGCATTGCCACGCGCTCGCCGCTCCCGCTCGGCCAGCCCGGGACGATCGCGCTGCGTCCGGAAAAGATCCGCATCGAGGCGGCTGCGCTGGCGGACACGCGCGACAACCATTATCGGGGCACGGTGCAGGAGCTGCTCTACATGGGAGACGTCACGGTGTACAAAGTCGGCATGCCGGGAGGCGCGCAGATCGAAGCCCTGCTTGCCAACTCGCAGAGCGGGCGCGCCCGCTTCTTCGAAGTCGGCGACACGGTCGAGGTAAGCTGGCCGGTCGACGCCGGCCACTTCATCGAGGAGTGAGCCGGGTGGCGCGCGGACGCGGGCGCGGGCTGGGCCGCTGGCTCGTCAGCGGCCCGCCGATCGCCTACCTCATCGTCTTCTTCGCGGTTCCTTCGCTAATCATGGTGCTCGCCTCGTTCCGCACGCCGGGCGAGTTCGGCGGGCTGGCACCGCTCTACGAAGACGGGCACCTCGACCTCAACCTCGAGAGCTACCTGCGCTTCTTCGAAGAACTTGTCTATGCGCGGATCTTCGTGAAGTCGGTGTGGTACGCCCTTCTTACCACGCTCTTCAGCCTCGGTCTGGCGTACCCGCTCGCCGCGCTGATCGCGCGGAGCTCCAAGCGCTACCGCGACCTGCTGCTGTTGCTCGTGATCCTGCCGTTCTGGAGCAACTTTCTCATCCGCATCTACGCGTGGATGATCATCCTCGGGCCAAACGCCGCCCTCGCGAAGACGGTGAACGGCGTCCTCGCGTGGTTCGGGCACGGGCCCGTGCCGCTGCTCTTCAGCTCCTTCGCGGTTCTCGTCTGTCTCGTGTACGTGAGCCTGCCGTTCATGGTGCTGCCACTCTATGCCAACCTCGAGAAACACGATCCTGCCCTGCTCGAGGCGGCGCAGGATCTCGGCGCGAGCGCCTGGCAGCGGTTCTGGCGCATCACATTTCCGCTCTCGCTCCCGGGTGTCTATGCCGGCGCTGCGCTGGTATTCATCCCGGCGCTCGGCATCTTCGCGATCCCCGACATCCTGGGCGGGCCGGAGGACAGCCTGATCGGCAACGTGATCAAGCAGCAGTTTCTCGAGACGCGCGACTGGCCCTTCGGCAGCGTGCTGTCCATCGTGCTCACGGTGGCGGCCCTCGCGATCGCCGGACTCGCCGCCTGGGTCGCCCGCGGCAATCTGGGCACGCCGTCGAGCCGGAGGGAAGAACGTGCCTAGCGCGCGCGGACCTCGCTTCGGTCTGTGGCTCGCCGCGGGGGCGGGCTACGCCTTCCTGTACGTGCCGCTCGCCATCGTCGTCGTCTACTCGTTCAACGATTCGCGCCTCAACGCCGAATGGGTGGGGTTCACGCTCGACTGGTACCGGACGCTCTTCGGCGACAGCGACATGATCGCGGCGGCCGGCAACTCGCTGCTGATCGCCACCTCGGCAAGCCTGGTCTCAACCGTGCTGGGAACAGCGGCAGGCGTGGCGATGCACCGCTATCCGACGCGGCTCCTGTCGTTCCTGGTGCTCGCGCCAATCGCCATTCCCGAAATACTGATGGGCGTGTCTCTGCTGATCTTCTTCGTGCTGGTCAACTTCACGCTTGGGCTCGTGTCGGTCGCGCTTGCCCATATCGCGTTCTGCATCGGCTTCGTGGCGATCGTCGTACGGGCCCGGCTCGCGGGTATGGACGAAAGCCTCACCGAGGCTGCGCGCGACTGCGGCGCGACACCCTGGAACGCCTTCCGCTACGTCACGCTGCCGCTCATCATGCCGGGCGTGATCGCCGGGGCGCTGATGGCCTTCACGCTGTCGATCGACGACTTCGTCATCACCTTCTTCACCGCCGGCGCCGGCACCGTGACGCTGCCGCTGCAGATCTACTCGATGATCAAGATCGCCGTCACGCCGGAGGTGAACGCCGTGTCCAGTCTGTTGATGCTGCTCACGCTCGCGCTTATCATCATTGCCTCGAGGGTCTCGCCGACCGTCCTTCGTTCCGAATAGGAGAAGCCGTCATGAAGAAGCCCGTCTGGTTGCTCGCTGCGCTCCTGCTCGCGGGTCCGGCGCTCGCCAAGGACGAGTTCCACCTGTACAACTGGAACAACTACATAGCGCCCGAGACGATCAAGCGCTTTGAGGACTTCTGCAAGTGCACGGTCGTCCAGTCCTACTATTCGTCCAACGAAGAGCTGCTCGCCAAGCTCGCGGCCGGCGCCAAGGGCTACGACATGCTCGTGCCGACGGCCAATGCGGTCGACGCGCTCATCAAGGGCAAGCGGCTCATGCCGATCGACAAGTCGCAGCTGCCGAACCTGAAGAATATCGACCCGCGCTATCTCGACACGCCGTTCGATCCAGGCAACAAGTTCTCGGTCCCGTATGCGATGTCGACGACGATCATCGGCTACAACGACGTGAAGATGAAGGAGCTGGGACTGCCTACCGACACCTGGGCGGTGATCTTCGATCCCAAGTACCTGGAGAAGGTGAAGGGCCGCGTCACCGTGCTCGACGACGAGAACGAGCTCTTCGCGGCCGCCCTCAAGTATCTCGGGTATTCCGCCAACGACACCGACGAGAAGCACTGGAAGGAGGCGCAGGCGCTGATCAACAAGGCCAAGCCCTACTGGGCGGCTTTCAACGCCTCCTCGTACATCAAGGAGCTGACAGTTGGGAACATCTGGCTCGTACACGGGTATTCCAACGACATCTTCCAGGCGAATCTCGATGCGCAGGCGGCAAAGCGCCCGTTCAAGATCCTCCAGGGCATGCCCAAGGAAGGCGCGGTGCTCGCGGTCGACAACATGGTGATCCCGAAGGACGCACAGCGCTCCGATCTCGCGCTCAAGTTCATGAACTTCATGCTCGAGGGCAGGAATTCCAGCGAGCTCACCAACCTCATCGGCTCCGGTAATCCGAACTTGGACGCCGTGAAGTACATCAAGCCCGAGATCCTCAAGAACCCGGCG